>Ga0070734_10000214_pt1 | contig 154007 bp, 144 predicted proteins | sample Coa_R1_8_FD_66444 | JGI IMG/M metagenome (GOLD analysis project Ga0070734, IMG submission 66444) | Surface soil microbial communities from Centralia Pennsylvania, which are recovering from an underground coalmine fire - Coalmine... | ecosystem: Environmental > Terrestrial > Soil >... | reverse complement strand
TCTCAGCGCACTCAGCGGAAAAAGGTTTTTGCCGAAGTCGTGCAAGCACCAAGATGGCGTAGTCCCAAAGCAGCACACGAATGAAGAATTTGGAATCCGGGCCAGTTCCCCAAATCCGCAGATTCTGCGAAAATGTTGGTTGCGAACGATCAAGCCGTCACCAGGCATTCATCATCAGCGCCAAGACGCGCAGCAAATAAAGAGACTAGAAGCTAGCAGCTAGAAGCTAAAAGAGGAGCAGCATGTCAACCGCCGCCATCAATTGCGATATTAAAAACATCGAACTCGCCGATCTAGGCAAGAAGCGCATCGAGTGGGCGAACCAATCGATGAAAGTCCTGCAGATCATCCGCAAGGAATTCATCAAGAACCAACCGCTGAAGGACGTCCGCATCTCGGCCTGCCTGCACGTCACTGCCGAGACCGCCAACCTCGCCATCTGCCTGCGCGACGGCGGAGCCGACGTCGTCCTCTGCGCCTCCAACCCGCTCTCTACCCAGGATGACGTCGCCGCCTCGCTCGTCCGCGACCACAACATCCCGGTATTCGCCATCAAAGGTGAGGACAACGATACCTACTACCAGCACATCCTCGCCGCCATCGATCACAAGCCGCAGATCACCATGGACGACGGCGCCGATCTCGTCTCCATCCTCCACACCAAGCGCACCGATGCCCTCGAACACGTCATCGGAGGCACCGAAGAAACCACCACCGGCGTCATCCGCCTGCGCGCCATGGCAAAAGAACGCGTGCTCAAGTTCCCCATCGTCGCCGTCAACGACGCCGACACCAAGCACCTCTTCGACAACCGCTACGGCACCGGACAATCCACCATCGACGGCATCATCCGCGCCACCAACTTCCTGCTCGCCGGATCCAAGTTCGTCGTCGCCGGCTACGGATGGTGCGGCCGCGGCCTCGCCTCCCGCGCCCGTGGCGCCGGAGCCGAAGTCATCGTCACCGAAGTCGACCCGACGAAAGCTCTCGAGGCCGTTATGGACGGCTTCCGCGTCATGAGCATGCCCGAAGCCGCCAAACTCGGCGACGTCTTCTGCACCGTTACCGGCAACAAGAGCGTGCTCACCAAGGAGCACTTCGACGTCATGAAAGACGGAGCCATCATCTCGAACTCCGGACACTTCAACGTCGAGATCGACATCCCCGCCCTCGAGAAGATGTCGTCCTCCAAACGCACCACGCGCAACTTCGTCGACGAGTACTCCCTCAAAGACGGACGCAAGATCAATCTCCTCGGCGATGGCCGCCTCATTAACTTGGCCGCAGCCGAAGGCCACCCGGCGAGCGTCATGGACATGTCCTTCGCCGACCAGGCCCTGAGCGTCGAGTACATGGTGAAGAACTCGAAGAAGCTGGAAAAGACGGTCTACAAAGTTCCCGACGAGCTAGACAAGCGCGTCGCCAAGTTGAAGCTCGAATCCATGAGCATCAAGATCGACAAGCTCACGCCCGAGCAGGAAGAGTACCTGGCGGGCTGGTCAGAAGGAACATAAGGGCGGGCTTCCGGCGTCCGGCTTCCGGAAAATCGGCCTCAGCCCTCGGACCTCAGCCAAGATGGGTGCCCCACGTCTCGCATTTGAGACGTGGGGTTTTCTTTCGCAACAGCAATGCCCAGGTAGTGGCAGCCGCCTAGCCCGTCACTCGGCCCCAGAACTTTCCCGCCGCAGCGCACTTGATCTTGTCATCCTGAGCGAGGATTGTCCTTTGCGCGAAACGCGCAAAGGACAACCGCAGTCGAAGGATCCCTACCCGCTAGCTCGACCCCGAACGACTCCAGAAACTCTCGCCGGCAAGCCAGTGCTTCATTTTGAAATCCCGGCGACGTGATCCTTGAAAGGCCCTTCACTTCTTCGGAAACCCCGGATCGTTCTTGATCTCGCGTATCTGATTGAGATGCCGCTCCGAGTGCGTGGAGATCTCCAGCATCCACTGCCAGCAATCGATCACCTCTCCATAGTCGCCAAAGCTGTGGGCGCGCATGTCATCGTTGGTCGTCTTGATGTAGTCGATCATCGTGGCGCGGAGCGCCTGAAACTTCCCGAGCGCCTCGCCCAGGTCTTTGTAGGTCTCGACCTTCTCGTGCCCGCCACCAGTCTTGGTATGAACCACGCGATCGATGCCGTACCACATGATGTCGGCGTCGCTAGCCGCCGACTTCTTCGTATTCATATCCGGAGCCGCCTTCAGCGCTTTCTGGATCCCGCGCCAATAGTCCGGTTCGGCCACGGCCAAATGCGAAACCACTTCCCGGATGCTCCACCGATCCGGCGACGCCTTGTACTCCAGTTGCGCCGGAGATAATCCGCGCACCTCCTCGGCCAACATCTGTGTGGTCATCTGGAAGTGCACCAACAAATGTTCGCGGTCCATGTCGCTCATCGGAGCCGCAAAGAGACGCACCGTCATCATCACAACAAACAAAGTCACAACGCTGATTGATTTCATAGAGGGTCACCAAACCACCAGTTAGACCAATCTCCGCAAAGAAGGTAAGCAGCCCGCGCTCTTTCCACTTTGTCATCCTGAAGCGCGCGTCTTCGCGCGCCGAAGGACCTCACGAGCGCCGCTCCCACCACGGCAGTTGCAAGGACGAAGACGAACCTTCATCATTTCGACGGCTAAGAAAGCCGAAAATGACGGCTGAAGCCGCGATCGTGTAGGGCGCTTAAGCGGCGCGACTGTAAAGCTTGCCCTGAGCGCAGTCGAAGGGTCGCGCCCTTCCCGGTCCGTGGTGGTGTCCATCATGGGTTCGTGGTGAGCCCTTCCGGTCCCGGTGATCAAGGTGGCGGGCATTCCCGGTTTGGGACGACGAGGAAATAAATCGCACGGGAAGGGTGCGACTTCCAGTCGCACCGCATTACGCTGGCTGGAAGATGCGGCTTCAGCCGCTGAGGGCCCGCACCGATGAAACCGACTCGTCTGATGTCCCCTCCCGGAACCTATTTCACGACAACGACAACGTTCCAACGCAGAAGATTCTTCGTCGTCGAATCGTATGCTCGGCTGTTTCTAAAAACGCTCTATCATTATCGACGCGAAGGACGCTTTCAGCTCCACGCCTTCGTCGTGATGCCGGACCACGTGCATCTTCTCATCACTCCCGCTGCCGACGTCACCCTGGAGCGCGCGATGCAACTCATCAAAGGCGGCTATTCGCACGCGGTCGGTCAGGAAATCAGCCGCAGAGAAATCTGGCAAAAGGGATTCACGGATCATCGGATTCGTGACGCGGAAGATTTCGCGGGACATCGGCTGTACATCCATCAGAATCCCGTGATGGCGAAGCTTGCAGCGACCCCGGCAGAGTATCGGTATAGTTCTGCCTTCCCGGGATTCAAGCTGGATCCGTGGCCCCCAGTGGCTAAAGCCACGGTCGTCAAGGGCGTCTTGGCGGCGCGACTGTAAAGCTTGCCCTGAGCGCAGTCGAAGGGTCGCGTCCTTCCCAAGTCGTGGTGATCCCCCTCCCGGTTCGTGGTGGTGCCCTTCGCGCTCTCAAACGACTGCGGAAATCAATCGAATCGGGAAGGGTGCGACTTCCAGTCGCACCGCACTACGCAGGCTGGAAAGCGCGGCTTCAGCCGCTGAGGGCCCGCACGGATGAAATTAACTCGTCTCTCGTCGTAATGAATGAACGTCCGCAAGCGTCGAGGCGCTACACGCGAGATCCCTCGGCCCGCCCCTGAAAGCGCGGGCCTTCGGGATGACCCCGTCGGGTGGTGGATGGCGTCATATCGGCTGCGCCGCCTTTCGCTAATGGATGGCGTCATCCCGACCGGAGCCGTATTTCGGGCGCAGGAAGAGCCCGCCCTGAGTTGATAGACGAAGGAGATCTGGCGTGTAGCGTAGATGGTGCCGATGATATCGCGTCGCTTACTCCCTCCTAGACCGCGGAAATCAATCGAAACGTCGATCCGCGCGATCCGCATTGGTTGGAGCGTTTCGAAGAAGGCGGGCGCGGGCTCGCGCGAGAGGAACGGGAGCGTCGCGCCGCCGAAGCCGGCCAAAAAGACAGCAGCAGAATTGCCGGTAGGGATGCTTCGACTGCGCCACGGCCTTCGCTGCGCTCGGACGTGGCTCCGCTCAGCATGACAAAGGAGCGGGAAATGAAAGCTGGGAACACGGCTGTCGATCCTGCGAGACGGAAGCCGCCGGTGGGCGTGAAAGGTCAAGGTAAGAACGCCGGAGCTCCGAAGGAGCGAAAGAATGCAGCCCAGCGCGCAAGCGCTGGATAGACGAAAGAAGGAGAACGAGCCCCGAAGGGGCGAAAGAACACGACAGTTGATTTGATGGTAGGGATGCTTCGACTCCTCCGCGGCCTTCGCTTCGCTGCGGCCGTGGCTCCGCTCAGCATGACAAGGCCCGTCAAGGTCGGAGGTCTGAGGTCTGACGTCTGAGGTCTGAATCTGAGGTCCAATTAACCGTCATTTCGAGACACGAATGCTGAAGCCGGAAGCCGAGAGCCGGAAGCCCGAACAGCAGAAGGCCCTCAGATATAATGGTCTGTAACGTGGGTTGGGTTCGCGCCTCGATGTCCCTTGCCGGAGGAAGTCTCCGCCTCGTTGCAATTCACACTCGTAAGGAGTCTTGATGCCCATCCAGAAGACCGACAAGATCTGGCACAACGGAAAACTCATTAACTGGGATGACGCGACCATCCACGTGATGTCGCACGTCGTCCACTACGGGTCTTCGGTTTTCGAAGGCATCCGGTGCTACGAACTGCCCAGCGGACCGGCGATTTTCCGCGCGGTTGAACACATGCAGCGGCTGGTCGATTCGGCCAAGGTCTATCGCATGGAACTGGCGTTCACGCGCGACGAACTGGTTCGCGGCATGGTTGAGACCATCGCTCATAATGGCGCGTGGCCGTGCTACATCCGGCCGGTCGTGATCCGCGGATACGGCGACGCGGGCGTGAATCCGCTGAACTGCCCGGTCGAGGTCTACATCGTGAATTATCCGTGGGGAAAATATTTGGCGACGGATGGCGATGGCGTCGACGTTTGCGTTTCGTCGTGGACGCGGCTTGCTCCGAACACGCTGCCCGCCATGGCGAAGGCCGGCGCGAACTACATGAACTCGCAGCTCATCAAGATGGAAGCGATTGCCAACGGATACGTGGAAGGCATCGCGCTCGACAAGAATGGCTTCGTGAGTGAAGGTTCAGGCGAGAACCTGTTCATTGTGCATCGCGACAAGCTGATCACGGCGCCGCTGGGGAACTCGGTGCTGCCGGGGATCACGCGTGATTCGATCCTGCAGATTGCGCGCGACCTGAATATCGGCATCGTCGAGCAGATGATTCCGCGCGAGATGCTTTACATCGCCGACGAAGTGTTCTTCACGGGAACGGCCGCGGAGGTCACGCCGATCCGTTCGATCGATCGAATTAAGGTTGGCAAAGGCGGCCTGGGGCCGATCACGCGGGCGCTGCAGAAGGAGTTCTACGCGATCGTGCGCGGCGAGAAGAGCGACCGGCACGGCTGGCTGACTTCGGTGCCGGTGCGCAGCAAGCAACCCGTCGGAGTATAATTCGGTCGTCAATTCGAGCCAGGGGCGCGGCGTTTTCTAAACGATCCGCGCCCTTTGGCCTTTCTGCCCGGAAGAAACAAAAACATCCGTCACAAAGGAGAAAAATATGTCCCAAGGATTAACCCCCGAGTTTGTCCTCGGCTATCGCGCGATGATGCTGGATGGAATCGGTCGTGAAGCAGAAATCACCCGGCGAGTCATTGCCGCTGTGCCCGATGAGAAGTCTGATTATCGTCCGGATCCCAACGCCCGCACCGCGAAAGAACTGGCGTGGCACATTGCGAACAGCGACATTCAGTTTCTGGATGGAATTGCCGATCAGAAGTTCAGTATGGAATCACCCGAACAAAAACCGCAGACGTCGGCCGAAGTGGTGGCATGGTACGACGAGAACATGAAACGCGGCATTGAGCGCGTTTCCCAGATGACGGCCGAACAACTGATGACGCCGGTCGAGTTTTTTGGCGTTTTCAACTTGCCCGCGGCCTTCTATCTTGGGTTCCTGAACAATCACAGCATTCATCATCGCGGGGAGTTGGCGACGTATCTGCGGCCGATGGGATCGAAGGTTCCTTCGATCTACGGCGGCAGTTACGATGAGCCGTTTGTTCCGCCGGTGGCGGAGGAGACCGCGGCAGCGTAGTTGCGTTTGTAGTGGCATGAGCCGCCCGTTGACGGGCGGCTTTTTTGTTGATGCACCACAGGGGCTGAGGCCCCAATCAACTGTCCGGCTGACGCGGCGCTTAAAGCGCCGCTCTTCCACGGTGACTTACGCAGGTCTTTCACGGTGCTCCGCGAGAGGCTCCTGAGGCCGGCGGCCAAGATTGCGTGAAGCACCGTACGACAGGAGAAGGCGTTGATGCTGCATGGGATGGTGCCTGTGGCTTTACGTTCCCAACTGCTGCCGTAACGCTGCATGGGATCGTACGGTCCCGAGGAGGGCTTTTCGCCCTCCTCACCCATGGCGGCCAAGATTCTGCAACTGGCGAACTCGGCATTCCTGGGAACGAGTGGCCGAGTTTCGAGTTTGCCGCAAGCGCTTACCCTGATCGGAAATGAGACCATCCGTACCCTGGCGCTATCGGTACATGTATTTTCGCAATTCGATGGTCATGCGAGGATGAACGCGAATCTGCCGGCACTGTGGGATCACAGCATTGCAGTTTCGACGCTGGCTCAGCGCATTGCCATCAGCGAGGACTGCCCGAAGGCGATGGTCGAGGAATGTTTCACTGCTGGACTGCTTCATGATCTTGGGAAGGTCGTCTTGCTGGCGGAGCTGCCGCAGGATTATTTGAAGATTTGCAGCACTCCGCAGAAAGATGGGATCGATCTCGAGCGTGAGCTTCTCGGCTGCACACATGCAGAGGTGGGAGCCTACCTGATGAGCATCTGGGGGCTTCCGTTCCCGCTGGTTCATGCCGTAGCGTACCACCATCATCCAAAGGAGAGCGCCGAGGCGAGTTTCTCGCCTTTGACGGCGGTCCATGTGGCCGATGCAATTGCCAGCGAGGCGGATACGTCGCTGCTGAATCATGACGCGATGCTGGATCGTGAATATCTAGGGCGCCTTGCACTGAGCGACAAAGAGGGTGCTTGGCGGGGTCTCTATCAGCTTACTGCCGCGATGGCACTCAATCCGGGGAATTGATCCTCCCCGCTTCCTCTGTAGTCTGTGTCGTAGCATTTCTTTCGCCCCTTCGGGGCTTGCTGTGGATTCTGCATGTCATCCACGCCTTGCGGCGTGGGCTGCATTCTTTCGCCGCTTTGCGGCTACCTCGCCATCATTCCACCTTTTGGTGCGCGACACAGCTCTGGCACAGGCTGCTCCGGGACAACAACTTCATTAAAGGACGGGCGTCCATCTGCCGATGGCATTCAAGGAATACCTAGATTTCTCTGCCGCAGGAACAGAGCTTAAGCGAGTTCACTTTGCGCAAGGATTTTGTAAGCAATCGTGAAGCGTGGGGGCGGAGCAGATTGAGGGGAGCACAATGCCGGAATTGATCCTGCTTGTAGACGATGATCGCCAAATCCTGGATGGATACCGCCGCAGCCTGAGAGGCGAATTCCTGATGGATACGGTTCTGAGTGGGGGAGAGGCGCTGGACCTGATTCAGACCAAAGGACCGTACGCGGTGGTGATCTCGGACATGCGCATGCCGGGGATGGATGGGATCGAGTTGCTGCGGCGGGTGAAGAGCAGTGCTCCCGATACAGTGCGCATCATGCTGACCGGGAATGCCGATACGGAAACTGCCATTGAGGCGATCAACGAGGGCAGCATCTTCCGCTTTCTGATCAAGCCATGTAGTAAAGAAATCATCGCCAGGACGATTACGGCGGCGCTGGTGCAGCACCGGCTGATCACCGCCGAAAAGCAACTACTGGAGCAGACGCTGAGCGGGTGTTTGCAGGTGCTGAGCGAAGTACTAAGCCTGGTAAATCCGGCGGCGTTCAGCCGGGCGGAGCGTGCCCGCCGTTATATCCATCATGTTGTAACCGCGATGAAGCTGGGCAATCCATGGCAATACGAGGTGGCGGCGATTCTTTCGCAGCTTGGATGCGTGACGCTGGCTCCGGAAACGATTGAAGCCGTGTACCGGGGTGAGGCCTTAGGCGGGCAAGAGCAGGCACAATATGACGCGCACCCGGGCATCGCTGCCAGCCTGCTATCGAAGATTCCCCGGCTGGAGCCGATCGCGTGGATGATCGACCACCAGAATCGGCCTGCGGATGGCGGAGAAGCGCTGGACGCCCCGGAAATGAAAACGGGAGCGGAAATCCTGCGGCTGGTTCTGGAGTACGAACAGATGATTCACCGGGGCGTATCGCGGACCGAGGCGGCACATCAATTAGCCATGAAAAACAGATTCAAGCCCGAGTTTTTCGACGCGCTGGTTGCGCTCGATCCGAACGCAGAAGAATCCGAGGTCCGGCGATGCCGCATCGAGGAGCTCACGCCCGGGATGATTATTCAGCAGGAGGTGCGCTGCACGGGAGGCGCGCTGCTGATTTCCCGCGGCCAGGAGGTAACGCCGACCGTCATCTTCAAACTCAAGAACTTTCAGAGCCGGCGGTCGATTGCGGGGGATGTTTTGGTGTCGATGCCGAAGACCACGCTGGCGTTCGTGAAGGGCGCATGAGAGAAAGGCCGTCAGGCGCTAAAGCGCAGGGCATTTGAGCTGCAATCGGCGCGAGTAAACTCGCGCCCTTCCCGTTCGTGCCTCTCCCGTTCGCAGCCTCTCCCGTTCGTTCCCTTCCCTTTCGCGGCCTTCCCGTTCGCGGCCTCTCCCGATTTGTTTGAACTCAGCTTCTACTTGCTGTCGGCTGCGGAACGTCACACTCGCTTCGGCGGGGCGGATCCTTCGGCTCCGCTCAGGGCAGGCTGCGTCGGCCCCTACACAAACTTCCCTTCCACGTTCGCTTGAGAGAATCCGGCGGGTCGTGTACGGATTCCTGTATGAGGACAATTACCTAGGTCATCTTGGGTGGGGTGACGATTCGGGCGATGATGCTCAAGAGAGCCTTTCAGGCTGAGAAGCTTCGAGTTGAGGCTTCGATGGGAAGAACTCCGCATGAATATTGATGATCTGCTACGCATAGCGACAGAACGGCGAGCCAGCGACTTGCATTTGAAGGTGGGAAACTATCCTCACCTGCGGATTGATGGCGAACTGGCGCCGTTGACCGACCAGCCCAGAATCAGCGCGGAAGACATGCTGAATATGGCTTTCAGCATGATGTCGGCGCGGCAGAAACAAAAGTTCAAAGAGACTACCGAAATCGATATGGCGTATGGCGTGGCCGGGCTGGGACGATTCCGTGTGAACATCTTCCAGCAGCGCGGCAACGTGGGACTCGTTCTCCGTGTTATTCCGACCAAGATTCGTGCCTTGGACGAATTGTTTCTGCCCAAGGTTGTCGAACAGATTTGCGACATGCCTCGCGGACTGGTGCTGGTCACGGGCGTGACCGGTTCCGGTAAGTCGACGACGCTGGCGGCAATGGTCGACCGTGTGAACTCGTCGCGCGCGGAACACATCGTCACGATTGAAGACCCGATCGAATTCCTGCATCGCGACAAGAAAGGTTACGTCAACCAGCGAGAGGTTGGCGTGGATACGCCGGGATTCGGATCGGCGCTGCGCGCTTCTCTTCGTCAGGATCCGGACGTGATCCTGGTGGGCGAAATGCGAGATCTGGAAACGATTCAGACGGCGCTGCATGCGGCGGAAACCGGCCACATGGTGTTCTCAACGCTGCACACGCTTGATGCCGTTGAAACTGTCAACCGCGTCATCTCCATCTTCCCGCCGCCGGAGCAGAAACAGATTCGCATGCAGTTGGCGGCAGTTCTGCGCGCCATCGTCAGCCAGCGCTTGGTACGGCGCTGCGATGCCGACGGCCGCGTGCCCGCGGTGGAAGTGATGATTAACACCGCGTTCATCCGCGAGTGCGTGCTGGTTCCGGAAAAGACACGGTCGATTCGTGACGCTATTGCGGCTGGTACTTCGCAATACGGCATGCAGACGTTCGATCAGTCGCTGTGGGATCTGTTCCAGGCAGGGCTGGTGAACTACGAAACCGCTCTCGAGAACGCTTCGAATGCGGACGACTTCAAGCTGCGCATGCAAGGTATCGCCTCGACGGCGGATATTTCGCGGCAGTCGATGCAGACGGCGGGGTTTGGGGGAAGGTAGTCTCTCAACCCGTTTCGCGATTGGAGCGATGTCATCCTGAGGAGGGCGGGCAGCCCTCTGAGGGACCTGACGAACTGTGCAGGTGCTGCCATTTCACTCCGGGCATCGCCAACGTTCCTATTTACTTCATCGAATCTTATTGCGGTCGTAAGGTCCCTCAGGCCGGCTTCGCCGCCCTTCAGGATGACATCCCCTATTCGGTGACACGGCCTTTCACTTTGGTTGGGCTGCGAATTGGGCGAAGGTGACGAAGTGGCCTGCCGGATCCTTAACACCAATTTCGGTTGAGCCGTAGAAGGTTTGCCGCTTCGGCATGTACATTTCTGCACCTTTGACGGCATTGATGGTCTCCTCCAGGTGATCGACTTCCACATAGAGAAACGTCGGGCCTTTTCGAACTACCGCTGAGATTGTGGTGCCGACATCCTTGTGGGCGCTGGCGTAGCTCTGATACATCAGCTCAACGTTTCCCTTCTGGAGCATGGCGAAAGCGAGCTTGTCGCTGTCCGGGACTTCAGCTGTCGTTTTGAAGCCGAAGCGTTCCACCCAGAATTTCACACATGGCTCGACCTCTTGCACGAACAGCACGGGAGTAATCTTCTTTACGTTCACTGTGTGCTTCTCCTCTTATCGAACCTTGACCGCGGGACTACGGAAAGCATGTGCGAAAGTTAACGAAGCTTCTGACATGCGCAATTTTCTTCTTGCCATGCTCATGTAGTCTTAATTAGACTAGTAAAGAATATTGAATTCTTGCGGACGTGTCAAGGAGGATTTGTATGGCGTCAGAAGCACGGCGTTTGGAGGATCTGATTTCTATCGGTCCGGCCATGATTCGGGATTTCAAGCTGCTGGGGATTTCGAGCGTCGCCCAGTTGTCCCGCCGGAGTCCCGAGAAAATGTACGAAAAACTCTGCACGATCACTGGACAGGCGGTGGACCTGTGCTGCCTGGATGTGTTTCGTGCGGCGGTGGCGCAGGCACGGAATCCGCGCCTTGCAGCGGAGAAGTGTGAATGGTGGTATTGGAGCCGCGTGCGAAAGGCGAAGGATGCCAAGAACTAAGAAGCGCGAACTTACGACACCGGATTTGGTGCTGCTCAGCCTGCTGGCCGAGCGCCCGATGCATGGGTATCAGGCGAACCTGGAGTTGGAGCGGCGGCAGGTGCGAGATTGGGCGGGGATCTCGCGTCCGCAGGTGTATTACTCGCTGGAGAAACTGGCACGGCTGGGATTGATCAAGAGCGCGGATAGCGATGAGCCTGTCGCCGGACCAGAGCGCAGCGTGTATGGTACAAGTGCGGCGGGCCGTGCGGCACTGGCCGACGCGCTGGAGCGTGAGGAATGGACGGATCAGCGAGAGCGGCCTCCGTTTCTTACGTGGATTGCGCTGTCGTGGCAGGCTCGTGCGGGAGTATTTGAGCGGCAGTTGCGGAGGCGCGAGAAATTTCTCGTCAGGGAGTTGGAGCGCGAGGTGGCCACGTTGCGAGCCGTCCGCGCGGAGGTTGGGCACCGCTTTCACGAGGCAGTTTGGATGTTGAGTCTGACGATTCAGCAGCTTCGTACGGAATTACGGTGGTTGCGGAAGATGGCGCGTGAGATCCCACGTAGACGAGCAGCGCGTCACGCACGATATGCGGGGGATTCAGAGTAACGGCGCGGTTTGGCTGAGCAATTCGCCTGCGGAGGTCGGTTGGGCTATCGTTACCGATATGACATTCTCACGGCCAAAGCGAAAACAGTATTCCGAGGACGAGTTGTACGAATACGCCGTCGGAGCGCTGTCGCGACGTATGCGGACCGTGGCTGAACTGAAACGGCTGATGCGGGCGCGGGTGGAAGATCCGGAATCGGAGTATGCCGAGACCCTGGTGGAGTTAGTGATCCGGCGGCTGAAGGATCAGGGATACTTGAACGACTCCAACTATGCCGCATATTACTCGTCGATGCGGCGGGATAACCAGAAATTCGGACGGGGGCGGGTGGTCACCGAACTGAAGATGCGGGGCGTCCATGGCTCAGTGATTGAAAAGGCCGTGGACGCTGCTTATGAAGGGGTCAGCGAGGAGAAGCAGGCTCGGGAATATTTGCGGAAGAAAAGGATGGGGAAGCCGAAAGATCAGAAGGAAACAGCGCGGATCTTCCGGCAGTTGATGCGCGCGGGGTTTCGGAGCAGAACGATTTTCGCGATCCTGAAAAAATGGGATGTGGATGAGGAGACGCTGACGGCGCTGGAGGGAGAGGCTGAATGAAAACCGCAGAGGACGCCGCTGGGGAATTGCGAGCTGGCTGGATGGCAGATCATCCGTAAACATAGTTTGTCTAGATTTGCGTCCCGGTCCGGCTGGGAGCATACTCAAATCACATTCCAACTATCTGGTAGGGCCGACAGGAGGAATTCCATGAAAATGAAGTGGGCAGTGTTGGTTATGTTCGCTCTGATGTGTGCATTTGCGGCTGGGCAGGATACCAGCAGCGATAAGAAATCGACCGGCACAGAAATGAAGGATGCGACCAAGACGGCAACGAAGGACACCGAAAAAGGGGTAAAAACGGCAGGCAAGGATACCGAGAAAGCTGCGAAGAAGACTGGGCACGCCACCAAGACGGCAGCGAAGGACACTGAGAAGGGTACGAAAGTGGCAGCCAAGGATACGGAGAAGGGCGCAAAAACGGCTACGAAAGACACCGAGAAAGCCGCAACCAAGACGGGTAGCGCTGTGAAGAAGGGCGCCAAGGATGTCGGGCACGACGTCAAGAAGGGGACCGAAAAGACCGCTGACGCGGTGAAGTAACACGGGCATCTTCTCACCACAGGGGGCACAGGGGACCACAGGATCTCTGGCCCTCCCACATTTTGTTCGCTGCACTCCCCCAAAATCCCCATCCCTTTTGGCGCAATGATATGCGTCCGCGGTTATGCGTCGTTTAGAATTGAGTCTCATGCTCACAGGGTCAGAAATCCGCAGAAAATTCCTGGACTTCTTTGTCCAAAAGGGACACAAGGAAGTGCATTCGTCGTCGCTTGTCCCGGCTAACGATCCTACGCTGCTGTTCACCAACGCGGGGATGAACCAGTTCAAGGACGTATTTCTTGGCCTCGAGAAGCGCGATTATTCACGCGCCACAACCTCGCAGAAGTGTGTGCGCGCGGGCGGCAAGCACAACGATCTGGAAAATGTCGGGTTCACCAATCGGCATCACACTTTTTTCGAGATGCTGGGGAACTTTTCGTTTGGTGACTACTTCAAGAAAGATGCGGTTGCCTACGCTTGGGAGCTGATTACTTCGCCCCAGTGGTTCGGGATTGCGAAGGAGAAGTTGTACGTAACCATCTTTAAGGGCGAGAACGGCGTTGAGCGAGACAGTGAGGCTTACGATCTGTGGCTCGGACAGGGTGTGCCCAAGGATCGCATCTACGAGATGGGGATGAAGGACAACTTCTGGCAGATGGGCGATACCGGGCCGTGCGGGCCGTGCAGCGAGATTCATTACGACATGGGTGCGATCGCGTCGGACCAGGGACATACGGATTGTACGTTCGGGTGCGAGTGCGGGCGGTATGTGGAGATCTGGAACCTGGTGTTCATGCAGTTTGACCGCGATGCGTCGGGGAAACTGACGCCGCTGCCGAAGCCTTCGATTGATACTGGCATGGGGCTGGAGCGGGTTGCGGCCACCATGCTGAACATCGAAGATCCCACGAAGTTTTCGAACTACGACACGGACCTGTTTACACCGCTCATCAAGCGGGCAGCGGAGCTAACGGGAAAACGAAATCCGAACGACCCGAACGCTCCTTTTGTCAGGCCCGTTCATTATCAAGAAGGCCCCTTCGGGCCGAAGGACCACAAGTCCGCAGCGTCGCTGCGCGTGATTGCGGATCATTCACGGGCGGCCACGTTTCTGATCTCAGATGGGGTGTTGCCTTCGAATGAAGGACGCGGGTATGTGCTGCGGAAGATTATTCGGCGTGCGATTACGCATGGACGGCTGCTCGGGCAGACCAAGCCATTCTTGTATCAGATGGTGTTCGCGGTGCGGGATCTGATGCGGGATGCGTATCCGGAATTGAATGAGACAGCGGATCGAGTGTCGAAGGCGGTGCTCGCCGAAGAGACGCGGTTCGCGCACACGATGGAAGTGGGGTTGGAGAAGTTGGAACACATCCTCGACTTGACGAAGGAAGAGTACACACGTCACGTCGATTCCGATACCTTCGATCTCGCTCAGGGGACGGGACGCTACGCCACCCTCAAGGACGGCGTCGATATTACGGCGATAGTGAAACAGAAATATGGTCCTGCACCCAAACTTCCAGGAGATGAGGCGTTTAAGCTCTACGACACGTTCGGCATGCCCTTGGACTTCATGCAGGATGCGGCGCGGGATCAGGGCATCGAATTCGATAAGGCCGGTTTCGATCATGCGATGGACGAGCAGAAGGCTCGTGCGCGGGCTTCGTGGAAGGGTGGTTCCAAGCGCACTGCAGGAGACGCCCAGGAGATCTACAACCGGTACGCAACTAGGGCTCATACGGGCTCTCCCAGCGGCCTCCCAATGGTGGTACCGATTCATACAGAGTTTCTCGGCTATTCCGATACCAGGGTCGAAAACTGCCAAGTGCTAGCAATTGTCAGCAACGACAGAGGTGTTTCCTCCGTGCAACCCGGCGAAGAGGGTGACATAGTTCTTGATAGGACGCCGTTTTATGCGGAGTCCGGCGGGCAGGTCGGGGATCGCGGGTGGTTCTATTCCGACGATCACAACACCGTAGTGGCCGACGTCAAAGGGTGTTATTACCCGATCCAGGGAGTGCGCGCGCACCAGGTATTGGCGAAGTCTCCGATTCGCGTCGGGGACAAGGTGGACGCAGTGGTGAATACTGACATTCGCGAGGCGACGATGCGGAATCATACGGCGACGCATCTGCTGCATGCTGGATTGCGCGAGGTGCTGGGGAAGCATGTGAAGCAGGCTGGATCGCTGGTAGCGCCTGGGCATCTGCGGTTTGATTTCTCGCATTTCACTGCTGTCGAAGATGAGGAACTGCAGGACATTGAGGACATCATCAATAAAGAGGTGCTGCGGAACAGGAAGGTAGAGACCATTGCCGATGTGCCGATCGATGTGGCGGTGAATGAGTATCACGCGATGGCGCTGTTTGGGGAGAAGTATGGCGACAAGGTGCGTGTGATCAGGATTGGCGATTTTTCGACTGAGCTTTGCGGCGGTACACATACGGGGGCTACTGGCGAGATTGGGTTGATCAAGATTTTGAAGGAAGGGAGTGTCTCGTCGGGTGTGCGGCGCGTGGAGGCGATTACCGGAGAGGGGTCGCTGCGACATTTCCGGAAAGATCATCAGTTAGAAAACGTCGTGTCGGCATTTGTGTCCCCCACCGTTTCCAAGCCCACTATTTCGCAAAAGGCGCGAAGGGATGGGGCACCCATCGGTAGTGATAGTGCACATGGCGAAGAGGCTTCGTTTTCACCGGCTGAGGCGCTGAAACTTGAGCTCGAAAGAAAAGACGCTGAGATCAAGCGGTTGGTACGGGAACTCGATCAGGCTCGGATGAAGTCGGCTTCGTCGTCGACCGCTAATGTTGGCGAGAAGGTGAAGGAGATCAAGGGCGTCAAGGTGCTGGCGCATCGCGTTGACAATCTCGAGCGGGCGCAGTTGCGGACGCTGGTTGATCAACTGCGCGACAAGATTGGGTCGGGCGTTGTTGTGCTGGGCTCGGCGTCGAATGGGAATGTTGCGTTGATCGTGGGCGTGACGAAGGATCTGACTTCGCGCGTGCAGGCCGGCAAAGTCATTGGGCCCGTGGCACAAAAGGTTGGCGGGAAGGGTGGAGGGCGTCCGGATCTGGCGGAAGCTGGCGGGAAAGATGCGGCTGCGCTGGATGCCGCGCTGGATGGGGCTTACGGCGTGGTCGAAGGACTGCTTGCATGATTTCTGACGATACGGAGAGTGTCAGTGGGCCGCCAGAGCGACTGCGGTTTATCCAACACAAAGGGCACGACATCTTCCTGATCGATTTGAGTCATTGCGATACGAAGGAACTGCTGCTATTGATTGAGCAGATCAAAGCGGCAGTGGAACAACATGAGCGAGGATCGTTGCTGATCTTGTCGGACTTTACTGGTACGCATATCGACAAGAAAGTTGCCACACGTGCGAAAGAAGTTCTAGTGCTCGACCGTCCGTACGTGAAGAAGTCGGCCTGGGTGGGGACCGAGAATGTGCCGCATGTCTTTATCGAGAACTTCAAGAGTTTCTCGCAGCGGGAGTTGCCGACATTCAAGACGCGAGAAGAGGCGCTGGAGTGGCTGGTGGGGGAGTAGCGGAGGCTCAGTTTTCTTTCGCCCCATTCGGGGCTTGTTTTCCTTTTATGACTTAGTCCCACAGCTTTCGCCGTGGGTGTTATTCTTTCGCCGTTTCGCGGCTTTGCGGGGGGGGCGCCCGCGCCACGCCAGCTAACTCCTCCATCTCAGCGTGACTGGTCCCGTCATCGGGTGCTTGAGCGGTTGGCTGGTGCGCTTGGATTCCAGGTGCGCGGCTTTCAGCTGGAAATACCATTTAGCGGGGCGGTCGGCATCGTCGATCAGCATCAGATGTGGGTTGTGTTTCAGACCTTCGGCCTGCATCTCCATGGTGCGGCGGTCCTGCTCGACGAACTTTCCGAAGACAAACTTCAACACCTCTGGGACGAACGGAACCCAGCGGAAAAGATTCCAGGCAGCGACTACATCGATGCGGCAATGGGTACGAGCGATCGGGGTCACTGTCGTCAGGCTGGAGAACCAGTACTTCCCTGCGCGGATTGTTTCGGTGCGAATGTTGGGGAGCACAAAATCGATGGTCGTCGATATGGAATCCGCGTCGGCGTAGAGGCGCAGCAACTTGTAGGGCGCCGAGTTTGAGCTGGGCGTGTGCGCTGACATGCGGAATCCGTTGGGGATGGGCTCGAAGTTTTTCTTCTTCTCATGAATGCTGTGCTGCGAACGCCACCACCAGGCTTGGTGGACGAAGGGTCCGTGAGCAGGATCCATGAGGCCGATGATTCCGTGGTCGATGCTGACGGGCATTTCAGCTTGCAGGTACGCCAGCTTGTATTTTTCACTGAACTTTTCAATGGTGGGAGCTGGTTCGCATACTTGGGCAGGCTTGGTGAACCCGGCGCCCTGAGGTCCAGGGTCGGGGATGTAGACCCAGATAAAATCATCCTGCTCTTCGCAGGGGTAACTTCCCGCATAGATGCGCTCGACTTTCATCGTCTGGTCAGAGGTGAGCGATGGGATCAGTTCGCATTGACCATTGTGAACATCGAATTGCCATCCGTGGTAGGGGCATTCGAGATTTTCACCATCGAACCTGCCGGAGTTGAGGGGCATGCCGCGATGAGGGCAAGAGTCGCGAATGGCGAAGGGCTGTCCCTGGCGGTCGCGGCCGATGACGAGGGGGATCTCAAGCAACGTGGCTTTGTGCAGCTGATTGCGATGGACACGGTCGGCCGGAAGCGCGCGATACCAGAAGCCAGTGAGCATCAGGGTGTCGGTGGCCTGGCGTTGTGGGAGATCGAGTTCGGGCATAGGGGATGGAATTGTTGATTGATGATTTTCGATTGTTGATTGAAAGGCCTATGCTAGCATCCGCAGGGGGATTGGGGAGTGGCGTGGACCCCAGGGGCTAAAGCCCTTCGAATCCTTGGCCCTGGACGCGGCCCTAGAAGGGCCGCTCTTCCACGGTATTCCTCTGCATCAGTGGTACCCGCGGCATCAAGGGTGCTTCCCGGCATTCAGAGCGCTTCCCGCGTTAATGGGCTTCCGGCATTAAGGCAGTCTCCAGCATTAAGGGTGGTCTCTAGTATTAAGAGCGGTCTCTACATTAAGGGCGGTCTCTAGTATTAAAAGTGATCTAGCGTTGCGGGTACCTCCGCATCCGCGTGCTCCTCGGGATCACTGGAGCAGGCAGGCGGCAAATCAGAACAAGTTTTTCTGGTATCCAGGCCAAACATGGAATTCATCGGACGGTTTCGGGGGTTGACGGCGGTACAACGCAATACTTTCATTGCTTGCTTCCTTGGGTGGTCGCTGGATGCATTCGACTTCTTCATTCTTGTGTTGTGTCTCAGCGCTCTGGCTGGGGAGTTTCACGCCAAGGTCTCCGAAGTATCTAAGGCAATTGTGTGGACCTTGGCGATGCGTCCCGTCGGCGCAATTCTGTTTGGAGTCATGGCCGACCGATTTGGGCGGCGTCCGACGTTGATGGTCGACATCATCGCCTTCTCGATGTTCGAATTGGCATCAGCATTTGCGCCCACACTGAAGATCTTCATCATTACGCGCGCCTTGTTTGGCATCGCCATGGGAGGAGAGTGGGGTGTCGGAGCGGCGCTCACATTTGAAACTCTGCCCACCGAGGGCCGCGGATTTTTCTCCGGGTTGTTACAAGAAGGATATGTTGTAGGTTATCTACTCGCAGCGGTGATCTTTGGCACCTTATTTCCTCTTATTGGATGGCGCGGCATGTTCGTGATCGGAGCGCTGCCGGCCTTCTTAGTCATCTATATCCGGACGAAAGTAGATGAGTCTCCAGCATGGCTGCAGGGAAAAGTAGTGAGCGGTGCGGAACGACGCTTGGGAAAGGACATTGCATCGCACGCCGGGATTTTCGCTTTTCTTGTGGTGCTGATGTTCGCATTCAACTCGTTCAGCCACGGGACACAGGATCTGTATCCAACCTTTCTGCAGAAAAACCTGCAGTTCACACCCAAGATGGTGAGCTTCATCGCCATTGTGTTCAACATCGGCGCGTTGCTCGGGGGGATTCTATTCGGGTCCATTTCGGAGAGAATCGGACGGCGACGAGCGATTCTGATCGCAGCCGTGCTGTCGATTCCGATCATTCCGCTGTGGGCGTTTTCGAAGACTGTTCCGTTGCTCGCGCTTGGAGGATTCCTGATGCAGTTTATGGTGCAGGGAGCATGGGGTGTGATCCCGGCACATTTGAATGAGCTATCTCCGGCGGCAGTGCGAGGGACACTCCCCGGGTTTGCATACCAGTTGGGAAATTTTATTGCTTCGCGCAATGCATTGATCCAGGCGAGAGTGACCGAGCGTCACTTTGGCGGAGACTTTGCGCCGGTACTGGCGTGGACGGTGCTGATTGTGGCGACTCTGGTCGCGATTGTGACGATGAGCGGACGGGAGCGACGGGGTGTAGACCTGTCAAAAACGACATAGTTCCCAAAATGGAAATGCGAAGAGAATCGATATTCTACGGTGTGCAAGAATTGGCACAGTCGCGATATGGCACAAAGGAATCATTGTCACGGGAACGTTCCCTATGTTACGGTAGTCGGAAAGCTCACGCCTTCGTTGATTCACTCTAGCGGGTCCCAGCATTAGCTTGCGCGAACGCGTGTACCCGAGGAAGCGCCACGATGAAGGACATACTTATGACTCCTGTGCCGACCGGAGAATCTGCTGACAGGGAAAACTTCGCGAACCGTAAGCTGATTCGCCCTACGCTGCCGCGCGCCGAGAATCACGGCAATCATAACGGTGCGCCGGTGCCGGTACAGGAACGGCGAGATCGTCCGGAACGGCATGACCGACCGGAGCGAACTGACCGCGGAGAGCGTTCGATGGGAGCGGGCGGCGGAAAGAAGCCGACGCCTCCGGAGCAAACGAACGCGGAGAATTTCTACTATCAGAAGCAGATGCAGTCGCGCACGCAGATGGTGATCGTGCTGCGAGACGGGGAAGAGATTCACGGCATCATTGAGTGGTATGACCGGAACTGCATCAAGGTGAACCGCGATAGCGGCGAACCGAATGTGATGATCTATAAACCGGCCATCAAGTACATGTTTAAAGAGGGGGAGAATCAGAAGTAGGAGTTTCGAGTTTCGAGTTTCAAAGTCTGAAGTTGTCGGCTTTCGCTTTGCAATCGCTTTCCTATCTTTCCCTCCGCTGAATATACGGTTTGCCTGCGACTTAGTCCTCCTGACTAAGTAATCTTTCCGGGCGTAGACTAGCTCGCGGATTTGCCTGAGTTCCATCTGAGAGCGAGCTTGGTTATGTCTTCTTTCTCGTCCATCTCTCGCAGAAAGTTTTTGAAGTCGACCACGACGGGGGCCGAAGCCCTCTGTCCCTGAAGCTTTACGCGGCCCTGAAGGGCCGCTCTTCCACATTAGCGCAAGCCGTCCACATTGTTGGCGGACGTCGTCCACGTTGGCGCACGCCGTCGTGACGCGCGAGCGTCACACCGCGGGGCCTCTCTCGGCTTCAGTGATGTGTGTTCCGCTGAAGACCGCTGCGGCCCGATATTACTGGGCCAGTGGACAGGCGAGGCGGCTGTCCTCAGATGGTTCATTTACAGCTTGGGCAGGACGATTCCCTTTTGGGCCTGGTACTTTCCTTTTCTGTCGGCGTAGCTGGTTTCGCAGACTTCGTCGGATTCGAAGAAGATGATCTGGCAGAGGCCTTCGTTGGCGTAGATGCGGGCCGGAAGGGGCGTGGTGTTTGAGATTTCAAGAGTGACGAAGCCTTCCCACTCAGGCTCGAACGGCGTCACATTGACGATGATGCCGCAGCGGGCGTAGGTGCTCTTCCCGACGCAGATCGTCAGTACGCTGCGCGGGATCTTGAAATATTCGACAGAGCGTGCCAGAGCGAAAGAGTTCGGTGGGACGATGCAGATGTCGGTCTGCATGGTGACAAACGAGCGTTCATCAAAGTGTTTGGGATCGACAATCGACGAGTTAACGTTGGTGAATATCTTGAATTCGTCGGCGACGCGCAGGTCGTAGCCATACGAAGACAGGCCGTAGGAGATCACGCCCTCACGAACCTGCTTCTCGGAAAACGGATTGATCATGTCGTGTTCTTTGGACATCTTGCGGATCCAGCGGTCGCTCTTCAGCATGAAACTCCTTGGGAATTTGGTAATTGGGAAATTTTGTAATTGAGTAATTGGAACGATGAGTGCCCAGAAGCGGCCGATTCCGGCTCGCTCAAATTACACAATTGCCAAATTACACAATTACTCAATTCTTTTAGGCTGGGGTTGCTGGGTAGTTTACGGGATTGGTGCTCCGGTTGACAATCTCACTTATCTTCCTTAGCATCAATAACTTGAAAGACCACTTTGACCCAGCAAACCGGAGCCCCGCGTGATTAAGCTCGATATCATCAACGAAGTAGTGGCGAAGACCGGGATCACCAAGACCAAGGCCGAATTGGCTGTGGAAACCGTGTTCGAGAGCATGAAGAAGGCGCTGGCCGCCGGGAATCGCATTGAGTTGCGGGGATTTGGAGTGTTCAACGTGCGTCCGCGCAAGACGGGCATTGGGCGCAATCCGCGCACCGGGGCCGAGGTTTCTATTCCGCCGGGAAGGGCTGTGCGCTTCAAGCCGGGCAAAGAGCTGCAGTCGATCGACTGAAAATCACTTTATTCTCTTGTCTTGTTGCGCTGCCCATTTGAGCAGCGCCCGGGTGGCCATGACTCGTAGTAGCATCAAAGAACAGCCCGTTTTCGCGCGAGACCCAAGAATCAGATGTCGGAACCGAGTTCCCCGATTTCCAGTTCAACGCTTCAGTATTATCAGGCACTGCCATTGCCGGAAGCGGCGCCTCCGCGCCCGCGGTATTGGCTGCATGTGCTGCTGTTGCTTGCAACCCTGTTCACCACCCTGGTGATGGGTGCCAGGATGCAGTACAACTTCGATCACAATCGAGCCGCGCTGTCGTTTGCAGATGACTCCATCCCGTTTTTCCCTGCAAGCTGGTTCCTGACTCACCCGGGTAGGATATTGGCGGGCTGGCCTTTTGCGGCGACTCTGATGCTGTTCTTCCTGGCCCACGAGATGGGGCACTATCTGATGTGCCGACGCTATGGGATTCGAGCAACACTGCCATTTTTCATTCCGGTCCCGACGCCGATTGGGACGATGGGCGCCGTCATTTTGATTCGGTCGAAGATTCGTTCACGGGCAGCGTTGTTTGATGTTGGGATCGCCGGTCCGATCGCTGGTTTTGTCGTCGCGCTTATTGTTCTTGTTTTCTCTCTTGGACTGGCAAAGCCGGGTCCCTACGCCGTTGATGCTGGCGATTTGAAGATGGGGCTACCGCTGGTCTTTCAGTTTATTCACAACGCGTTGGGCTTCGTATCATCCAATCCGCGGATCGCTGGCGCGCCGTTGGGACAAATGCTCTTGCATCCCGCTTCTATCGCAGCGTGGGTGGGGATGTACGCGACTGCCTTGAATTTACTGCCCAGCAGTCAGCTGGATGGAGGGCACATTATCTACGCGCTGGCTCCAAAGGCGCACCGGCTTATCTCTTGGGGAACTGTGTTGGTGCTTGTGTTTTTGGGTCGTCACCAGATGAGTTGGGGAGTGTGGGCCGGGCTGATTCTGGCGATGAATGTCCTGACATTTCGTCAGGAACAGGCTCCCGAATATCCTTCGTTGCCTGCGAATCGGTGGCTATTGGCGGTCGTGGCTGCGATCATGCTGATGCTGACGTTTACGGTTTCCCCGTTTCAGATGAATTGGTAGGTCCCAGACCATTTTTGATATCGACCACGGTGTCATCCTGATGGCCTGCGCTTTTTGCAGGCCGGAGGATCGATGCAGTCCCCCGGCCGCACGAGCACTGCGGGCAGAGTTGCATAGGTCCTCCGGCGCCAATAAACGGCGCCATCAGGATGACAAAGCGGAATGGTATACAGCAAATTCCTAAATCGATCTTATCTGCGGGCTATTTGGCACCGCCAATAGCATCCCGGTTGAGATTCGGGATCTTTTGCTTGCAGGCTGAGCAGTCGATCAGAGTAGTGAGCCGCTTTCTTCGTGTTTCCTCTCTTTTCGCGCTGACGACCCAATAGGTGGATGTCCTCTGGTACCAGGGTGGCTGGGACTGGAAGAATGTCCAGGCTTCGCGGTTCGCGCGGAACTGCTTTTCGAAAGCTGGAGCAAGTTTGGCATTCGTTCTCTGTTCATAGGCATAGATCGCCGAGCGGTCGTCGTCACGCTTTTCGAATGCGGAGAGGCCAGCGGCGTGCATCAGTCCCTGCTTTGAGAGTTCTCTTGCGCGCCTGATGTTGATGGCGCTCCAGACGCTGCGCCGCTTGCGCGGGGTAAAGCGGATCTTGTAGCTGGTGGCGTCGATCGTCTTGCGGACGCCGTCGATCCAGCCGAAGCAGAGCGCGCCATCCACCGATTCAGGCCACGTAATGCTTGGACGTCCGGAATCGCGCTTGTAGAATCCGACGCAAAATTCTTCGGCATCGGCGTGGTGTTTTTCGAGCCACGCGCGCCAGTCTGCGAGCGTAGGAAAGAATTGCGGCTTGGGCTCTTTCGAGGACTTGGGCGATGGCTTTGGCATTTGCGAGAGATTATTCCGCGATTGCGGATTTACATCAACCAGAGAGCATCGACGTCGACGACTACCTGGGTGCGGGGAATTTTCTGTTGCGTTGCGTGGGCGAGCATTGCACGCAAAGTTGTATTCAGTTTTTCCCGGCTCGGCGACTTCAGCACGAAGTGATAGCGGTAGTCGCGCTTGAGGCGCATGATGGGCGCAGCAGCGGGACCGAGCACTCGGACTCCTTCGTGTCGGGTGTTGTCGAACCATTTCCCTAGTGTGCCGGACCATTTCAATGCGTCGTCGAGGTTATCGCTGCGGATCACGACATTCGCAAGGGCGGAATATGGCGGGTAGTGCATCCAGCTGCGGAAGCGGAGTTCTTTTTCGTAGAAGCCGATGAAGTCGTGGCGAGCGGCGTATTGGACGGCATAGTGGTCCTGGAAATAAGTTTGCAGAATGACTTTGCCGGGGAATTGGCCGCGGCCAGCTCGTCCGGCAACCTGAGTCAGGAGTTGGAAGGTACGTTCCGCTGCACGAAAGTCGGGCATACCGAGCGCTGCGTCTGCGCCGACTACGCCCACCAATGTGACACCATGGATGTCGTGGCCCTTGGCGATCATCTGCGTGCCTACGATCAGGTCGAGTTCGCCTTCATTGAGGGCATTAAGGGTGCGCTCGAAGTCTTCATGGCCGCGCACGGTGTCGCGGTCGAGACGCGCAATACGCGCTTGCGGGAACATGCCGTGAAGGAGTTCTTCCAGTTTTTCTGATCCGGTGCCGAGGAAATAGACATACTCACTGCCACAATGCACGCAGGCCTTGGGAACGGGCGCGACGTATCCGCAGTAATGACAGACCATTTTGTGTTCGCGCTTGTGGTGAGTGAGCGAGATGGCGCAGTTCTTACATTCCAGTTTCTTGCCGCAGGTCCGGCACAGGACGACCGGCGAGTATCCGCGGCGATTGAGCAGAACCATAACCTGCTCTTTGCGTTCGAGTCGTTGCTTGATTTCGTCCGCAAGTTTGCGCGAGATGACATGGTCGTGTCCGGTCTCCTGGAATTCGAGACGCATATCGACGACTTCGACTTCGGGAAGAGGCCGCTGCTCGACGCGATCCGGTAGTTCAATCAGCGCATATTTGCTCTTCTTCGCATTGAAGTAAGACTCCAGCGATGGAGTGGCCGAGCCCAGGACGACGGCTGCGTTGGACATCTTTGCGCGCATCACGGCTACATCGCGGGCGTGATAGCGAGGAGTTTCTTCCTGCTTGTAAGAACCGTCGTGCTCTTCGTCGACGATGATGAGGGCAAGATCGGCCACGGGGGCGAAAACGGCGGAGCGGGTGCCGACAACCATGCGAGCGTCGCCGCGCTTGATGCGATGCCACTGCTCGGCGCGTTCCTTGTCGGAGAGGGCGGAGTGAAGGATGGCGACTTCGTCCCCGAAGATCTGGTGCAGGTCGGCGGCGACTGCGGGAGTTAGACCGATTTCAGGGACTAGCAGGATGGCAGAGCGTCCGGTTTCGAGAACGGAGCGCATTCCGGCGAGATAAACCGCCGTCTTGCCGGAGCCCGTGACGCCGTGTAGCAGCATTCCGGAAAACTTGCGCTGCTCGACTCTTTCGCGCAGGCAGGCAAGGGCGGATTTCTGGGCCGAGGTGAAATCGAACTCGAAGGGTTGAGGGCGCGGCTTGGTCCTTGAGACGGTGAAGTCAGCGGGCTCTTCGATGAGCTGGACCAGGCCTCTGCGAACCAGCGTGCTCAGAGTAGTTCGTGGGACTTCGAGCGAGTTAAGGGACTCTACCGGAATCCTGCCTCCGCCGGCGGCGAGAGTGTCGACGATCGTCCGCTGGTTGTTGTTCAGCTTCCCTTCCGCAGACGTGAGCACGGCGACCTTGATTGTGCGATTGGCCTGCTGCTGCGCGGAGATGTCCTGGCGGATAATCCATTTCTTGCGGATCATGCCGTCGAGAATTTTGCGGGATGCCCCAGTTGCGGAGCGGAGTGTTTGTTCTCGGATGAGCGACGGGCCCACAGCGGCTAAAGCCGCCACATCTCGTGCGTCTGACGGCACGGCTAAAGCCGTGCCCTTCCCGTTCGTGGTGTCACCACGATTCAGGGGGTCGTTAGCACCAGTGGTATTCTTCGGTGCGCCGCTTGTGGAGAGAGAAGTCGCAGCGTCAAAGGAAGTCCCCACTTCTCCCAAATTCGGGGAGAAATGGGGCACCCATCGCGTTTCACCTTCCTGACTTGCGGCAGCGAGATGGTCGAGGACGCGGAATTCTGTCGCTTGCTCTTCTGGAGTGCGCTGCGATCGCGCGGACGAACCCGACATTCCTGCGAGGTGCAGTGCCATGTGGCCCTGCTCGGTGATGCGGTATCCGACCACGCGTTTGAACTCGGCGATGAGCGGGAGCATGGTGCGGAAGACTTCGCCGATGGGAGCGAGGTAGTAGTCGGCGATCCAGCGACCGAGCCGCAGCAAGTGATCGTCGAGGACTGGCGTGGGATCGACGACGCTGAGAATATTCTTCGCGGTGACGCTTGGCTTGCGATCGTGGAGATCGACTACTATGCCCATCATGCGCTGCTGGCGGAAGGGGACGAGGACGCGTCCGCCGACTACCGGCGTCACGTCAATTGGGACGCGGTAGGTGAATGCCATGTCCAGCGGCACGGGGAGGGCGACGTCGGAGAATTCGGGCATTGATGGGAAGGATAAACTAATGCGCGGTGTGGACGGGGCTTGGGTGCAATAGGGATCCTTCGACTGCGTCGCCGTTCGCTTCGCTCGCGTCGACTTCGCTCAGGATGACAGAGCGTTTGGGTTCAACACGGAATGCGCCCGTCTCTACACGGTCTCCTTTGGCGGCGGCTTGAGGCCTAAGTATTTCATCACCATCTGCAGGTCTTTCCAGGCTTCGCCTTTTTGGCGAGGGTCACGAAGAAGGAAGGCTGGGTGATAGGTGACGGCTAGCTTTGCTCCTTGCCAGTTCGGGTCGCTACTGCGCGCGCCCGTCGGCATGAAATCGTAGAAGCGCCCGCGGAGTTCCATCATTGGCGCATTGATCGCCAGAAGATTCTTGGCCGCGACCGCGCCTAGGGCAACGATAACCTTCGGCTTGATGACCGCAATTTGACGCATCAGGAATGGCGAGCAGGTGTCGCATTCGTCGCGCTCGGGCGTGCGGTTGCCGGGCGGGCGGCATTTCACCACATTCGCGATGTAGACCTCTTCGCGGCGCAGTCCCATGGCTTTGATCATGTTGTTGAGGAGTTGGCCGGCGCGACCCACGAACGGCTCCCCTTGTGCGTCTTCGTCGGCACCTGGGCCTTCGCCGACAAACATGAGATCCGCTTGCGGATTTCCTACGCCGAAGACAATCTGCTTGCGTCCTTGCTTATGCAGTTTGCAGCGCGTGCAATCGCCGAGGTCTTCGCGGATGAGCTTGAGAGCGGCAATGGGGTCGGTTACGTTCTGCTCGGGTTTCGAGTTAGCTACTTCAAGTATGGTCTCGTCGACTGGCTTGGCTACGACGGCGGATTTCCTTGGGGACATTTCCTCTCGCAGTTCCGGCCGGGAACTTGATTCGACTTCCGGGACGGCTTCAGGCGGCGCTGATTCCGTCTGCATTACGTTTTCCTGGCGGCGGTAGAAATCGTAGATGCCGAGTTCGTTGTAGAAACGGACTCGATCGGCCAAGGCGCGGCGCTGGTCGGGATTCAGGGTGGTCGGCACTATTCGGTGAGGCGATTATACGTTGGAGTGGTGCGGAGGAAATTCCCATTTTTGGATAGTTCCGAATTCAGGGTAGGGATCCTTCGACTGCGCTCAGGATGACAATACCAATAATCAGGCTTTGAGTGGAGATTTGCGGGAGTGGCGAAGCTTCACTGCCTGGTCCAGCACACGCTGGGCTACTTCCCATTTCGTGGTTTCGGGTACTTCCACGACTTCGTCGTGAGTGATGATGGTGACCGCATTGCGATCGGAGTCGAAGCCCACGCCTTCGCGGGAAACGTCGTTGAGGACAATTGCGTCGAGGTTCTTGGAGACTAGCTTCTGGCGGGCATTCTCGAGCGCGTTTTCCGTTTCGGCAGCAAAGCCCACGATGATTTGTGATGCTTTCTTCTGCGACAGTTCCTTCAGGATATCCGGAGTGGCCTCGAGTTCGAGAGTCATCGGACCTTTGCGTTTGATCTTCTGGGCTGCGGCGGATTTTGGCCGGTAGTCGGATACCGCCGCGGTTTTGATCACGATGGTCGCCTGTGGCAGCAGATTCATGACGGCATCGCGCATTTGTTCTGTCGATTCGACTCGCGTCACCTCGGCGGCTCCAGGAGGGGTCAGATTCGTCGGCCCGCTGACCAGGAGGACTCGCGCTCCACGGCGCAATGCGGCTTCGGCGAGGGCATATCCCATGCGCCCGCTGGAGCGATTGGTAAGATAACGGACCGGATCGATCTTCTCGCGGGTAGGGCCGGCGGTGATGAGAAGGGTTTCGCCAGCCAAATCCTGTGTGGCACCTAACGTTTCAAGGACCGCCGCGACTACAGCTTCATTTTCGGCCAGACGTCCCTGGCCGACCATGCCGCAGGCTAGATAGCCCGATCCGGGCTCGACGATCTTCACGCCTCGCTTGCGGAGGATCTCAAGATTGGCCTGCGTCGCAGGATGGTTCCACATGTTGACGTTCATCGCGGGGGCGACCACAACCGGAGCGGTCGTTGCGAGGTAGAGCGTGGTCAGGAAATCGGTGGCAATGCCTTGTGCGAAGTGTGCGAGAACATCGGCTGTGGCGGGAACGACGACCACCGCGTCGATCGCTTGCGCTACGGCGATGTGTTCGATCGCCGAGTCGATATTGGGCTCGTGCTCTTCGCCGGAGGAAAACATCCCGGTGATGACTTTTTCTCCGGAGAGTGCGGCGAAGGTAAGGGGCCGAACGAATTCCTGGGCGGCGCGGGTCATGATGACCTGCACGCGGATGCCGCGGTCCTGCAGAAGACGCAGGATCTCGGCTGCTTTGTATGCTGCGATTCCGCCGGTGACGCCGAGGGCGATCTTCATATTGTTGATTGATGATTTTTGATTGCTGATTGATTCAACCGACGACAATTAACAATCAACCACCACTGGAATCAACAAATGCTTACTCTTGACCGAGAGCTTTGTCGAGAGATTCAGCAGCCTGTTCGGCGGCGCTGCGGGTTTCGGTCATCTCCCATTTGACCTTGCCGGCACGGATCTCGTCTTGCGCAATGCGGCAGGGTTTGCGGGAGGATGTATCGACCACGGGAGGAGCGCCGGACTGCAGTTGCCGTGCACGCCGCGCTGCCACCAAAATATACCGGTAGTTGCTGTCAAAGCCATCGATCAACTTCATTGGGACGTCCCCCTTGAAAAGCAAGTTGAAGTGTAATCAGTGCCGAACGTCGATCCAAACGTGCCGCAGAACAGAGCGACCATCGGGCTGTCCCGCTTCTAGCTGTTTCCGGTCGATACCCGGTTGACGGGCATCTCAACAATCATACCTCGAAACCTACGAGTGTGCTGAGGGTACGGGAGTACGAAAGGATGCAAGGATGGGCTGCACCTTCTCCTTCAAATTGGCCAAGCGCAGACGTTCGGCTCGATCGCGGATGGCCTGCTCCTCAGAGGACAGCGGGCGTTCCTGGCGGCGCAAGCGCTCGGACAGCACGATGGCCTGAAGTCTTTCGATCGACTTTTCGAGCCTGTCATTAATCAGAATGTAGTCGTACTTGTCGTACTCTTCGATCTCGCGCTTTGCCGTGAGCAGTCGGCGTTGAATCTCGGACTCCGAATTCTCGCTACGGTTGCGGAGACGCCACTCCAACGTCGCGCGGTCGGGGGGGAGTATGAAAATGCTGATCGCGTCGGTGAGATTCAGTTTGACCTGAGCAGCTCCTTGCACGTCGATGTCGAGCAACAGATCGTGGCCAGTTTGGCTGGCCTGTCTAAGGTATTCACGCGCAGTCCCATAGCACTTGCCGTACACTTCGGCGTATTCGAGAAACTCTCCGGCGGCAATCATGCGATGAAACTCATCCATCGGCACATAATGGTAATGTTTTCCATTCTGCTCGCTGCCGCGCGGAGCACGCGTCGTGTAAGAGATGGAAAACTCGAGATTGGGGACGAGCTTGAGCAGCTCATTCGTCAGAGTTGATTTTCCGGATCCCGAAGGAGCGGAGATGATATAGACCAGCGGCTTCGAGGATGAGCTCATTCCAGGTTTTGCACCTGCTCGCGCGATTTTTCGATTTCTGCCTTCATGGCAAGGCCAGCTTCCGTAATTTTGAGCGCTTCCCCGGCAAGTCCGGAAGTCTTCGAAAGTAGGGTGTTGGCCTCGCGGTTCATTTCTTGTAAGAGAAAGTCGAGCTTCTTGCCGATTTCGCCGCCTTGATCGAGCAATCCGAGGAAATGCTGCACGTGAGTTTCGAGGCGGACGATTTCTTCCTGGATATCGCTGCGATCGACCAAGAGGGCTGCCTCTTGCATGACGCGTTCGCGATCGATGCTCGAGCCCAATAATTCCTGCAGACGCGACTGTAAACGCTCCATATAGTTTTGGAGAACGGCGCGGCGGTGGCTCTGCACACTCTTGCCCGCTTCTTGCAGATGAGCCATCCGCTCGCGGAGCTCACGGACGATGCCGCGGCCCTCTTCTTCGCGCATCTGGTTCAAGCGATCGAGAACTTCTTCGACCTTGGACATCACTCCGGATTCAATCTCTCCATCGGCACTGTCGGCCGCGGAGTCGAGAGCTCCGGGGATACGCAGGACTGCGTTGAGGTCGGGCTCGGTGGCAATCGAGAACTCGGTGGCTGCGGAGCGGAAGGCTGAGATGTATCCGCTGATCAGCTCCCGGTTGAGAGAGAAACTCTCGCTGGTAGAACGATCGAGGCTGAGGGAGATTTCGACATGTCCGCGCGCCACCTTTTCTTTCAGAAGGCGGCGAAGTTGCATCTCAAGCGAGTCGGTACCTGAGGGCAGACGGAAGTGGAGGTCCAGGAAACGATGGTTCACCGATTTTAAAGACAGTGTGAAGCCGAGCCGCGTGCCTAGTTGAGCAGAGGCAGGGCTCCCGCCGTTCTGCTGTATCTCACCTTTCACCTGCGCAAAACCTGTCATCGAGCGTATGGGCATAGGGGCCGGATTCTTACCGTTCTGCAACCACCTTCGGGATTTCCAGATTTGAAAACTGCAATTCGTACAATCGGCGATACGTGCCAACCTGTCTCATCAACTCGTCGTGCGGTCCGGTTTCGGCGATGCGACCGTTATCAATTACCACGATGCGGTCGGCACGGCGAACCGTAGAAAGCCGATGAGCGATCACGAATACGGTACGCCCACTCATCAGGTTGTGCAGAGCGGACTGTACCAGTGCTTCGGACTCGCTGTCGAGAGCCGAAGTTGCTTCGTCCAGAATCAGGATGGGCGCGTTTTTCAGCAGCGCGCGGGCGATCGCCAAACGCTGACGCTCGCCGCCGGAAAGCCGCACGCCTCTCTCACCAATGACAGTATCGTAACCCGTGGGCAGGGCCAGAATGAAGTCGTGAGCGAGTGCGGCGCGCGCTGCGGCCTCGACGTCTTTCATATGCACGTGGGGCTGGCCGTAGGCGATGTTGTTGCGGACCGTATCGTTGAAGAGGACGGTCTCCTGGGTCACGATGCCGACTTGAGAACGAAGCGACGAAAGAGTTACGTCGCGGACGTCGTGGCCATCCACAAGGATGCGGCCTGAGGTGACGTCGAAGAATCTTGGGATCAGATGAACGAGGGTGCTCTTCCCTGCGCCGCTGGAACCGACGATGGCGAGGACTTCGCCACGCCGGACTTCGAGATTGATACCGTGGAGAATTTCGCGTGACTCTTCACCGTCGGACTGATACGAGAAAGAGACGTCATCAAAACGGATATTGTTGGCGAAGCGTGGGAGCGGTTTCGCGCCGGACTTCTCGGTCACGACGTCTTCGGTGTCCATGAACTTGAACAACTGCGACGACGCGCCGAGCGCCTGCTGGAAGCTGTTGTTGAAGACAGCAAACTTGCGGACCGGGTTGTACATGCTGAGGACAGCGGCCACAAAGGCGATGAATGCGCCAAGCGTGAGTTCATTGCGAGCGATTTGATCGCGGCCCAGTAAAAGCAGAAGGGCCACGGCTACGGCACCGAAGATATCCATCAGCGGGGAGCTGATAGCCGCCGCCGCCACCGAGCGAAGATTGGCGCGGAAGAGACGCTGAGCAGCCTTGCGGAAGCGGGCGACCTCCCAGGATTCCATCCCGAAGGCTTTGACGATACGGTTTCCAGTGATGGTTTCGTGCAAGATGTTCTGCACGTCGGCGAGTTGATCCTGGCCTGTACGCGTCGTGGAGCGGACACGTCGGCCGATGCGAACCGCCGAAAAAATGATAATCGGAATAAAGACGACGAGCACCCACGCGAGTTGCCTACCCAACACGATCACAAGACCAGCGGTAAAAAGGAAGGTGAAGAATTGTTGCAAACCTTCAGCCAAAACGCTCGACATGGCGAACTGTACACGCTCGATGTCGTTGATGATGGTCGAAATCAAAGTGCCGGTGGTGTGCTTCTGGAAGAATGCCGCTGAGCGGCGAAGAACGGAGTTGTAGAGATCATTGCGCAGATTGGTGATCATGCCGTATCCGGCGTGATTCACCAGATACGTTCCAACGTAGTCGAAGATTCCCTTTAACACGGTTGAGGCGACCAGCGCGTAGGCAACGATCTCCCAGGCATTTTGAAAATGAGTGGGAACGAAGCGCTGAAGATAGACAGGCGCTCCTGTCTGCGGATTGGTAAACAGGATGATGTTTTCGGAACCTGAAGCGGGATTGAGCACGCGGTCAAGGACCGGCTTCAGCAGCATGAGTCGGAAGGCTTCCAAGAAGCCGACTCCAGCGAGAAGAAAGACACCGGGCAGAAGCTGGATCAGGAACGGGAGCACGTAGCGAACGAGGCGCATCAGTTGCCGCATGAGGCTCCTGCGCGGTTGAGCCCGCAATCGCGAGAGGTCGGCGAGGTGAAAAAGGGGTACAAGGTTCTATTTTACTTGAGTAGAAGCCGGTAAGAATGGCGTTTCAGGTGCGGCTTGCTACCGGCTGCAGCACGGACCAGGGTAGGGATGTTTCGACTCCGCCGCGACTATCGTCGCGACTGCGCTCAACATGACACGGTGTAGGGACAGGTTCCTAAGCCAGTTTGTCCGCGCGCAAGGGATAGGACCTCAACGAGGGCTATCGCGGTGAACAACTTTGACGCGGTATCCGGCGCGGCGCAGTTTCTTGCCTACTTCTTCGGCGATCATAACTGATCGATGCTGGCCGCCGGTGCAGCCGAATCCGATTGTCAGGTAGCTTTTTCCTTCGTGGATGTAGTGAGGCAGCAGGTATACGAGCAGATCTGAGATCCGAGAGACGAACTCCTGCGTCTGGGGGAACGAGCGAATGTACTTGGCGACGCGGGGATGACGTCCGGTGAGCGGCCGAAACTCAGGCACGAAGTGCGGGTTGGGCAGGAAGCGAACATCGAAGACGAGGTCGGCATCTTCGGGAACTCCCTGGCGGAATCCGAAGCTGACACTGGAGACCAGGATGCTCTTTTCAGGCGACTGCTCGTGAAAACGCTCGTTAATGTGGGCGCGCAGCTCGTGGACATTGAATTTCGATGTGTCGATCACGAAATCGGCGACCCGGCGAATCACTCCGAGGTGACCACGCTCTTGCTTCAGTGCGGATTTCACCGGCGAGTCCGTGCCGAGAGGATGCGGCCGGCGGGTCTCGCTGAAGCGGCGGAGCAGCACGGAATCGGAGGCTTCTAAAAAGACGACTTTGGTCGGGATCATCCGCCGGACCGATTTCAGAATTTTCGGCAGCTTGGCGAGTGCAGAGCCCTCTCGAACGTCTACAACAAGAGCGGTACGACGGATGTCCCGCGATTGTGTGGCCAATTCGGCGAATCGCTGAATTAGCTCGACGGGGAGATTATCGACACAGTAGTAGCCCAGATCCTCAAAAGCCTTGAGGACTGAAGCCTTACCGGATCCGCTCATGCCCGTGATGATGACCAGTTCCGGAGAGCGGCGCGTTTCCCGCGGATGGTCAGTCGAGCGTCTGTGTAAAACACGAGGGGGCTTGCGACCCTTCATGAAATGGATAGTAGCATCGAAGCCCGCGTCCTGCGGGCTGCGGCGATTGCCGAGTCAGATACGGGCGGGCCAGGCGGGTCGCGTCCGGGTAAAAGCGAGATTTGTGTCTAAAAGCTCTGGCCTGTAATCTATGGCGTCATGAAAAAGTTCGAAGAGCTTACAGAACGCGAAATATTGGCTTTGGCAATCGGTCTGGAAGAAGAGGATGAACGGGTGTACGCCGACTTCGCGGAAGGGTTGCGGCAGGATTTTCCAGCGACGGCATCGATGTTTTTGGGCATGCGGGAGGAGGAATCCGGCCACCGGCGTCGTCTGCTGGAGCTCTATCGGAAGAAGTTTGGCGAACATATTCCCCTGATCCGTCGGCAGGATGTGCGTGGATTTGTGGAGCGTCCGGCGTTGTGGCTGGTGCGTCCGTTGCGGATCGATGCAGTACGCAAAGAAGCTTCGACGATGGAAGTGGAGACGCGGCGCTTTTATGAGAAAGCGGCGGCCCGGACGCAGGACGCCAGTATCCGCCAACTGCTCGACGATCTAGCGAATGAAGAGCGCGAACATGAAAACCGTGCGCAGGAACTCGATAAACAAAAGTTGCCGGACAGCGTGAAGGCAGATGAAGAAGTGGCGCAGCGGCGGTTGTTTGTTCTGCAGATTGTGCAACCCGGGCTGGCGGGGTTGATGGATGGATCGGTTTCGACGTTAGCACCCGTATTTGCGGCGGCGTTAGCCACCCAGAAGAGCTGGGACGCATTTCTCGTCGGGATGGCGGCGTCCGCCGGAGCCGGCATCAGCATGGGCTTTGCTGAGGCTCTTTCCGACGATGGAAGTCTGACTGGCCGCGGGCATCCGTGGGTGCGTGGGCTAATTTGCGGAGCAATGACCGCGGTAGGCGGGATCGGGCACACGCTTCCCTTCTTGATCCGAGATTTCCGTGCGGCCCTATTGGCCGCCGGCATGGTGGTCCTTGTAGAGCTGGGCACAATCACCTGGATCCGGCGACGATACATGGACACGCCTTGGGTCACCGCCGCACTCCAAGTCGGCTTGGGTGGTGTCCTCGTGTTTCTTACCGGCGTGCTGATTGGAAGCTCGTGAAAGGGATTGGTGATTGTCGATTAGGTGATTGCGTGATTATCGATTGAAAACCTACGTACGCTCCGGAGTTTTCAATCAACAATCATCAATCGGACAATCATCAATTCTTCAGGGTTGCGTGTCGAGCGGGTGCGCGCTCTTTTCGTAGAATTCGTTTTGCATCTTCAGGCTTACGTCGTCGGCCTTCACTGCTTTGATCGCATTCACGACCGAGTCCACCCACCAGTTCATCTGATATTCGCCGAGTTCCTTTGTCGCGGCTGAGCCGTCTCCGGAATAGTGATTTGGGAACCGCGTGTACCACCAGATGCCGGTGTAGACACCTTCGGGAAGCTTTTGGCGGGCCTGATCGGCGCCGGATTCGCTGGTGGCGCGATCTGTGTGAACCAGGTCGGGACGGGAGATCATCATCTTGGAGGTTTCGCTTTCGCCGGCGTGCATGTCGATTTTCGTTTTCTTCGCCGGGCCGCCATGTTGCGGAGAACGCTCGTCGAAAACGTAGACGACGTAGTCATGGGGCTTGTCGAGTTGCGATTGCGCGAAATACGGCAGCAGGTGCTCGTTCCCCCCGTGTCCATTGACGATCAGGATCTTCTTGCATCCATTGCGGGCCATCTCGTCGGTGGTTTCCTGCAGGAGCGCGAGTTGCAGGCTGCGGCTGTAGGCTACGGTCCCGGGCTCGTGCTTGGCCTCGGCAATCTGTCCGAAATAGTACTCAGGGAAGACGATTGCGTATTCCCGATCGGCTGCGTGAAGTGCGGCGTAGCGGACATCGAGGAGATCGGTGCCGAGGGGAAGATGCGGTCCGTGTTTCTCGAGAATGCCGAAGGGGAGCAGGCAGACTCCCTGAGAGCGTTGAATGCCTTCGCGGAAATCGGAAGCCGTGAGTTCTTCCCAGTGGACGGACAGCTTCGGTTGTGAGGAGGCGGCTTGTCCGTGAAGAAGAGGCGATATGCAAAGAGTGAGTGCGAGCAACTGACACAAAGAGAGACGGCGGAGTATGCGCATCATCATGGCAGAAAACCCCTCGGCGGCGGATTGTAGCACGTAGAATGGCTCTATTAAAACGTATCAATAGAGGCGATAGGCAAATAGCTTCTTTCGAGTTCCGGGATATGCTTGTAATCTTCTTCGTCATCCGCGGTGTCTGGCGAGGAGATCCAAGGCTTCACCACAGAGGGCACAGAGGGCACAGAGGATCACAGGGGAAACCGGCGGCTATAAAATGTCGGTTTGTTTGACGCATTAAACCAGGGGGCTTCCTTGAGACGACTGGACACTGCAGTAGCTTCCGTCATTTTGTTCTTGCTGGTGGCGTCGTGTGCACCAGCGCAGCAACTAGTCCAGGCTCCACGCGAGGACGGGGCCAGTACGCCGCTGAGGGTCTACACCCCGAGCAACGACGGGTGCGCGCCGCAGGCGCTGATTTCTCCGGGAGCCGGAGGGAACGAGAACGGCTATCAATACCTGGCCGAAGGAATGCAAGCAAATGGCTGGCGGGCCATCGTGATAGGACACAAAGAGAGTGGCGGATCCGCACTCCGTTCAGACATGCGGGATGTTGGAGGAGTGAAGAAGGGATTGGACGAGTTGGTGAACGATCCGAAGCCTTACAATGCACGTTTGATCGATATAGCTGCTGCATTGAAGTGGGCGGCGAATTCGTGCAAAGCGCCTTTTGTGGCACTGCTCGGGCATTCCATGGGAGCGCGCACGGTCATGGTCGAGGCTGGGGCTAAGAACAATTTCGGAATAAAAGGTCCCGATCGATTTGATGCGTATGTGGCTCTCTCACCGGACGGTCCCGGGAAGATGTTTCCGGAAAATGCATGGTCAGGAATTCAGAAGCCAGTCCTGATGCTGACCGGGACCCGCGACAAGAGCCTGGACGGCGACTGGAAATCGCGCACAATTCCCTATCAGAGTCTTCCGGCGGGTTGCAAGTGGCTGGGAGTCATCGAGGGGGCTTCGCATCTGAATTTTGCGGGAGTTGGATTTGCGGGATCGACCGAGAAGCTCGTACTTCTCGAGACGAAGGCGTTCCTGAATTCGCTCCGCACGGGCAAGTGTGGAACACCGGTACAGGCGGATGGAATTACGATGCACAGCAAGTAGCGCGGGAGTGAGCTTTACGATCGCCCCAGCCTCTCGCCTGCACAGAAGACAAGAAGGCGGGGCGTCGTTTTCTAGAAAGCCCTCATTTCAAGAAGATCTCTTGCATGAGATCTGAGCTGATGATTTCTCGAATCTCTGCGCGTTTCTCACCCAGTTGTTGCGCGGCCTGCTTTCCACCGAGAATCTTGTCGCGCGCGGCTTCGCCCTTGGCGGCGAGACCGTCCATGGCTGCGTGATTCTTGTACTCGATGGCGACCGCGATATCCCAGTCTTCCGGAGTCGCTTTGGTTTCTTTGAGGAAGATTTTGTAATCCATGATTACTCCTTGACGTTTTTCTTCCTCAATCAGGGGCTTAGTCGATTGCCGAAGGCTCGTCAGATACGCGTCCATCTGATTCGGTTTGACGCGGATCAACTGGACGCGCCAGACCGGTCCTTCGGTGTAGTGTTCTTGGGCGACCAGGACTGGGACAAAAAGCAACAGCACAACGGCAAGGCTGTAGATCTTTTTCATGGTGGGCTCCTGGAATGGAATTTGAGATTGAGACAGCGGGGAGGATCATACGCTTGGGAGAGGAAGAGGGCCAGCGCGGAATCTCCGCGAGATCGACTACAGACAAACTGGAGCCTGCGGCGACTCAGAAACGAGTGAAGTCCAAGGCCAATTGCTTGCAAGTGCCATCTAAGCGGAGCGAAGCTACGCGCCGCAGTTGTTCGAGGGAAGGGATGCTTCGACTCCGCCGGAGTTCCGCTTCGCTACACTCCGACTCCGCTCTGCATGACAATTGTTCTGGATACACAGAAGAGGTTGGCACCATTTCCTGAATCACTCTACAAGTCACCCCCACTTCTCGCGCAAACTGCGCGCGAGAAATGGGGCACCCATCGGTTTTCAGAATTAAGTTAGGGAACTTCGATCAGCTGCATCTTGCCGTCTTTGGCACGGTGCAGGACCATGACCTTGCCCTTGGGATCGCGGAAGACGAACACGTCGCGGTCTTTGAAGTGCGCCTCTTTGATCGCTTCTTCGAGGGTCATCGGGCGCATGGCGACCGCGTCGTCCGAGCGAACCAGGTGCACTTCAGTCGTCTTGGCCACCGCTGGATACTTATGAACCAGCACGGGAACCGCAGTCGTTTCTGACAGACCGACGGCCGCTTTGATCTCTTCCTGGTCCGAGTGTCCGTTCCACTTCTTGGTTTCTTCGGTTTTGCGGGCAGAGCGCTTCTTGGACTGCCAGCGGGTCTTGTGCTTGATGGCCTGCTTCTCGAGATGGTCGAGAGCTTCGTTGACGGCGATTGTCATGTCCTTGGCTTGAGCGAGACCGACCAGCGGTCCATTGCGGGGAGTGATCGTAATTTCGGCTTTATGGCGATGTTTTTCGACGGCGAGAATGACCTTCGTTTCAAATCTGTCGCCTAAGATTTTGCGGATTTTGGTGAGGCCGGTTTCTACTTCTTTACGGATGGCGTTGGTGACTTCGTACTGTCTTCCGGTGTACTCCACATTCATGAGCGCCCCTCCATTTCAATTCGATGAGTTAAAACGGGCACTGCATCTGGAACAATTGGTAATTGAGTAATTTTGTAATTTGGTAATTGGAAAAACGGAATAGGCAATTGGCTTTTAAAAATTTCCCAATTACCGATTGCACAATTACCAAATCTATTTCTTTACCCGGCGTTGGTGGGTGCTCGGGATGCGCATGTCTTCGCGGTATTTGGCTACCGTGCGGCGGGTCACCTGAATGCCCTGAGACTGCAGGATGCGGGTGATCTGCTCGTCGGTCAACGGACGAGTTGGATCTTCTTCTTCGATGAGCTTTTTGACACGGCGCTTGAGGATCAACAGAGATGTGCCACCGCCCTCTGGGCCCTGTACGCTCTCGCTGAAGAAGTAACGCAACTCGAATACGCCTTGTGGTGTATGGGCGTATTTGCTGGCTACGGCACGGCTAACCGTTGAAGGATGCACGCCGATTTCTTCGGCCACCTCCTTGATCATCATGGGCTTGAGTTGATCGATTCCCCGTTCCAGGAACTCCTGCTGGCGGGCAACGATTGAATAACAAACTTTGGTGATCGTTTGCTTGCGCTGCTCGATGTTCTTGATGAGCTGGATTGCGCTCTTGTAGCGCTCTTTGACGTAATCGCGCGTGTTCTTGTCGTTGGTGCCGTCGCGGGTAACGAGCTTCTTGTATGCCGGATTCAGCCGAAGCTGCGGCAGGTCTTCGTCGTTCATGATGACCAGCCACTCGTCGCCGTGCTTTACGAAGGCAACATCGGGCTCGATGAGGCGCGCTTGAACAATGTTGTAGCGCAGGCCGGGTCGAGGATCGAGGGTGCGGATGTAGTCGAGCGCGGTTTGCACCGCTTCAATCGGGCGTCCAATTGCTTTGGAGATCTCTTTGTGCTGTTTGTTCTGCACGGCGCGAAGATGCTGATCAACAATCGCCATCGCGTCCTGCAAAACCTGAGCCGTGCCATTGCCATTCTTGTGCTGGGCCAGTTGCACTTGGTGGAAATGAAGCTGATTCAGCAGGCACTGACGCAGATCGCGGCAGGCCACACCGGGCGGATCCAGTTGCTGGACGACTTGCAGCGCTTCCTGCAAATCGGCGGCACTGAAATTAGGCTTATATGTCGGTTTCGCTGGGGCGGCTGGCTCGGGAGCGGGAGCGGCGGCGGCACCAGTCGTGGAACTCGCGGCGAACGCAGGCTCCGCTATGACCGGCGTTTCGGCTCGTGGGCTGATTGTCAGGTCCCCATCCATGGGGTCCTCAACGGAATCATCCGGGCTCGGAACAGTGGCAGTGTCCACGGGCAGCTCGGTCTCGGCGATGCCCAGCGCCTGCACTTCGCTGGCGATGCTCTTCGCTGTTTCCGCATCGGCTTCTGGTGTGGCTGCCGGGGCAATTCCCAGCAACTCGTCGTCGCTGGCGATCAGGTAGCCGTCTTCATTGAGGTTGCCGATGATCAGATCCGCGGCCTCGCGGACTTCGCGACGCACGCTCAGCGCGCCCAATTGCCACGCCAGGTGGTCCGTAAGATTCGACGGCTTCGACAGGAAGTTCTCGAACGACGGGCGCTCGATGTCTTCCATCTCGCTGTGCGTGCGGTAGCCGGGGTCGAGATAGTCCTGGAAAAACGAACCGAAGTCGATTTCTTCGAAGGGATCTTTCTTTTCGACTGCGGTAATTGGGTTTTCTTCGGTAGTCGCGGTCGTGGCGCGTTCGCGGTCTTCTTCTTTCTTCCCGACTTCGTCGAGGAGGGGAACGGAATCTTCTAATTCCTCAAGGACCGGGTTCTCGACCATCTCAGTGTTGATCATGTCCTTGAGCTCGAGCTTATTGAGCGCAAGGACGGAGACCATCTGCACCAGGCCAGGGGTAAGGATCTGGCGCTGGGAGAGCTTGACGCTGAGTTTATGTTGTAGAAGAACCATGTTTCAAGGTTTCAAGGTTTCAAGGTTTCAAGGTTTCAAGGTTTCAAAGACTCAAGATTTCGGTTCAACTTTGAAACCTTGAAACTCTGAAACTTTGAAACCTGCTTTCGTTACACCAGCGAGAAACTCTCGCCCAAGTACACCCTTCTTACTTCCGGATCGCCGGCTAGCTGGCCGGGCTCTCCGTGACGGAAGATGCGTCCGTCGTCGATGATGTAGGCGCGATCCGTGACTGACAGCGTCTCGCGCACGTTGTGATCCGTAATCAGGACTCCGATGCCGCTGGCCCGCAAGCTGCTGATGATCTTCTGCAGGTCGAGCACTGCAATCGGGTCGATCCCGGAAAACGGTTCATCCAGCAAAATGAACGTGGGATTGATGCACAGGCAACGGGCAATTTCCACGCGCCGGCGTTCGCCTCCAGAAAGGGCATATCCGCGATTCTGGCGGATGTGCTCCAGTCCCAGTTCGTCGATAAACTTCTCCATCTTTTCGCGGCGCTCGTGCCAGGAAATCGACTGCGCCTCCAGCACCGCGAGGATGTTTTCTTCTACGGTTAGCTTGCGAAATACTGAAGCTTCTTGCGGGAGATAGCTGATGCCAAACTGGCGGGCCCGGAGGTACATGGGAACGTCAGTGATGTCCTGACCGTCATACAAAATGCGGCCAGTGTCAGGGGGGATCAGACCAACGATGGTGTAGAACGTTGTGGTCTTGCCAGCGCCGTTAGGTCCAAGTAATCCAACAACTTCGCCCTGCTGAACCAGTAGGCTAACCCCATTTACAACGCGACGGCCACGGTACGTCTTCCCGATTTCTTCGGTGGCCAAGGTACGCATTTATCTTGCCATTATCGGGCAATCCGCGTCTGCGTTACCACAGGACTGCTTGCTTCGCCTTCTACGAGCACCCTATCATCGTGTCTAAAGAAAGTCAACGAAACCCCGGTAATCTTGCCCTGTTCGGCATCAAAAATGCTAGGCGGTCCACCGGTAAGGACAAATTTGTCCTCCGCCGCTGTATAGACCAGTTTTTGCCCCTCAGCGCGGCGTTTGGGCTGTTGAATCAATACGTTGCCTTCGGCAACCATCCGATCCAGTTGGCCGGGGGTGGAAAGTGGCTGGATCGAGGACTGGCTGTGGGGCAGCAGATAGGCATCGGCTGTCTTGGCTGAGGCAGTAAACTCGGTCGCTTTGGCGAGGACGTCACCCTCGTAGTGCACCTTGCGTTCCGAGTCGACATAAGTAACTTTCGCGGCCGTAATCGTGATTGGGCTTGTGCCGCTTGGGGCGGATCCGGCCTTCGCCGACCGGCGGCTTTTGTCCGCGGCCGGCTTCGGCGGTTTTTCCGATTGAACCTTCTCTGATTGAACAAGGATCGTCTGCACCGGCTGCGCCGGTGTGCCTAGGGCCGTGACGTTACGATGGTCGCGATCAAACTGGATCGAAGGCGCTTCGATAACATTCGCGTCTTGCCAGAGTCTGACGTTCCCCTTGTAAAGCGCCACTGGCGGAGCGTTGTGCGCTGTCATGGTCTGGGCGGTTACGTGGATCGGGGAAGATGAAGCGAGCAAGGCGCCATTCGGATTTTCTTTTACGTCGCTATAGGTGCTTTTGACGTCGCCGTCCGCCAATGCGTCGCCGTTGGCGCGATTGATACGAATCGTATTGGCGGTAGTTGCCATACCTCCGTTGGCCACGCGCGGGCTGCCGATGAGTAGCAGCATCTGATTCGCGGGAGTGTATCGGGCGGAGTCTGCCCAGGCCTGCATTCGTTTGTCAGGTCCCAGATTGTCGGCGTAGGTGAATTGGCCGGTTTGCGTAATGGTCTCGATGCCACCCTGAGGAAGGAATGTCGCTTCGACCGAGTCGCTCGTACTGATGCGGTCGGGCTGGCCAGGCGTTGAGCTGACAATGCGGGCATCGGGGGCGCCGTGAATGGTCGCGAGATGGGTCGCGCCATCGGATCGAGCGAAGTCGGCGGTAAACTTGCCCGCAGTCACTACCGTTCGTTGCGTGGCAGGCGGTGATTTTGCACCTGATGGTTGAGCGATCGTGATCTGCGCGGCGCCCGAGGTAACCGCCTGCTGCAGGAAGCGGCCTTCGGTTACCTTGAAATCAATGGCTGAAGCGTTGAGATCGAAGTCCTGCGAGCCGGAGGCCGTGTTCGATGAGGCAATCGCCTCCGATTGCTTTTGAATCAGGTGAACGTTTTCGAGCGCATGCACCTTCTGGAGCTCATTCTGGCCCGCGAAGTCGAGAATCACGCGGCCGGCCTCGCCTTGCATGGGGCGAGATCCCGTCTCCTCGAAGTGAACCTGTCCGCTGAGATTGGCTGTGCGCAGTAGGTCTTCGCCGGGCGAAAACAGAAACTCAGCGCGATCAGAACGTCCGCGCATCTCGGTGGGCGTCTCTTGGTCTGTCCGCTCTTTAGTAACGGCTCCTTTGTGTGCAGCGGCTTTGGTGGATGCCTTCCGGGGAACGGTTCGCGCCTCCATGCGGACGTCACCGGTTGCAACGATGTTCTCGACGTGGTTCTCAGGGCCAAGATGGAATGTAGCCTGAACAGCCTGCACGTTGCCGGATTCGCGGGTGAGACGAGGTTGGTCGAGAACAATCAGTCGCGGCTCATTGGTGATGACCCCGTGTTTTGCCTCGATGACTGCGGCGTGGGGTCCCGTGACCTCGAGATGAATCTGTGAGGACAAAATCAGTTGGTTGCTCTTTCCTTCGTAGTTGATCCCCACAGCTGAACCTGACGCCTGCGGTGTACGGAACTCGACGCGGGCGTCAGTCCAGGCATTGCCCGTGTTCTTGTTGAAGATGAGGTTGCGGGTCTTAAGGTGGATAGGGTTCTTGAGTTCTTTCGGCGCGGATTGATCGGGACTCGTGAGGCCCGCGGGGTTTGCTACCAGGTCGATGGAGACATCGCCCATGGCTGTGACGTCGCCGGTTCCCTGGTTATAGGCAAAGTCGTCGCCGGAAATCTGGTCGTACCGCGAGGAATCACGCCCGTAGACTACGATGTTGACGTTGTGCAACTCGGCATTGCCGTCTAGCTTGAACTGTTTGAGGTCGCTGGCCTCGACAGTGAAAAGGGTGCGTTGCCCGTCAGATTTCGAGAACTGGAAGCCGTGGGCCGTCTGCTTGATGTCGTAGCCGATCTTCTTGGGAATAGACTTGAGAACATTCGTGGCTCGAGAACGCGCATAGAAGTACATGCCGGCTACGAGCGCCGTCAGTAGCACGGCAGTCGCGGCGAGAATGCGGCGTAGACGATAGACCCGGAGCGGCATCTGGATTCAGTTTAGAACAGTTCTTAGGGGAAGGTTTCCGCCCTATTTATTTGATACTTTTGACAGCGAATGGACCTAGAAAACTCAGTTCCTCTCCTTGAGTTCCAGAACATCCGCGTAATGCGCGGGCAGAAGATCGCGCTCGATGACTTCAGCCTGAAGATTGGGGCGGGCGAACACGTTGCCATCCTTGGGCCGAACGGATGCGGGAAATCAACACTGATCAAGACCATCACGCGGGAGTGCTATCCGGTGGCGCGAGACGAGTCGTCGATGTCGATCATGGGCGCGGATTCCTGGGATGTGTTTTCGCTAAGATCGCAGCTCGGCATTGTCTCGAATGACTTGATGGCGTGGTGTACGGGGGATGCTTGCGGGCGAGACGTTGTGTTATCGGGATTCTTCAGCAGCACGGCAATTTATCCCAACCATGTCGTTGATCCGGCGCATCGCGAGAAAGCAGAGGCCGCGCTGGCCGAATTGAAGATTCCGCATTTGGCGGAACGGCCCGTCAGCGAAATGTCGTCGGGTGAGGCACGCCGTGTGTTGATTGCTCGAGCCTTGGTTCATCGACCGAGGGCGCTGCTGTTCGACGAGCCATGCAATTCGCTTGATCTCAGCGCCCAACAGAAAGTACGGCACACCATGAGTGAGCTGGCTCGGGCGGGAACCGCCGTCATTCTGGTGACGCATGAACTGGCGGACATCGTTCCGGAGATTCAGCGGGTGGTGCTGATGCGTGGTGGACAAGTTGTGGCCGATGGACCTAAGGAAGAAATCCTTCAGGTGGAAAAGCTGACCGAGCTGTTTGGAGTTACGGTTCAGATGGCGCGGCGGGACGGGCATTACCATTTGTGGTAGACAAAGCTCGCAGATCCCTCAACGACAGTTCCAATCCCCCGTATTCTGGATGGTCGTTGTGTCCGATGCAGAAGGCGATGTCGACCGAGTCTCCGGCCAACAGCGGGGATTGCTGAAGACGCTCGGCCATGTGCCAGCCCAAAGCGTCGAACGCAATTTTCGAGCGGAAATCAGCTCTCACTCCTTGACCATTCGTTTTTGTGGAACTTGCCTGCGCTTCCGCGACCGCAGCCGCCCGATCGCTACGCCGGATGGCGGCACCATCAGGATGACAACGCGGCGTCGCTAGGATCGCTCCTGCAGAAAGCTCAGGAAGGGCTTCTGGCAATCCGGGACGCTCACCTGCTCGGAGCTTCAGTTTTACGTGCTTTTCCTTCAGGATTCTCGGAGGCACGACCAGTTGCACTCCATGCGCGGCGAAGACTGGCTCCGGGTTGGCCATCCCGTATGGCTCCAGCAGTTCGAGAGCCTGAAACAGCTCTGGCGTCACCTCGGTCAAACTGAGTTCACCGTCGACTTCAAGGACAGGGTCAAAATCCGCTAGCTTGAGCCTGGTGCGGGCGAACTGGTCGAGGCGGGCTCGTAACTCGGGCACATTCGCCGTCGGCATCGCAAAGCCGCAGGCGTGAGAATGGCCTCCATAGCGAGTAAACAGGCCGCCGCAGGACTCGATTGCTTCCAGAAGATGAAAAGCGCGGATCGAGCGTCCGGAGCCGAACGATTCATCCCCCTCGCGCGAGATCACTACTGTAGGACGGTTGTAGCGCTCGACAATTCGCGTAGCGGTAATGCCAATGACGCCGCGATGCCATCCGTCGCCGTCGACGACGATGCAGTAGGCGTCACACAACGCGGACTCGGCAGCGAAGCGCTCTTCGACCGAGCGCAGGATTCTGCGTTCTTCTTCCTGCCGATCGGTGTTGAGTTGATCGAGCTTGGCCGCAAGTTCCCGCGCCCGGGCCGGATCTTTCACGCTGAACAATTCGATGACATCGCGAGCGATGTCCATGCGGCCTGCGGCATTGATGCGCGGAGCAATGCGGAATCCGACTTCACCGGATGTGGGCGGACGGTTTGGAGAGATCTGTGCGGACTCAAGCAAGGCTTTCAGTCCCGGATTGACCGCTCGGCGCAAGGCATCCAAACCGAGCGAAGCAAAGACGCGATTCTCTCCCGTCAAAGGGACAGCATCGGCGATGGTAGCAATCGCCACGACCTTCATGAACGAAAGCAGAAGCTTGTTTTGATCTTTCGTTTCGAGGCGGCGCTGCATCAGTCCCTGGGCCAGCTTGAACGCCACTCCCGCTCCGCAGAGTTGCTTGTATGGATAGTCACAACCGTGCTGATTGGGGTTGATCACAGCCAGCGCTTTTGGAACGCCATCCTGGCCAGGCAGGTGATGATCGGTGACAATCAGATCCACGCCCAGCCGCTGAGCCGTTGCAGCCGGCCCAAACGCGCGGATGCCCATGTCGACGCTGATGATCAGGCGAATACCTGCAGCCGCGGCACGCTCGATCACGTCATCGCGCATGTCGTAGCCTTCGCGAATCCGGTGCGGGACGTGGAAGTCCGCAGTACCTCCGCAGAGTTCAATGGCTGTCTTGAGGATGATCACAGCCATCGTGCCGTCAACGTCGTAGTCGCCGTAAATCAGCATCGGCTCCTTGCGCTCGATGGCGGCGTCGAGGCGGTCAACCGCTGCACGCAGTCCGGTTAGCTGCTCGGGCGAATGAAGGTGAGAAAGGGAGGGGGCAAGGAATCGCTGAGCAGACTCGGCGTCGCGAATCCCGCGGCGCGCAAGGAGCGGAGCGAGAATGTCCGCGCTACGGGCACTGGCCGAACCGCGAAATGCAGCGTCGTTTCGCAGACATGCGATCAATAAGTCGACCGCAGCTTGGTCGGACGGTTTGTGAATCCACTGCATGCCTGAAGCGGCAGTTTACCTTAACGCCGATTGTGCAGGATTGCTGGAAAGTTAGAAAGTAAGGCTTGCTGAGCTACGCTCCCGACGAACGAAGTCCTCCGTCTCTACACAAACCTAGTTTTCTTCGTCTTGGTCGGGTTCGTCCAAGGTGAGTCCGCCGAATTCGTCGGAAACCTCGAGCAGGTGCTGATAGCGTTCGTACCAATCGGTGCTGACTTCGCACAAGAACATCGATCCCTGATAGGCCCAGCCGAGCTGCAGGTATCCGATCTTGCCGACGTGGGCGCGAAGCCAGCGGGCGTCTTCAACGTCGTCACCGTCGGTGAATTCGGAATTCGTCAGACGCTCGACCATCTCGTCGAGTTCGGTGCGCTCGAGAGTCCAAGAATGCATGGTGAGAAACGGGGCGCTGGCAGCCTTCGCTAATTCCACGAAATCCTTCCAGCCGTCTGGATTGTCACCCATTTCCCACATGACGCACTGCACTTCTTCGTAGTCGACATAGCCGTGAAAGCGGCGCATGCCGTGACCTTCGATGAAGGCAATCATGTCGTCTTTAACTGTGGTGAGATCGTCTGGAATGGGAGACATAGGATGCGAAAACGACAAACTTTTATTGTATGCTGTTCGTCCTTTTGCCGCCACTTCCAAGCGTCAATCAGCGAGATGGCGTAGGTCCGGCCATCAATCCCACAAACATGCGGTAGAAACGCTCGCGATCCAGGTCAAACTGGATTTCGACCTTCCGTGCCCCAAGCTTAGCTTCAGTATCCGAGGGCCAAGTCACGGTGTTCCCGTAGGTCGCCCCGCGATCCAGGTCAATCGTCATGAAACGAGTTTCGATTTTCGTGATGATGCTCGGGTCGATCCAGGCTGCCGCGGCCAGTTCGTCCCACATGATGTCGGCACCTGGGGTCAGCATGGCGAATTTCGCGATGTAGCGGGCCACCGGTGTTCCGGCGGCTTCGATTTGCTTAACCAAGGCCGCGGTCATCTGTGTCTTCACGGATATGTCAGTCGGGGTACAAACGATCTTTTTCCATGGAGCGCGTAGAACAATCGCAGCGGCCTCGGGGTCGAACCAGAAATTAAATTCGTGCCGCGGATTGTTCAGGAATTCGGGGTTGTCACTTCTAGGACTGATACTTCCGCCCATGAAGACCAGTTCCTGCGCCAGTTCCGCGAACTGCGGATCGATGGAAATGGCGAGCGCAAGATTGGTCATCGGTCCGCCTTCGTAGATGGTCACTTCGTGCGGATACTTGTGAACCGTGCGAATCAGAAAATGAGGCGCATCTTCGTCGGCGGGCTTCGTGGTGGGCTGCCCTTCCGGCATGGGCGGGATCACAGACGCTTCGTGCCACCAGCGATCGTCCCAAGCACCGGCGTATGCGACCTTTCCATAGCGCTCCTGCCAGGCTTGAGCTTCCTGCCGAGTGCGAACGAGCGGGAACTCCGCACCTGGTACTACGGGGATATCTGTGCGACCGATGAGTTCCAAGAGGCGCAACGTGTGCGCGACTTCTTCGTCGCGCCACTGGTCACCACTGACTACGGTGATGCCAAGAACTTCGACCTGCGGCGGTTGAATCATCGTCAACAGCGTCTGCATGTTGCTGCCGCCCGGCCCGGAGCAGTCTTCGTTGATGATGACCTTGCGGCGCGGCTGCGCCAGGGCTGCTGATATGAGGGTGATCCAAACAACGAGTTGAGTGAATCTGCCGAGGCGCATCGAGTCTCCATCTGGTTGTGCGAAATAAACATCGGGCAGACCGGCTCAACCGATCTGCCCGAATCTCGCCAGGTTGTCCTCAAGCCGCCTAGAACTTGAGCTTCAGGGCGAACTGGATCAACCGAGGATTGTTCACCGTGTTACTGATTACGCCGAAACTCGACGGCGTATTGATGTCCTGCATCCCGCTGTTGCCAATTCCGGGCAGGAAGAACTGTGGATGGTTGAACAGGTTGAAAAATTCCGCCCGGAACTGCAGGCTCATTCCTTCGCGGAATTCGAATGGAAAATCTTTGATCAAAGAGAAGTCTGTGTTCACGAACCGGGGACCATAAGCCGGTGCACGGGCTGCGGTACCAAGCTCGCCAAGCGGAGCGGATACAAACGCACACGAATTTAGCCAATTCTGAATGGTGTGAACCTGAGCAGGACAGTTCGCTCCGCCGCCACCTTTGTTCGGATCGCCGACCTGATTTGGACGCTGCAGGGTGAATCCGTTGTACGAGAAGAATGTTCCCGATCCATCGGCACTGTCAACTACGTAGAGTGGGAATCCAGATGTAGCACGCTCGATGAGGTCTACCTGCCAGTTTCCGAAGATAGCATTGGTAGCGCCGTTCCACGTGCTACCGAATTGCTTGCCCTTGCCGAAGGGCAGGTCATAAAGGACGCTGGCAGTTAAACTGTGATTCAGGTTGAGTTCTGAGAGCCCCCAATCGAGTTTTGCGGTACCGGGCAACGGGTAATAGATCGCACCGGGGTTCGTACCTAAGCCGTCCGGCATACCGGTGTCGAAGGTGCGGGAGTAGGTATAACCAAGCAATGCATACAAACCGTGGCGTGTGCTTTTTGTCTCTGCTTTCGCTTCGAAGGAGTCGTACCTCGCCGCGCCTACGCTGTTGTTGGCGGCGACAACCTGGAAGAACCCTGCATACGGGAAAGTGCCGAAGCCGCAGCCGAGGGTATAGCCTGGTACGGCGTTAGCCCCTCCAGGACATGCGCTCGGCTCGTTTAGATTCTCGTTTGACTGACCGATGAGGATGTGGGCACTGCGAGAGCCCACATAGCCCATGGTCAGCACTACATTACCCGGTAACTGGCGCTCCACGTTCAGGTTGAACTGCTGAATGATCCCCTGCTTGAAGTTTAGATTCTGCGACTGAATCGTCCCCGTGTAAGCGCTCGGGGTCACAGGACCGTTGTAAATCGCGCCACCAGGAACATTAAGGGCCGAAGGAGTATTCGCAGGAAGCAGGAAGCCGCCGGTGAGGGACCCTGCCGCTTGGCCATAGCTGAAGAGGAATGTTGGAGGATCAACCTCGGCATAGTAGGGAGGATTCTGCCAGAGGCCCTGACCGCCCTGATCCCATGACGAGTCGTGATAGATCGCGTAGCCGCCGCGAACGGCAGTTTTTTCGTTGCCCATCGGTCGCCACGAAAATCCAATGCGAGGCTCGAGCGCCGTTTTGTCGAATTGAACGCCCACGCGACCGTCAGTGGTGATGCAACTCGTGCAGCCGCTCAATGCGGGGCTACCCTTCGGAACGTACCATTTCAGATTCTGGATGTTGAAGTTCGCCTGGCGGTTTTGCACCTCGGTTTCAGGCGTAACCAGAGCCCACGCGAAACCGAGATTCAGAGTCAGATTGTTGGTGACGCGCCAGTCATCCTGAACAAATGGGCGCACCAGCTTCCAACGGCGGCCAGTCGTGCCCCCGAGAAATGTCTGATCGTGTGCGGCGAAAACGCCCATGCTGCCGAGCAGTAAATCGGCGATATTGTCTCCGGTAGCTAAGCCATTGTTTACGACATAGCCGTCCTGAAACGCGTTATTACGCACATTCATCTGGTTCGCGCGGAAAGTCGCGCCGAAGCGGATGTTGTGTTTGCCGCGAATCACGTCAAGCACGTCGGAAACAGAATAGACGTTAGTGCCACCCTGGTATGGCGCGAAACCACGGTCACCAATCGACAAGTAAGCGGACATCTGAAACGAAGTCAGACCGCAGCTGATGCAGTCTTTATTCGACTGGTTCAAGCCCGCGGGGTAACCCGTCAGGGAATCGCACTTGGCGCCCAAGTCGGCCCCAGGAATACCGATCACTGCAGCTTCGCAACTGCCAGTACCGAAAGACAGGATGTGATTGAAGATTCGGTTGAAACCAACGTTCAACTGGTTGATCAGATTCGGGGAGAAGATGTGCGTCTCTGAAATGGCGACGTTGCGCCCGTGATTATCGATGTACTGATTGCTGCCGAAGGCGTTCGTCTCGGACCAAGTCGGCGATCCTCCCGGAACGAAGTTGGTTGCCTGGTCGTAGCTGAAGCGGCCGAATGCAGAATCTTTGTTGGAAAAGTTGTGATCAAGCCGGATATCTGCGGTACCTTCATTCAGCTTCCTGATTGGCTCGTTCACGTAGTTGTACCCACTTGCCGTCGCGTTGGGCGTCGGATAGAGCTGAGCCACTTTTGCACCGAGTGGGTTAATGAGCGCTGCCGGAATGATGTTGCAGGCTTGACCCAAGGCCTGGCTTCCGTTCGCGGTGTCGACTGGTTCCGCGGTTGTAGTGCCAGGTACGCATTGGAAAGGCGTGCCGCCCGCAAAGGGGTTCTTTAGCTGGACACCGAGCGGATCGTTGCTGAAGTCATAATTACCATTCGCATCGGCCGTCGTCATTGAACTCGTGGGGACATATCCGGTAAACGGAATCCCACGGCGCTGCATCTTGGCTTGATAGTCGACGAAGAAGAATGTTTTGTCTTTCTTAATGGGACCGCCAAAAGATCCACCGAATTGATTCAGATTGAATTTCTCCACTGAACTCGCGAAGTAGCTTCGCGCATCGAGCTTGGTGTTTCTGAAGAATTCGAACAGTGAACCGTGGTACTGGTTCGATCCCGACTTTGTGGTCACCAGCACGGTCGGTCCCGCGCGCTCACCCCACTCTGCCGAATAGGTGTACTCGAGAACCTTGAATTCCTGGATGTCGTCGATCGAAGAGAAGATGGCGATTCCACCTTCGTCGAGCTGGTTGTTATCATTGCCGTCGAGCAGCCAATCGGTACTCTGCTCACGGGAACCACCGACTGAAAGCGAGAAGGATCCACGCGTTGCTGCCTCGCTGCTGGCTGCATTTGTGAAGAAACTGACCGGACTAGTCGACGCAGTTGTTCCTGGCGTCAAGGTTGCAAGCTGCACGAAGTTGCGTCCGTTCAGTGGGAGCTCAGAAACTTCCTCAGACGTAATGACCTGTCCCAAGCTCGGTGTGCTGGTTTCGACGGCCACCTCTGTGGCGTTCACTTCCACGCTTGTGCTGACCGATGCAGGCTGAAGGGTGAAATTCAATTCGCGCTGCTCGTCGACCTGCAGGCGGATATCTTTCTGTTCGGCGGCGCCGAAGCCTTCGGCTTTGACTTGAATGCTGTAGAAGCCGACGGGCAACAGGGGGACAATGTAATGTCCGGAATCGTCGGTCTTGACGTCGCGCGTGAGTCCAGTGGCCTGGGAGGTAACCCTCACGCCCGCTCCGGAGATCACTGCGCCTGCTTTATCAGAAATCGTGCCGGAAAAGCTGGCTGTCGCCTGCCCAAGAAGAAGCGAAGTACTCAGGGTTACGAATACACAACACAGCGCAGCAAAGAGTGTTTTCTTGCTCGACATAACACTTCACCCTTTCAGCGGCCGCCCCAAACAAAAAAGACCGTCCCCTTCTGCTGAAGTGGGGAGGTCAAAGACCGCAGACACACGGCTTATAAATTGGCGCTAAGCAGTAAGTCAAGAAGTTTCGGATAGATACCGACCTTGCACAACGCAGGTTGCATTCTCTTTATGAGCGTGCAGCCCACTCCGCGTCGAAGTTCGCGCGGCTGTAAAAAGATTTTTGCGTTCCAATTCCAGTCGTTGAGAGACCAGCATAGAGATTGGCGCGGCGTAGCGCTTCCTTTTCAGCAACTCCCTCGCCAAGGAATACGGCAAAACTACCGATGAACGCGTCGCCTGCCCCGGTGCTGTCAACGCTCTTCACTGCGAATGGCTGGACATGTTCTGTGCCAGCGTTGCTTGCGATAAGCGATCCGTTGGCGCCGAGCGTGATGATCACACGCCGTATTCCTCCCGCCGCCAATTTCTCGGCGCATCTCTTTGCGTCGTCGACGTTCTTTACCGGCAATCCGGTGATGGTTTCGGCTTCACTCTCGTTCGGGACAATGTAGTCGAGATCTTTCAGCGCCGCCATGTCGATAGCGTGAGCGGGCGCGGGATTCACGATGCATCGAATTCCATGCTTGTGAGCGAAAGCAACAGCGTAGTAAACGGTCTCAATCGGGATCTCGAATTGCAGCACAATGCAGTCGCAGGACTTCAATACGTCGGCCGCGGCGTCGACGTCTGCAGGCTTCAACGCATCGTTCGCGCCTTTCACGACAAGAATTCGATTCTGGCCACTGGGGTCGACGAAGATCGGCGCGACCCCGCTCGATAGTCCCTCGACCTGCTTCACGTGAGTGGGATCGATTCCCTGCTTGCGAAAGTTCTCAATGGTCGCCGGTCCAAACAGATCGCTTCCCACGCGCGCCACCATGAAGACTTCTGCACCGCACAAGCGGGCGGCAACTGCCTGATTCGCCCCCTTGCCGCCGAAACCCAGATCGAACTTCTGCCCGAAGATCGTCTCTCCAGGTTTGGGAAAATGATTGGTAAAGGTCGTGAGATCAATATTGGCGCTGCCTACTACGGCAATCCGAGGACGCTTTGCCATGTTCTTCTGTCTTCTCTGCCAGCTAAATGGGGGAACGCAGGAGTCTATGCAGCGTAGGACGGCTGTGTCAATGGCAGCGGACCTCTGGAAAGTCTGCAAGCACAAGTTTGGAGTGCATTCGCGTTGTAGGTACGCGCAAAGAAGAGTATCGTTACTCGTTTTCCGAGGGAGAACGCATGTTCACACCGCCAAGTCTGACCGTAGCCCTGTTGATGATGATCATCAGCGCCGCTTGTTGGGGTTCGTGGGCGAATACTTTTAAAGGAGTGAAGAACTATCGTTTCGAATTGTTTTATTGGGACTACGCGATCGGCATTTTCCTGATCTCATTGGTGCTTGCGCTGACAATGGGGAGCACAGGTCACGACTCCTCCAGTTTCTTGAATAACGTACAGTCCGCGGACCCTTCGAACATCGTCTCCACCTTGGTTGGCGGCGCCATATTTAATTTGGCGAATCTATTACTGGTCGCGGCGATCGATATGGCCGGACTCGCGGTCGCGTTTCCCGTCTCGATCGGAATTGCACTCGTCGTTGGCGTAGTTCTGAATTACATTCTTCAGCCGCAGGGCAGCGCGTTACTGTTGTTCGGGGGCGTCGTCTGTGCTCTGATCGCGGTGATCCTCGACGGCAAAGCCTACGGCAGCCTTCCTCGCGCCGAGCAGGGGGTTTCCCGAAAGAGCATCATCCTGTGCGTGGTTTCAGGGACGCTGATGGGTTTGTGGAGTCCGTTCATGACCTATGCGATGACACGCGGGCACTCGTTGACTCCGTATAGTGCAGCCACTTTTCTGACCTTGGGTGCGCTGCTTTCTTGTTTTATCTGGAATATTTATTTCATGAAGAAACCGCTGGTAGGCGAGCCCGTGAGCTTTGCCGGCTTTTTCAGTGGACCGCCGTCGGGACATCTGCTTGGACTACTGGGCGGCGGCATCTGGGGGCTTGGCACCGTATTCAATCTCACCGCGGGAAAATTTACAGGGCAGGCAATCTCCTACGCGATTGGCCAGTCTGCTCCGATGGTGGCAGCGCTCTGGGGAGTCCTGGCCTGGAAAGAATTTGCCGGATCTGGCTCGCGCGCCAAACTCTATCTCACGCTTATGTTCGTCTTCTACGGACTGGCGATTTTGCTGGTAGCACGCGCGCACGGATGATGGCGCCCGCTAGCTTGGGTTGACCAACTATTTTCCCTTGATTCTGCTGATGAATAGATTCAGAAATCGATCTGCATCGGAAGCCATGCACACTCGCGCGTTCGGCTTGAGGTCGGTCACACCCTCGATCTCATAGTGATCTCCGTGGAGAACGTTGTTTTCATTTGAGCCCATGCGGTTCGCGACAGTTTCACCCCGAGTAAACTCACCTTTAGTCTCAACGTCTACATGCATGTCTTTAAGCGTGACCAGGGTCGGATCGATAGCTGTTGCCACGGCGAGGGGGTCGTACATCGCGGCGCCCTGATATCCGCTCTTCTCAGAGCGGGTGAGATAGAAGTCTGCAAGTTTGGCAACGAAGTCACTCTCAGGCCCGTGTAACGCCTGCAAGTCGGAAAGATATTTGCGCGTAATCAGGGTTCGTTCGCCGACATCGGAACCGATCATCGTAACCATCCATCCGGCATTGAAGACGATGGAAGCGGCCTCGGGATCGCCGTAGATATTCGCTTCGGCTGCTCCGTCCACATTGCCGCCGCTAATCGATCCGCCCATGATGACGATGTCTTTCACCAACGGGACGATCGAAGGATCTTTCGACACGGCAAGTGCGATGTTGGTCAGCGGGCCCACCGGAATCAGAGTAATTTCGTGCGGATACTTATGCACGAGGTGAATAATGACATCAGGGCCGAAACGTGGATCAGCTTTGCATTTCGTCGCGGGTAGCTCGACTCCAGCAAGTCCGTTCTTTCCGTGCCAGAATTGCGCCGTGATCAACTTCTGATTCAGCGGATGTTGCACCCTCCAGCGACAGGTAGGTCGCAGCGATTCGCAAGCGAAACGATTTTCAACGCGTTTTCCAGTCCCTGCCATGCCTCTACATTGCCCGGGACCACGGTGAGCGCCTCAACTTTTAGTTCCGGCGAGTTCAGCGCCAAGAGGATCGCCATGGCATCGTCAATGCCCGGATCCGTATCGATGATGACGCGACGTGGAGTTTGGGCCGTGGCGCTTGGCAGAAAGAGCAGAACCGTTAAGAAAGACGACACACACAACGTTGTGAATCGAGTCACGAGGAAAAGTCCTTGCTTTCAGTTGATCGAAAAAGAGTTTATAGCAGCATGCCCGCGATCGAGGCGGACATGAGATTGGCCATTGTACCGGCGAGCATAGCGCGAACTCCCAGCTTCGCGAGCTCGCCGCGCTTGTTCGGCGCTAAGGCGCCGATGCCGCCGATTTGAATTCCAATCGAGCTGAGATTCGCAAATCCGCATAGTGCAAACGTCGCAATCGTAACTGAACGAGGATCGAGCAGCGTTTTAGTCTGTCCGAGGATAGAAAATGCAACCAGTTCATTCAGCACCATGCGCGTACCCAGCAGATTGCCAACCCGCAGACAATCGTGCGCCGGAATTCCGATCACCCAAGCGACGGGTGCGAAGATGTAGCCGAGGACCTGCTCCAAGCTTTGCGGGAACCAGCCCGCATGACTGTGAATGCCACCGAAGATTCCGTTCGTCAGCGCGATGAGCGCGAGAAACGCGATCAGCATAGCTGCGATATTGAGTGCGAGGTACAGTCCGTCGGTCGTGCCGCGCGCAATCGCACCGAGCAGATTCTCTTCTTTCTCCGTCTTCTCTTCTTCCGCACTCATCACGACTTTCCCGGCGGTCTTGGCCTGCTCGGTCTCAGGTACAAGCATCTTCGCCATCAAAAGCGTGCCGGGTGCGGTCATGATGACGGCGCTCAGCAGATGCTTGGGATCGATTCCGAAGGCGATATACGCCGCCATAATTCCTCCGGAAACATGAGCCATCCCGCTGGTCATGACGGTCATCAATTCAGAGCGAGTGAGATCCGGCAAAAATGGGCGAATCGTCAGCGGAGCTTCGGTTTGCCCCATGAAGATACTGGCTGCCACATTCAGGGACTCTGCACCACTAGCGCCCATGACTCGCGTCATCACCCAGGCAAATATCCGGATGATGATCTGCATGACGCCGAAGTGATAGAGCACCGCAAAGAATGCGGCGATAAAGATTACGGTTGGCAGGACTCCGAAGGCGAAGTATCCAAGTTGCGAACCGGGTTTTGCCAAGTCGCCGAAGACGAAATGCGATCCGGCGTACGCATAGCTCAGCAGCTTCGTGACGGCGTCGCCGGCTTTTTGAAAAGCGATGCGGCCTGCATCGATGCGCAACACAAAGACCGCAAACAGGAACTGTAGGCCCAGCCCCCAGGCGACAGTCTTCAAGCGAATCGCGCGGCGGTTCGTTGAGAAAATGTACGCCAGGCCGAGCAGCGTGATTAGTCCTAGAATTCCCGTGAATCGACCCATCAGTCGTCCCCCTAGTTGCCGATCACTCTGTGGATCAATGGCCTTTTGTGCAAGTTTGGCTTCTCTGCAATTTCGCAACTCTGCAACAGAAGTTGCTGCGCACGCGCCGCTCGTGCCTCGTCGTTGTAATGGATCGTGGCGAGCGGTTCGCCTGCAGCTACTCGATCATCAACTTTTTTGTGCAACACAATCCCGACCGACGGATCGACAGAGTCTTCCTTGCGCTCGCGGCCTCCTCCAAGGATCACGCAGGCCGTCCCGATCTGCTCACATTGCATGGACGCTATGTAACCCGACTCCTCGATTGAAACCGTCATCGCGTGTCGTGCCTTCGGAAGCTTATGCGGATTGTCGATCGCGCCAGGATCCCCACCTTGCAATTCCACCATCTGCCGGAAACGCTCTAGAGCTTTACCGGACGAAATCAATTGCGCGCTGATCTGCTTGCCCTCCGCTACTGTCTTCGAAGCTCCGCCGAGATGAAGCATCCAGCCGGCTAAATTCAGACACAACTCTCTCAAATCCTCAGGACCATTTCCGTGCAGAACCTCGATCACCTCGACGACTTCTAGGGCGTTGCCGATCATGTTGCCCAACGGCTGATCCATGTCGGTGATGAGCGCTACTACTTGCTTTCCCATGCGCTCTCCGGTCTCCACCATGAGTTCTGCGAGAAAAGCAGCGTCTTTTTCGCTCTTCATAAAGGCGCCAGAGCCGGTCTTGACATCAAGAACGAGCGCATCGATCCCTTCCGCGAGTTTCTTGCTCATGATCGAAGCGCAGATCAGATAAGGACTCTCGACCGTACCTGTCACATCGCGAAGGGCGTAGAGCTTGCGATCCGCGGGGGCGATCTCGGCAGTTTGCCCGATCATCGCGCACCCACAAGTCTCAAGCACCCGCTGGAATTCGCTCACGGAGAGATTCACGTTGAAACCTGGAATTGCTTCCAGCTTGTCGAGAGTGCCGCCGGTATGTCCCAACCCCCGGCCACTGATCATCGGAACGGCTACGCCAGCGGCGGCAGCGAGTGGCGCCAGCACGAGCGACGTTTTGTCACCCACCCCACCGGTTGAGTGTTTGTCCACTTTCTTCGCGGGTAAGGACGAAAGATCAAGCACTTCGCCCGAGCGCAACATCGCGTCCGTCAGCGCCGCAGTTTCCGGGCGGGTCATTCCCTTCAACACGACCGCCATCAACCAGGCTGATACCTGGTAGTCGGGAATGTTGCCTCGCGTGTAGGCGCTGACCAGCGCTTCAATTTCCTGGCGCGTCAGTTCGGCGCCATCCCTCTTCTTGCGAATGACATCGATTGCGCGAAAGTTCTGAGCGAGGGAACTCGGCTGGCTCACTTGAGGCGGAATCCTTCCGGGAGGAGTTCAGTGATATGGGATTGCTTCGGTCCGTTTGCGCTCTGAAAATAGATAGTGGCGTCCGGGCCGAATTCGTAGATAACCTGGCGGCATGCTCCGCACGGTGAGCATGGCACGCCTTTATCGTTTGTGACGGCAACGGCTGCGATCTCTATTTTCGGACCCAACTCAGCAACCGCCGAGAAGATCGCGGTTCTCTCTGCGCAGTTGGTCATGCCGTACGACGCGTTTTCCACGTTACAGCCAGTAAAGACCTTTCCATTCGTAAGGAGAATGGCCGCCCCGACATGAAAGTTCGAATACGGTGCGTGGGCATTCTTCATCACCTTGTTTGCCGCATGCTCGAGTTTTTCCCGAACACCGGAGGCCAGCTTCTTCTTAATTTCCGTCAAGTTCCCTCGGCGTGTTGATTGAGGTTAAGCGCAACGTGCTGAATCGTGCGCCATTGTAAACCCTTGTCTTGCTCTTTGGACTCAAGGAAAGAGAATCACTACTCGTGCGAAACTCGCCTTGCTGGACCCCGTGCCGTACAATGCAACTCAGCCGTTGCCCAGGAACTTGGGGCGATTATTGAAGAAGGCCGCATGTCTGGCGATCGTCACTCCTCAAATCTGCCGGTTAGCTCCGGCCAAATCTCGACCAGCGATTCTTATGCTTCCGCGGCGATCGCATCGTTGAACGGACGTCCACTTCTGGCAAATGCCGGAATTCCACTCGATCTGAACTGGATTCAAGAGGTTCGAGTCAATACGAGCGCCGTGGAGCGCCGCGCGCTGTCGCAAGTCGCTAGGCGCACGGTAAAGAAAGAATGGCAGGCGGCGTGGCTTTTGCGCTCGATCTCGTGCATGGACCTCACCACTCTGTCGGGGGATGATACGGACGAACGTGTGCGCCGCCTGTGCGCCAAAGCGAGACATCCGATCCAGCAGGAACTGGCCGAAAAACTCGGGATCGCTGAGCTACAAGTGAAGGTGGCTGCCGTCTGCGTTTATCACACCTTTATCGAAACTGCGCTCAGCGCCCTCGAAGGAAGTGGCATTCACGTTGCTGCGGTTTCCACCGGATTTCCCGCAGGTCTGTCCCCCCTAGCCGAGCGTGTGGCGGAGATTCGCCGATCGGTTGAAGCCGGCGCGCACGAGATCGATGTTGTTATCACCCGCGCACACGTATTCGGTGGCCGCTGGCAAGCTCTCTATGACGAGATCGCCGCGTTCAAACAGGCTTGCGGCTCGGCGCACATGAAGGTCATCCTCGGAACGGGAGATTTGCTGACATTTCGCAACGTGGCTCGTGCGAGCTATGTCGCGATGATGGCCGGTGCGGATTTCATCAAAACCTCGACGGGGAAAGAGCCGACGAACGCGACACTGCCGGTTTCCCTTGTGATGGTGCGAGCGATCCGTGAGTATGCGCAGCAGACGGGAATGGCTGTCGGATTCAAACCTGCAGGAGGAATCCGGACGGCGAAGCAGTCCCTCGACTGGCTCGCGATGATGAAAGAAGAGCTTGGTCCGTCGTGGCTGCGCGCGGAGATGTTTCGTTTCGGTGCGAGTGGGCTATTGGGAGACATCGAGCGGCAACTTGAGCACCACGCGACGGGACGGTACTCTGCCGAATATCGTCATCCGATTGCGTAAGTATGTTGTAGACGAAATTGTGATCTGAGGCCGAATGAGCATCGCTGAAAAATTCGTCAGCATGGAGTACGGACCCGCTCCGGAAGATCCGAAGGAAGCCATCTCCTGGTTGGAGCGGCATCAGCGCCGGTTTGAATTGTTCATTGACGGCGGTTGGAAAGCTCCCGAGCGCGGAGAATATTTCGACACAGTCGATCCGTCGAACGGAGAGAAGTTGGCCAGCATTGCGCAAGGGAGCGCTGCTGACATCGATGCCGCGGTGAATGCTGCCCGTGCTGCCTCTGACAAATGGCGTGGTCTGACCCCGCACGCTCGCTCACGTTATCTCTATGCGCTCGCCCGACTCGTACAAAAACATTCGCGTCTGCTCGCCGTGCTTGAAACAATGGACAACGGCAAGCCGATTCGCGAGAGCCGCGACATCGACATTCCGCTGGTCGCGCGTCATTTTTACTACCATGCAGGTTGGGCGCAGATTTTGCCGCAGGAATTTCCTGACTACGAACCGTGTGGCGTTGTGGGCCAGATTATTCCGTGGAACTTTCCGCTGTTGATGTTGGCGTGGAAAATTGCTCCGGCCTTGGCTACAGGCAATACCGTTGTGCTCAAGCCTGCAGAATTCACCCCGCTGACGGCGCTGGTATTCGCAGAACTTTGCCAAGAGGCTGGACTGCCGGCTGGCGTCGTCAACATCGTGACCGGTGATGGTTCGACTGGCGAAGCATTGGTGAAGCATCCTCACGTCGACAAGATTGCGTTCACTGGATCTACCGAAGTGGGACGCGCAATTCGCGGGACAACAGCCGCGAGTCACAAGCGACTCTCGCTCGAACTTGGCGGGAAGTCTCCATTCATCATTTTCGAAGATGCCGACCTCGACAGTGCTGTCGAGGGTCTTGTGGATGGCATCTGGTTCAACCAGGGCCAGGTGTGCTGCGCAGGATCGCGTTTGCTGATGCAGGAAAGTATCGCCGAGCCTCTCATCTCGAAGATTCGCGATCGCATGAGCACCTTGCGCATCGGTGCGCCGCTCGACAAAGCGATCGATATCGGAGCGATTGTGGCTCGAGTCCAACTCGATCGCATTCAGCGCCTGGTGGAACAAGGAGTGGCCGAGGGAGCAAGCTGCTGGCAACCAGCGGTTACGTTGCCATCCCGCGGATTCTATTTTCCTCCGACTCTTCTGAGCAATGTGCATCCGACGTCGGTCGTCGCGCAGCAGGAAATTTTCGGCCCAGTGCTCGCGGCGATGACCTTCCGCACTCCTCGCGAAGCTGTGGAACTCGCGAACAACACGGTATACGGACTGGCGTCCTGCGTGTGGAGCGAGAACATCAACGTTGCGCTGCATGTCGCCGCCCAACTGAAGGCAGGAGTCGTGTGGGTGAATTGCACGAACCTCTTCGACGCTGCCTGCGGTTTCGGCGGATACCGCGAAAGCGGATATGGCCGCGAGGGTGGAAGAGAAGGGTTGCTGGAGTACATGGAGCCGAAATGGCTGAAGCAGGCTCCGAAGATGCCGGCTACCAAAACTGGTGCTGTTGAGGAACTCGCGCAGGCAACCAATGCCGGCACACCTTCGATCGATCGAACGGTCAAGCTTTATATCGGCGGAAAGCAAGCTCGTCCTGATTCTGGCTATAGCTTTCCGGTGCATTCGGCGGACGGCCAACTTCTCGGCGAAGCTCCGCTGGGGAATCGAAAAGACATTCGCAATGCGGTCGAGGCTGCCCGCAAGGCAGAGAGCTGGGCGAAGACGACGGCGCACAATCGTGCTCAGGTGCTTTACTACTGCGCAGAGAATCTGTCTCTGCGGCAAAGCGAGATCATCCATCGACTCGCAGCCGTCGTCGGTGAGGAACAGGCTACCCGGGAAATCGAACTCGGCGTTGAGCGTATCTTCTCGTATGCCGCCTGGGCCGACAAATTTGATGGCGCGGTACACAATCCGCCATTCCGCAATATTGCCATTGCGATGAACGAGCCGATCGGAACGGTCGGCGTCGTCTGTCCTTCGGAAGCCCCTCTCCTCGGATTCGTTTCGCTCGTGATGCCGCTACTGGCCGTGGGAAATACCGTCGTCGCGATTCCTTCTGAAAAATATCCGCTGATTACCGGCGATCTCTATCAGATCTTCGACACCAGCGATCTTCCTGGAGGAGCGGTCAATATCGTCACAGGTTATGCCTCGCAACTGCTCAAGACTCTCGCCGAGCACGACGACATCGATGGCATCTGGGTCTATGGCGACGATGCGACCGTTGCCAGCGCAAAGGCAATGTCAGTCGGAAATCTGAAGCAGGTCTGGACTAACGAAGGGAAGGTTATCGACTGGTTTAGTCCCAAGGTCGCCGAGGGTCGATGGTTCCTCGAACATGCCACCCAGGTAAAGAACATCTGGGTTCCGTATGGAGAGTAATCGGCGGGATTGATTTTTCTCCCTGAGCGGGACTAGCATACCCAAAGTTTTCCAATTCTTATTTCGCCCGGCTTCATTTCTGCCTTGCAAGTCCACGTTGACCAAGGAGGGATCTATGGGCATCGCAGTTTCTCCGCAAATTCATCCGCAAGTCGCGGAGTTCATCGATAAACCACGACAGATGTTGATTAACGGACGATGGGTCAATGCCGCGTCCGGCAAAACTTTCCCCACATATAACCCAGCCACCGGCGAAGTTCTCGCGCAAGTTGCAGAGGGCGACCGCGAGGACATTGAGCGAGCAGTAAAAGCCGCACGCCAAGCTTTCGAGAACGGTCCGTGGCGCCGCATGACCGCTTCCGAACGCGGGCGCCTCATCTGGAAACTCGCCGATCTGCTTGAACAACATACCGAGGAGTTCGGTTACATCGAGAGTCTCGACAATGGTAAACCGTTGGCGATCGCAAAGGCAGCCGACGTCCCGCTTGCTGTGGATTTACTGCGCTACATGGCAGGATGGGCCACCAAGATCGAAGGCAATACGATTCCAATCTCTGTTCCTTACACGCCGGGTGCAAAGTATCTCGCCTACACACTCCGCGAGCCAGTCGGCGTGGTTGGGCAGATCATTCCGTGGAACTTCCCGCTCTTGATGGCCGCCTGGAAACTCGGACCTGCACTGGCAACGGGATGCACAGTGGTACTTAAACCAGCGGAACAAACGCCATTGTCGGCGCTGCGTCTCGGCGAATTGCTCGCGGAAGCAGGCTTTCCGGACGGCGTCGTCAATATCGTTCCCGGCTACGGTGAGACTGCCGGAGCGGCGCTTGCCGCACACACAGATGTCGACAAGGTCGCGTTCACCGGATCGACTGAAGTAGGCAAACTGATCGTGCATGCTGCTGCGGGCAATCTGAAGAAAGTTTCGCTCGAACTCGGCGGCAAGTCTCCGAACGTCGTTTTCAAAGATGCCGATCTCGAAACGGCGATCGCGGGCTCTGCCAGTGCAATCTTCTTCAACCACGGCCAGTGTTGCTGCGCCGGTTCACGGCTGTATGTCGAGAAATCGATTTTCGATCAGGTCGTCGAGGGAGTTGCCGAACAAGCCAAGAAAATCAAAGTCGGATCTGGACTCGAACCCGATACGCAGATGGGACCGCTCGTCTCCGAAGAGCAACTGAATCGTGTTTGCGGCTATCTCGAAGCAGGGTTCTCCGAAGGCGCGAAAGCCGTTGTCGGAGGCCGTAAGGCGAGTGATCGCGGATACTTTGTCGAGCCCACGGTTCTTGTGGATACGCAAGAGCAGATGAAGGTCGTCCGCGAAGAAATCTTCGGACCAGTGGTCACGGCGATGCCGTTCACCGATCCAGAGGAAATCGTTCCTCGTGCCAACAATAGTGACTATGGTCTTGCTGCTGCCGTATGGACGAGCGACGTCAGCAAGGCACATCGAATGGCTGAGCAACTACGGGCCGGAACAGTCTGGATCAACTGCTACAACATCTTCGACGCGGCGTTGCCGTTCGGTGGATACAAGCAGTCCGGATGGGGCCGCGAGATGGGCCACGATGTCTTGAATCTGTACACGCAAACGAAAGCCGTCTGCACCAAAGTTGCGTAACTTCCTACACAGAAGAGACGGTGGCTCTGGCCACCGTCTTCTTTTTTCGTTCGATGGAAGACTTACTTTTCCATCAATAAGACTTTCTCGGCGTCGTCGATCTCGGTCAATTTCACCTCGATCACTTCACTCATCGTGGTTTGCACATGACGCCCGACGAAGGTGGCTTCCACCGGGATTTCGCGGTGTCCGCGATCGATCAACACACAGAGTTGCACGCGCCGTGGCCTGCCGTGAGAGAAGAGTGCGTCGAGAGCCGCCCGAGTGGTGCGTCCGGTAAAAAGCACATCGTCGACCAACACGATATTTTTATCCTCGATCTCGAAACCGATTTCCTTCTCCTGCACAACAGGCTTCTCACCTAATGTCGACAAGTCATCCCTGTAGAAGGTGATGTCGAGTGTGCCGACTGGAACCTTGGCATTTTCGATGCGGGTGATGATTTTCCCCAGCCTCTCAGCAATGGGAACGCCGCGACGGCGAATGCCGACCAACCCCAACCCATCCACCCCACTGTTTTTTTCTACGATTTCATACGCGAGACGCACGAGGGTTCGTTCGATCTCGGAGGAAGACATCAATTGCGCCTTCTGACGAAGGCCGGTCTTGCGCGAATTAGTTTTCATCAGGACTTTAGCCTCTATTAATGTTCACACCGGCTTTTCAATGTATTCAACGCACCTCGCTCAGGTCAAGCGCGCTCAGTCAGTCGTGTAGAATTTGCCGAATACTGGGATAGGCCTCTGGGAATTTTCAGCTCGCGTAATGCTCGCCAGATGCCGCAGCAGCCGACTTCAGGACAGGGCAGACAGTTTCAACGTTGTGTGCTAACGAACAGCGCTCGTCGCGCAATGAATGCAAGTCAATTGCCTCATGCTTCACAACCGCTTCGTCGCTAGGAACGATCCCAATGCCCTGGTTTCGGCCGCGAGCCTTAGCGCGATATAGAGCGGCGTCAGCTAGAGCGATAGATTCCTCCGCGCAAATCGCATCATAGGCGCCGCGGCACCATGGGAATGCTGCCCAGCCCACCGAGCAAGTTTTGCGGACAACGATTCCGTGGCCAAGATCGAATGGTTCTGCTGCGATCACTTCCAGAACCCGGCTGCAAAATGCCGGCGTGCCCGCTGGATCAGTCGATCGACTCATAATTAGAAACTCTTCCCCGCCCCATCGCACCAATACGTCCGACTTGCGGACCACCGTCGACAATCGTTGCGCCACCAGTTGAAGCAGACGGTCGCCGGCGGGATGCCCGTGGACATCGTTGACCTGCTTGAAAAAATCTACATCCACCATAATAAAGACGAGATCACGGTGATCCATCTTGCGGATGTCGCTGCCTCGGGCGCGCTCGTAGTTCCGCATGACCTGGCCGGCCTCCGCCGTCAGGATCTCGTCCATGTAGCGGCGGTTCCAAACGCCAGTTAGTAAATCAGTAAACGAAATCTCCTGTAATTCGAGATTTTTTCTCTGCAGCTCCAAGCTGTGCCAACGCAGCGACTGTTCTTTGTTTTCGAGTTCGTCTTTCAGCCGGCACATCTCGTCGAGATTTTGACGAGAGAGCCGCAGCAGGCTGAGCAGTTCCTGATCGAGCAGGTGCTGCTTCAGAAATACGAGGACACCCATCACGAGCATGACGCCAACCGTGAGGAACAATCGATAAGCCCGCACGCGCGGTGGAGCATTTCCGGCAAACTGCGCCCAGGCCAACATGAGCGGAGTAACGAATACTGACACCATGGCTAGGCGTGCTTTCCATATTCCGAATCCACGTGCAGGCACCTCCTCGCTAACGCAGTCGGCCTGAGTTTCACGCCCCAGGAAACCGATGCGAATGAACCATGCCATCGAAGCGACCAGGGGCACGTCGTACAAGCTACCGGTGTAGTAGACGTGTTTGTCGATAGCTTCACTGGCAATCAGCGAGGCGGCGCAATAAAGCAACGTCGCGCCGAATAACTGGAAGTAAATGCTGCGCCACGCGCCACGACTGGTGCGCCGCACCATTAGCAAGCCAGCAGCGAGGACCAGTTCTTCGCTGAAATACAAGAGGTCAAAACTGCTTCCGTAGGCTGATTCGGAAAGATGTACGTACTGCCACGGAATCACGACAAAAAGGTAGAGGAATAGCCACCACGTCATCAGGAGGGCAAAATCAAGTGTTCCTGCCCGCCTTCCGCGGCTGTCCTGCTGCAGGTGCGGTTGTACCGCAACGGCAGCCATCATTGGAACGACGTGCAGAAAGAGGATGACGTCTCCCACAAACGGATTCGGTGCTTCATGGCGCAGGACCACTTCGAAAAACGTCCACATCACTTGCGACACCAGCCAGAAGGTCAGTCCCAAGCCCATCAGGGCCCAGAAGAGCCTCGGCTTTGCAGAATCCGTGCGAATGTTCGCAAGAAAGGCGATGGCTGCAGCGAACAGAACGGCATTTTGCAGGATGTCGCCGAGAGCAGTGAGAAAGAAACCGCGGGGAACGATTACCGACACAACCACATGCGCGCACACGAATGCCAAAACGGCGAGCGTCCACCTGCGTCCGTCTTTGGACGTAGAGATCCCCACGCCGAGATTTTATGTTTTTATGAGGTAACTCCTGTGTTACCGAGGTAATCGCCTTCAGAGATTCGAAAGTGGGATGTTTCCGTTACTGAAGAGCGGTAGCGAATCTTTGCACGAATCCGTAAACGTCGGTAAATGAGTTGTATAGCGGGACTGCCGCGACTCTAAAAATATCGGGCTCACGCCAGTCGCCAATCACACCGTTTTCTGCCAGTTTGTCGCAAATGTCACGACCGTGGCCGGACAGTCGGATGGAAAGTTGCGCTCCCCTGCGGACTGGATCGTGCGGAGTGATGACGGAAAAACTGTCAGAATTCAGTCCGCGCAACAAGAACTCCATGTAACCAGTCAGGGTAATACTCTTCAGCCGTAGTCGCTCCATGCCGGCTTCCGAGAATATCTCCATCGACGCCCGCAGTGGCGCCAGGCCGAAAATAGGAGGATTGCTCAACTGCCATCCTTCGGCGCCGATCATAGGATGAAAATCAGGTCCCATCTGGAAACGCGTTTTCTCATCATGGCCCCACCAACCAGCGAAACGCGGTAAGTCCCAGGCTCTGGAATGCCGCTCGTGCACGAAACATCCGGCGACACATCCAGGCCCGCCATTCAAGTATTTGTAACTGCACCAGACAGCGAAGTCCGGGCCCCAATCGCGCAATTGCAAAGGAATGTTTCCGGCAGTGTGCGCGAGATCAAATGCCACGACACAGCCCTTTCGGTGGCCGGCTCGCGTGATCCCGGGCATATCGAAAAGCTGGCCTGTGGCGTAGTTGACTCCACCTAACAAAATCAGAGCTATTGAATCACCTTCCCTCTCAATGAGTGTTTCAATGTCTTCGTCGCGAACGGAGCACTCTCCCTCTCGCGGCGTCAACTCCAGCAACCCTGATTGCGGATCAAACCCGTGAAAACGGATTTGCGATTTCACCGCATATTGGTCGGAAGGAAAAGCGCCTTTTTCGATAAGGATCTTGAATCGTTGTGGCGTCGGACGGTAGAACGATGCCATCATCAAGTGCAAATTCACCGTCAGAGAATTCATCACAACAACTTCCGACGGACCTGCGCCAACAAGCTCTGCGGTTTGATCGTTGAGCAACCGATGGTAAGGCATCCACGGATTCTTTCCGTGGAAATGTCCTTCTACTCCCAGTTCGGCCCAATCTTTCAATTCTTGATCGAGATAGGACTTCACAGATTTCGGCTGGAGGCCAAGAGAGTGCCCGCACAGATAGATACATTCCTCTCCGCGCTTGTCTTTCGGGAAGTAGAACCGCTCGCGAAAATGAGCCAACGGATCCGCTGCATCCATCTGAGCGGCGAACTCTGCGCCTGGCTGATAGCTGATCGTGCTCAAGACAACTCCAGCGGAGCGAGTTCACTGCGAATCAAACGGTCGGCCTGGCTCCAATCGAGATCCTCGACGCGCTCAAGTCCTTCACATAATTCCGAAAGCATCGCATCTTGCACCTGTCCGCGCTGCAGGGCGGTGGAGTAAGGGACTCGGTGAAAAGTCACCATCGCGTACTTTGGAATAAAGTGCCTTGGGTACTTCGCTTCGAGTGCTAGCTCAATCTTCTTCCGAAGCAAGAAGTTCGGGTCCGCCACTTTGTCTCGCATCTCGACAAAATTCTCAACCGCCAGGTCAGCAATCGCATCCGTATTGACCTTGCGCGCCTGCTCGAACTCGGAGAAGACTCGCTTCCAGTCCGGCCCGTAGCGGTCCAGTAACTCCAGAAACACCGTGCAGTCTTCGAATCCGCAATTGATTCCCTGGCCGAAGAAGGGAACGATCGCATGCGCGGCGTCGCCAAGGAGCAATGCCCTTTCATCAACATGCCACGGGGAGCATTTGATCGTAACCATCGCACCCGTGGGGTTCGCAAAGAAGTTATCGGTGAGACTCGGCATAAGCGCACAAGCATCCGGAAATCGAGATGTAAAGAACTCCTGCACAGCTGCGTGCGTTGTTAGATTCGCGAAGCTGTTTGGGCCATCGAATGGGAGAAAGAGGATACATGCGAAGGTTCCATCAATGTTCGGAAGAGCAATCAGCATGTAGTTCCCGCGTGGCCAAATGTGCAAGGCGTTCTTTTCCAGCACGTGCGATCCGTCGGCGCGAGCGGGAATCGTAAGCTCTTTGTACCCGTAGTCGAGATACTGTTGCGAAAAATTGAACCGGGGAAGTTTAAGCATCTCGTTTCGGATTGCTGAGGCAGAACCGTCGCACCCGATCACAACATCAGATTCAACCATCACATCGTTGCCAGAGTCTTCGTCGCGCAGTCTTAGATCACCGGTCCTGGAGTCCACTCCCAGGCAACGATGCTGAAACCAGATCTTCACCCCGCGATTCTCCGCGGCATTCATCAACGAAATGTTGAGCTCTGCCCTCGAGATTGAGTTGATCACCTCTGATTCATCTTTGCCATAAGGCTGGAACGTCAACTCAGACGTCACGGAGTGCATCATTCGTCCCTTCATTGGAATGATGATGTCTTGCATCTGCGTCCACAGCCCGGCTTGCGTCAGCGCATGGATGCCACGCATCGACAGCGCAAGGTTGATGGAGCGACCAGCGCTCATCCGAACTCGACGCATGTCTGGCCGACGCTCATAAATCTCGACCTCATGTCCCCGCTCCATCAGACCTAGCGCGAGCAGCGGCCCATTGAGGCCGGCACCAACTACACTGACTCTTTGTGATGACTGCGTCATTCAGGAAGTAAACGGAAACAAGTCATTCCGTGAGAAGCGTCCTGGCCTCCCATAGTTCCGGAAAAAATTTCTTGTCGAGGGTTAGTTTGAGGTAAGACGACCCCGCACTGCCGCCTGTCCCCATACGCATGCCAATGATTCGTTCCACGAGTTGAATGTGGCGAAGCCTCCAGCTCACAACAAGTTCATCGAACTCGGTAAGCCGCTCGCAGACATCGATCCAGTCGCGGTAGCTGTGTTCGTCCCGGTAAAGCGAAAGCACGGCCCGAGCGCGGGCGTCGAGGCGTTCGCGTTCGGTGGCTCCTTCCGGAATCGTGAGTTTCCCCATAGCGCATAGTGCTTCGAAGAACGCATCATGCACGGAAGGTTCGCGCAAGCGACGTTCCAGTTGCGCATATGCCTCGGGCGTCGGGCGGTGATACCGCAACATCCTCTCGTCCTTCAAACCACACAGAAACTCTAACTCCCGGAACTGTTCCGATTGGAATCCACTGGCCGGCTCGAGTTTGCTACGAAACGCCAAAAAATGCGTGGGCAACATGGTCTCTAGAATGGTGAACTGCTCGACCAATACGCGCGTGATTTCAGTGCACCGCCGCAACAGCCTGGCGGCTTCATATACATGATCGTGAGATTGCGGATTCGCCGCCGACGCGCGCAGGCTCGCGACTACTCCATCAAGATCGTGCAGCAGTTCCTTAAACCACAACTCGTAAGTCTGGTGGACGATGATGAAGAGAAGCTCGTCGTGATGCTCCGGCTTCGACTGCGGATGCTGCAGCTGCAACAACTCTGGAACTCGCAGATATGAGCTGTAAGTCAGTTGATCGCTACGTGGTTCGACCGGTCTTCCATGTTCTGGAGACCCCGCTTTTACCGATTCAGTGCGCAGGCCAAGAAATGTTTCTGCATTCCCGCCAAGCAAAAGTTCCTTTTCAGCAGAAGTGAATCGACCCGACCGAATCAGTGAGCCAGTACCATGCTCTCCCAGGGGAAACGGATAATCAGAACCGAGCATGACCCGCCGCGTTCCCATCGTCTCCACGAGAAACTGCAACGCCCGTGCGTCGAACACAGCCGAGTCTACGTAAAAGCGATCGAGATACTGTTTAGGCGCCAGATCGCAGTTTCCGTGAGCGACGGGGTGGTGCTCCCATGCGTTCTGCAGTCGGCCTAACAGGAATGCAAAGCTTCCTCCGCCATGGGCAAAGCAAATCCGCAGGTTCTTCGGCAGCTTGTCAAACGCGCCGCTTAGAATCAGAGCCACAATGCCGAGCTGCGTTTCTGCCGGCATACCCACCGTCCACGGCATCATGTATCTGGGCATGCGGGATTGCCCAAACATGTCCCAAGGATGAACCAGGACCGCCGCGCCTTCGTCGGCACAATGATGCAAGAAGGTGACGATGCCAGGGTCGTCGAGGTTCTTCTCCCCAACGTGATTGCCAATCTGTACGCCGAGATGCCCGGCACGCATGCATCGGCTGAGTTCTTCACAAGACGCGTCGACGTCTTGCAGTGGAACCTGACACAAGGACTTCAGGCGTCCTTTGCCTTGTGCGCAAAGTTCAAGGGCTGCATCATTAAACAGTTTTGCGCAATCGAGTGCATGCTCTGTTGGCCTGTCATAGGCGAATAGCACGGGTGTTGCGGAGATCACTTGCAGCTCGATGCCATCCCGGTCCATTTCCTGAAGACGGACCTCGGGATCCCAACACGCAGAATAGATGTGGCGAAAAAATCTGTCGCCGACCATGATCTCGGCTTTACCCGGATCAGTGTGTTTGATCGATGGCCAGTTGGGCGTTCCAAAACGCGCAGCAAAATCAGGCCAGCTTCGCGGAAAGAAATGATTGTGAATGTCGATGACGGGCATTGTTACTGTTTGCCGGGATGCACTGCTCCGCAGTGCTTGCACTTGCGGAGATTCTCGTTGCTGTAGAACTGCTCAAAAAGCGGCGGCAGGTCGCGCACGATGCTCTTCAGTTTCACCTCAGCCCGATGAACGAGGTGATAACAATTCTGGCAATACCACTCAAAGCCATCCAGTTCGCCCTCTGGCCGCGGCATCTCGACCACTACACCCACAGTTCCCGCTTGCAATCTTTGTGGCGAATGCCGCATGTGTTTCGGCAGCAGAAAAATTTCTCCCTCCTTGATAGGTACTTCAATCGGAGGCTTTCCTGGAGTCTCGATCAGCCGCAGAAAGATGTCGCCCTTGAGTTGATAAAAGAATTCCTCGGTGGGATCGTCATGATAGTCTCGCCGGTTATTCGGACCGCCAACCACGGTCACCATCATCTCTCCGTCTTCCCACACCTGGGCGTTGCCTACCGGCGGCTTGAGCTTCTCTTTATTCTGTTCAATCCAATTGTGAAAATTGAACGCTTTTAGTTCCTTGATCGAGGGCATACGACTCCTATTTTTCCGGCATATACACGAGCGCGCGAATTTCGATCAGTAAATGCGGATGCGGCAATTGATGCACCGCAACGGTTGTCCGCGCGGGCCCATCGTGATCGAAGTATTCTCCATACACCTCGTTGTAGCCAGCAAAGTCATTCATGTTGACGAGATACGAAGTGATTTCGACTACGTCCTTCAGGTCTGCTCCGACGGTGTTAAGGATGTCGCGCACGTTTTCAAGCACCGCGCGTGTCTGCGCCCGGATGTCGAGATGCGTGGTTCCAAGCTCGTCGACGTCTGCCCCAGCGATGCTGTTATCCGCGCGGCGAGAACTCGTGCCCGAAACAATATAAAAGTCTCCGGCACGCTTCACATGCGGATATTTTCCGCGAGGTTTCGCTCGACCTTCGATGACTCTGCTTTCTGTTTTCCCCATTTGCGCCGATGCTGACCCGTTTAGAGCCTAATACAGATGTTATTGAGTTCCGAATAAAAGTTCAGAGAATGCACGCCACCCTCACGGCCGATCCCCGACAATCCGACTCCTCCAAAAGGAGTTCGCAAATCTCGCAAGAACCAGCAATTCACCCAGGTGATGCCCACATTCATTTGCTGCGCCACACGGTGCCCGCGCTTCAAGTTACTGCTCCAGATCGAGGCAGCCAGGCCGTACTTGGTATCGTTCGCCATGTGTACAGCTTCTTCCTCCGTATCGAAAGGCGCAACGTGGCAAACGGGTCCGAAGATCTCTTCTTTTACGCACCGCGCTGATTCAGAAAGTCCGGTAAGAATTGTAGGCTGAATAAAGAAACCGTTGTCGAGAGCGTTGCCAAAGGACGGCAGGCCCCCGCCTGTAACGACCTCAGCCCCTTCTTCACGCGCGAGTTTGTAATACGAGAGAACTTTTTCCCGATGCGGCTTTGAGATCAGCGGTCCAATAGTCGTTGCCGACTCAAGCGGAGATCCCAGCTTCAGGCTCTCGGCCTTCTGCTTGAGCGCATCAACAAAGCGATCAAGTATCTTCCGTTCAACATAAACTCGCTCTGCGCAGAGGCAAACCTGTCCAGTGTTCAGAAAAACGGCATCGCTGATCCCGCTGACCGTCTCTTCAAAATCACAATCGGCAAATACGACCGCCGCATTTTTGCCGCCCAGTTCGAACGATACAGGCTTCACTCCGGCGGACACCGTCTTCATAATCGCCGCACCGGTTTGCGATTCTCCGGTGAAGGTTACCGCATTTACCTCGGGATGCTGGGTGAGGAACTCGCCCGCCGAATTCGGCCCGAATCCGTGCACGACGTTGTACACTCCGTCTGGAATGCCCGCTTCTTGCATAACTTCCGCCAGCAAGGTCGCGGTTGCGGGAGTTTCTTCCGAAGGTTTGACGACTACTGTATTTCCGCAGGCAAGTGCCGGCGCTACCTTCCACGTCAACAAAAGAAGAGGCAGGTTCCAGGGCGTGATGATACCGACGACGCCAAGTGGCTTGCGAACTGCATAATTCAGAGCGTTGTTCCCATCGGGCGTTTCTGTTTGAAAGGACTCGAGCGCTGCGGATTTAACTAGGTCAGCAAAGATCCGGAAATTTGCCGCTGCGCGCGGTATATCCAGTTTCCTCGCCAGCGAGACGGGCTTACCCGTGTCTGCCACCTCGGCAGTGAGAAAGCAATCGAATCGCGCTTCGATCGCGTCCGCAACTTTATGCAGTCGCGCCGCACGCTCGCGAACTCCAAACTGTCCCCACTCTCCCCGCAATGCCCTGCGCGCCGCGCCCACGGCAGCATCAACCAGCTCTCGATCCGCTTCGGCAACCTTTGCGATCACACTTCCATCGGCTGGATTCACGTCCGCGAACTCGTTCGCGCCCCGCACAAACTTCCCATCAATATAGTTTTGGATGAACTTCACGAAGCGAGGAACCCCGCCGCATCGTAACAGTCTCGCGTTCGGCGAAGCAACTTGCTAGGTCGCGGTTTCGCGCTCCCGCAGATATCGTCGCAGTGCATCCTGCCACTCAGGTAATTCGATGCCATAGTGATGAAGGCTCGTTGCCGACAGCACCGAATTCGTCGGGCGAGGTGCCGGGCGGACAAACTGCTGGCTGGTAACAGGCCTAACCTCGGTGGTGCGCCCAGCCTCGCTTAGGATCTCTCGGGCAAATTCAAACCATGTGCAGTTGCCCGCATTTGTGACATGGACAATTCCGTTAGCATTCTTCCGACAGAGCGCAATGATTCCTTGCGCCAAGTCCACCGTGTAGGTTGGACAGCCACGCTGATCGTTCACGACGTCCAGTGCCGGACGAGTGTCGGCCAATTTGAGAATCGTATCGGGAAAGCATTTGCCACCCGCGCCGAACAACCATGAAGTACGGGCGATACAGCAACCGGGAAGAATCCGCAACAGCTCTTGCTCGGCCTCAGCCTTGGTACTACCGTAGACACTTTGAGGGTTACGCTGATCTCCAACTTCGTAAGGTGAAGTCTTCCGTCCATCGAACACATAATCTGAACTGATGAAGAGCAACTTCGCGCCAGTCTCACGCGCAGCCCGAGCAACATGAACAGCGCCATCACGATTTACCGCGAACGCCGATTCCTGATGGCTTTCGCAGCCGTCAACGTCGGTATACGCGGCAGCCAACACGATCCAATCGGGTTGGTGACTGCGAACGATATCGTGCACCCGGGCCTCATCGCGAATGTCGAGATCACGCGATCCCAATCCAACGACATGGTCGCCACTCCACTCGCGCATGAGCGGTTTGCCAAGAAGCCCCGTTGCTCCGAGAATCAGAACTCTCATTATTTGTGATTTAGCAGTTCGATGTGAACAATAGCGTCGCTCGGGTAGTTAGAACACATGCTCGCGCAACAACAGGAGGAGATACGAACCGTACCCACTGTTCCGCATGGATGTTCCGATCTTCTCTACCTGCTGTGCCGTGATGTAGCCAGACCGATAGGCGATCTCTTCCGGGCAAGCCACCATCAAGCCCTGCCGCTTTTCGATCGCCTGAATGTAGAGAGCAGCTTCCATCAACGACTCGTGCGTTCCCGTGTCCAGCCAGGCCATTCCCCGTCCCATCACCACGACTTCCAGTTGGCCCTTAGCAAGGTACGCCTTATTCACATCGGTAATCTCAAGTTCTCCGCGCGCGCTGGGCTTGAGAGATTTTGTGATCTCAACGACCTGACCGTCATAAAAGTAGAGCCCTGTAACCGCATACCTTGATTTCGGCTGTTTAGGTTTTTCTTCAATACTTAACGCCTGGCCTTTGGCATCGAACTCGACAACACCATATCGCTCTGGATCGTGTACTGGGTAGGCAAACACTCTCGCTCCAGCGGCTTTTCGGGCAGCGTCCTTGAGATCCTTCGCCAGGTCGTGCCCATAGAAAATGTTGTCTCCCAGCACCAGCGCGCACGGTCTTCCACCGAGAAATCTCTCTGCCAGAAGAAACGCCTGCGCAATTCCCTCAGGCTTCAGTTGTACTTGGTATTGCAACTGAATGCCGAACTGGCTTCCATCGCGAAGTAGCGACTGAAACTTCGGCACATCTTCCGGCGTAGAAATGATGAGGATGTCACGAATTCCCGCCAGCATCAGGGTGCAGAGCGGGTAGTAAATCATCGGCTTGTTGTAAACGGGAAGAAGGCTCTTGCCCATCGCCTGAGTAACGGGATAGAGTCGCGTTCCCGACCCGCCGGCCAGGATGATTCCTTTGTATTGCACCTTATCGCTCATATTAGTTCGAGGCTGCGCGATTTCAGACCGCGTAATGTGTGGCAATCCACTGCCGGTAGCCGCCGCTTGTCACGTCCCGCACCCATTCGTCGTGTTCCAGATACCAGCGAACCGTCTTGCGAATACCGCTCTCGAAGGTCTCCTTTGGTTTCCATCCAAGTTCTTGCTCAATCTTGCCGGCATTCATTGCGTATCGCCGGTCATGACCAGGACGGTCCTTCACGAAAGTGATCAGATCTCTCCTCGGCGAATTCAATCGAGGAGACATTTCGTCGACGAGATCGCAGATCGTCTGCACAATTTCGATGTTCTGTTTCTCGTTCCACCCGCCAATGTTATAAGTCTGACCAATCCTTCCCTGCCGCAAAACTGTGGCAATGGCTTCGCAATGATCTTCCGCATAGAGCCAGTCACGCACATTCTTTCCATCCCCGTAGACCGGAAGCGGCTTTCCATCGCGAGCATTCAAAATCATCAGGGGAATCAATTTCTCGGGAAACTGGAAGGGGCCGTAGTTGTTGGAACAATTCGTCGTCAGAGTCGGAAGACCGTAGGTGTGATGGTACGCGCGCACAAGATGGTCCGACGCAGCTTTGGACGCCGCATACGGGCTGTTCGGCGCGTACTGCGTCGTCTCGGAAAACGGAGGATCAGACGGCCCGAGGGATCCATAAACCTCGTCAGTCGAGACATGCAGAAAGCGGAAACGCTGCTTGTCCTCGTCTGAAAGGTCGGCCCAATAGGCCCTCGTTTCTTCCAGCAGTGCAAATGTGCCGTTGATATTCGTTTGAATGAAATCTTCCGGTCCACGAATCGAACGATCGACATGGCTTTCCGCAGCGAAGTGAACAATCGCTTGCAGGGAATGTTCTTGCAATAGACGGCGGACGAGCGGGCGGTCCGCGATATCGCCGTGTACGAACGTGTACCGCGTATGCTCGCCGATCGAATCGAGGTTCCGCACATTTCCGGCGTATGTCAGCTTGTCCAGATTGACGATCGACACGGATTCACTCTGAATCCGTTGCAAAATGAAATTGGAGCCTATGAACCCTGCTCCACCCGTGACGAGGATCTTACTCATATGAAAGGACCGCCCAACTCGCAGGGATCAAACTCCCCAAGCGGCCAAGTTTTTGATTGTAATAAAAAAGGACGAGCTTGGCCCGTCCTTGTGAAGGTTCTGGCATTACGAGAGATAAAGCCTTTTAGTTTGACCTAGGAAGCTATGGAGCGAGCCATTCTGCCAGGCCGACCACTGACTTGCTCAACTGGCGCGGCGTTTCGTCTCGCCTTGACCAACGGCTGTAGCACGAGCCGTCTGCTTTTTCGGTGCCGCGTTCGACGCACGTCCCAGAATCTTGAAGTAGGTGCTCTCGATCTCCTGCGCAATCTTCGACCATTGGTATTCAGTCTCGATCCGCTTCCGTGCCGTTGTTCCTGCGGCTTCCCGCACTGCGGGATTGGCGATCAGGAATCGCAGTCTTTCGGCCAAGTCAGCAGCATCTCCCCGCACAAAGGTGAAACCGGCCCCTTCGACAACGTTGCGCCGCAATCGCGAGCGGCTCGGTTTGTTGCTCAACAATCGCGGGCGCGGCCATTGGGACGATCGATTCTAGCATCGTTTCGTCTCACGTCTCTTCAACAAACCCAAACCATTTCGACAATATTTTCATTGGAGTGGTGCAGCAGGCTCTTGGGAACAGTCAAGATTTCTTTGATTCCAGGCGCGGGCAACATACGTAGGCAAAACTTATCCTGCCCCGTGGCAGTCATGATCTAAGCTAGGTGCGAAAACTTTCGGGTGCTCTCTCGTACTATCTGGTCGAAAGACCTATGCTGCAACTCCGCGAAAGGCGGGCGACGATAAACGGCCGCAGGATATGGATCTTTATGCCCCGGAAAGAGAAAGAATCACTAGTCAGAAACGCGGTTGAGATTTGAGCCATTGGATGGGGACCGACTCGAGGTGGCAAGATGTCATCGCGGTGGAAGAACTTGAGCGGATGGGATTTCACGCTGACGATATAGTTGCTTTCATCGGCGATGGGGCAGGTCCTTATTTGGCGCGCTTGGGCGGAACTACGAATCGGGACGGAGATTAAGGGTGCGAACCACGGATTGAAAGAGTTCTGGGATGCTCCAATCGACGTACAACAGTTCGTGTACGAAACTTTAGGTCGGACCGGAGCAAGACTGTGGTCTCGACCGGTCGCCATGTCCATCGCAATCCTTAGGGGCGGCAGCAATGGCACCCTTGTCCCATTGAAAACCTCGTGGTCGGCTTGTATAACTCTGAGCGGTATCGATTGCCCGACACTGCTCCCAACCAGACACCGCCGCCCAAGCCTCGCCGCTGGACGATCGTCGCCGCCGGGCTTCTCCTTCTCGCATTAGCATTGGTTGTCATCTACACCAGTCGGGGCGCGTTCTTGAGCCCGCTGGCGATGGTAGTCGTCGCTGCGATTGGACTGGCAGCCCTGCTCTTGCAACTGCGGCTCCATAAAGATTTGACCGATCAGATCCACGCGCCCCTGTGGCTGAATGTGTTGGGACTCGTTTTTGCGGTCAGCGCGGTAATAGCCGACCTCCTGCACTTGCACGCGAATCTGTTGATCTTAGCCGCGCTTGGAGCGGTGGTGTGCTTCGCCATTAGCGGCGTGAGAGTGATTCAAGGGATCCGCAGGCAACGCAAGTAGTGGAACTGCTATTCGAAGCATGCGGACGCTCTGTTTCTACGGCTGTCGATTCTTCAAGAATCGATCGAACCATTCGACGGTCCGTTGCATGGCATCGATCTGATTCTCGCGTTTCGCAAAGCCGTGCCCTTCGTCGGGATAGTAATGCGAATCGACAACCTTTCCTTCCTGCTTCAGGATCGTTTCCGCCTGCTCCGCCTCTTCCTTGGGATCGCGAATATCATTCGTCCCCTGCAGGATCAACAGTGGCGCTTTGGCATTCTTGAAGTACTTGATCGGCGACGCGTCTTCATATGATTTGCGATCCTTCACTGGATCACCCAGAATCGACTGATCATACTGCTGCAGCGTCGGCTCTTCATGTTCCTGCTCAGTGAGCCAATCGGTAATGCCGAACAATTCGACCGCTGCGCCCCACACATCCGGAGTTCTGCCGATCGCAATCATCGCCATGTAGCCACCGTACGATCCGCCCGTGATACCGATCTTCGCCGGATCAACGTATCCCGTGGCCGCAAGAAAGCGCGCAGCGTAGACCTCGTCCTGCAGATCGCCTCCACCGAGATCCTTATAGTTCGCTCGCTGAAACTCCATTCCGTAGCCGGTAGAACCGCGCACATTAGGCGCGATGCAAACGTATCCCCGCGACGCGAGGGCAGCGGCTGTCTTACTGAAACTATCCACCGTTTGGCCTGTCGGCCCGCCGTGTGGAAGCACAATCCCTGGGTTCGTTCCATCCCGCTTCAAGTTGAAGGGCATCCACAGAAACGCGCTGATGGTTTTGCCGTCAAATGTTTTGTAGTGCACCAGCTGCGATGCCGGAAGCCTGGAGGGATTCAGGCTGGCCACGGCCGAAAATGTGAGCTGTCGCGGTTTCTTCGAAGCGATGTCATAAACCCAAAGATCTGCCGGCTCAGTAGAACTCTGATGCGACACCAGCAGCCGATCGCCCTTTGGCGAAAATGCGTGCGGATTTCCATCTGGAACGGTAATTCCCTCAGGGAACGTCACCTTCTCTTTGTGGCCTGACTTGCGGTCGACGACAAAGATGTTCGTGCGTCCATCCGCATTCACCACGTAGGTGAAACTCTTGCCGTCGGGCGAGAAATCGCCGCCCCGCGCCTCCCACTTCAGATCGGTCACCCACGTCCGTTGTTTCGTGGCAACGTCCAGCAGCGCGACATTCTCGTAGCCGCCTTTCTCGTTGGAACTGACCAACAGAGTCTTTCCATCCGGAGAAACCGACGATACTGAATAGAGGATGTCTCCCTGATGCGGAGTAAGGTTCTCTGTGTTTCCGCTGGCTACATCGATGCGGTACACATCGGAATCCGTGTGCCCGGCATTGGCGCGGGTCGCATAAATCGTCTTTCCATCGCGGCTCCAAATGGCGCCAACCCATTCGCGATTGCTCGTCTGTTCGTCGGTAAGCTTGTGGACCTCTCGAGTCTTCCAATCAAGCAGGGCGATATTCACGGCGGAAGCCGATTTTGGCCGGTATTCGAGCGCGATCATGCTTCCATCCGGGGACCACTGTGCGCCGGTTTCTGAAATGTCGGGTGTGTTGGTGAGATTGATCAGTTCCCCGCCGTCCCTCGACACGGCGAACAAATCGTAGAGCTCACCTCCGCCGAAATCCTGATCGAAGACGATCCACTTCCCGTCCGGCGACCAGACCGCTCCCGACTGCCGATCTTCCGATTGCAGAAGTTGAATCGGGAATCCTCCAGCTGCAGAAACCTTCCAGAGATTCAATCGGCCTGTCAGGTTGGTCGTGAAGACAACCTCTGTCCCGTCCGGTGACCACGCTGGACCAAAGGTACTTCGCGTGTAGTAGAGCTGTGCGATCGGAACCGGGCCCGCCGTCGGATTCGCAGCCGACACGACACTCTTTGGATCGGTGATTTGGCGATCGTCAGGCGAATCCACCGCCCACAGAAATGAAGTGAAGCAGCCCAGCACTAGCAAGGAAGCAAGTATCCGGAAACTAGATGCTTTGAACATCGTCGCAATGCGCATCGGTCACCTCCACGTGCTGCGTCACTATTTGAATTCCACCGCAACTCTCGATTCGACGACTACAGGTTCCCCATTTATGCGATACGGATCAAACTTCCACCAGCGCAGCGCATCCATCGCTGCCCGCGCCAGCAGATCGGGACCATTCAGCGGATGCATCGCGATCACAGATCCGTCGCGCCCAATCACAATGTCGAGCGCAATGACTCCTTGCAAATTGTCCTTCCGAGCCTCTGGCGGATACACCGGCTCAACCCGATGCACCAGCAACTTCTCCATAACCTCAGCGGCGACTTGCGCCTGTGGTTTGTCCGTATCAGTCACACCAGCGTTCTTTAGGCTAGACTCCAAGTCCAGCCAGCCACGATTCCATTTCCACCACAGCGCGGCGGCTGCGAGCACGATCACGACCAGCACAATCGGTGCGAGGAACCTCAGTCTCCTTTTTGGCTTTCGCGGTGGCCGTGGACCCGAGGAATTACTTCCTTCTTGTGGCGTGGCGACTGCTTGTTTCGCGATGGTCGCGGCAGGTGGTTGCACGGTCGTTGTCTCTGACTCGGAGCGGTGCTCTTTTGCCCAGTCGCGGATTATCAATCGTTGCGCTGGCGACATCGAGACGAACTCCAATCCGCAGCGCAGCTCATGCTGGTATTTCACCGTCGCGCGGGTCCGAAGCGGCTCCGTCGACGTAGGCAGATTGATCTCAAGTCCGACGGTCTCGCCGGGAACGAGTTCGCCGGCAATCACGGCCGCAACTCCGCGCTCGCCCATGTTCGTCGATCGTCCCGGCAGCGTGTCGGGAATGCCGGAGCGCAGCACACTTATGTCCACTGGCATCTGCAGCGGAAACCGGGGCACACGCCTGCGCGATGGCCCATTCCAGCCAATCATTTGTCTGTCCGCTGCCATCGTTGGACTTTCGTTGGACACGTCTTTTTCGACCCGGCCAGAGATGTTCTTAAATCCGTTGTCATTCCGAGCGGAGCGAGGAATCTGCTGTCCTCTTCGCCATCACTGCTTGTCGAAGCCAGCGGCGCCAGCGGCGTACCGAAACGAAAAACTTCAACCGTGACGCTTCAGTTCCGTGATCTCACTCCCCCGAGCAAACAGCGCCACGCTTGCCATGCCAATGAACAATCCGTGCTCCACCACGCCCGGCATCTCGCTCAAGTCTCTCGCCAGGTTATCGGGATCGCGGATCTCCCCGAAGTGGCAGTCGAGGATGTGATTGTTCTCGTCGGTGACGTAGGGTGTTCCGTCGGGATTCTTGCGAAGCTGCACGTCCGCCCCCATGGCTGCAATCCGCTTCACCACCAGCGTTTGAGCGAACCGGATCACCTCTACCGGCAACGGAAACTTTCCCAGCCGTTGCACGCGCTTCGATGCATCCGCCACGATGACCAACTGCTTCGTCGCTGACGCGACAATTTTCTCGCGCAGCGCTGCGCCGCCGCCACCCTTGATCAGTCGCAACTCGGGATCGACCTCATCGGCTCCGTCAACCGTGACGTCGATCTCCTGACAATCGTCGAGTGTGATGACTGGAATGCCAAGGCTCAGCGCCAGTTCCTCGGACCTCAGCGACGTCGGAATCCCGCGGATGCGAAGACCTCGCTTCACCTTCTCGCCTAACAGCTTGATGAAGTAGGCTGCAGTTGATCCGGTGCCGAGGCCGACCACCTGGCCGTCTTTTATGTATTCAAGACTCGCTCGTGCCGCAGCTTCTTTTTCCAGGTCGTTCGCCATTCGGGCTAACAATATATCGTGTCGGCGGCCGGCGTGGGATGATCGGAGCGACATTCGCCGCGCCGGGGTTGGGGATCGCGTTGTATTTTCAGGATTTTCCGGGCAAGACATTGAAGACAATAGAGTTATTAGAGCGGATCGGTTTGCACTTCGTTTCCGGGCATTCTTGTAAACTATTGATTCCTAGAGGCTTGCTTTTAGATGCCTGCCGAGATCTACGCAAATTCTTGAAAACATTGGACTTAATTACAAAATATTGAAAACTAAGGAGTTGCGCTGCAATTTTCGAGTGCGATGAAGTTTCCGAGTATCCAGACGAGGTGAGCTAGCCCAAGACTTTTTCTGTGTAAATGAGGTATCCGGCTAGGGCGAGACCTAACAAGACGGTTAACACCGTGACCAGGTCGAGCACAAAACCTGCCGGTTCAAAAGTGCCTGCGTCTAATTGCGCCCTTGTCTTGCGGTATCGAAATAGTCCCGCAATCACCAAGGCGACTCCAGCAGCAATAGTGCCTGAGCCGATCCACACTGAAAATCCTGCCGTACGCAGTCCGTGGCCTTGCAGCGCGGTCAGCTGCCTTATCGCGATGGAGAAACGGCCGATGGCGAAGCCGAAGACGACGATCGCCGCGCCGGTGCGAACCCAAGCCAGAAACGTGCGCTCGTTTGCGAGATGGTCGCGCGCGCGATTTGGATTGATGTTTTCCTGATCTGGCATGGGTGCAGAGTTATTTTGACAGAATCCCAATTCCTACAGAGGTTAAGAGCGTGCGGCGAGAACCTGTGCCGGCTATCGTCCGTACGGAGTCTGTATCGCAGCGTTTCTTTCGCTCCTTCGGAGCTTGGTGTCTTCCCACTTTCACACCCACAGCTTGCGCTGTGGGCTGCATTCTTTCGCCGCTTCGCGGCTGGGTTCCGCAGCATGTGAAACCTGATTATTCCACGGCGTTCGCGATCAAAGCGCCTGCGCCTGCCAGGTTCTTGATCAGGTCTACCGGGACTCCGTGGCGCGTTTGCAGGTAGTCGGGATCGTTGTAGGTGACCGACACTTTTCCATCGGCGCCTTCTGCTACCAGCGCCTTCAGCGGGAGATCGATGGCCAGGCTGGGGACGGCGAGCATCAACGGCGTTCCTCCTTTTGGGCTTCCGAAGATCACAACCTTCGTCGGAGGCATCTTCAGTCCGACTTTTTCGGCTTCGCCGCTGTGATCGATCACCGCAAAGATCTGCATTCCTTTGTCGCGGAACGCCGCCTGCAATCGCTTGACTGTCTCATCGACTGAATATTTGCTCGCGACGACTACCAAACCAGTTCCCATGCCTCACCTCTCCCGCCGACGCAGCCCAAGCCAATACATTCTATCCCGAGCACTTTGCCCTCTGGCTCAGCCCCCCATGTGATAAGGTTTCTCATTTGAGAAGGCGCAGAATGTCTTCATGGTGTAGGGTCCTCATACTCGTTTTCTGCTTGTCCCTGGCGGCTTCGGCTCAGTCCCAGACTCCGTCACCAAATAATACGAATCCCACCCCCACACTGAGAACCAGAGCGCAACTCGTGGTGGTCGATGTCGTCGTCACCAACAATAAAGGTGAGCCGGTTGCGGGACTGAAGAAAGAAGACTTCGAAGTATCGGAAGATGGGAAGCCGCAAACGGTCTCAGTATTCGAGGAGCACCGCGGCGCGCCGCCGACACAGATCAAGCTTCCTCCGATGCCGCAGGGCGTTTACACCAATTTTCCGGTCACCCGAGCCGCGGACTCGGTGAACATTATTCTGCTGGACGCGCTCAACACGCCTTCTTCGGATCAGTCCTACGCTCACGCGCAGATGCTGAAGTATTTGCAGACGATCCCTCCTCGCACCCGCGTAGCCATCTTCACTCTCGCTTCGCGGTTGGTCATGCTGCAAGGCATTACAACCGATTCGTCGCAACTGCTGGCGGCCCTGAATAGCGTAAAAGCGGGACCGAGCCCTTCTGCCCTCCGACCCTCGACCGTTGAGAGCGACGCCAACCAGGGCCGGGTCGACTTCATGACCAGCGAGGCTCCCCAGCCTGCCTCGCCAAACCAGACTCTCGCGCAAGCCGAGGTTGATCCCATCAACGCCACCAAGCAGTTTCTGAGCGACACGGAGCTCTTTCAGACCGAGAGCCGCATCGGCATGACGCTAGAGGCATTACAGCAACTCGGCCGCTATCTCTCGGGAGTACCCGGACGCAAGAATGTGATCTGGTTCTCTGGATCCTTTCCGGCCGGCATTGTTCCTAATTCTGACCTGGTCGATCCATTCAGCGCCGCCGTCAATTTCAAGGAAGAAATTCGCAAGACTACCGACCTGCTGACCACTGCGCATGTTGCACTCTATCCAGTCGCTGCCGAAGGGCTCGTCTCGGACAGCGCCTTTCAAGTCAACAACCGGCAGATGAGTGAGAAGCGGGGAAGTATGGCGATGCAGGACACGATCCAGCAATCGCGCGCCGCAAGCTTTGATCTGGATGCCAGTCACGCCTCGATGGAGCAACTCGCCAAAGATACGGGCGGTCAGGCTTTCTACAACACCAACGGCCTGAGCGAAGCTCTCACGCGGGTGGTCAACAGCGGCTCGCATTTCTATACGCTGGCCTATGCTCCCACCAACGCGAATCTGGATGGCAAATACCGGCACATCCAGGTAAAGCTGGCGAACGGCAAAGATTCGCTCGCGTACCGCCGCGGCTATTACGCCGACGACGTGAGCACGGCCCTTTCCTCCGGTCAGAAGCAGAGCACCGATCCTCTGCTGCGACTCATGGGACGCAATATGCCCGACTATACCCAGATCCTTTATAAGGTCATGGTCCAGCCATCGAATCCGCAGCCAGCCGCGGGTGCCCCTCGCGCCGGTAGCAACTCCGAGATGAAGGGGCCGATCACTCGCTTCGGTGTCGACTTCGCCGTTGCCGCCGAGGACTTGCGACTGGAACAGGCTCCGGACGCGGTCCGCCACGGCGCCATCGAGGTTATGCTCATCGCCTATGACCGGGAAGGAAAGCCACTGAATCTGGTCGTCGGGCGAAGCGAAATTCAAATTCCAGCGAAAGATTACCCGAACGTGCAGCGGGGCGGCCTGCAAATCCACAAAGAAATCGATATACCGCAAGGCGACAATGCGTTCTTACGGACTGGCCTATACGATTTGAAGTCCAACAATGCTGGCACGCTCGGGGTCCCCTTGAAAGTGGTCGCCAGCCCAATCAACCGATGAGCAACTGATTTACGGAGGTGGTTAAGAACGAAACATGAACAAGGTCCACCGGTTTTCACTTCCTCTCCTGTCTTTTGCCCTAATCCTCATCCTTTTTCCTCGCACAGCGCATGGTCAGTCGACCTACGAACCTTCTCCTGAGAACCTTCAGGCACGGCGCGAATTTCAGGACATGAAATTCGGCATGTTCATTCACTGGGGCGTGTACAGCGTGCTTGGTGACGGCGAGTGGGTCTTTCACAATCGGAAACTCACGGTCGATGAATATAACCGCTTGCCCATGTTCTTCGATCCTGAAAAATTAGACGCTCAGGCATGGGTCTCGCTGGCCAAGGCCGCGGGGATGAAGTACATCACCATCACGTCGCGACATCACGACGGTTTCGCGATGTTCGATTCAAAGGTCTCCGACTGGAACATCGTCGCGCGCACACCTTATAAGAAAGATCCGCTCAAGATGCTGGCCGACGAGTGCCACAAGCAAGGCATCAAGCTCTTCTTCTATTATTCGCAACTCGACTGGCACAATCCCGACTATTATCCGCGCGGTGCCACGGACTGGAAAAACGGACGTCCTGATCACGGCGACTTCAACGCCTATCTCGACAACTACATGGACGGCCAACTCACTGAGCTACTCACCAACTACGGTCCGATCGGCGGTATCTGGTTTGATGGTATGTGGGACAAGCCCAATGCCGACTGGCATCTCGACAAGACTTATGCGCTGATTCACCGCCTGCAGCCCGCGGCGCTGATCATTCCGAATCATCATCAGACGCCGCGTCCGGGTGAAGATGTGCAGACGTTCGAGCGCGATCTCCCCGGGCAGAACAGTGCGGGATTCAATACGACTTACATCAGCACGCAGCTTCCGCTGGAAATGTCGAACACGCTCAACGAGAATTGGGGATTCAACATCGGTGACAGCCACTACAAGAGCCCTGAGGAGGTCGAGCGTGAGCTCGTCCGCGCCGCGGGCAACAATTCCAACTTGCTGATGAATATCGGACCCTATCCGAATGGCGAAATCGATCCGCAATTTCAGACGCGATTGCGCGCTGTTGGCGAATGGCTCGCAAAACATGGAGATTCGATTTACGGAACGCACGGCGGACCGGTTCCCCCGGCGGACTGGGGAGTCACCACGCAGAAGGAAGGAAAGATTTACGTTCACGTGCTGAACTGGGCGTCCCCGTTGCTGGCTCTGCCACCGATCCAGGGGAAGATCGCTTCGGCGCATGGACTCGTGGATAATCAAGCGATCACCTTCACACAAAACGCGGACGGTGTCGTGTTGAAACTACCTTCTCCCGCACAGAATGAAACCGACCGCGTTATTGTGCTCACGGTGGGCAAGGGGAACTGAGCGCTAGCGCGGAACGCGAACCCTGCATCGTGATCGACCCCAAGCCGTTTGTGGGGGATCCCGCCTAATCAAAGGTAAGTAGTGCAAGCTGATCGCCGGAATCTGCACGTACTTGGGTGAATGAGATTTTACTGGGTTATTCCTGGAGTCCCGAAGAAGCGTTTCAGTTCGGAGGCAACTCGCTCGGGCGCGCCCCCGCGATCGGAATTCCAAGAAGCCGCGTGGCCAAGGCCTGCAAGTTCGACGCGCTGTGCACCGGGAAGTCTAGCTTGAAGCTCATCCAAATCGTGCCTCAAATATCTCGGACTCTTGCCCCCTCCAAGCAATAGTACTTTGCCGCCGATACTTTTGAATCGGTCGACCTCTCCGGCCATATCGACCACCAATTGCATGTCGTGATGCATCGTCGCAGCTAGAGTCCGAGTGGTCTCATATCCACTCGGAGGATTCTTGTCTTCGGCCTTCATCATTACATTGGCCAGCCACTCCAGGGCGCGGCGAGGCACGAGGTTCAGGATTCGGGGTCCCATTTGCGAAGCCTTCATGGCTGTAACCAGTGCAGCAGCGATCTCTCCTTTCGCCATTTCACACTCGAAGCGGAAGAAAGCCTGGGACGGAGTCCGAAGGTCACCAACAAAAAGTGGTGGCTCAAATATCGCTGCTTTGTGCACCGCTGGAAGTTTGAGAGCGGACTCCAGGCAGATGATCGCTCCAGCACTGAGCCCAAAGATGAAATGGGCGCCTGTTTGCGCCAGGAGCGCATCGATGTCTTCCACGTCCGTGTCGATATTATCGGCCTTTCCGATCGGACTGCTTAGACCTCTGCCCCGTCGATCGACGAGATAAACGGTGAACTCATCGGCCATGGCTTCGGCCATCTGCGTGTGGTTATAACCGGATGACATGCCTCCGTGCACCACAAGAACACCCGGCCCGTGTCCCAATCGGAGATATCCGACGACCCTCCCACCGGTCGAATTTGCATACGCAATCGAAGGTTGGATTTTGGGGGAGCGCTTGTCTTTGAAGTTTGAGACGGCCACTCTTCGATTCCCGCTACGCCTGCGATGCTAACAGTGTTAGTATTTACTAACAGTGTTAGCCTGTCAAATACGCAGCGACGCGAAGGTCCCGGCATGAAGAAACGAGTTCATCGAGAGACAAATTGGCTGAGTCATGGGCATTCTCGCCCAGGAATAACGCGGGAAAAAGTGACACGGGAGGCGATCGCGATTTTGGATCGCCACGGTATTAGCGGTTTGACCATGAGGGATCTGGCGCGGCGTTTGAAGGTGAAGGCGGCGTCGCTCTACAACCATGTGCACGATAAACAGGACCTGCTGACGCTCGTTGCCGACTCAATTTGCGCTGACTTGCAGATCAACGCGGTCCGCGGGTGGCGAGAGTTTCTCAAAGAGACCGCGATTCAGTTTCGGAAAGTACTCCTGTCGCATCGAGATGCAGCCCAGATCATGGCTGCAACTGCGCCGGTTGGTCCCAATCGGTTGAGGTTGATAGAGTCGGTTCTCTGTTCGCTTATTCGTGCAGGGTTCACGCCTGTCGATGCAATTGACGCAGCCTCGGTTCAAAACTCGTTTGTCGTGGGCTTCGTCCTGGATGAGACCCTCGGCAATGCGGAGATCCCAGAGGGAGGTCGCTCGATCAAACAAAAACCAAATTGGTTAAAGTCGCTTCCTCCAGACCGGTTTCCGACGATTTCGGCTCTGGCACATGAACTTGCCGATACGGGATCAGACAGACGTTTTGCATTCGGAATACACGCCTTGCTCGACGGGTTCGAAGTGAAGCTTCACATGAAGAAGAGAGGTGCTTCGCGTCGAAAGGCCGGACTTCCAAGCGCAGCGACACCATTTCGGGGTCAGTTACGTTGAGGAATTCGGCCAAGGCTAATTGACCGGTTGTGGCCGGCCCTACCGAATGTCGCTGCGCCGGTGGACCTGGGCGCGCCGGAAATCGCGAAATAGGAATCACTCGAGCGAGAGCAGAGCGCCAAGTTGAACCACCTTGTTGGGGAACTTCACCAAAGTAAAAGAAGCAGCGAACTCGCGTTCGCTGCTTCCGGTTTTTGTCGTTCTGGTACTTCGCCAAACGTCGTTACTGCAACGCTGCAACCGACCCAGTGCAGGTCGTATCCGAAAGACCCGCGGAGGTCGAATAACGAACCACAGCATCTTCGTACGAGCAGAAGGAACGAACGCCGGTCTGGTTGTTAGTGACAGGATTCGCAGCGACCTGATAGCTCGTCGTCGGCGGTCCACCAGTGGCAGCCAGCGTGAAGGTGTATCCACTCTTCGTGCCCGTGCTCAGCACGTTGTCAATGAAGCAACCGGTTGCAGTCGTAGGCGTGCAAGTACCGACTGGGCTGCCGATGTTGGCCAGCGAAGTGGCGAATCCAACGGCCGGATAAGCGGCGTTGTATGAAATTTGAGCTGTGTTGATGCTGCGCACTGAGCCCACGGCAGACGATTCGTTGGCCGACATACGTGCGCGGATCAAGTTTGGAATGGCGATCGCTGCGATGATCAGGATGATGGCCACCACGATCAGCAGCTCGATCAGGGAGAAGCCCTTTTGTTTCCTCATGTTTTTCCTTTCGGCGGATTTTTCGCCCCAGACTACCCTGCCGAAGATGGTGCACATGAGGCACCAAACGGGATTGTTACTTTCGTACCCTCGCGTCTAAGATCTAAACTCTTTGTTCTCAGAGCACGCACAGAGTTTCTCGTCTCGTGCCCGTCGATGGCAGAGCTCGTTGATGCAAAAATCTGGCAGATCGAATGACAGATCTTGTCAGCACCCGAAGTGTCTGCGATCACTCAATCATCATGAGGGAGCAGGTGTCCTAAGACGGGTTGCGGCTTCGTCCGCCAACTGGACACCTACCTGTCGAAACGTCCCTGGTTACAACATCGACCATCGAACCGCCAGTTGTTATGCCACGCTCGAAACCTAGAAGTGAAATCCGAGTTCAGCAGTTAATGACCGCGGAGTCACGTAGTGCGTGCCACTGAAAGTTGAGAGAAAGTTGTACAGCACATAGTTATTGGTGATGTTGATGGCGGTGAGCTGCAAGCTGATTTTGTATTTATCTCCGTGGAACAGATTGTCCTGTCCGATGGAGAGGTCGAACACTCAAAACGGGGAAACGGGATTCCGAGCGCAATCGCCTTGACTTTGACAATTGAGGCTTGAGTTGAGTGATCCGGGCCGGAGACTTCGAGCCGTTTGTCCTGGGATGTATGGTCAACGGCGTGTGAGGATTCCGCCTGCGCTGACGTTCGCGCCTCGGGCGAGAAGAACGTGGAGTTGCTGTTCACCGGCATCGATGTAAGAACCGTTCAGCATTATTTGCTCACCATTGTTATCGTAAAAAATCAAATTGAAGTGATCGCCTCGAATCTCGCTACCCTTAACGGACGTTAGCTTCTCTGAGGGGAATTTGTTTGAACCGCTCAGTGCTATCGTAGCTTGCAGCGGCATCTTACCGAGGCTCCCCTTTGGCGTTTCAAACGTAACAAGTTCCGCTTGCGTCATATCTACCGTGACTGTGACCTCGCCGGGGTGATCTGGTAGCTGAGTTCGCGTTAACTGAAGGGTTCCCGAAAAAATCCCCCTCAACGCAGGAAGTTTGTTGGCGACGAAACTGTCGCCGGTCGAACATTCACCGCGTGCGGTTGCCATAGTGAAAGTGTAGTTGCCGGACCATTGAACCGATTCCCGATCGGGTATCCGTCCGCTAATCGTCATCGTGTACGGCGGTTTCGAACTGAGCGCGGTCAGGAGAAACGTTCCATCTGCAGCGATTGGACCCTTCAGAAGTGGCTGGACGCCCGCTCCCACCCCGTTGGAGCAGAGGAGTTGAAAGTTACCTTGAGCGAAAACTCTATCTCCAACGACTCCAACGGTTACGGTCAGCCAAGGTCTTCTCTCTGGAGAGTTCCACGATCCGGTCAGGAGCCAGTTGCCATTGATCGTGCTGGACTCTTGCGCAGGACAAGGGAAGCCGCAAAGCAAAACGATAGTGGAAAAGTGCAGCAGCACTGACGCTCGCATGACTCCTCCGAATTGAAGCGCTCCCAGGTTCCGGAATTATATCGCCACGGCGGAGCGCCCGGATCTAACTGTTGAAGAATCGCCATTTCACTCAAAATGCCCGGACCGGATTCTGAGCGTTTACGGCCTGTTTACAACATCCTAAGGTTGGCGTTCATTGGCCCAGTACTCGGAGCGCGCTCTTAGCACCAAGCCCTCTCGCGGCTCGCGGAGCCGGACGCGTATCGAATGTGGTCCGGGCTTCGGCTGTTTGGGTTGGAAGCTAAGCAGATAGCGACCGTGGATACCGTTGGTAATGGATGCGAATGTGGCATCAAATGTAGTCTTATCTTTGAACCTTCTATCTTCACCCCCCATCACCGCTGCGATGTCCTGCGCAACGTTCTTGCGCAGGGTCCCTACGCCCGCCCGAAGCGGGACCAGCAGGTCGAAGTTCTCACCCGAAGGCAGGGCTTTCAAGTCCTCGGCAAACCGACCTCGCAGCGGCGAAAAGGTAAGACTACAAACAAGCGTGTTACTCGCTGCAAGCTGCTGCAGGAGATTCGGAGGCCTCGTTGTCATGCTGCCATGATCTCGGCTTTCGCTGATCAGGAGTAACAGACGTCGGCGGTTTCTGGGACGCGATTCCAGAAGTCTCTCGGAGTAACTCACTGCATCGAGGATGGCAGCGCCGTCGTCACCCGGTGTTAGTTTGGTCAGCCGCTCGGATAATTTCGATGGGTCCTCAGTGAATCCTTGGAACTGGTAGACCAAGCTGTCGAAGGTGACTAGAGCCACCTCCCCCTTGGTCTGATCCATGAAGTCGCTAAGCATCGTACCAAGGCCAGCGATCGCCGTAGGGCACGGAACTTTCCGTTTGCGGCAGTCCTTTCGCTCTTCTTCGGAATAGAAGCTGTCGTAAAGTGAAAGATCGCTTCTTCTCTTGAACTGCGAGGAAGCCTTGTGCCCGACTTGTATCGCGACGACCAACGACACGGGTTCCCGCTCGGGCGAGTCATCCAAACTGACGTCCTGCTCCACGCCGTCGTCTTCGATAATAAAGTCTTTAGCTTGGAGGCTGTACATGATCTCTCCGGCTTTCGTCCTGACGAGTGTAGGAACCAAAACGACGTTCGACTCGGATCTTATTGTTGGAGGCGGTTCCTGGGCGTGGATGGGAAGTATGGCACTGACCAGGACCACCAGTTGGAGACACCCCGGTCGCAATCTAGCAGCACCACTACTCAACAGGAATCGCAATTGATTATCCTGCGCCCATTCTTTCACAAATTATCCGATGTCATAGGGATGGCTAAACGGCTGTTGCAAAATCGCCATATCACTCATTTACCGTGAGGAAAGAGTTTTCGTCTGGGTAGAAGAGTGTTAAGGTCGATTTCACTCAAAATACCTGGCAGGTGGTTCTGAGATGAGACTGCTGATACTGGTTCTCTGCTCTGCTTTTGCATTCGGTCAAGATGCTGCTCCTGTTAATGCCTCGAAGCAGAAGTCAGCCCATCAGTATGGGCTTGGGCTTGGGACCATAGGCCGCACCGTCGAGGGGGTCGAGATTCTATCCAACACACCGGGCGTCGAACTCGCTACATACTTGCGGATTGTAGTACCGAAGATTAACCAAAACTGGCGTGACCAGATTCCAGCATCCGAGAACCGAAAGGGAAAACTCGCGATTGAGTTTGCCATTACGAAGGATGGCAAATTGGCAGACATGTGGCTCGTGTCGAGGCCCAGTGGACCTGACGATGAGGCTATGGTCCGTATGGCATGGGCCAGCATCACAAAGTCGAACCCCTTTCCTCCACTACCAAGCGAGTTTGCCGGATCATTTCTCGCTCTCCGCTTTCACTTCGACTACAGCCGAAGATGATCCGAACAACCCGCTTACAGCGCACCTCCGTAAGATGGGACTGATAGTCCAAAAGGGTAACTGTCGCAAAATCTCCATTTCACTCAAAACACCGGTCGTGGGATTCTGAGTGTTATGGCACTTCCAGAGAAGGCCGGTTTGAGCCAAGTAAATTCTTTGTGTTTCTTGTGAGACAAATGTTTTTCTCCCGCCGAGTGGCCACTGTCGCCATGCTTCCATCCGCACTCTCGAGGATTCCTGCAATTGGGCAGCAACGGTCCGGACGTGGACAATCGCTCGCTCTTGCGCAGGGAACCCTGCAGGCGCATAATTTCGCCCATCTGGGGGTGCATCTATGCAACGATTGGCATTGGGCCTAGTAGTCGGCTTGCTCGCCGTTAGCGCGGGGCATTCTTCCCCTTCGCCTGCGGACTGGGCGATTAACGCCACTGCAATTGAGGCGTGTAGCTGTCCACACTTCTGCATGTGCTATTTCAACGCACATCCGGCCGCTCACCACGAGAATGGTAAAACTGAACACTTCTGCAAATTCAACAACGCTTACAAGGTGAACAAGGGACACTACGGCAACGTTGATCTTGCCGGGGCCAAGTTGTGGCTCAGTGGGGATTTGGGGGGAGACTTTTCCCAGGGACAGATGGATTGGGTTCTAGCTACGTTCGACAAGGGAACAAGCGCCGAGCAGCGGCAAGCGCTCGGAGAGATTCTGGGCCACGTGTTTCCGGTGAAGTGGAAATCGTTCGAGACCGCTGTCGGCGACATTGATACCTGGACTTTCGACCAAAACCATGCGCACGCCACTCTGAATGGCGGTAAGACTGCGGAGATCAAGTTGACACGCTTTCAGGGAATGACGGACGAGCCTGCGGTGCTGAAGAACGTGAAGTACTGGGGCACACCGCGCAACGATGGTTTTGTCATGATGCCGAATGAAATCGAAACGTACAAAGAGGGACCCAAGGCATACGAGTTCAAGGGAACGAACGGGTTCATGCTCACTTTCGACATGACGTCCAAGGACATTCCTGCGGCCAAGGGATCCTACTAAATCAATCGAGTCGGCTTATGACTATTGCGCCGGAAAGTTCCGGCGCTTTTTTCGTCTTACGTAAGATTCTCTTGGATGATGTCGCGTATGGGGCTAATCCCAAAGACGCGATAAGGCTCGGTTCGTGGGGTCTTGGTAGCACCGAAACTGGAGCCCAGACTGCTCTAGTGTCGAGCCTAGGGCTCGGTAGGATTCGCCTGCGAATCAAGCTCGATGGAGATGACGTGGATCGTCCGGTTGGAACCGAGCACACCCACTAACTTGACGCCCTGACCTGGAAACTTGGCGGCTTTCTCCTGGTCGTCGAGGCGGTATACATCTATCTTCGAATCTGTCTTCGACAACAGTACATATTGTCCACCAAGATTCTTGACGCAAAAGGTCGTGCATTTGATGGCGTTATCACCGATCGACTTGGACTCACTCATCTCCTGGTGTGAATGGGTTCGGGAATGAACGTTAAGGGCGCAGGGGCCATCTGAAATCTCTCCGATAAAGGTTTGCTGCGTGCCGGTTGCCCCCGTACCCGCCACGAACCACGTCAATGCGAGTGAGATCGTGATGATTGGAATACTCTTCATAATGTCCCCCGTCGAGATTTTGTAATCCCGAAGAGGCTGCAGGAAGATCACGTCGGTAACTCAGTTGTAAAAAGTTTGTCAAGAAACCGACGTGCGAAGATCGTAGCCGTCGCGCCGAAGCCAGTAAGGCGTTTTGTCACCTGGCGTGACATCGCTATAGCACTCATTCACCGATTCTGTGATTCTCGGCACATCAGGCTTGGCAGATCGAGGCTACTATCTCAGGGCATATGAAAGCCGCCGTCTACACGAAGGCTGAATCGGGAAAAGTCCTCGAAATCGTGGACCTCGAACAACCCGTTCCCAAGGAGAACGAAGTCGTCCTGCGGGTTCATGCTGCTTCTGTCAATCCGTTGGACTGGCGGGGTCATCATCACAGCCGAAGAGTAGTTTGCTGCGTCTTCCTTCTGTCTGCAACGCGATATGGCAGGCCCAAAATCGAGGCCTCCGCGCGCGCTTCAAAGCTCTGCTAATCTCAACATTTGCTGAAATTGCTGTTCACTTCAACTTTGGAAGGCATTTTTTCATAATGGCCGAATCTCCCATCACGGCACGCAATCAGGACTTCGCGACTTGGTATCAGGACGTTGTTCAACAAGGCGATATGGCCGAACCAGCCGAAATCGTGAAAGGCTGCATGGTCATCAAAGCCAATGGCTACGCAGTCTGGGAGTTGTTGCAGCGCGAGCTGGATAATCGCTTCAAAGCAACCGGCCACCAGAACATGTATTTTCCACTGCTGATTCCCGAGAGCTTTCTCCATAAGGAAGCGGAGCATGTCGAAGGATTTTCTCCTGAATTGGCGGTGGTAACTCTGGCCGGCGGCAAGCAACTGGACGAGCCTTATGTGATTCGGCCGACCTCGGAAACGATCATTGGGCACTTCTTTGCTAAATGGATCAAAAGCTGGCGTGACTTGCCGTTCCTGGTGAATCAATGGGCCAATGTTCTTCGCTGGGAACTGCGCACGCGGATGTTTCTGCGCACCACGGAATTTCTGTGGCAGGAAGGCCACACTGCGCACGCGAATCACGACGAGGCCCTGGAAGAAGTCCGGCGGATGCTCGATGTTTACGCAGACGTGGCCGAAAACGTAATGGCGATGCCCGTGATCAAGGGAGTGAAAACCCAGGCGGAGAAGTTCGCTGGAGCGCTACAAAGCTATTCCATCGAAGCCATGATGCAGAACGGTTTCGCGCTGCAGGCTGGCACCAGCCACGACCTCGGCCAGAATTTCGGCAAGGCGTTTGGCGTCCAGTTCCAGAACAGTACCGGCCAGCTCGACTATGTATGGCAAACCAGTTGGGGCGCCAGCACGCGCCTGATCGGCGGACTGATCATGAGTCACTCCGATGACAAGGGTCTCGTGCTTCCACCGAAACTTGCTCCCGTGAAAGTCGTAGTCATTCCAATCTATCGCAAGGACAACGAGAAGGCGCCCGTCCTCGAAGCTGCACATCGTATTGCAAAAGACGTTGGAGCCAGGGTGGACGACCGCGAAGGCCTGACGCCTGGCGCCAAGTTCTTTTATTGGGAGCGCCGTGGCGTTCCAGTTGTCATGGAAATCGGGCCGCGCGATCTTGCATCCGGCAGCGTTGTACTGAAGCCTCGGGCGACCGGCGACAAGCGCTCAGTGCCCGTAGTCTCTGTTGCCGAAACGCTGCGCAGCCTTCTGGATGAAATGCAAAGCGCTCTGTTTCATGCCGCACAGCAACGCCTGAAGGCGAACACGGTCCTTGCCAATTCGATCGAAGAAGTGGAGTCCATCCTCAATGACGTGACCGCCGAAAAGGGAGGAGGCAAGTTCGTGATGGCCCATGTGAAAGACGATCCGCGCTGCGATCAGCGCGTGAAAACCTTCAAAGCCACGATCCGCTGCATTCCTCTGGTCGATGAATATGACGGCCCTGGCAAGTGCATCATAACGGGCGAGCCCGCGGAACGGCGGGCGGTAATCGCAAAAGCGTATTAGCCGCGAGAACAGACTCCGCATCCTCAGGCACCCGTCTGGGTTTCTTGATAATCTCAAAAGTGCCGGGGGATCATCACCGTTGCCGCCGATCATTAACGCGCAGAAACTCTCAAAAGCGTTCGGAGCGAAGCCACTGTTCGAGGACGTCTCCTTCACGGTTTCAGAGGGCGAACGAATTGGCCTGATCGGTCCCAACGGCTCCGGAAAATCCACACTGCTGCGGATTCTGGCGGGGACGGAACAGCCAGACAGCGGCGACCTGGCAGTACGAAAGCGATTGCAACTCAGTTACGTGGAACAGGACTCGAGGTTCGTCGCTGGAGCGAGCGTTCGGACGGTCGTCGAGAGGGCGATGCAACGGTCGGTAGCGGCCGACTCCGAGGGTCGCACGCACTTTGCAGAGACTTTAGGCCGAGCAGGGTTTGAGGACCTCGAAGTCGAGGCCGCCTCATTATCCGGAGGCTGGCAGAAACGGCTGGCCATCGTCGAGGCGCTGGTTCAGGCACCCGACGTTTTGCTGCTCGATGAGCCTACAAATCACCTGGATCTTTCCGGAATCGAGTGGCTCGAAGAGCTGCTAAAGCAGGCTCCGTTTGCCTGCATAGTCGTAAGCCACGACCGGTACTTTCTCGAAAATGTTGCGACCGATATGGCCGAGCTCAGCCGCGTATACCCGGAAGGTTTGCTGCGCCTGCACGGAAGCTACACCGATTTCCTGGAAAAGAAGGAAGAGTTTCTCCATGCTCAATCGAAGCGTCAGGAAGCTCTGGAAAATCTGGTTCACTCCGAGATTGAGTGGCTTCGACGAGGCGCAAAAGCGCGTACACGAAAATCCAAGGCCCGCATCGAGAAGGCCGGCGAGTTGATCAGCGAACTTGCGGGCTTGAATGCCAGAACCCGCAGCACCACCGCGCAAATCGATTTCGCGGCAACGGACCGAAAAACCAAGCGCCTGATCGAGTTGCAGGATGTCACTTGCGAAATTGGAAATCGCACATTGTTCGAAGGCTTGAACTTTATTGTCTCGGCGGGGATGCGGGTCGGCGTGGTCGGCCCCAACGGCAGTGGCAAGACGACCCTTTTACGCATGCTGCGTGGCGAAGTGGCTCCGAGTCGCGGCGATATTCGGCGCGCTGACTGGTTGCGCATTGTGTATTTCGACCAGAGCCGCCAGCTTGATCTGAGCCTGACCCTGCGCCGCGCGCTTGCCCCCGAAGGAGACTCCGTTGTCTATCAGGACCGCCTGATTCACGTTGCATCGTGGGCCGCCAGATTCTTGTTCAGCGGCGAACAACTCGACCAGCCGGTCGAGCGGCTTTCCGGAGGCGAACGCGCCCGTGTGCTAATCGCTCAGCTCATGCTGCAGCCCGCCGACATTCTTCTGCTGGACGAGCCCACCAACGACCTCGACATCCCTACCCTTGAAATCCTCGAAGAGAGCCTGCTCGAATTCCGCGGTTCTCTCGTCCTGGTTACGCATGACCGCTACCTGCTGGATCGTGTATCCAACGTCGTACTTGGCCTGGATGGACGAGGCGGAGCGGAAAGTTTCGCGGACTACGAGCAGTGGGAGATTTGGCGGGAGGAACGCAAGCGCGCCCAGAACAAGATCGAAGCCTCGTCGCGACTTATCCCCGTTTCCTCGGCTCCGCCGGTACCAGCACAGAAGAAGCTCTCTTATCTCGAAGCGCGCGAGTATGCCGGTATTGAGCAGCGTATTACGGAAGCCGAGCAGACGCTGAAAAACAAGCGTGCTGTGCTAGAGGACCCCGCAATTGCCAGTGATGGACCCAGGCTCGTTGCCGCTCACACTGAAATGGAAGCGGCCCAAAAAGAACTCGACACACTCTATGCACGATGGGCGGAGCTTCAAGAGAAGGCTGACAGTTTTTCCCCTCGCTGATTTCGAACTCTATATCACATGTTGGCCGAATGGCCGGTGAACACGAAGTTGGCCGGAAACGGGGTTGTGCGAACCTCTGGGTGCGATGGTCCCAATAATTCGCAAACCCACAGAGCGTTGGTCTAATGTGGATAAATCGCGATCTCACTCGGAATCCCCCCGGCAGGAGTTCTGAGTGTAACGGCATGGTTACTTCAACCGTGCTTACACCGAAGCCAAGTCGAGTCGCGAAAGCAATGAGGTACGTCGCCGCTAGAACCTGCCAACCACTCCCAAAATGATACGTATGCGGCTCTGACCTTCATCAGCAAAATGAGTGCGAAGGAGGTCAGCGCTAACACGAGCCGACCAATGATCAGCAAACCTGATATCGCCACCGCCTCCAAGCAACCAAGTAAATTGCGTATCCGACGACGATACCGTACCGACATTTACGCTGCTCACCTGCGACCACAGGTTCGATTCACCGAACTGGGCTTGGAAAAATGGCGTCAGAATGGGCAGCACGTTCTTTGTGCCACAATGGACCTTTAATACACCTGGGAAAAAGAAGCGTCCCCCAGCCATAAAATCCTGCAGATGACTCTTGGTAGTAGTCAACCCCACATTGGTTAACGCGAATGTGCCGAGGACAGTTGTGTCATAAACTCCGTCGTAGTTGAATCCGAGCGAAACTTTCGGAGCCAGAAAGACCGATCCCCCGACATTGAAGCCGTCCAGCCCTTCATTCCCGGAGATGTGCGCGTAACCGCCGGCAATTTCCCAACGGTAGAACCTCTCAGGTCGCTGAGGGTGCTGCGGCGCTGGCAGCGGTGCGTTAGCCGGATGCGGCGTTTGTGATTGCACGTTGGATTGTACTGGTGCGGCTGACGGCTGAGCGGGTTGCTGCGGCGCTGACGGTTGTGCGCTGGACTGCGCGTCCGATTGCGCGTAAGCCATTAGTGAAAGCCCAAGAATTAAAACCGTGCAAGCAAATTTCATCGTGTATTCCTTTCCTCCAAAGAAGTAGGCTCTCCCGCATCACATTCAACTCTTCATCACAAGACTGGCATTTCATTTGAAGTCAAGGTGTAATTCGAGCATGTGTAGGAACTCATTTGAACTGTCAGTTCGGGCAGAACTGACAGCTTTCCGACTGAGTCCTGTCAGGGCTGACAGTACTGGACTAACTAAATTGCAAAAGAAACAGACTCAGATCTGCGATCTGGATCAGCCAAGAAACGCGATCCGACAAAATCTGCTGGCAAAGCGGGGACGAATGTTTGCTGCCACTGGAAAAGGATTTGGGCTATCGCTGGCACTGAAGTAGAGGGCCGCCGGAGATGTTCCAAGGAGGAAGGAACTGAAGGGGCGGCGACCCTCCAAAGCGTTCTTCCATCGTGAGCATCGCACCCTTGGATCTAGGCGGCAAACTGTCAGGAATGCCAGAAACTAGCAGCACATGTCCTCGACGGAGTTGAACCATCGCATCACGAAGATGATCGACGTAAGGATTACAAGAAACCGCACGAAGTCGGCGGAGTTCGTATGATGCTAGTGTTCTGGTTTGGAATCGGAATCTAGAAAATATCTGTGCTGTAGTCGATAGTTGGCGAAACATCGCGATGTCACTCATTGAGGCCAGCTCTCCCAGCAACCGGCGATAATGCCTTCAGGAATCCAATTCCATGCGAGTCGCCATACTCGAAGTACTTTCTACGGAGGCGTGAATGTCACGAGATGAAGCTCTCGAGAAAACTGATTCTTGAACTGGGCCGCCCCTTGCCGGCTCGACCTCCGATCCAAGGCAAGATCGCAGCGGCCCATGTCCTACTCGGCAACCAATCGATCAACTTCACTTAAGGCGTTGTTCGGAATCCGCTTTCGCCCACCCAGAACGAAAACGACCGCGTCATTGTGCTTGCTCTGAGCAATAGCTGACAATCGCCAGGAGGTTCTAGCACGGAGATGCTAGGACTGAACGATCTTCTCCAGCGCAATACGGCTGCGGATCACCAGGGTCGCGCCCTTGGATTGCATGAGCTGTTTCTTCTTGAATTCGGAGAAGAGGCGGCTCACCGTCTCGCGCGTCGTGCCGATGATCTCGGCGATCTCTTCATGGGTGAGCGTCAACTTCACTTGCGAGGATCCATCGCTCTGCGTTGCCTTTGTTGACCACGAGAGCAGCAGCTTCGCAAATTTCTCCGACGGAGAAGCGGCGAGACCGAGCGTACGGATCTCTTCATACGCCGTGTAGTAGTTCCGGCTTAGCTGTTGCGCGACACGCATCGAAGCTTCCGGAAAGTCCTTGAGCATCAGCGTGAGCGAATCTTTTGGAATGAAGTTTGCCTGCCCGGGCTCCATCATTTCGGCGGTGACTTCGTACGGACGGTTCGAAATCACGGCGTTCAGCCCAAGAACGTCGCCCGGCTCGGAAATCTTGGTGATGATGGTCTTGCCTTCGCGCGAGGTCGTCGACAGCTTCACCTTTCCGCTGCAGAGCACGAACACTCCGCGAGCCGTCTGCCCTTCGATGAATAACATTGCGCCTTTCGGGTACACGGCCGTCGACTTGATCTCATTCAGCCTCTGACCGGCTGGGACGGCGAGGTTGCAAAACAGATGTTCACCGCGGAACGGGCAAGACAAGCAATTATCGAGAATGTTTAATCCGTAAGGAGCCCGCATCTTGAAACCTCCTGTGGGTATCGGCTGCGCCCCCCGGCGTCATGCCCTGAACCCGCTATGAGGAATGGCACGCGGTCGACCAACTGATTGACCGGGGACAACGAGGGAGGAAATAAGGATGGATATTGCTGAAAAATATGTAGTTACATGATTCTTTCCGACGGCGGGATTTCACGCTGTTCCTTCAGGAACCGGTGGGAAACGGGTTATTTCCCTCACAGCGGTGTGTGATCTGCATCACTGGTTCATGTGATCGACTCCCAGTGGTAACCGCCGCTATGTGACTTAAGTCAGGACGTTTGAGGGACTTGGACCACCCGAGAAAGCCCTATGGCCCGACGTTGACCTGCAGTGGAGCCGGGGTCTGCATTCTTTCCCTGTGGATGACATTCCTGGAAGGGACCTCGCCGATCGCATCGACGTGCACCACATAGCCGCCCCGAGGCAGCGTCTCCCCAAAGGGCAATTCCATGTCGACCGTGCCGCGTTTCAGCGGAAAGTGCTGATATCCGATCGCTACGGCACGCCCATTCGCAGGTACGGCCAGCACGATGAAGGTCAGATCGATATCATCACGCGTAGAGTTCGAAACCTCTGCAGTTCCTTCGATCCGGTTCCCATTCACGTGTGCCGCCTGCTTCCATCGCAGGCTTAGTGCTGCCAGAACTCGCAACACAAATTCCTTTTGAACCCCCTCTTGCGGCTGGCTGGCCTCCCGGACTGCGATGGTGAAGTGGAACTCGCCTGCGTGGTCTGGCTGCCCATGCAGCAGGCCATGGTCATCGAGTTTCATCCCTGGAGGCAAGGCCCCTTTTTCCACCCGCCAGTGCAGCGGTGGCGTGCCGCCACGGGCGCGGAACAGGACTTCGTAGTCTGCATGCGGACTGGTATCGGGCAACTGCGAGTCGTTTTGGATGACGAGTTCGGACTCGCTCTGATCCGGAGCCGGATGGGTTGCCGGTTCTTGCGCCTGGGCAACCGCGTGCCACAAACCCCACGGACATACGAGCGTCAGAAACGCGACCATGCGCTGGAGCATTATCAATGACTCGTGCCTTCCGTCTCCGATGACAGACTTTTACTTAATTTCGCACACTCGGGACTCTATTGGGAATGTTTTCGACAGCACGATCTTGCATCCAATGTGCCAGGAACACCGAGGTCACATTGACTAAAATTTGACCTTTCTGAAAAACTAACATCTATATTCTGGGTTGGCTTTGTTCAGGTGTGGGGCGGTAGACTGCTTTCAATCGCCTCCTCCAAGAATTCATTGATGGAACTGCTTCTCAATCTTGCCTGGCTGCTTCTGGCGCTGCCTGCTTATTTCCTGTGGCGGGGCTGCAGAAGCACGCCTTCTGCGCGCCGCTTCACCGCGGTCCAGTGCCTGCTGGCCCTGGGGTGCATGCTGGTGATTCTGTTCCCGGTCGTCTCTGCCACCGACGATCTCCGGGCCATGCGTGCCGAGATGGAAGAGTCGCCGGTCAGCAAGCGCAGCATTGGTCAATCGAGTGGAGAACGACTCTCGGCTTCGAAGTCACAGGCCCAACCTGCGCTGGTGGCCAATACATATTCTCCTGTTTTGTTTGAGCAAGGCTGGCATGTCGTGGTTGCGGTCCTGATTACCACGCCGGCGTCCCCTGCCTTTGTTCGTTCAGGTCGCGCTCCGCCTCAAATCCTCCTCGGGTAGGTAGTTCTTCGGATCGTCGATCGGTTTCAGAAGAAAAACGGCAGCGATCCTGGGCTCTTCTTTACACAATTCTTACGCGGGATACGTCACGATTAGTGTGCTGCATTAGCGGCAGACGCCTCCCGCGATAGACAAACCCCGCATCGCCGAAGCCGCGGGGACGGAGTGTTGGATGCGGTTGAGATTGATCATTGCAAGAACGACGTTGGCTTTCAGCGCGATTGGTCTGTGCGCCCAGGCTACGCCCCAGCCCGCACCGACGCCTCGTGCGATCTGGACATGGGATCAGATCAAAGATAGTTTCCGTCTCAACAATACGACTCTGATCGCGGCCAAGCTGAACATCGACGAACTCAAGGCCGAGGAAATTACAGCTCACCTTCGCCCGAATCCTGACTTTACCCTCACCGCCGACGGCACCCAGATCTCCCCAAGCCATGGAGTCTGGCAGCCGTTCGCTGGAACCTTCGTCTCGCCCGGTGTGAGCTATTTGTTCGAGCGAAGGAATAAACGCAATCTGCGCTTCCAGGCCGCGAAACAAGGCACGGCCATCGGGTCGGCGCAGGCTGACGATACCGACCGAACGCTGCTCTTCAACCTGCGCAGCGCCTTTGTCGGAATCCTTCAGGCCAAGGCTGTAGTCAAAGTTTCGCAGGACAATCTCGAGTATTACGACCACATCCTCAAGATCAGCCGCGACCGCTATCAGGCTGGCGATATCGCGCAGATCGATCTCGACCGGCTTGAGCTGCAGCGTCTGCAATACGAATCAGACCTGCAGAATGCGCTGGTGAACCTGCGCACGACGAAGATCAACCTGCTTGCATTGCTCGACGATCGCCGCCCAGTCGACAGCTTCGACGTGGATGGCACCTTCGATTTCAAAGAAGACCTCCTCGCTCCTGAGGATTACCGCAAAGATGCATTGGATGCCCGTCCCGATCTTCGCGCCGCCGTTTTGACCGTGAAGCAGGCCGAAACAAATTACGACCTTGCGAAGGCCGACGGCTCGACCGACCCGACCATCGGCATCTGGTTCACACACAATGGATCGTTCAACAATCCTGACGCTCTGAACACGATTGGCGCGAGTGTCAGCATTCCACTGCGCATCTTCGATAAAAATCAGGGCGAGAAGTTGCGCACAAGGGTCGATATCAATCGCAGCGAAAAACTTCGCCAAGGAACCGAGACGCAGGTCTACAGCGACGTTGATACCGCCTACGCCACGGTCGCTTCCAACATCGCGCTACTCAAACCGTATCGAGACAAGTATCTGGCACAAGCTGTGCGAGTGCGCGATACCGTCCTGTTTTCTTACCAGCACGGCGGCGCCGCTTTGATCGACTTCCTAAACGCTGAAAACGACTACCGCGCCGTCCAATTGAGCTACGTCAACCTGATCGGCGCCTATCTCACCGCGGCCGCCCAGATGAACCAGGCCGTAGGACGTGAGGTGATTCAATGAGTACGTATTTGCCAAATCGAAAATATTTAATCGCGCTTTGCCTTTCCCTGACACTGCTGGGCGCAGCCTGCAGCAGCGGTAAGGCAAATCCTGCGGCGGAAGCTCCTCCCAAGGCAGAGGTGACACCGGATCTCGACGCCAACAACTTCGCGGTCGCGCACCCAGAGCAGTTTCCGCTCGCGACGGCTGTGGCTCACTTGGCTTCTCCGGCCTTGAACGTTACTGGCGTCGTGCAACCCGACATCACCCGTGCGGTTCCTGTCGTCTCTCTCGCTTCTGGCCGTGTTGTCGAGCTCAAGGCTCGCCTGGGAGATGAAGTACAGAAGGGGCAAGTCTTATTGCGCGTTCAGAGCAGCGACGTCTCCGGCGCGTATCAAACCTATCTGAAGGCGGTCAACGACGAACGTCTGGCTCACGTCCAGTTGGATCGTGCCCAAACGCTCTACGACAAAGGAGCGATCGCCAAGAGCGCCCTGGAGCAGGCCGAAACTGCGGAGAATGATGCCAAGGCTGATCTCACGGCTTCTACCGAGCAACTTCACCTTCTTGGAATTGACAAAGAACATCCCTCGGGAGTGGTCGACGTTGTTGCTCCTATCTCCGGAGTGATCACCGATCAGCAGGTGACCAATTCCTCGGGCGTGCAGGGACTGTCCGGCCCGAACCCCTTCACCATTTCCAATCTTTCGGACGTCTGGATTATCTGCGATGTGTTTGAGAACGATCTCGACGCCGTACATGTCGGCGAAACTGCGGACATTCATTTAAACGCCTACCCAAATCAAACATTGAAGGGACGCATCAGCAATATCCTGCCGATCCTCGATCCCAACATCCGTACGGCGAAGGTTCGCATTGAAGTCAAAAACCCGGGAATGATCCGCGTCGGAATGTTCGCCAATGCGACCTTCTACGGCAGACACCCCGAGATGCACTCTTCCGTGCCGGCATCCGCGATTCTCCATCTGCACGATCGCGAATGGGTATATATGCCGCTCGGTAACGGCCATTTCAAACGCGTGGAAGTCAGAACCGGCAACATGCTTCCCGACAAGCAGCAGGAAGTCGTCTCGGGCATCAAGCCCGGAGATCAAGTCGTTTCGAATGCACTCGATTTACAGAACACGGTGGAGCAATAGGTGCGAAAAAGAAATACAACTCCACTGAGGCGTCATCCCGAGCGCAGCCGTTTCTCAGGCGGAGCGAGGGATCTCGCGTGGGCAGCCTTTGAACTTTCGATCGCCTCACCAATCGATATCGAGGGCACTCGATGATTCGCCGCGTCGTCGACTTCGCTCTTGCCAATCGCCTGCTCGTTCTCGGACTGGCCTTCGTGCTTTTTATCTGGGGCATCATCTCGTTCCACAACCTGCCGATCGAGGCCTACCCCGACGTCGCCGACAACTACGTGGAAGTCATTACGCAGTGGCCGGGCATCTCCGCTGAGCAGATCGAGCAGCAGGTCACCATTCCACTCGAGACCGTGATGAACGGGATCCCTGGAGTGGTTCATCTGCGTTCGTTCTCGTTATTCGGACTCTCTGACCTGAAACTGATCTTTGAAGACGGAACCGATAACGCCTGGAATCGCGAACGAGTTCTCGAGCGCCTGAGCCAGGTCACGCTTCCCCCGAATGTCGTTCCGCAGATGGGCACCGACTGGAGCCCGGTCGGTCAGATCATGTTCTTCACGCTGCGGAGCACCAATCCTCAATACGACCCGATGGAGTTGAAGTCGCTTGAGGACTGGGTGGTGGAGAAGAATCTCAAATCGGTTCCTGACATTGTGGACGTGGCCAGCTTCGGCGGGCCGACGCGCGAATACCAGGTTCGCCTCGACCCCAACAAGCTGATTGCTTACGGCCTGAGCCTCTCGCAAGTCGAACAACAACTTGCCAACAACAACGCCAACGCCGGCGGCAGTTTCATTCAGGAAGGCCTGCAGCAGATCAACGTTCGCGAAGTCGGCCTAGTCGATCACGTTCGCGATATCGAAGAGACGGTTATTTACACCAAGAACGGGACGCCGCTGCGAGTAAAAGATCTCGCGGTTGTCGAACAGGGGCCGAAGATCCGACTGGGCCAGTTTGCGCGCGCCATCCATAAAGAAGATGGCAAGATCATCGACAACGATGACGTTGTCTCGGGCATTGTGCTGTTGCGCAAGGGCGCGCCTGCCGATCCTGCCCTCAAGGCGCTCCACGAGAAAATCCAGGAGATGAACGATCACATCCTTCCCAAAGGTGTGAAGATTGTTCCTTTCATTGACCGCAGCGACCTCGTCCATTTCACTAGCGATACGGTGCTGAAAAACCTCACCGAGGGAATGATCCTGGTGTCGATCATTCTGTTTCTGTTTCTCGGAAACATTCGCGGCGCAATCATCGTGGCCGCGACGATTCCCTTCTCCTTATTATTTGCCTCCATTTGTCTCGACCTGAAGCGCGTTCCCGCGAATCTGCTTTCCCTGGGAGCGCTCGACTTCGGCATGGTCGTGGATGGCGCGGTGGTGATGATCGAGAATATCGTCCGCCATATGGGCTTCTCGCACGCCACCGAAACGCCGATCGAACGCATTGGCGAAGCCGCTCATGAAGTGCAACGGCCCGTTTTCTACGCGATCGGCATCATCATCACCGCCTATCTGCCCATCTTCACTCTGCAACGCGTTGAAGGCCGCCTCTTTCAACCGATGGCATGGACGGTGGCGTTTGCCCTGCTCGGTGCCCTGCTGTTCTCGATCGTGATCGCTCCCGTTCTCGCGAGTTTTGCATTCTCCAAGGGCGCCAAGGAATGGCACAACCCGGTGATGTCATTTGTCACCGAGCGTTATCGGGTCGCGCTTCGTTTGGCAATTCGTCATCGTTACATTACGGTCGGAATCGCCGGAGCGGCGATCCTCGTAGGTAATTTCCTGGCATTCAGCGGAGCCATCGGATCGGAATTCCTGCCGCACCTCGACGAAGGAGCGCTGTGGGTTCGCGGCACACTCGCTCCCAGTACCGGACCGGACGAAGGCATCCGCGTGATGAATCAGGCCCGCATTGTCCTTTGCTCCTTCCCGGAAGTTCCGCAATGTACGAGCCAAGTCGGACGCCCCGATGACGGCACAGACACCACTGGATTCTTCAATACCGAATATTTTGTCGAGCTCAAGCCAAAAGAAGAATGGCGGCCCATCTTTCACGAAGACAAAGATGAGCTGATCGCCGCCATGCAGCGCGAACTCGACAAAATCCCTGGCGTCCTCTGGGGATTCTCGCAGCCCATTGAAGACAACATGGAAGAAGCGGTCAGCGGCGTGAAGGGCGAACTCGCCACCAAGATTTACGGCGACGACCTTCACACACTGGAGGCCAAGGCCGACGAGATCGTCGGCGTCATGCGCAAGATCAAAGGCATCGAAGACCTCGGTGTCTTCCGAGTCCTTGGTCAGCCCAACCTGAACGTGACGGTCAATCGCGATGCCGCCGCGCGTTATCAGATCAACGTCGCCGACGTGCAGGACGCCATTCAAACCGCCGTAGGCGGCAACGCTCTCACCCAAGTGCTCCAAGGCGAGGCACGCTACGACCTGGTCTTGCGCTATTTACCGCAGTACCGGGATACAAAGGAGAAGATCGAAAAAATCCGGCTGCTATCGCCGACTGGCGAGCGCGTCTCGCTCGCGCAGCTTGCCAACATCGACGTCGCCGACGGCGGTTCGGAAATCTACCGCGAAGGCAACCAACGCTATATCGCCATCAAATACAGTGTTCGCGGACGCGACCTGGGCAGCGCTGTTGAAGAAGCGATCGACAAGGTCACGCATCAAGTCCAACTGCCTACCGGCTATCACCTGAAGTGGGAGGGCGAATACGCCAGCCAGAAGCGTGCGAACGCACGCCTGCTGATCGTTCTGCCGATCACGATCTTCATCATCTTCGTGATCCTCTACACGATGTTCAAGTCGTTCAAATGGTCATTGCTGATCATGGCGAATGTCGCCATTGCTCCGATTGGCGGCGTGATCGCCCTGCTGCTCACGGGGACGAACTTCAGCGTGTCGTCGGGCGTCGGCTTCCTGGCGCTGTTCGGAGTGTCGGTCCAGACCGGCGTGATCATGCTCGAGTACATCAATCAGCTGCGCGTCCGCCGATTTACGATCGAAGACGCGGCGGTGGAAGGCGCCGTGCTTCGTCTGCGGCCCATCATGATGACCATGCTCGTCGCGACTCTCGGATTATTGCCCGCCGCAACTTCGCACGCCATCGGCTCAGACTCCCAGCGGCCGTTTGCCATCGTCATTGTTGGCGGATTGATGGCCGCTCTTGTCATGAGCATCTTCCTTCTGCCGACTCTGTATGTGTGGATCGCCGGCGAGCGAGACGTGTTGCCTCCCGGAGAGCCAGGATTCTCTGAAGGCGAACACGTTGACTAAGAGATCGAGCCCAAACCAGAGAAACAGAGATGAACCTTAGCTCCGCGCCCTCTGCGGCCTTTCTTGGCGTACTCTGCGGTTCAAGATTTTACCGCTGAGAACGCTGAGAACGGCCGCAGAGAGCGCCGAGTAGTGCCGCCGATTCAAGTAGCGTAACTTTCGCTTCAGCTCCTGCGTTATACTCTCTGAACCACTCTGGCAGTTTCCCGGGGATCTCACACATGGCGGTTGGTGTACGCACAGAAGATCTGCGCAAAGTGTATAGCTCTGCGCCTCCAATGGCGGCGACGGGCATCATGGCGCGTCCAGCAGACAAGTCGAAACAGCCGAAACCACAGATCAAGGCTCTCGACGGGCTTTCGCTTGAGGTGAAGCCCGGGGAAATCTTCGGCTTGCTCGGGCCAAATGGCGCGGGAAAATCCACCACCATCGGAATTATCACGACACGCGTGCGCGCGACCAGCGGCAAGGCGTGGGTCGGCGAACATGAAGTCTGGCAGGAACAGGCGAAGGTGAAGCGGCTCATCGGCGTAGTGCCGCAGCGTCCCAATCTTGATTTCTCGCTCACTGCGCGTGAGATTCTGACCTTCCATGCAGCGTACTTTGGCATTCCGCCGAAAGAAGGCGCTAAGCGCGCCGACGACTTGCTCGAAAAGTTCAAGCTGACCGATCGTGCCGGACAACTGACACGCGGATTTTCTGGCGGGATGATGCAGCGGCTTTCGATCGCGCGCGCCATGATGCACGATCCGCAGGTTCTGTTTCTCGATGAACCCAGCGCCGGGCTCGATCCGCAGACGCGCATTCTGCTGTGGGAGATCATTCGCGAATACAACCAGCTCGGCAAAACCGTCGTGCTGACCACACACAACATGGAAGAGGCCGACGCGCTCTGTCAGCGGCTGGTGATCGTGGACCACGGACGCGTCATCGCACACGGCACTCCGACGGAGTTAAAGCGATCAATTCCGGGAGGATTCTTGCTCCGCCTGCATTTCGCGAGGCAGACTCCGGAACTTATCCAGCGCCTGCAGACGCTTGCGGGAGTACGCGAAGTGCGGCCGCTCAACTCGGCGGGCGCTGACGTGTACGCCGACCGCGGAGGATCGCTGATCGCCGAGGTGGCGTCGGTTGCAGCAGGAGTGGGTGCGGAACTGTCTGACGTCCATATTTCCGAACCAAGCCTGGAGAATCTTTTTCTGCACCACACGGGAAGGAGTTTGCGCGATTGAACTGGAAAGCTTTTGGCGCGATGCTGGCGCGCGACGCTCATGTGGCGCGGCGAAACGTGGTTCAGATTATGTTCCAGACGTTTCTGCAACCCCTGCTGTTCGTCTTCATCTTCGGACGCGTCATGGTCGGAAGCGGCTACATGCCCGCTACCTACAAGAGCCTGCTGCTTCCCGGCATCATCGCGATCAGTATGGTATTCACCGGGATCTGGGCCGTTTGCATGCCGCTGATTGCCGAATTTCAGTGGACGCGCGAGATTGAAGACCGCCTGCTCGCGCCGATCGACATTTCGTGGATCGCGATCGAAAAGGTTGTGGCAGGCATGCTGCAGGCGATTGTCGCGGGACTTGTGGTGCTGCCGCTCGGGTGGTTGGTGCTGGGTACGGGAGTGGATATCAGCATCCACAAGCCACTCGCGTTTATTGCGATGATCCTGCTCGTGTCGCTGTTCTCCGCAACCGGAGGACTTTTATTGGGCTGCTCGATGAATCAGCAGCACGTCGGGTTGATGTTCAGCATGGTCATCACGCCGATGATTTTCTTCGGCTGCACGTACTACCCGTGGAGCGCGTTGAATACATTTCCGATTTTGCAGAAGGTAGTCCTCATCAACCCGCTCGTCTACGCCAGCGAAGGACTGCGTGCCGCCCTGGTGCCACAGTTCCCTCACCTGTCGACCGGCGCGATTTTGCTCGCGCTATGCGTCGTCGATCTGCTGCTGCTCTATTTAGGGCTACGGCAGTTTGAGAAGAAGGCAATCAGTTAAGAAGCCGGCTCTCGGCTCTTGGCTTCCGGCTTTCGCGCGATCGCTTTCGATCCGGGTTCCGTACACGTTCGAAAAGATAGGCCTTGACACTAGTAGTCGGATTCCGATATAACGGAATCCGACTATGGCGGAAGATTTTAATCAATTCCTGCCGCTTTCCGCTGCGGCGTTGCATATCTTGCTCGCGCTAGCGAGTGAAGATCGCCACGGATACGGAATTATGCGCGAGGTCGCCCGCCAGTCGGACGGCCGCTACAAGCTGGGTCCCGGCACGTTGTACGACAATCTGCAAAAGCTGCTCGATCAAGGGATCGTCGAAGAGAGCTCCGCGCGCTCTGCCGGTGATGATCCAAGGCGCCGCTATTATCGGCTGTCACGCTTTGGCCGTGGACTCCTGGCTACGGAGATCGCGAGGCTCGAAGGCGTGGTGCGCGAAGCGAAGCAACATCTCAACATCCATCCCGAGAGGGCATGATGACCCGCACACTGTATCGCTGGCTCGTTCGTCTGCATCCACCCGCCTTTCGCTTGCGGTTCGAAGAAGAGCTTCTTTGGATATTCGACGAGTCCAGCGATGCATCAGGCGCGGCGCCGCTTCTTTATGACGCTGGCATCTCTCTCCTGCGACAGTGGGTCATGCGGTCGGGAATGTGGAAGTGGGCGCTCGGTGGAATCGCCGGAGCGTTGCCGATCCTTATTGGATTCGGAAGTTTCCTGTTCCCTTTCCCGATTCATCCGTAAGGGTGTTGTTTGATCCCCTCACTTTGTAATAGGAGGCCAGGCACATGAAAAAGTGGGCTCTGAGGATCTCCCGCATTTTTCTCACTCTGCTGGTGCTGGCCCTTCTGGCGGGCTTTACCTATGAGCAGGTCGGGCGCGCCAGAGATGCCAGCCACCTGCCTCCGCGAGTTGGACAGGCTATCGACATTGGTGGACGGACTCTGAACCTCTATTGCTCCGGTCAGGGAAGTCCGACCGTGATTCTCGAACCAGGAGGCAACTCGCCCGGTTATGAGCAACTGCCGCTTCAGTCCAAGATCGCGGAGTTCACTCGCGCCTGCTGGTACGACCGTGCGGGTGTGGGGTGGAGCGATCCACCATCGTCTCCACGAACCAGCGCCAGCATTGTGAGCGATCTGCACGAAGCGCTGCAGCGCGCGAAGGTCCTGCCGCCCTACGTGATGGCTGGAGGTTCCGTCGGCGGCGAATATGTTCACATCTATACGGCGCGCTATCCCTCGGACGTGTCCGGTCTGGTATTCATCGACTCGTCGGTTCCGGACATGCACGAACCGGACTTCGCGTTATCACCCTTAAATCGCATGTCGGGCCGCACGAGACACCTGATTTGCATGGCTCTGCCAGCGGCGTCGCGATTCGGGTTGATTCGATTCGCGGTGAGCCGAGAGCGACGCCCGCCTCCACCCGATTTCACTCCCGAGCAAGCCAACGTATTGGCGAAGCTCGAAACCCAGCCCAAAGCGTTCGTCACCGATGCCGAGCAGGGTTGTGCCGCGACTGACCAAGGAAGAATCGTTCCAAGAGAAGGTGGCGGAAACCCCGATATCAACGACGCTGCACGGAACGCCGGCAGTTTAGGGGATCGCCCACTGGTCGTGCTGACAGCAGGAAGGTATTGGACTCCGGACGGTTTGGAGAAAGAGGCAGCGGAATATCACGAGATCTGGGTGCATCAATTGCAGGCGAGCCTGGTGCGCTTGTCAACGCATGGGCGGCAAGTCATCGTGGACGCGGACCACGGCATGTCGCAATCGCCGGAGTCCGTCGTTACCGCCATCCGGCAAGTGTTCGAGGAAGTGCGAGCCAAAAACAACTGAAGATCGCCCAATCCCGCACAGTGGCTGACGCAGCGCTCTTCCAACAGGCAATTTCGAATCTTTCGCTTGCGCTAGCGTATTCCCATGAGTAAGGTTTGTTTTCAGCCGTTGCCGCTATGACTCCAAGTCGGCAATGACAAACAGCGGGTTGGTGCTATCGTTGCATGGGGGGACATAGGGAATGGCATTTCCGAATGACGATCCAACGGTCGAACACGGTGACCGAACGATACAACTGATTGACTTGTTGGTGGCCCGCCTGGAGGAGTGTCTCGGCGAGGTTCTACCACTCCAAACTGATGATCTTTTGAAAGGTTATGCGAAGGCTGCCGGCAACAGCATGGAGTCAGCCATCGCTCAACTGAGCCAAGCACGCGCCAAGAAACAGCAGCAACTCGGTCAGACCAGCTAGACACACGAAAAAGAACTGGGCCTTCCGCAACTCGACTACGACTGGCAAATACTTCACTTCTCGCAACGGATGGCTCGCCGCAGGGGAACCCCAGTGATCCTCTGTGAGGCCCTGTGGTGAAGGATCTTCGCTGAGATAAAGATGAAAAGATAAGGATCGGTGGGGATCCTTCGACTCGGCCGTGGTTTGCTCTTGCGGCGTCATGCAACCTGAGTAATCGTGATGCATTCCAACGGACAGGCGTCGCAACTAGCTCTCGCGATGCGGTTGCGTCCATTTTGAATGCGTGGACTTCTCTGAATCACAGGAGGGGGTATGAATCAGCACAGCTCCGGTAACGGGCAGAGCGCGGCGGACGGTTCTTCGTTGCTGTCATTCGAATCGATCGGACGGGACATTCGCTTTGCCGTGCGATCGCTGCTGAAGGCTCCAGGATTCACCGTGGTCGCGATTCTTGTGATCGCAGTTGGGATCGGCGCGAATACCGCCGTCTTCTCCGTCATCAATACAGTTCTGCTCAAGCCGCTCACTTACCCCGATCCGCAATCGCTGGTGCAGGTAATAAACACGGGCGATGACACCGACACATTCGCAAGTGTGCCCAAGTTCAATATCTGGCAGCAGCAGAAGGCCATCTTTCAGCACATCGCAGCTCACGACACCGGCGGCGCCGGATTGAACCTCACCGGCAACGATCAGCCCGAACAGGTGCAAGGCGTTCATGTGAGCGCCGATTATTTTGCAACTCTGGGCGCGCCGGTGATCGCGGGCCGGACTTTCACCGCGGCGGAAGACAGCCCTCATGGCGGAAATGTGGTGGTGCTGAGTTACGGACTGTGGAAGCGTCGGTTCGGTGGAGATCGAAACATCGTCGGCAAAAGTATTCAGATCGACGGACAGCCCTACCAGGTTGTGGGTGTGATTGGGAGCAAGTTTGCGAATGAGTATTCGGCGGATCTCTGGCTTCCGTTTCAGTTTGAACTCAGTTCGACCAACCCGGCGAACTACTTTCAGGTCGTTGCGCGGTTGAAGCCGGGAGTGACTGTATCCATGGCCAATGCGCAATTGAAGCTGGCTGCTGATCAATTTCGAGCGACGTATGAGGGCAGGCTGGGCCCGAACAACGGCTTTGGCGTGATTCTGTTGCAGGAGTTGATGGTTCGCGATACGAGATCGTCCCTCTACGTTCTGCTGGGCACGGTCGGATTGGTGCTGTTAGTTGCATGCGCCAACGTCGCGAATCTGTTGCTGATTCGCGCGACGGCACGCAAGCGGGAGCTCGCCACGCGCTCTGCGCTTGGGGCTGGACGCTGGCACATCATCCGGCAGATGCTCACCGAGAGTCTGCTGATATCGCTCAGCGGCGGGATCCTGGGACTCATTCTTGGATTCGTGGGAGTCCGGTTTCTGCTGGCGATCAACCCCGGAAGCATCCCACGCATCGGCGAAGATGGATCGGCGGTTCACGTCGATTCCAACGTCCTTCTGTTCACGCTTTTAGTCTCTCTGCTCACCGGAATCCTGTTTGGTCTGGTTCCCGCCATCAGTTCCTCGCGCAAAAATCTTGCGGCCGTTTTGAATGAGAGCAGCAATCGTGCGGGAGTCGGCTTGCGCAGCGGCAAGGTGCGTTCCCTTCTGGTCATCAGCGAGATGGCCCTTGCTCTTGTGCTGGTGATCGGGTCGGCACTGCTCATTCGCACGTTTATGAAGCTGCAGTCCGTCGATGCTGGGTTCGATACGCACAACGTGCTCACCATGGCCATGTCGATCAGCGGCGATCGGTTTCTCAAAACCAGCGGCGTGGCGCAGGTCATTCGCGACGGCACCGAGCGCATCAATGCCGTTCCCGGTGTCACGACTGCTGCTGCCGCATGCTGTCTACCGCTGCAAGGCGGCTTTGGATTGCCGTTCAACATTGTGGGGCGCGCCAACGGGAGTAATCCGACCACAGGCGGAGCGGAATCCTTATCAGTCTCGTGGAGCTATTTTGATGTGTTCAAGGTGCCCGTGCTGCGCGGCCGGAACTTCACCGAAAACGACAACGGATCGGCCCCTGGAGTAGTGATCATCAATCAGACGATGGCGAAACAATTTTGGCCGAACAGCGATCCACTGAATGACCGCTTAGAGGTTGGAGCGGGCATGGGTCCGGTCTTCGCCGAACCAAGCAGGCAGATCATCGGCGTTGTAGGAGATATGCGGGACGCCGCACTCGATCAGGATCCGGGACCGACAATGTATATCCCGGAGCTGCAGATGCTCGACGGAGTCACCGAACTCAACTCGCGCATCGTACCCCTGTGGTGGATTGTGCGCACGCGGACGGAGCCGCACACACTTACGGCGGCCGTGACTAAAGCAATCCGCGAAGCGACAGGTGGACTGCCGGTGGCGCATATTCGCAGCATGGACGAAATCGCTGTAGAGACGACCTCGCGGCAACGCTTCAACATGCTGCTGCTCACCGCGTTCGGCGCGTCAGCTTTGTTGATGGCCGCGATCGGCATCTATGGATTGATGGCTTATTCGGTCGCGCAGCGGACCCAGGAACTGGGCGTCCGGATGGCACTGGGCGCGCAGGCTGCGAATATTCGAAATATGGTGATCCGCCAAGGAATGATGCTGGCCGGGATTGGACTCGTCATCGGCATTGCCGGAGCATTTTGGCTCACGAAGTTTTTAACGGGATTCTTGTTTGGAGTGAAGGCCTGGGATCCGATGGCGTTCATCCTGACACCGATTTTCTTATGCGCTGTGGCCCTCATCGCAGTCTGGGTGCCGGCAAGAAGAGCAACCCGGGTCGATCCCATGTCAGCGTTGCGGTTTGAATAATCGTGAGTTCAGGGCGTAGGGTGGTTCAGAGGTTGGTGTGGTCACGGCCTTTTGAGCGGAGCGCGGACTCACGACCCACGGCAGGTGTCCCAGAGTAGGGATGCTTCGACTCCGCCGGAGTTCCGCTTCGCTGCACTCCCGCTCCGCTCTGCATGACATTGCTCGTGGTGCGATCGATGATGGGCACATTATATTTCCTAAATGAAATAGATCAACTAACAGTGGGTCCGTGAGCGCGGATGGATATCTGGGAGATGTCGCGTGCAAGAAAAAACCCTCCCGCTGGGACCGGGAGGGCTTTCAATGGTTCGCAGGTAATTATGCGCGGACGACGTTTGCCGCTTGAAAGCCCTTGGGGCCCTTGAGCAGGTCAAACTCCACGGTCTCGCCCTCGTTCAGAGTGCGGTAGCCGTTTTCCTGGATCGCGGAAAAGTGCACGAACACGTCTTCCCCTGTAGAGCGCTGGATAAATCCATATCCCTTCGCTCCATTGAACCACTTCACTGTTCCTTTCTCTCTCACGGAACTACTCCTTTCACCAATCGCGAAGAATAATTCTCCATGTTTCCCGGAATGCGCTTCGACGTGAATCGAAGTCCCCCTCAGAGAAACGGTAGAATTTTCGGTTGCGTCTACGACGTGCAGAAGGAATTACTTCCAAAAAGGAAAAGACTCCTCATCCCCGGTAGCAAGGAGAAAACCGCTGCGGGAATTTACGGAGTCCGACAATTTGGCGCGTTTCCACCACACCCAACAAACGTCAACCACCTACTGGTCCCACCACCGGACCAATCGCCCGGTGTTGAGCAACAGATAATAAGCACTACTAAAACGTTTCGCAAGAAAAATTAGAAGGGAATCGAAACGTGACCACCGGTCACGAATTATAACTTTAACTTAGATTAAGGAATATGGAGGTAACCACTGGCAAAACTTCAGTTCGCGGCTGCTGGCGGCTCTCCATTGGAGCTCTGTTAGGATTTAGTTTGACGTGGTGACTCCGCCCACCCCGGCCGCCTCTGCCCCTGCCCCTCCGGCAGCGCCGAAGCCCGCTTTGCGCCTGCGGCGGCCTGCGCCCAATGTGATCCTTTCCACGGTTAAGTACCTCATGCGCACCGAGGTGCACACCTTTGCCTTCTCGGTAGCGGCCAACGCGATCCTCTCCTTCTTCCCGTTCGTCATGCTGATGATGACCCTGATCCGCCGGGTTTTTCACTCCCGGGTCATGTATGACGTGGTTTTACAACTGCTGCGCGACTACCTCCCGGCCGGGCAGGAATTCGTGATTCGCAACCTGAACTCCATGGTCAATTCCCGGCAGCGTGTGCAATTGTTTTCGCTCGTGATTCTGCTCATCACCTCGTCGGGAATCTTCCTTCCTCTCGAGGTTGCTCTGAACCGCATCTGGCGATTCGACAGTAATCGGTCGTATCTCGGGAATCAGGTGGTCTCGTTCGGGTTGGCCTTCGCCTGTGGAGCTCTGGCTCTGTTGTCGATCAGTCTCACGGCTGGCCCGGTCGCTTTCATGGAGTGGATCTTGCGCGGCTATGGGAAAGGATTCGTAAGTGTTGTCGGATTTCTGGTGATGAAGGTGTTTGCCATCGCCGCCAGCATCGCCATCTTCTTCCTGATTTACTGGGTGTTGCCGAACGGTAAGGTTCCGGCGCGTACCGTTCTGCCGGCTGCGATCATCATGGGATTGCTGTCCGAGGCGTTGAAGTACGCGTACATCCTCGCCCTGCCCTGGCTCAACTTTCAGGAAGTGTACGGGCCGTTTGCGCTGTCGGTGACAATGATGTTCTGGGCTTTCTTGTCAGGATTGTTGTTGCTGGCTGGAGCGAATCTTTCAGCAGAAGAACATTTGGGGCAGGCGCTCTAGAGATCCCTCTGTTTGTTCAAGGGAGATGTGTCGTCCCTTCGGAGTATTTCTTTCGCTCCTTCGGAGCTTCCCGGTCGCCCCATTCGTCACCCACGGCTTGCGCCGTGGGCTGCATTCTTTCGCCGCTCCGCGGCTTGGTTCTCACACGGAATCGGATACCAATCAGCGTTTATCAGCGGTTTAGACGCGGGCGCGGATTGAAGCCGCGCCCTTTCAAACCAGAAGTCGCACTACTGCTTCTTTTGTTCGCCGATTGAAATGAGTTCCACGTCAAAGATTAACGTCTCTCCCGGGCCAATGTCCGATCCTGCACCACGATCGCCATACGCTAGATCGGCCGGAATGTAGAGCTGCCACTTTGATCCCACGGGCATCAATTGCAGAGCTTCGGTCCAACCCTTGATCACGCCGCCCACCGGAAACGAAACCGGCTGGCCGCGCTTGTAGGAACTGTCGAACTCTTTGCCGTTGATCAGCGTTCCGCGATAGTTCACGGTCACCGTGTCGTTTGCGGTTGGCTTCGGCCCACTGCCCTGCTGCATAACTTTGTACTGCAGTCCGTCGGGGAGAGTCTGCACGCCATCTTTCGATTTGTTGGCTGCGAGGAACGCTTCTCCGTCTTTTCGCGCCGTCGCGCCCTCCTGATGAGCCTTCGCTTCCTGCGCACTTCGAACCTCGCTCATTAGTTGCTGGAGCGCAGCGTGCATTTCGTCTTCCGTCATAGCAGTCTTGGCGCCGCTCAAGGCATCGCGCAGTCCGCGCGAAACAAGGATCGGATCGACCGAAGCGGTTGCTCCCTGCTTCTTCAAACCACTGCCGATGTTCATGCCAAGGGCGTAGCTGTTCTTTTCTCTCTGTGTTTTCAAGGTCAAGGTTGTGCTCGCACCTGCATGCGGTGTGGTGCCGGCAGGTTTAGTTGTGGTCGAACTTTTCGCAGCACCGGTCGTCGACTGGCTAGACGCAGGCTTCGAAGGTTGCGGAGAAGTCGTCGCGGGAGTGGTTTGCGCCATAGCGCAGGCAGTCAGTAGCACTCCGGTCGCGATGAACTGAATAACGATTGCGGTGAGCGATTTTTGCATAGACGTTTATTGTCCCATCCTATAGGAGAGATGGGCAAACCCGGCAAACCGTTGCGGCGTAGAGGCGGAGCGGCACAATATTTCCTGTGCTTAGAGCCGCCTCACTTCTGAGCTTTTTCATGTTCTTCTCTTTCTGATCGAACCGACAGGTTTCTGTGATCCGTTCTGCCAGACACTGAGCTCACGTCAGCACCATCAAAAAGCCTGAGAGCGGCCCTCCTCTTCAGCAAGACTTTCCGCACGTTTCCCGATCTTCTTAAGCAGCAGTTCAAGCTGTTGCAGCTCTTCCGAAGAGGCATCCTGGAAGGCATGTTTGATGAGTGCCGTGTGTCGGCGAAAGAGAGGGACGAACATTTGCCGTCCCTTTTCGGTCAGCGACACTGTCCTTACCCGACGATCTTCGGTGCACTCTACACGGCTGACAAAACCCTTCTTGTAAAGACGATCCACCGCCACGCTGACTGATCCCGGGTTGAGGTAGACCTTCGGACCAATGGCGTTTACCGGCATCGGTCCTTTATGCAGTAGCACTTCGAGGACGCGAAAGTCAGATTCTCCTAATCCCTCCTCGAGCAGTGCCGGGATAAGATACCGTGACATCGACTGCCAGGCCTTCAGCATGATGAGCCAGGCATGAAGCGCTTCCGGAGCCCTTTTGCGTTCTTCCATAAAAATGTGAATCCTGCGATTATACTCGACATCATATATATCGATGTCGATATGACTGATATCGATGCATACTTTTAGAGAGGTTCCTCGATGAAAATCGCTTCCACTGCAGCTCGTTACCTGTTGGGATCCATCTTTTTCGTCTTCGGTTTGAACGGCTTTCTGCACTTTATCCCGACACCGCCGCCTGCCGGAGTTGCGGGGCAATTCTTCGCCGCACTCTATCTCTCCCACTATCTTGTCGTGATCTTTCTGTTGCAGCTGATCCCTGCGATCCTGCTGCTTCTCAACCGCTACGTACCGCTGGCACTGACTCTGCTCGGTCCAATCGTGGTCAACATCCTGTTCTTCCACTTGCTGATGGCGCCCAGCGGATTACCCATGGCCTTTGTCGTCGCGATCCTGTGGATTTTCACGGCAGTTTCCGTGCGCTCCGCCTTCCGCGGCTTGTTCCAAAAGACCTACAACCCGAACGGAGTCTCCGCCGCTGCCTGACTTCAGATAAGAAGAGTTTGTTAGAGCGACAACAGACAACAGAAAAGGAGATGACACTATGACGAACACGACAGCAGCTCCAGCACAAACGTCAATCACCACCTGGAACATCGACCCGGCCCACTCCGTGGCGGAGTTCAAAGTCAAGCACATGATGATCGCGAATGTGAAAGGGCAGTTCTCTAAAGTTTCGGGAGCTTTGTCTCTGGATGAATCGGATCTCGCGAACTCCCGTGTCGAAGCCTCGATCGAAGCGGCCTCGATTCATACTCGTGATGAACAGCGCGATGCGCACCTGAAGAGCCCCGATTTCTTTGATGTAGAGAAGTTTCCGACCCTGCACTTCAAATCCAAGAGCATCAGCATCGTCAGGGATGGGGAGCTGGCGGTCGAAGGCGACCTGACCATTCATGGCGTTACCCACAAGGTCCGCTTTGCAGTGGAAGGGCCAACGCCACCTGCAAAGGATCCCTGGGGCAACACCCGAGTTGCGGTCTCGGCGACCACAAAGATCAACCGAAAGGACTTCGGATTGACCTGGAACGCTGCCCTCGAAACCGGCGGCATTCTGGTTGGCGACGACGTGACCATAACCCTGGATGTCGAGTTCGTGAAGGCCTGAACACCTTGGGAAGTCGTTCTCATTCCGTAGAAGTTAGGAGCTAAATTCATGTCCAACAGCATATCGACCTTACTGCTTCGTAATCTGAGCGACGTATTTGGCGAAAATGACCCCGTGCGTCGTCGCGCTGCAATCGACGAAATCTGGCACGAAGATGGTGTATTCCATGACCCCAAAGGCGGTGCATTTCGTGGCCGTGACGAGATTGATCGCATTGCCGGTGTGATCAAAGCAACACATCCAGATTTTAAATATCAGCCCCTCTCCCCTCCCGAGGAAGTAGGTAATGCCGGGCGGGTTCGATGGGTATCCGGCACTCCCGGCAAACCGCCAGCTTACGCGGGAACCGATTTTCTCGTGGCCCGGAACGGTCGCATTGCCTCGCTCTATCTCTTTTTCGACAATCTTCCTTAGGGCGAAATGCGCCACCAAAACGGACGGAACAGGAACGTTCCCGGTTTTCGTGGTAATGGTTCAGTTTGAAACTTCTCTGCATTGATACACGGCGTCATCCCGAACGCCCACTCGAAGCTGCGTTCCTGTCGCGACCAATTCGGATGTTTCTATGGCACAATGTCAACCCGTGCCAAGCGCAAAGACCCACGCCAACGGCGAATGTGCCCAAAGGGGCGAGTACGCCCAGAGAATTGATCGGGTCATCGACTACCTTCGCGGCAATCTGCATCGCCCCGTGAAGCTGGCTGAGCTTGCCAATGTTGCTTGCTTCTCGGAATTTCACTTCCATCGGATTTTTACCGCGGTCTCTGGCGAAACCCTGAATAATTTTACGAACAGGCTTCGACTGGAAAAGGCCGCCCGTCTGCTCCGCTATTCCGAACAAAGCTTGACCGACATCGCCCTGGATTGCGGTTTTTCTTCGTCAGCCACGTTTTCACGTGCCTTCCGATCTGGCTACGACACTTCACCCAGTGAGTTTCGAAAAAGTGGCGAGATCAAGAAGAGCAAGATTTGCAAAGAACTCTTCCCCAAGGACGCATATGGTCTTCCGATGAGCGCGGAAGAAAAGAGAGCCGCGTTCCCGGTGAGATTGATCGACGTCCCCGAAAGGCAAGTCGCTTATATTCGCGTTACGAATGCCTTCGAAATGGACAAGGTACTGGCCGCCCTCAAGACAGTGATCGAATGGGCCAAATCCCAGGAAATTTTTTCGCAAGGAACTCTTTTCGGAATGACGGTCGACGACCCGCACGTGACGCCCGCACACCTTTATCGATACGAGGTCTGCCTTGCGTCGTTTCGTCCCTTCAAGTGCGTGAAAGGGATGTCGCAATTGAAGATGCCGCCCATGCAATATGCCGCCATAACAGTTTCCGGCGATCTCGATAAGGTAGCTACGGCTTGGGACTACCTTTACCGGGATTGGCTGATCCACAGTCCCTACGAGCCCGAGCATGCGCCGGCACTCGAAGTTTTCCTGGACAAAGATAAGGCATTGGATTGGTCGCACTTTGATTTGGATCTATGCCTGCCGGTTCGGAAACCAGCATAGATGCGGAGTGCGTCAGTTTGAATGTACAGATGGAAATTCCAACGGTGGGGGCGTCATCCTGAGCGTAGCCGTTTTTCAGGCGTAGCGAAGGATCTCGGTCTCTCCTGGTATCGCGCGTAAGCCAGACTGCACCACCACCAGAGATTGGGTTAACTTGAAATGCAAGGAGGGAGGAACTGATGATCGACGGAATTGGCGGTGTTTTTCTGTTTTCTAACGACACAAAGAGACTGGCGGCCTGGTACCGCGACTGCCTCGGTATCGGTGCTGTGAGCGAAGATCCCGAGTGCAAGTCAATCTACGCAACCTTTGACTCTCGCGACACTGAAAATCCGGAGATCAAGAGAACGATGGCGTGGGCGATTATGCCCACTGACCATGATATTAAGGATAAGCCGCGAACGGGTCAGATCAATTATCGAGTGAAGAGTATGAAAGAAGTCCTCGACCACCTTAAGACTAAAGGCGTGACGATCGACAAGACGCAAGAGTATCCCGGCTACGGCAACTTTGCGTGGGTCAAAGATCCGGATGGCAACAAGGTCGAGCTTTGGGAGCCATCCGAGAATGTATAGAAATCCCCTTCGAGCTGTCATCCTGAGCGAGGACTGATCTTTGCGCCCAAGCGCAAAGATCAACCGCAGTCGAAGGATCCCATACCATTTGATCTCTGCACGGACGTCTCAGGGAATTTCCGCCACGGACCCGCGGTATCGTAGAAACTCCCTGAATCGCTCCGCTCACTACATACGGGCAAGGGGTCCTTCGACCCGCAAAGAGCGCGGGCCTCAGGATGACAATTCGGGAACGGTAGCACACTGTTTTCCCCGATTACCGCTTGGCGTGGACAACATGAACGCCAAGCTGTCCGGGAGCGAGTCCTTGAACGCCACCGCCAAATCTGGACGCGATCTCCTGGAAGCTGATGTCTTCGATGGCACGGAATCCGTGCGAGCGAAGAATCGATGCAATGCCAGCCGGCTCGAAACGGCTGTCCGGACGTTCATCCATTTTCTTAAGCTGTTCGGCCCGCTCTTTCTCTAATTGCTTTACCTCTTCTGAAGATGCCCCGGCAGGTTCCATGTAGTCGAATACCACCTCCGAGTTCTGGATAGACGACATGTAGTCCAGAGTGCGGCCAATCGCGTCCCGCGTCAGATATGGCACAACCCCGAGCCAGGTGAAAAACGCGGGAGAGTTTTGCTGGAAGCCTGCGGCGACGAGTCTCTCTCCCACGTCGTCCCGCTCGAAATCAACCGGCACAAAAATGAGCCATGGCGGAATTGCGATGTGAGCTTCAGCCAGGTGCTCGCGTTTCCATGCCTGCGTCGCGGGATGGTCCACCTCATAGATACGGATCTGTTGTGCGCCATGGGGATTCCGTAGCGCGAAAGTATCGAGCCCGGCGCCAAGGATGACGACCTGCCGAACTCCTCTCTCGACCGCTCCTGACAAAGCATCTTCCGCAATCCTGCTTCGCGCGGTGGTGAACAGACGTCCGATGCTGCCCAAGGGATTCTGGTTCGCAAATTGAAGCACGTCCTTTTCGTCTTCACCAAGGATCTTCATGGCAAATGGGTCACAGAGGATCGAGCCATGATCGAGCACCTGATGAGCAGCCCGTTGTCGGGCGACCATCAGGGCAGTGCGGCTGGGTTCATTCATCTTCATGTTCGAGGTCTCAAGACATTCGTAAAACCAGCAAGGTCGCGTCGTCCCGAAAATTTCCGCTGCAGAAGTTACTGACCTGCTGCATGATGGCGCGTTGGATGTCGAGCGCGTTTCCATCTCGGGCGCGAGCGGCCTCCACCAGGCGCTCCTCGCCGAACTCTTCGAGTTGGGCATTTTCGGCTTCCGTGATCCCGTCCGTGGAGAGCAGTAGCTTGTCACCGGGCTGAAGTTTCGCCACATAGTCCTGATAGGTCCAATCCGGCAATGCGCCGAGCACCGCTCCTCCTCCTTGTAAGGACTCCGTTGCGCCGTCGCTGCGCAACAGTAGTCCCGGTGAGTGTCCGGCATTCTCATAGGTGAGCTTGCGCTCGTCGGCGTCGAGCACGGCATAGAAGAAGGTCACAAATTTTCCCGGAGCGGTGTTCGCGCAAAGGAACTTGTTCAGCTTGGTGCACACCACCTGAGGCGAAGCATCTGCAGTGGCGAAGGCGCGAAACGAGGCCTGCAGATTCGCCATCAGCAAGGCGGCGGTGATTCCCTTTCCGGCCACGTCGCCGACGCAAATGCCAATGCGTTTTTCATCCAGTTGAATCACGTCGAAGTAGTCCCCACCGACTTCGCGCGCCGGCTGCCATGCTCCAGCGATCTGAGCTCCAGCAGGCTGGGGCAGCGTGCTCGGAAGCAGCATTTGCTGAATCTCGCGCGCCCGCTTGAGTTCTTCTTCCTGCTGCTGCAGCGCGATGGTTCCCTTCTCGACCGTCTGCTCCAGCAGTTGGTTCCGTCGTTTCAGGCTTCGTTGGAGTTCTTCGATACCGTACTCAATCACGTTGACGATGACCACGACCACGATGCAGAAATAACCGATTCGGACGAAGAGAAGCGAGAATGGCTCGACATCGATTTTGGTCAGCTGCAGGAAGAGTACCGAAGCGACGGCGCAGATTACGCCGAATATGATTTGGACCGGAAAAAATATGACCCAGTTCCACGGCCGAGGCCGCCCCACGTACAAGCCGCGGCTGCCAAGGGCGACAGGAACGAGAAAGTTGCCCACCGTGAGGGTCGCGATCATTGTGACCCACAAAGAAGGCCGCTGGTTCATCGAGACCAAAAGGGCATATGCCACCAACCCGATGCCCACGATCACCTGCTCGATCAGACATAGACGGCGCCACAGAACCGAACGCGTCTTTGGGATAACAGAAAGGGTGCTCACGGCTGGCTCGCGCAGAAGATTGAACCGCAAGCGTAACGCGCAGCCACCGAAAAGTCATGCGCGAAATGGCGCCGCGTGCCTGTCCGGGATAAGGAGCGAGGTCGGCAGGCGGCCATTTTTGAAGTGATTCAGTTTGAAAGTTTCTGCCTTCATACACGGGCGTCATCCCGAACGCCCGCGCTTTCACCAGCGGGCGGAGGGATCTCGCGTGGACAATACTGTTAGGTGTGGGGACGTGGCCGACATCAACTCTCGATGCAGCGCAAGGGAGTTCTCCCGAGGCATCCCGCGATGGGTGCCCCATTTTTCGCGCGCCCTTTGCGCGAGAAGTGGGGATTTTGCTATCACTCTCGGCTACTCTGTTTTCATGCCCCGCATCGCTGTCGATTCCCGAACATCCAAGTCCTGCTGCCGCCGCAGGGTAGCCTCAGTGGGGTCAATTCCGGCCTTCTGCTCGGTCTTCTCGATGAAATAACGCCAGCCCTCATGCCGATCTGAGGAGTCCTGGGAGGCCTCAAACCTCTTCAATTCTGACTCGGCGCTCTGTTTGCCTCGGACAACGGCAACCACTCCGGCCGAGCGGTAGGTCCGAATGTTATGCCGAATGATCGCGTAAGAAGAAGTGAGGTCGTCGCGTGTCAGAGAGAATCCATTTCTTGTATGCCAGAGACATTCAATCATTCCTGGCGGAGTTCGCAATCTACATTCTATGCCGTCGATGATCTCTGCGCCCCGCATCGCGCACCGGATCTCGATAAAGCCTCGGGCGGGCTTCGTTCACGTTCATACTGCGGCCATTCAGCATCGTTCCATCCAGTGCAGAAATGGCTCCCTGGGCTTCCGTCACCTGCATCATCTCCACGAAGGCGATGCCGCGGGGTTCGCCCGTATCTCTGTCCTTAACCATGGTGATGGCTCCCACGGTTCCATGAACTGCAAAAAGTTCCCGCAGTTGCTGCTCGGTCACTGTGATATCCAGGTTTCCGACAAAAACGTTAGTCACAAATTCATTCTCTGGTTATCTTCCGAAGTCTCGCACTGAGGAACGAACGCGGAATTTTCGAAAGGCGATCTGATCCAGATCGCCTTTCGCAAGGACGCGCGCTCAGAGAGGCTGTACATTTTCAGCTTGCCAGCCCTTGGGTCCCTTCGTAACGTCGAACTGCACGGTTTGCCCTTCCTGAAGACTCTTGAATCCGCCCGCTTGGATCGCGGAGAAGTGCACAAAAACATCTTCGCCACTCTGACGGCTGATGAATCCATAGCCCTTGGCGTCGTTGAACCACTTTACTGTTCCTTGTTCTGCCATATTGATACTCGTGTTCCTTCTGTTTGATTTACGCTGAGAGATTCGGAGGTACTGAAGGCAGGTTACTGGCTTATTGGGCGAGAGCTGCTCACGACCGATTCGGTCTAACGCACTAATAACCCTACGCCTCAGACCGACAACTGGCAAGCATCAAAACCAAATCGCAGTTTGAAATCCACCGCGCTCCAGGCGCGGCTTTCCGCCGTACGATCCGAAACGCGATATACTATTACTACCAACCTCGAAGATACGCCTAAGCACCTTGCGCCCTTCGCGATTGAGAGATCGAGAGGCGTAGGCCTTATATCCGTTGCTTTTGTCCGCGGCATTCCACCTTGCCTTTAAGCGGGTCCGCGCGATCGACCGCAGATCGTACAGATCCATAGCTGGCTAACCCTCTTTCATCAGGAGTTCACCATGTCCGCTCGGAACGGAGACAAATCCAGATTCAACCGCCAGCGAAAACAAAATATTGCTCGACGCAAGCGTACCCAAGGACTACTGCTGCGCGTAGCAAAGGCACGGGAGTCAACAGGTTCCAGAGCCGGTGCGCAGCCACGATCGGTGTCCGCATGAACACACCGCTGTTGTCTTTACCCATCTCCGCGCCAATCCCCGATGCAGTCAAAAAGAAACGGGTGCTGCTGATCGATAGCTCGCACGCGAAACGCGATTTGCGCGCCGAGGTCTTGCGCAAACTCGGGATCGACGTCGATAGCGCCGCTGACATGGTGGAAGCCCGTATCTGGTGGAAACCCGCCCTGTACGACCTCGTATTGATCAATATGGAAAAAGGACGAGGTCAGCGCGACAAGTTTTGTGATGACGTGAGGAGCGCGACTCCCCCGCAGCGGCTAGCCTTCCTGGTGGGCCAGCCAGAATATCTCGCGGATTCACCAAACGCGAACCTGGAATTGCTCCCAAAGAATGGGGATGGCCACGCCGCCATCGTCGCGAATGGCATCGTTCCTGCCGATCCAACTGCGGCTCAGCGGTGGGGCATCCTCGAAGCTTCGCGGCGAATCTCCGAGGTCCGCTCCGCCTCCATTGCTCGCACGCAAGCGATGCGCGCATTGCCACCTCCGCCCCGGGATTTCGAGGGACGCCCCGAAAAATTGGCTCCTACACCCAAGAGCCTGGATGACTTACTGAGAGAGGAATTGCGATGAAGAACCTTTACGTTGGGAATCTGCCTCACAGCACAACCGAAGCCGAGCTGCGAAATCTTTTCGAAGCACACGGAGCCGTGGAAAAAATCACACTCGTAACTGACCGGGAAACAGGCCGTTCCCGTGGGTTCGGCTTTGTGGAAATGGCGAATGCCAGCGAGGCCGACAAGGCGATCGCAACGCTAAATGGCAGCGATTTAGGCGGACGCACGTTGACCATCAACGAGGCCAAACCCAAGGCAGAACGCCCGAAGGGCGGGGGCCATCGTTTTGGCGGTGGAGGCGGCCGCGGGCGCGACGACTATCGCGGCCATCCACGGCAGCCGCGCGAACCGCGCTGGTAGCTTTTTCGAAAGGCAAAGTGCGACCGATCAGGCTGCGATGCCAATCGGCGAAAAGCAAACCGATTCGGGGGGGATACTTATGCCAAGAGGCCGATCAACGTTTACGAAGCGCCAGAAGGAACACACGCGACAACAGAGACAACGCGATAAAGCGGAGCGCAGGAGTCAGCGGAAACAAGAAGAGGTTGTTGCAGGCAGTGTGGACGAGATGGCTGAACTGCGCAAGCACGCCGCAGAGCAGGCAGCGCTTTTTAATATTGGCACAGAGGACACGGACAGCGCGGCGGATCCTACAGCCGGTGACCACATCAGCGAGTAATTCTTTTTTGCAGGATTGCAGGGAGCAGGTGCGCCGGCAATCCAAGGGACCGTACCAAACGTTCGGCTAAGAGATCCAAGATCGAAACAATTTTGTGAGGGAGGGTAAGCGTGGCAGAAATTCGATTGCAAGAGGGCGAATCCTTAGAGAATGCGCTCCGCAGATTCAAACGTAAGGTTCAGTCGGAAGACATCATCCGAGAAGTGAAGCGTCACTCGTACTACTTGAAACCTGGCGAAAGACGCCGAGTGAAGCAAGCCTTGGCGCGAAAACGCGCGCGCAAAAAGATTCGAAGAGAAGGCTCGGTCTCGAAGGACTCCCATCGAAGCGATAAATAGTTCTGGAGAGTAAACAGCTGCCTGCAAGTTGCCGGAGCGTACGCTCCGGCAACAAGGCTTGGCGCTCTACGCAAATACCTCTCCGGGCATGGCGGTCAGAGTCCGCGAGGCTAGTGTGTTTTGAATGATTCGCCGCGAGGGTTCCGCCGTCGCGGTGTCCCATCGCAGCCTCTCGATCTTGAGCTTCAGAGTGCGTTCGATCTGGCGCAGTTCCAGGACCTCGGCTCCTGCTGCCAAGGTCGAGGCGCATCCTTGGAGCCCGGCTCTACCCGTCCTGCCCACTCGATGGATAAAGTCCTCGGCTATTTTGGGCACATCGTAGTTAATGACGTGGGCCACGTCATCCACGTGCAGACCACGCGAAGCGATATCGGTTGCCACGAGTACCTGGAAACGGCCTTCTTGAAAACCGCTCAAGGCTCCGTTGCGTTGCGACTGCGATCGATCGCCATGAATCATGGCGGCCGCAAAACCGTCGCGTACCAGTTCCTTCGTTAGGCGCTCAGTACCTCGCTTCGTTCGCGTGAAGATTAGCGTTTGCCCCGTTTCTGCATAAAGCAGTTGGCGGAGAACGTCGAGTTTCTCTCCCGGCCGCACTTCGTAAGCCCTGAGCTGCACGCTTTCGGCAGGCTTGAGCACCGAGCCTAGAGCAACCCGAACCGGATCGTGCATATAGTCGTTGATGAGGGCGGCAACGGACTGCTCCATCGTGGCCGAGAAACATAGTGTCTGGCGCCGCCGAGGCAGCGTCGACAAAATCCGGCGGATCGCCGGCAAGAATCCCATATCCAACATGCGATCTGCTTCGTCGAGTACGAGCAGCTTCACCTGGCGCAAGTCAGCGAAATTGCGGTTCACGAGATCCTGCAATCGTCCGGGAGTGGCAATTACCAACTCCGACCCGGCCCGCAGGCTTTGAATTTGCGCCTTCTCCGAGACGCCGCCGATGATGAGCGCAGCCTTGGGCATGGCTTTCGTGCGCAGTTGCTCGTATTGCTCGTGCACCTGCATCGCGAGTTCCCGCGTTGGCAGCAGCACCAGCGCGACGGTGTGACGCGCTGGCTCCTGGCTCAGGGTCTCAATGAGAGGAATGAGAAACGCCAACGTCTTGCCAGTGCCTGTCTCGGCAGTCCCGATGACATCGCGACCTTCGAGAGCAGGAGGGATCGCGCGTTCCTGGATGGGTGTGAGGTTAGTGAATTGACCTGCCGCGAGTTTCCGCTGTAGCGCGGAAGACAGGGGCAGTTCTGAAAATGTGGTCATTCGAATTTGTTTCTTTCTTGAGGAGCCAGTCGTCGCAAACACTCCGACACACGTCTGGAGCCGCGAGGCCGCTCACCTTTGTCTTTTGGATTTACGCAAATAAACGGCGGGCAGGAAATGCGGAGATGAATCTGGCCTAAGAAGTGACCACCGCGTGACGAGCAAACCGTAGAACTAGCGTTTCAACCATTGTAACAGGAACGGCCCACCCGGACAGAAAATCGGGCAATCGTTTGTCATCCTGAGCGAGGATTGAGCTGAGCAACGCGAAGCTCAACCGCAGTCGAAGAGCCTGCCCTGAGGCGAATGCCGAAGGGACCCCTACCCGATATCAACTCTAGATGCTGCCTAAGGGAGTTCTCCCGCTGCAATGCGGTGCTCCCGCAATCTGCAGGTTAGCGGAAAATCCAGAATAAATCCTTGCTGCTCAATATTTTGGGGGCAAAATATTGAAAATACATGGCTTCCTTGCCGTATCGTACTATCCTTCATTTTCCCTCGAAATCGCGCAAGGTACTGTTAAATAAAAACTTAGCCGACCACCAACCCTCTCGAAGCCTGCAAAATCTTGAGCCGATTTAACTTACACGCAAAATATTCTTTTCAAAGAACTTAGCTTAGTCCTGAGTCTCGAGTCCTGAGTCCCGAGTCCAGCCGAGAGCTGAGCCGCGAATGACGCATCCATGCCTGTCGGCTACGCGATGATCGGCTGTTCCGGGTGTGGAGGGCAAGGTCAGATGTCACAACGGTGTGTGGAAAAATCTGGGTTCAAGGGGCTGTCGTGCCTTGCTGATCCTTTCGCGACGAACCCTGAACGAATCATGGAGCAGTGCGGAATCTTTCGCGAGTCCGCATCGCGATAGAAGAATTGATGATGTCGTGTCAGTCCCCGTGTTCTCAAAATATAGTGAACGTCCCGTCTGCCCCAGTTTTTCATCCCCAGTTTTTCCACTGAAGAAAATCATCCACCTGCAACTTTTTGAGGAGGTGCGTCTCCGTTAATTTGCAACAAGGAAGTAATCTTCGTCCGACGCCAATCCCAATCCCATACAAACCAAAGAAATCGACACAACTGAAAAGGAGAACACGATGACCTCAACCAGCGTTACAAATCGAAACAACGATCAAGTAGCTGACAAGCATGCGATTCGTCCGTTTCAGAAAATAAATTTCCCAAAGGGGATCTTACCGAATTGCGCATACGCATCAACGCGACCCGTTGGCCGGAACGGGAAACAGTTACAGATGCAACTCAAGGCGTGCAGCTCGCGACGACTCAGGCGCTTGCACAGTATTGGGCGACAGAGTACGACTGGCGCAAGTGCGAGGCAAGGCTGAATGCCTTGCCGCAATTCATCACCGAGATCGATGGCCTTGACATCCATTTCATCCACGTTCGTTCGAAACATGAAAATGCGTTGCCGCTCATCGTCACCCACGGCTGGCCGGGTTCGGTCGTCGAGCAGTTGAAGATCATCGATCCTCTCACCAATCCAACGGCCCATGGTGGCAGTGCATCAGATGCGTTCGACGTGGTGATTCCATCGATGCCAGGCTATGGGTTTTCCGGCAAGCCCAGTACGCCCGGGTGGGACCCCGCTCACATCGCGCGCGCCTGGGTCGTGCTGATGAAGCGTCTTGGGTACACGAAATTTGTGGCACAAGGCGGCGATTGGGGAGCGGTTGTCACTGAACTCATGGGTGTGCAAGCGGCTCCGGAGTTGCTTGCCATTCACACCAACATGCCCGGCATCTTTCCCGCTGAGATTGACCAGGCGGCTTTTTCCGGGAAACCGGCGCCATCGGGGCTTTCGGCTGAGGAGAAGGTCGCCTATGAGGCGTTGCAACACGAATATCAAAAGGGAATCGCCTACGGGTACCAGATGGGGCTCCGGCCGCAGACGTTATACGGAATCGCGGATTCCCCCGTAGGTCTTGCGGCTTACTTCCTGGATCACGACGCACGCAGCTACGAGCTGATCGCACGCGTCTTTCAGGGAAAATCCGAGGGCCTCACGCGCGACGACATCCTCGACAACATCACCATCACCTGGCTGACGAACACGTTCGTTTCTGGCGCACGTCTCTATTGGGAGTATTGGGGCAAAGGAGGGTACTTCAATGCGAAGGGCGTCTCCATCCCAGTGGCTGTAAGCGTCTTCCCCGACGAACTCTATCCGATGCCGCGTAGCTTCGCTGAGCGAGCGTTCCCCAAGCTCATTCACTTCAACAAGCTTCCCAAGGGCGGGCACTTTGCCGCCTGGGAACAGCCGAAGCTCTTCTCAGAAGAACTTCGCACCGGATTCCGATCACTGCGGTCTGGCGCACTGAAGTCGGCAGCATGAGCTTGCTGTCATGTTCCGAAGATCGGTCAAGGGGAACTGCGATAGCCATCCTTGACCGATCTCAAAGCAGAGATCAGGAGGGCCAAGAGCATTGAGCGCCACCCGTTGAGGAACAACCGCGTCACTGATGTCGCGAGCGCGGCCCAATCAAAATGTTTGAAGCAAATCGACCATGAGGAGGAGATTTGCCATGTCTGACAATTCGCATTTCAACACCGACCGCACCCATCCGGGGCGGTGGACCATCACCTTCAGCAACCCGCCCATCAATATGTTTGTTCCCGAAACCATCGTCGAATTGGGAGCTGTGATGACCGAACTTGAGACCGACACATCCGTGAAGGTCGTAGTGTTCCAGTCGGGGAATCCTGATTTCTTTATTGCCCATCTCGACGTAGCCAAAGCAGTCGAACGGCCAGAAGTACTGGGCCTTTGGCGCGACTTTGTGCTACGCCTTGCGTCCACGCCGGTCGTGAGCATTGCCAAGATTCGCGGTCGCACGCGCGGCATCGGAAACGAGTTCGTGCTGGCCTGCGACATGCGCTTCGCGAGCCGGCAAAATGCCCTATTCGGCAACCCCGAAGTCGGCGTCGGGCTCGGCCCGGGAGGCGGAGCCCTGGAATGGCTCCCGCGCTTGGTCGGCCGCTCGCGGGCACTTGAGTTCGTGCTGAGCGGCGACGACTTCGATGCGGATATCGCCGAGCGCTATGGCTGGGTGAACCGCATGCTGGACGATGACGACCTCGACTCGTTTGTCGATACTCTCGCCCGGCGTCTGGCCTCGTTCGACCGCGAAGCACTGGCGGCTGCGAAGGCCCAGATCAATCGATTCGGGATGCCGACAGCCACCGAGCTTCAATCGAGCAACGACATGATCTTCACTGCCATTGCCTGGCCCACCGCGCAGGCGCGCCGTGCCAAGCTCCGCGGCATCGGTTACGGTGTCCGGAGCGATTTCGAATTGAATTTCGGTCGGTATCTCCCTTCGTTCGGGCCAGCGGACGACGATGACACCAACACAGACCGTGCGAAGGGACAATAAGGTTCCTCATAATGCCGTAGTCGAGCGCCTGGTTATTGTATGTCGGACAAACTGAAAAAAAACGAGGTACGCTCCGTTTGTCCCCTGGGGCCGCCCGTCCCCTTGCAGATCAATGCGATCCTTGAGATCTCTCCTTGACGCGCATCGCTGCCTTAATCAAATCTGGATTCTTTTCAGAGCGAAGGACAGCCTCGACGACGGGCAGTGCTCTATCCGGCGGAGCTGCGGTCAGCGCGTTGATGGCCGCGAGCCTAACGGAATCCAGCTTCTCCGGATGATCTTCGGGCTTTGCCAGCAACTCAGCGAGAGGTGGAACGATTTCAGGTCCTCCCTCCCAGCTCAGCATGTGGATTGCCAAGGTACGGCCGAATAGCCTAGTCGTGATTCTTAACAAGTCTGCAGTTGGGGATACCGCTGCAGTCCCCAGACAACTGATCTGATCCTGAGTTGCTTGCTCCCAACCCGTCCACGTTGTAGCTTTCACCCCCGACGGCAGAGTAATTTCCATACCGTCGAGGGTCTTGTTAAAAAGCCTATCTACTTCATCCCGCACTGCTTTCGGAGAAGATGAGTCCACTGCACCACATTGAGCACCGGAGCGCACTGTCGCCGACATCACGATGAACAATGCTGCGGCTGATATCTTCCACTTGTTGTTGTACCTCATCGATTCCCCTCTAAGGTATCGTGCCGCTTGTGTACGTTTTATGTAGGCGACGCACCTGAAGAATCAGGCGGCAGCGCTGATCTTTTTTCGCTAATCCGCATTGTGATGAAGAACTGGAGTACGTCCGTCTGTCCCCGGACTTCCCCCCGGACTTTCCCCGGATTTCCCGGATCGTTCGAGTACATTCCTGAGCAATCTGGCAGTTAAGAAGAGGTGATCCCAAGTTCCGGTTGGCGGACGATCCGCTCCGAACTAACTGCGGCTTCACCGCCCGACCAAGTCCACGCCTGCCAGATGATGACCGAGGTGCATAAAGTTTCGATCGTCGCGAAGAACAAGTACTCTGCAAAAGCAGGCGGCCTGCCCCATCCGACAAGAGGTGGAACGAAGGTTAGGAACCCGTTTACAAGGGTCAAAATGGCGCCCGCGATGATATTCACCAGCCGGTTGGCTCGAAACGGAAGCAGTCGACACGCCACAATCATAGCGATGGGGATTTCCATCAAGACCGCTGAACCCATCAGAGCCCATGGGGGGAGAGGCTCGAATGAATTTCGCGAGCCAACAATATCGAACAGGGCAAGAACATCCGCATACAGGTAATTCAATAACGCGAAGATCCAGAATAGAGACAACCGCTCTTTTGTGTCATGCATGTCAGCCTCCTATGGAAGAGCAATGCAGGATCTGAGTTGCTCCTGCGCTCTGTACTGTGCATTTGGGCACTTCGGGAATACGGGCGAGAACATCAAAAGGATGCAAGGTCTCCCAAAAACTTTCTGCGATTTAGACGAAGTCATGCGGAGGTACGGTCAATCAAACGATAACTGTTGTAAGCAGGGGTTATACGCCTTGAAGGGCAAAGTGGGATTTGGAGCGTAATGGGGATGTTACGACAGCTATCGTCTAGCAGGCGCGGCTGTCGAGCGGCTTTCGTGCGTGGATTACGACCATTCGCTTAGCCTCTTTAGTCGCGGTAGGTCGAGGGAATAAGTGCACCAAATCGGCGGGCGTGTACGAACCGGAAGGTCGGGAGTTCGAATCTCTCAGGGCGCACCATCTTTGTACGATTCGGCGAGTCATAGTCGGGCGTTCCTGCAGCCCTCAAGCCTTCCCATGTTTCCTTCCAATCCCAATAGGCCGAGTCTCGTCCGTTTCATAGAGAATAAGTGTTGATTCGGCTCGCAGGGGACCCCGACGGCTTTTGCACAATGCAACTTGCGGGTCTTAATTCTATTGCGGCAATCCGAGACGACGAAGCAGATCGCCGAAGCGCGGATCTCGACGCAGGGACTCCAGTTGTGGGTCAACCTTGATGACGAGCAACTCGTTGTCTCTGTCCCGGTACGCCTGCTCCAGCCAATAAAAAGCTTTGTCCTTGTCCCCCCGACCGGCATGGAGTTCGGCCACCAAAAGGGGGCTTTCATAGTCACGGCTTAGGTGTTCCAAATTAAGCAATAAGGCTTGCAAAAGTCCCTTCTCGCCAGAGGTTTCGTAGGCTTTCTGCAGAGAGTCGGCACGAATATAACCCGCGTTTGGCGGATTCCATTTTTCGGTCGCGCGATACTCGGCAATGTATTCCGGATATCGGCGCTCCGCGAGATACGCCCGTGTGAGTTGCGCGTGTGCCGGAAGGAAATTCGGATCAATCGCAAGCGCTTTCCGGCACATCGCGATGTCGTTATCGTAGTCCTTACGAAAGTAATAAACCAAACCGAGGCTGGTCGTCGTGATCAGAGACAGGGGATCAAGCTGCTGGGCCCGCTTCATTTCGAGGACCGCCTCATCCAGCCTGCCGGTGTACATCAGATAGTTGCGTGCGTACCAGGTCCGGGCCATGACGTCACTGGGATCCAACTGCAAAGCACGCTGGTACTGCTTTCCTGCCTCCGCAAAGTTGAATTCATAGAGAAAAAAATATTGGCCGAGAGCGGCGTGAGCGCTCGCGATAGAGTCGTCGAGGGAAAGGCTTTTCTCCGCAGCGGCCCGGGCTTTCGGGAAAGAACCGTTAGCGACGTCATATTGATCAGCCACGATATAAGCATTCGCAAGTCCGGCGTACGCGGATCCATATTCTGGGTCCAGGTCCACGGCGTGCTTGAAATCCACCAGAGCCTTGCTGATGCTCTCGCGACTTCTTTGGGCCAAGAAGTATCGGCCCCTGAGATAGGCCTCGTAAGCTTCCGGATTCACCGGTCGTACTTTTCGTGGGTTAGGAAATGCTGGCGGAGTCAATGCATTCCCACGAATTTGTTGTCCAATATCTCGGGCTGCATCGCTCTGCAGGAACAACACGTCCTTGACTTCGCCATCGTAGCTTCTGGCCCAAAGATGACGGTCAGTGGATGTGTCGATCAATTGGGTCCGAATCCGCACCCGATCGCCAACACGCTCGACGGTACCCTCAACCAACAAATCGGCCCCGAGTTCGCGACCCACCTGGATACCGGACTTGTTGCTTCCTTTGTATTTCGCACTAGACCGGGTTGAGATCACTCGCAAGGTACCGATCTGGGCAAGTTCAGTGACAAGTTCGTCGGTCATGCCGTCGCCGAGGTATTGGGCGGACGAGTCGGGGCTCAGATCAACAAACGGCAGCACTGCCAGGGACTCGAACTTGGCGGCCTTCGCCTCCGAGCGGCTATTAAAACTACTGATTGCCAGCAGGAGAGCTGACCCCAGCACCAAAATGACAGTCGCGAAGATCGCCAATCTCTGCTTTGAGTGCCATTGATCAATCACCACCCGCGTCCGCGAGTGGCTTTCTATGACCAGACTCTCTTCTGAAATCACCCGTACTTTCGCGGTGAAGCTGTACCCACGACCGGGAAGCGTAGCGATGTAGGGCCCTCCCGCCACGGCTCCCAAAGTCTTCCGCAACACGAAGATGTTCTGCGCCAGGTTGGACTCCTCCACAAAGGTGTCGGGCCAGACGATCTTCATCAGATCGTCCTTCAACACCACTTGTTCGCTGGTACGGACCAGGGCCAGAAGAGTCTCGAAGGCTTTGGGCTGCAGGGGAACAGGTTGGTTATCGCGCAGGAGGAGGCGCTTCCCGGGGTCAAGCCGGAAAGGACCGAACTCGTATAACTCCTTCCCCTGGTTGCTCATAACACGCCCTAATAAATTCTGAGAACTTCCTAAAGACTTCTGAGGGCCATTTTGTGCAGGATGCCTCCCGTTCGGGGGCAGCGAACGAAAGTCGAGCAAAACGTGGAGAGCAATCTATCACGATTTCGGGGTGGGGCCAAGGGATCGAGGAAGTGGCAGGACTGACGCCAAGAGAAACGAATTCAATTTTGAGGAATGACTAGGAGGATCTATGCGATTGAAAGCCTTAGGGAGTCTTGGAACTTTATTAGGGATCGCGGTATTGACTGTCTTCGTGCACGTACCCAGAGCTAATTCACCGCTAACCACAGAAGTCATCACTCCGCGTCACCACGCACCCATGGTGCGGGTTGGGGTGCCGGGCGTGGATGGGAAGGTCAGTAGTTCAAACTGGAGCGGCTACGCGGTAACAGGCTCAGCGTTCAGCTATGCCAAGGGCTCGTGGCACGTCCCCGGAGTGGACTGCGCCAAGACTCCGAGCACTTATTCGTCGCACTGGGTCGGGATCGACGGATACTCCGACAAAACCGTGGAGCAGATCGGAACGGAGTCGGATTGCAGTGGCGGGACACCTACGTATTACGCCTGGTACGAATTTTACCCAGCAGGCATGGTACCCATATCCACCGTGCCTGTAGGGAACGGCAATATCATCTCGGCGGAGGTGAGTTACGACGGCTCGCAGTTCACCCTAAAAATCACCAACGAGAAAACAGGAAAGTCTTTCTTTACGACACAAACCGCCTCCGGGGCCAAACGGACCTCGGCCGAATGGATTTCCGAAGCGCCATCCAGCGGGGGAAGCGTCCTACCACTCGCCGACTTCGTCAAATCCAATTTTGGCTATGACAAAACGAGCATCAAGAACACTAACTATGCCAGCGACAGCTCGATCACAGGACCGATCAGTGACTTCGGCAGCAAGGCGGAAGAGATCACGATGATCAACGGGAGCACGAAGAAAGCAGTCCCGTCCTCCCTCACAACCGACGGTTCGAGTTTCGACGTGGTTTGGAAGCATGAGTGAAATGGGTGGGCGGCGCAAAGTTTGCGCCGCCTTATACCGCGGCGAGAGACGCTGAAACCGAGCCGAACATGGCTAGCAACCTAGAGCGATTTCGGGGTTGGGCGAGGCGATGGGGGAGAAGTATGACTCCCTATAAGAGGACCGAAATCACCGTCGAAACCGACCATGTGCTCATCATTCGGCGGCGACGAGCCATGCGAGCATGGTGCCCCCAATGTGGTTGTGAAGTGGAAATGGTCGGTATGGCCGAAGCTGAAGCCTCAACCGGAATATCCGGGCCGGAGTTGCGGGACTATGCCGAGACCCACGGTTGGCACCTTTTTCAGAATGACGATGGCTGCGATCTTATCTGTCTAGAGTCCAGGGCAGGCCATGCGGCACTATCCACTGTTCGTCCGCGCAGATGAATTGACCGGCTGCGCCGTCGCTGCCTGCGTCACGAATTTCATGAAATCTGATTCCGCAAGCCGAGATGAATGCACCTCGCCGCCAATTCCAAAGAATCTATTCGTCGTACCGTACAGATTGCCGATGGCGTCAAATGTCATGGGGCCGGACGGCTCGGCTCCGTCCCCCTGCCATCCCTGAAAGGTGTGAATAATGGATTCCGTCCATGGGCCGTTGGCATTCGGTGCAAGCGTAAAAACAACGCCACCACTTGCCCCGCTGCCGCCGGCGATCAGACCTGATATTGAGAACAACGGTACGAGAGCACAGTACGGCGAGACGAACCTGAGGCGGGGAACGAACAGAAAGAATAATCCCGCTGCGATGCCTCCCAAGATCGGCAGGATCAGCAGAGCAACAACAATTAAGCCGAGGCCGCCGAACATTCCGTCCCTCTCCTCGGGATGAAAAATAGCATAACTGTTGAAATCGGCCTTAACACTCAAATTTCGATTCCTTTCGATTTAGTTAGCATTCGTCCGTTCGGATGATGAGTGTAACCGAGATTTTCGCTAATCTTCGTCTTCCCATATTCTTCAGTAGACTGTCCTCATACCTGCAACACCAATCCAGCAACTGTACCCCTTGCGTCTTTTTTGGGCAGTCATCCGTATTACGAGTATGGTGGGGACGACCGCACTATCGCTGGAGGGGCTTGTGGCACTGGATGCGGATGTGGTCCGGCTTCGCCGAGGCGACCTGAACGCCCTCTCGGAACTGATTACCCAGTACCAGAATCGGCTGTATCGGTACCTGCTGCGCATCGTGCGAGAGCCCGCCGAGGCGGAAGACCTGTTCCAGCAAACATGGTTGAGAGTGGTCGAGAAGATTCGTTCCTTTGATGCAAGCCGCAATTTCGACGCCTGGCTGTTCACGCTGGCGCGCAACCTGGCGATCGATCATTTGCGCCGGATTCGTCCGGAGAGCCTCGACGAGCCGCTCGCCAACAGCCGGCATAGCGAAAATGTGGCGGACCGGATTTCAAGTAAAGATCACTCGCCGCTCGATCACGCGCTCGCGGCCGAGCGTCGAACGGAGATCAGCCAAGCGATGGCGGGGCTGCCGATGATCTATCGCGAAGCCCTCACACTGCGGTTCGAGGATGAGATGAAGATTGAGGAAATCGCGCAGGTTACCGCGGTTCCAGTATCAACGGCGAAGTCGCGGCTGCGACGTTCGCTGGAACAGTTGCGTGACGCGCTCGAAGCGCGGTATCCCGGAGGTACATGGCAATGAACGAGCACGACAAGATTCGAGAACTGCTGGCGCTGGCCGCAGCCGGCGCGCTGACGAGCGCGGAAGAAAAGCAGGTTGCCGAGCATGTGCGGTCTTGCATTGCCTGCTCGAACAAATTGGAGGCTTGGCGGCCGATTGCGAGCGAACTCCGCCGATTGCCGACGCCCCAGCCTTCTTCGTGGCTGGCGCAGGCGACGCTGGCGCGTGCCGAGGCGAAGCTTACGGAACAGGCCGAGCACGATTGGAACCGCCGCCTAATGATTGTTGTCGTGGCTTTTGCGTGGGTGCTGACGATTGCGAGCTGGGCGGTTTTCCACGTTGTGAGCGAACGTTTCGAGAGGTTGCTCGGGCCGCAGTTCAGCCATACCTTCTTTAGCCAAACCTTGTTCAGCCAAAGATGGATCAGTTTTGCCGCGTTCACCGCCCTGGAGTGGATCGCGGGAGGGGTAGCCGCAGTAATGCTGGCAATCCGGCAGCGCGGCGAAGGGAGGCTTGTATGAGCTGCTTCACAAAGGAATTGCGCGTGATTCCACAAGCAGCGTGGATCTTTGCAGGGTTCGCCTATGCGTGCCTCACCGTGTGGTTGTTCTTCTTCGTTGCACCAAAGGATCCGGAGATGGCCAAACTGCCGCGCTCGGTACAAGCGCTGCTGGTTTACGGATTTTTCCTGCTCATGGTGGCTTGGGTTGCGCTGGTCGGATACATCTATGGGGATGCGAAGCGGCGGCAGATGCGGTACGTAATGTGGACGCTACTGGCGATCTTCGTTCCCCATGCGATCGGGATGATCTTGTACTTCATTCTCCGCGACCCTCTGCCGAAGACGTGTTCCGGCTGTGGGCATGTCGAAAAAGCAAAGTTTCCATTCTGTCCGCACTGCGGCACTTTGCTGCAGCCAACGTGCCCGAAATGTGATAAGCCCGTTGAGCCCACTTGGACGAATTGCGCGTATTGCGGACAGCAACTGCCCGAGCCAGCGACGCGAGCTACACAAAATCCCTCTGTGGCGACGTAACGCCGTGCGCCTTCGCGATTTGAGGTCCGGGATTGACGGTTTCGTTTCCTCCGTTTGTTCGACGCTGTTGGATTGATACTTGACAAAAACAGGCGTTAACACGTTTTGACCATCGTCATTGTGGCTACCGGATTATCGTCAGGCTGGGAAAGAGAAACAAACCGTGTTAACGGGGAGCTCAAAGTCCAGAGACAAACGTCCCTGACAGTTTTGACAGTGGTCCCCTGTCAATTCACCTGAGACTATCGGCAGCCGCAACTAAACGGGGAACCTGTACGAAAACCGTCCCATTTGGCTGTGCCCGGGGGAAGCACGCCAGTGGGACGGTTTGAAAAGGTGGAGACAGACGGAACGTTCTTCAGCTTGTCGACGAATGGAGACAACTGCGGCACGTCGCGACTGTCGGGAAAGTCGTTCCTCTATCTCTCCCCCGCCCGCTTCTTACCCTCCAACATAACTCTTCTCAAGATCCGGTTGATTCGCGTCTGGTAACCCGGACCTTTGGACTTGAACCAGTCGACCACTTCGATATCCACGCGCAGTGAAATCCTCCGCTTGCGTGGACGGTTCCAGCGCGCCTCTGCGCTCTTCTCCTCCTCCGCCAGCGACAACAGGTCGTCCTCAACTGAAGCTCGCAGCTCGATCACTTTTCCGGGCCGCGACCGCGCCTTGCGGCGCTTTGCTTTCTTAGTCTTAGCTGTCATGACATAATCGTACGCCCTCTATCGTCATGACGCTACGTTCCCGCAGGAACATTCGGGTAGGGATCCTTCGACTGCGGTTGACCTTCGCTTTGCTCAGCTCAGTCCTCGCTCAGGATGACAATTGGTAAAGATTGTTGCTGGCGCTCACGACGACCAGAAAAATCCCCACTTCTCGCGCAGAAGGCGCGCGAGAAATGGGGCACCCGTCGCGGGATGCAGCCGGGCCCTTCGCTGCATCGGGAGAACGCCCTCATGCTGCATCGACAGTTGATGTCGGGCAGGGATCCTTCGACTGCGGTTGAGCTTCGCTTTGCTCAGCTCAATCCTCGCTCAGGATGACAATCGGTAAAGATTCTCGACAGCGCGTCAGTTCGGGTCGACTCTGCTATCTCGAGTCACATCCCACACTTCGTCTGGGGAACCGTAACCTCGTTGATAGGCTTGGCTGCAGATTTCGTAGGGCCTCAGGTCCATCGGACTCCACTGACTCGACGCTGGTGGCATGCCGCAAGAGCAGTACAGGATCCACCCGGAGGCGCCGTCGGCGGTGAGCGGCATCAGATACGATCCGTTGCGATACGGGCTGGAACTGGGCAGATATCGAGTACGGCATTTCGGACACTCGACGCAATGGCGAAGACGAGACATGGATGTTTGAAAGCGCTGTGACCGCAACCACTTTGGAACTTTCCGGCTCCGAAAAACCTTGTCATCCTGATGGCCTGCGTTCTTTGCAGGTCGGAGGACCTATGCACTCCCGGTCTGCGGTGCGGCAGCCAGAGTTGCATCGGTCCTCCGGCGCCAAACAGGCACCATCAGGATGACAATGACGGAATCCTCGACGGCTAAACGCCGCCTCGGAAATACAACAACGACTGCCCCATCCTGCAAAACCTCACATCTTGCGCCTTGGCGCAACATGGCTGAAAGGCACGGTGCGGAAGCTCAGAAGGTGCCTTTATCGTGTATTGAGCAGTGTGCGGACCTTGGCGAAAGCTGCTTGCCAACATGCGCTGCGGGCAAAGTGATTGTCGGATGCGTATGCACGACGTCTGCAATCGTCTTGCCCATGTCTTCGTCTACCGGGGTTGCCAAAAAGGAGTGGACGATTTTTCCCGCGTTCTTCCCGGCCATCTCCACTGCCATACCAGCGATTTGTCCGCTCTCATTGATGTTGCTGGCGGAGATCACGTAGAGGTTGGAATTTGCGGGAAATAGAGTGTTCAGGTCGTACATTTTGCCGTTCTGCCAGAGGATGCCGTGCGACCAACTGACGCTCGATTCGTCGTTGGGGGCGAAGGAACTTCCCACCGCCTGGCCCCGGTTGTTGATGCTGGTGGCAAACGAGGAAACATCTCCCGGGAAAAGGATGCCGAGGGCTGCGACCGTATTGTTCTGCCAAATGGCGGCCAAGGCTGTGCCGTCAGAGTTGACGGCTTGTCCAACAATTTGGTTGTGGCCGTTTATGGCGTAGGCTATGCCGCCTGGAGATCCGAGATCCGGCAGCGGGGTGGGAGTGCCGTTTTCCCAGAGTACGGCGTAATTCGCTGTGGTGCAGTTACCTGAGTAGCCCACGGCTTGGCCTTGATTGCTGATGCCGAATGCGACCCCGTCTGGATCGGTACCGATCCTCGGAAGAGCTTGGGCATTGCCTTTTGTCCACAACACCGGCAGGTCAACCATAAAATTCACTGTGCCGGATGGACAGGTGGAGTCCGCGGCACCATTTTCCGCATATCCTGCGACTTGTCCTCTGTTATTAATGGCGCTGGCCTGCCCGTTATTCCCGCCCACCGTTGGCAGAGCGCTCATGTGGCCGTTTTGCCAAAGAAAGGGAAGGCACGTAAGGTGCGTGCCGAAACCGCAAAGGTCTTCGCCATTCGGATCTGGAACAGATGTCTCGGACATACCGACGGCTGCCCCAGGATCGTTGATTCCGTTCCAATTGATCGAACTGTTCTTTCCTCCAAGCGTGCCGAGTGGGATGTTCAGTTCGCCGATGCTGATCGTATCTGTGCCCTGCACGAGGTGGGCGGAAAGGGAAATGCTGAAAGGATCCAGAAGCTGCTCCATATTCAACGTCAAGCCATAATTATTGAGGCCCATGGCCATGCCCAGGTTGTCGGGGTGTTGAACGCCCAAATCCTGAACTCTATACCTCGCTTGAGCGGCGGCATTGCTGAAGAAAGCCAGAACAATCGTGGTAATCCACGGCATCCAGAAATTTCGCAAGGGTCTAAGCATGCTCACTTCTCCTCCATTTCGGTTCGGACAATAGTTTCGGGGCAGAGGTGAGTAGCGATTTAAATCACGTACCACTCCGCGCTCTGCCAATGAATGTGCAATACAGTGCGGGCATGTGGTGTTCCACCTCAAGAACAATTACATGGCATAACAGGCCAGAGATTTCAGATTGTGGGGTGGAGGGACGAACTAACAACGTCCTGGGGCGATCTCGAAACGAGCGGGTCGAGTTTTTTCCAACTTTTCATACACACGCTGGTGAGACGTTACAGAATTCGAGAATGTCGGCATCCAAACGCCAGGCCGATTGTGATTGACTTTGCAACAATTAACATACAAACTGGTTGGTATGTTAGGAGTTCTCGACAAGAAGCACAGGTCCCGTGATCCGGAGCGCACGCGGGAACGGTTGCTGCACGCGGGTTATCGGGAGGTCTACCGTTCGGGATTCCAGAGCGCCAGCATCGATACGATTCTGGCTACCGCCAACGTGACCAAAGGAGCGCTCTACCACCACTTCGAGAGCAAAGAAGCTCTGGGACACGCCATTATCGAAGAGGTCGTCGCAACACTCCCCCGCGACAGGTGGATACTTCCTCTCGAACGGAGCACGGACAAGGACGCTATCGATGCTTTGATCGCCGTTGTCCGGGCGATACCGACTCGGCCACAGGACATCAAGGGCGGTTGTCCCCTGGTCAATCTGGCGCAGGAGATGTCTCCGCTCGACGAACAATTCCGCAAGCGATTGCAGAAAATCTTCCATGCCTGGCAACAAGCCGTTGCCATGGTTTTGCGGAGAGGGCAGTCTCAGGGAACGGTCCGCCGCGACCTGGTTCCGGAAGAGGCTGCGAGCTTCCTGATCGCGCTGGTCGAAGGCTACGAAGTGCTAGCGAAGAATTCCCAGGATGTGAAGGTGTGGGAAGTGGGAATTAGAAATATCGTGCGATGGCTGAAGTCGCTTCGCGCGCCGAGCCGCAAGAGGGGCGGATTGCGCCGAACCTAAGAGATCATGCGGCCGCGGCTGCTCAGCATCGCGGTCCAGCGAAACGTTTCGAACTGCATCCTGAAAAGGAGAACGAACCATGACAAGCATCCCAGTAACACGCAGGAATTTGCTCGCAACCGGAGCCTGCGTGCTGGCTGCCACCGTGATCCTGCCGGGGCCGGCAAGTGCAAACTCATCGGGAGAGGAAAACTCAACGAACGAGGAAGTAGTACGGAAGTGGTACGCAGCCTGGGAGACAAAAGACTGGGGACCAGTGGATCGCCTGCTCGCCGACAAGTTCACCTTTACTAGCGCCGCCGGCGACGACCACATCAGCAAGAGCATTTTTAAAACGCGATGCTGGGAAACACAGATCGATTTCATCCGACATTTTGACCTGGAGCGGGTTACCACCGGCGCGGAGGACGCTTTTGTGAAGTATCTTTGCTATACCAAGGACGGTAAATCGTTCCGGAACGTGGAGTATCTCCGAATTAAGAACGGACAGTTGGAATCCATTGAGTGTTATTTCGGCGAGCAGTCGAGCTTTCCGTCCGCAGTGAGCACTGGGCAGAAGTAACCGCGCGGCGAGTATCAGGAAGTGGAAACGAGAGAGCAAAGGGTTCCATGATGAACGCCCGCGAGATTCGTGATCGGAGAGCTGTTGCGCGTGAAATGTTTGTTCAACCAGCAGCTCGCGATAATGCGGACTTTTCGGCTAGCCCCCTGCAGCTGGTAACCCGAGTTGAGGCTGCAAACCTCATCCGAGTCTTGCAGCAGCTGGAAGGCATAGCAAAACGACGGGCGGCAAGAATCGCGTTCAAGACAAAAGGTAAAATTCTTTTTTTGGATTTGGCCGAGATCGTTGCCGTGCAAGCCGAAGGTAATTACGTTTCGTTGCGACACCGACCCAATCCTTATTTGCTGCGCGAGTCCCTCTCGTCCATGGCGGAGAAGCTCAAACCCTACGGTTTTATTCGCATCCACCGCTCGGTCGTCGTGAATATTTCGGCGGTCGAGGAGATCCAGCCTCTGCCGACGGGAGAGTATCGGCTGCGTGTAAAAGGTGGGAAGGAGTACCTGGTAACGCGCACATATAAAGATAACCTCAGAGATCTGGCTCAACTGTGGGTAGGATCAGAGCGCATTCCTGGTTAACAGGCGCCAAAGAATTCCGGCCCACCGGGAAGCGGCGCAGAACTGAAGCTTTCTTCGCCGCGTTCCCCTGGACGGCATTGAGGTTATTGTCCGAACACACCGAAAACAACGTTTTGGTTGGTCATGGAACTGACCCATCCATTACTGTTCTGGTTGGTGTAACCGGAGTTGAGAAAAAGATCGATCTGATCGTTGTCCGCCAGATTCCAAAAAGCGTTGACGTCAGAATTTGCCGGGGTGCTGACCACGATCCAATACTGTTGCCCGGCGGAGAGCGCAATTCCTGAGCTATTCCTGACCTGCACGGTGCAGCAAGTTCCTGACTCGCCCAGCTTGCTGATGGTCCACTGCTCCAGCGCGGCGCCGGGAATACCGCCGTTATCCGCATTGAGGCTAAGAATTACGGTCGCGTCATTTCCGCTCAGATAACCGATCGAGACGATGACCCTTTCCGCCGTTGCGGCAGCGGTCGGTGTAAACGCAGCCGCATGCCACCATTCAATATTGAACGGCGGACTATCCGGACCCGAAATCGTGGCTCCCTCACAGCACCAGTAAAGACCTTTTGGATACGCGACTGCGAGATTGCTGAAGATGGTTTTCAAGCCCGCGGTCGCGTCAACATAAGGAGTATTGGCGCGTGACGGGGCGGTGATCATTGTCATTTTGTGGTCTTTGGTGGTCACAGCGCTCGGAGCCGCATGGTTCGTTTGCGCTGACAGAAAGGTTGCGGCCTCTAGCATCACCATCACACACATCGCAATACGGCAGACCTGTCTCATCGTCTGGGTTCTCCTGGATCACGACTGGAAGATGCCGCGCCTGAAATCCGGCTGCTGGCGCGGGTTGCCGAGGAGTATATCAATTTCTCTGGCGCCGCCTTACACAATTTGAGGATTCAGTAGTGGCGAGAGATCTCGCGCATTTCTACCTTGCACTACACGCGAGATCCCTCACTCCGCCTGAAGAACGGCTCCGTTCGGGATGACGCCAGAACTGACAGTACAAAGGACCATCAGATTTTCAAACCGAGCCACTACCGATTTCTCTTCGAATAGAGTGACAATCTTCAGACGCCAACTTTCCTGTAGCTTATGATCATGAGACTGCTCGTCGGTTCGTCTTGTGTCATCGCAGCAGGAATAATCGCCCTCGTTCTCATTCACCACGCGAACGGCCAGCCGGCGTTGCCTTCGCAGCCAATCTTCCGATCCTTCGAGCGTGTTCAATTGCTCGAGGACAAGGGCGAAACGTCGGCCAGCGTCAGGGTCGGCGATCTCAATGGCGACGGGCTGCTGGATATCGTGCTGGCGAAGGGCCGCCACTGGCCGCTGCACAGCCGCGTGCTGCTGAACGATGGCAAGGGAGGCTTCTCGGCCAGCAATCTGGGCACAACACCTGCGCGGACCTACTCCGCGGCTTTGGCCGATGTAGATGGCGATGGCCATCTCGACATTGTGGTCAGCAATGATGCGCCCGACCGCAAACTGGTGTATCGCAACGATGGCAAGGGGCACTTCACGGAGATCGGAACATTCGGTGACCCCGCCTGGCAAACGCGATACGTGACACTCGCCGATCTTAATGGCGACGGCTTTCCTGATATCGTAGCGGTGAACCGCGGAGACTATCCGGATATCGGAGCAACTGGACCGCACACCCCGGTGCCGAGTTTCGTCTGCTTGAATGACGGCAAGGGTCATTTTCCGGTGTGCCAGCCGCTGCCGACCGAATCCGCCACATCGATTGTCGCAGCGGATTTTGATGGTGACGGCGCGATCGACTTGTTTGTGCCGCATCGCGATGGCGGACAGAGCATCATCTTATGGAACGATGGGAAGGGCCATTTCCCCACCTCGACCAAGGTGGGACCGAGTGCGGCCTGGATCCGGATTGCCGCCGCCGCCGACTTTGATGGCGATGGTCACCTGGACCTGGCAATCATCGACGAGGAAAAAAAAGGCGCCTACGTGATCTTCAATCGCGGTGGGCGCAACTTCGGAAATCCCGTACAACTTCCCGGACCGTCGAGGACGCCCTACGCGCTGGCGGTGGCGGATCTCAATCGCGACGGCCGGCCCGACATTATTATTGGATGGGTGCACCAGCCGGGATCGATCTACTACAACACGGGGCAGGGACACAGCTTTCATGAGGTTCCGTGGAACGACGGCAAAGGAGTCGTCTACGGCATGGCGTTTGCCGACTTCAACGGCGACGGTTGGCCCGACATCGTGGCGGCGCGCTCCGACGCCCCGAACGGAATCTGGTTCAGCACACCACCGGCGTCGGGACATTAGAAACATTGGGTGCCCCATGGCTGGCTGGTTTTGCGAGAAGTGGGGATTTTGACGTTCGTCATGATCCCAAAATCAACGAAGACGTAGGAGCAAGATCTGCGAAGCAAGGACCAGTATCCTGAAAAAGGAGGGCGCGACAACATGACGGGCATAGGCACACGAGTTCTGTTCATCGCAGGTTTTGGTCCGATCGATCCGAACATTGCCGAGAGTCGCGCGCTGTATGCCGACGCCCTTGGCATCACTTTCAACGAAGACGCGGGCGGCTATCTCTACACGGGCGGTCTACAAGGCGCGAAGCACTTTGCCCTGTGGCCGCTTTCGCAAGCGGCGCAGTCGTGCTTTGGCAGCGACTCCTGGCCGAATGATGTCCCCGTCCCGCAAGCCTGGCTCGAGTTCGAAGTGGAGGACCTCGAGAAGGCTACAGCCGATCTCGAATCGCGGGGATATCGAATGCTCATCAAGAACAAGAAGGAGCCGTGGGGCCAAACCGTCAGCCGATTTCTGTCACCCGAGAATCTGTTGGTCGCCGTCACCTTCACTCCTTCGCTGCGTAAACAGAAATAGTCATCTGCGGGTGGCCGAGAGCTTGAACGGCCGGACACGACCCAGAGCCGTGGGCGCCCATTTCTCGCGCGCCCTTTTGCGCGAAAAGTGGGGATTCCCGGGAGTGCGGCTATACTTATGCCGAACTCCATAATCGAGGTGCTTCGTGCGCCGGGTTCCGCTCGCTGTGCTGATCGCGTCAATTCTTATTTACCTTCCCGTGGGCGCAACTGACGCCCCGAAGAAGATGGGCACCGACGAACTCACCCAGATGGTCGCGGCTGCGCAGATGATGTCCGATGCAGACTTGGCGCAGAAACTCGCCGGGGTCGTGCTGACGGATCGGTTGAGCGGCGCTCGCTTAGCCGATTTGACGAGCAGACTATCCGGAGATAAGTCGCGCATGGCACTTATGTTGGTGGCCGGCCAGTCGATTTTTCTGCAGCCGCCTGCCGACGAAATGCCCGCCGATGCCGCGCCGACCGCCGCGTCGGCGCAGCAAATGCTGGTCAAGGTCGTGAACTACGTGAACGCAACCGTTCGCCAGTTGCCCAACCTCATGGCCATGCGTTTTACGAACGGATTTGAAGACCAGCCGAGGGAAGACAAGATGGGTCGCACCGGAGTCGAGAGCACCTTTTCCTTGCCCCTTCACTGGGTCGGGAGCCTCAAAACCGAGGTGACGTATCGAGACCGGAAAGAGACGGAAGACAAGAGCGTGAAAGTTGAGAAGAAAGGAAATGGCGTTGCAGGCCTGATCACAGCAGGCGAGTTTGGGCCCATTCTATCCATTGTTCTGGCGGACGCTGCGAAGGGCAAACTTGCCTGGACGCGGTGGGAGAAGGACAGTGATGGAATATTGGCCGTTTTCCATTATCAAGTGCCAGAGGACAAGTCGAATTACCACGTGAAGTTCTGCTGTGTTTTGGGGGGCTATAACTTAGACGGCACACCGAAGGTGCAGGTATCGGATGAGCGCTCTGCCTATCACGGTGACATTGTGTTCAGCCCGGCGGACGGTTCGATCCGGCTACTGACGGTGAAAGCCGACGTTCCCGCTGATGCCTTGGTCTCAGGCGCCGGAATTGCGATCGAGTATGCAGCAACGGATATCGGTGGCCGTACCTATATCTGCCCGGTAAGGAGCGTTTCGCTGCTGCAGGCGCACACTGATCAGAGCGGCGCTATTGTAAGCTCCGATCACATGGGTCCAGCCAAGACCTTCCTGAACGACGTGAGGTTCAGTCACTACCGCCGGTTCGGATCCGAAGCAAAGATTCTGGCCAATTCCCCCAAAGACTGAACTGGAGGGTGGCCATCCGTCGGCGTCATCCCGAACGCGCCGCGTTTTTCATCACTCAGCGGACTAAGAGTTGCTCATATTGCGCAACTTTGCAATGTCCTCGTCGGTGCGATTGCCGTGGATCTCGATCTTTGCCGCCCACAGGACCATTCGAAGTTCGATTCGAACAGGGATGGGTTTCGTGGTTCCCACCCTCGCAAACTGCGCAAGGGTGGGGCTCCCTCGGCCGTGGTGATTCCCGATATGCGAAAGAGTGGGCCAACCGGCCTAGCCGGAGCGTTGGCGGAGTGAAGGATCTCCCGCTTCCCGGCGGCACGTGTAAGGAAGATCCCTCCGCGCGCTGGTAAAAGCGCGCGCGTTCGGGACGACGCCGTTGGAGAGAGCCGAAGATCTTTACTGAAAAGCAGCTCCGTTCAGATGACGCCACTGCGCGGGCCGAAGGTGGTTTGCAGAGATGGTCCCTCTCCGCAATGCAGAAACTATTTTTGCGTGTCCTGAATCAGCACAAGATCGGACGGTGTTTCTCCGCGCACCAACGCGAGGCCTTTGCCATCCTGCGACCACTGATAGGAATAAATTTTCAAGGCAGAAAAATTCGTAATTTGTCGGCCGGGTCCGCCGTCCAGCGGTTGCAGCCACAGATTGTCCACGCCCTTTTCGCGGATCGGATATGTGACCCCCTTGCCATCCGGGCTGAAGCGCAGAAGCCCGACATGTCGAGGATCGAACTCAAGAGTTCGCAACAGGGTTCCCGATGCAACCGAAACCAGAGAGATATTCGGCCTCTGCACCTTGAAGTCGTAAGTTTCCAGGGCTGCGGTCTTTCCATCGCGAGCAATGTCATAGGCGCCACTGGTATCTGCAAAAACAGGGGCAAGCCGTCGAGCCTCGCCTCCATCGATGGGCACTTCCATGAAGGCGTTGGCCGTCAAATTTACAAAAAAGACCGTCTTACCATCCGGCGAGCACATTGGGTATTGATCGTTCGTGCCGTTCGTCAGCCGACGCAAGCCCGTGCCGTCGGCTTCGCTGCGCCAAATGTTCAGCGATATGACTTTCATTGTCCCTTGAGTGAAGATGACGTGACCGTCGCTGCAACCTTGCGCATTAAAAGCCGCCAAGCCATTTTCGGGTGTGATCCCGCCTTTCACAGCGCCATCCGCAGCTACGAAGCGAACGACAGGCAGCTGGTCGATGAGGAGCTTCCCGTCGCTGGTCCAGGAAACGGCTTGTGCCGGCTCTCCAGAAGTGATCTGTTTGACATCAGAATAGTCAAACTTCTGGCCGTTACTTACATAGACGTCACGCACCGACTGGTGCATCACGGCGGCGATGGTTTTGCCATCGGAGGAAACGCTTGGATTCGTGTAGTTATTGGTGTCTGCCGTAATGGCGCGGAATTTGCCGTCCGGAAAACTTACGAGGCCCAGTTGTTGCTGCGTGAAATTCGTTTCCTGGTTCGAATAGGTCACCGCCAGATCTTTTCCGCTGGGCAGCCACGAGGCGCTTTGGAGTACTGTGTAGGACGGACCCGGCACGGCCTTGCGATTGCCGGTGTTGGGGTCAATCGAATCAACGGCGGTCAAACTATTCTGCACGCGCTCGAAGTCAAGTCCGGCAATCGTCTTTCCATCCGGAGACCAGGCCACATCCATCATTGGTTCGGTCATGGAACCGGTAAAAACTTTCTTTTCCTCGCCGCCATCCACGTTAGCGACCACCACAAAATACTTGCCCGGCTCTGGGTCGTTGGCCCGGACAAAAACCAGACGCTTCCCATCAGGAGAGAAGCTGGGATTCGTATCGATATCTTTGACCAGAAGTTGCGGCGTCCCGCCCAGCACCGGAATGCGATAAAGATCGTACTCCTGGGATGACGGGCCGCTGACCGGCTCGGTGTGCGAATAATAAATATGACTCCCATCGGGCGAGAAGCGTAATGCCCGAAACTGCACCCGCTGCGGTTGAAGGATCTGCACGTTGCTTTCGCTCGAGAGATGCCGCAGCCACAACGATTCACTGCCCTCGTTGTTCAGAACATAGGCGAGATAGTTTCCATCCGGAGACATGGCGCCGAGGCGGGCATTGTGAGTACCGCTGACGCGCGTGATCTTTACGTTTTGAAAGGGCTGGGGGCGGGCGGAGAAGAACAGACTGTAAACTCCGAAACCAGCGGCGGCGATCAGCAGAATGACCAACGCTGCCATAGCGCCAAGGCTGGCCTTATGATGGCGCGCTGCTTCGGCCAGCACAGCACTGCTGCTCGAGCCACGATCGACGCCCGGAGCCGGGCTGACAGCTGGTGCACGAGCAACCGTGGAATCCTGGGCCTGCACCCTTCCGGATTCGGTGTCGCGCTTCAGCCGCTTGAGATCACTCCTGACTTCAGCTGCCGACTGACACCGCAGATCACGGTCCTTCTCCAACAGCTTGTTGATGACGTCCTCGAGCTTAGGAGGAACTGCCGGATTCAACCGTGTAGGCGTCACCGGAGCGCGGTTTAATATGCCGTCAAAGATCGTGGCCGAGGTTTCTCCCGGAAACGGCAAGGCCCCCGTCGCCATCTCATACAACACAATCCCGAACGAAAATAGATCGCTGCGCGCATCGAGTTCTTTCCCTCGCGCCTGCTCGGGCGACATATAAGCGACCGTGCCGACCGCAGAGCCGGGGCTGGTGAGATACTCCGCGCCGTCGAGGGTTGCCGCTGTCGCTACAAGCGACACGGCCTTTGGCGTGACCGTAACCTTGGCCAGTCCGAAATCTAAAATCTTCGCATTTCCGCGCTTGGTCACAAAGATATTCGCGGGCTTGATGTCGCGATGAACAATCCCCCCGCTGTGCGCGGCATCAAGCGCATCGGCAATCTCGATGCCGAGCGACAGTAGAGTTTCCATCTCCAGCGTGTGGCCATTGATGAGTTGTTTCAACGTGACGCCTTCGAGATACTCCATCACGATGAAAGTCTGGCCATCCTGCTCGTCGATCTCGTGAATCGTGCAAATGTTGGGATGGTTGAGCGCGGAAGCCGACTTGGCCTCGCGGCGAAAACGCATCAGAGCTTGCGGATCCTTGGCCACTTCGTCAGGAAGAAATTTCAGAGCGACGAAGCGGTCCAGTTTTGTGTCCTGGGCCTTATAGACGACACCCATCCCGCCACCGCCGATCTTCTCGACGATGCGGTAATGCGAGATGACCTGATCAATCATGGGTTGGCCCGGGAGCCTCTAATCTTAAGGATGACAGCAAGGCGAGTCAACGCAGGATGGTCCACAAAAACAGCGCCTGTAAGTATGTCATCCTGAGCGAGGATTGATCTCTGCGCCGTAAGCGCAAAGATCAACCGCAGTCGAAGTGCCTGCCCTGAGGCGAATGCCGAAGGGACCCCTAGTCCGCGTGCAACATTAGGGCTTGGCAAGGCTTTCTTACGATGCCTCGGGGGTACCCACCCCTCCCGAAAGCGCAGGAGAGAGACATCGACAGTGATGATGGCGCCGGCAACTCAAAAGGCTGTGCACCCGTCCAACGGTAACAACTATGGGCAGAACATACACCTTCTATCTCGCGGCGCTCGATGCGGCGATATGCGTCTTTTTCATCATCCACGCATTCTTTTTGGGCCACTTCTTTGTCCAGTCAAGAACAGTGCACCGCGATGTGATGCAAGGCTTCCTCATCGGCGTCGGGCTTGCGTTCGTCACGGCGCAAGCCTACGCGTGGATCAAGGCCACGAACGTCAACGGCTGGATCACCATGTTCGGATTGGGCGTCCCCGGCAACGGCATGCTGCTCCGAGCCGCACACGCCCAATATTTTCCCGGCCCGGTGAACGCACCGGAAGAGGCGATGTATTGGTGGACAAACGCTGATGGTGCCGGCCATACGCTCAACGGGGAGCACGACTACACGATGCATTTCCCGCCGGGAGGCCTTCCGCCCAACGATGCATTCTGGTCGCTGACGATGGGCGATGCGAAAAACCGTTTTGTGGCAAATCCGATCAACCGGTATAGCGTAAGCAATCGCTCCGGCCTTGTGCCGAGCGCCGACGGCTCCGTCGACATCTACATTCAGAACACCGCTCCCGCAGGTCATGAATCCAACTGGCTGCCCGCGCCGGCAGGCAAATTCATACTTTGGATGCGCGTCTATGTGCCCGGCGCAGCCATTCTCGACGGAACGTACAAGGTACCGCCGGTCGCTCAATCCAAGTGAAATGACAATGGAACACGTGCTCATATTCGGTGCGGTTTGTATTACGACATGGTTCCTTTTCATCTACTTTTGGCCACGCATGATGCTGTACGTGTACAAGAGAGCGATCCTCGTGAAAGGATTCGGCGACGGTCCCATCCCGGTCAACTCGCTCTACACGCAGCCACAAAACCTCTTTGCAGATCCCATTGCCTTGCAATCCACCTCGGGCTCGAAATCGGTAACGGCCGGCATGAACCGCGACACGCTCATTACGATCGGCTGGTTAGACCTCGCCAAAGGACCGTTAGTCTTGCACGTGCCGGACACGGCCGGACGCTACTACAGCGTGCAGTTCACCGATCCGTCGAACAACACCAACTTTGCCTACATCGGCAAGCGCACAACGGGCACGGATGCCGGCGACTTCCTCATCAGCGGCCCCGGCTGGAAAGGATTTGTACCGCCGGGGATGACACAGATTTGTTCGCCGAACGATTCGGTGCTTGTCATCGGACGGGTCTTGGTTGAGAACAGCAGCGATCTTCCGACCGCATATAACCTTGCGAAACAGATTCAGCTGGCGCGGCAGAACAACTGACAATCCGTATAAGCCGGAATGTCGGGTGCCACGTACGGCGTCATCCCGAACGACCGCGTTTTCACCACCGGGCGGAGGGATCTCGCGTGGACAAAACTCCGCAGTATCCGCGCGTTTGTATCGCTTCCCTTCTTGAGTCCTCCACTCGCCAGAGGTGAAGTTTTTGCAACGCTTTACATTCCTCTGACAACCAGCTGGCGCTTTCCCTCGGTATGTTTCATGGCGGCACGTAGCCACCGACTCTGATCGCAAGGAAGCAAAATGACCAGACACATTCGATCCATCGCAATGACCTTTG
>Ga0070734_10000212_pt1 | contig 154920 bp, 147 predicted proteins | sample Coa_R1_8_FD_66444 | JGI IMG/M metagenome (GOLD analysis project Ga0070734, IMG submission 66444) | Surface soil microbial communities from Centralia Pennsylvania, which are recovering from an underground coalmine fire - Coalmine... | ecosystem: Environmental > Terrestrial > Soil >... | reverse complement strand
GGCCGAACCGCTCCAGAAGGGCTTGCCGGTGGCGGGATCGGTGCCCTGCGGCAGCACGAAGGACTGGTTGCTCGACGTGGCACCGAAGGCGAAGATTTCCAAGCTCGCGCCCGCGACCGTCGGATCGCCGACGATCGTCACCGGGCTCGCCTTCTGGAGGCCCTGGCCGATGAAGCCGCGCCGGCTGGGCTCCGCGCCCAGCGTCGGGTCCTTGATCAGCTCCTGCTTGCCGGTGAGCTTTTGATCGGCGGGCTGCGAGAGGCCGATCTCGATGCCCGACTGCGCGCTGGCGGCATCGTACCCCAGGGTGACTCCGCGATTCGCCGAGCATCCGTTGGTGACGCCGATGTCCACGGCGATCGAGCCGCCCGCGGCGACGAGCGTCGGGGAGAGCGGCGCGCCGTTGAGCGCCACCAGGCCGAGACTGGCCGACGAGATGGTGACATTGCTCGCGGTGGTGGAACCGATCGGGGTCTTCGAGCCGCCGCTGTCGACCGCGGACAAGGTCACGGCGACGGTCGCGCAGCCCGTCATCTGCTGGTTTGCCTTGAGATAGACCGAGGCGCCGACGATGGACTCGATCGTGGTGTCGGAGCCGAAGGCCTGCGCCGTGAACGTGGGAAATGCGACCGTCTGGCCGCGCGGCACCGAGACCTGGACGGTGACCGGCGTGCTACCACCGGGGGCGGTTTCGTCCAGGAAGGAATGCGTCGTCCCGCCCGGCACCGCGACGCCGGAGGCGCTGTTGTGGAGGTAGAACGTCCGCTGCACGCTCCCGGCGCGCGCGCTCCCGAGCGCGAGAAGACCCAGAGCAGCCAACGCGACACCGACGGCAAGAACCCCCACGGATCGCATGCGGACCTCCCCAAGATTGGCGGCCAGCCGCTAACAAGAATCCACGGCGATTGAGACTCCCCCAGATCTCGCCCGGCTGTCAAGGTGAGAAATGACCGGCGATCGCCCGCGATATTCCGCTCCCAGCGATTGCCCGAGCGCACCCGACCCGGCAGGCCGGAGCGATGCTCGCCCGCGTCCGCTCCGGGGCGCTGCGCGGCATCGACGCGCTCGTCGTCGATGTCGAGGTCGACGTGTCGCCCGGGCTGCCTCAGACCACGACCGTCGGCCTCCCAGACGGCGCGGTGCGCGAGGCGCGCGACCGCATCCGCGCGGCGCTGCGCAACTCGGGCTTCGACTATCCGCCCCGCCGCGTGACCGTGAACCTCGGCCCCGCCGGCATCCGGAAGGAGGGCGCCGCCTTCGACCTCCCGATCGCGCTCGGCGTCCTCGCCGCCGCGGGCACGGCGGCGCTGCCGGACCTGGGCGCGTGCTGCGCGCTCGGCGAGCTCGGCCTCGACGGCCGCGTCCACCCGGTGCGCGGCGCGCTGCCGGTCGCCGCGGCCGCGCGGGCCGCCGGCCTGCGCGCCTTGCTGGTGCCCCGCGCCAACGCCGCCGAGGCGGCGCTCGCCGGCGGGCCGCCGGTGATCGGCGTCGACGCGCTCGGCGAGGCCGTCGGCCACCTCCGCGGGGAGGCGCCGCTGGCGCCGGTGAGCGTCGATGCCGCCGCCCTGCTCGCCGCCGCGCCGCTCGCGGCAGGCGACCTCGCCGACGTCCGCGGGCAGGCGCACGCCAAGCGCGCCCTCGAGGTGGCCGCGGCGGGCGGCCACAACGTCCTCAGATTGTGGTCGGTGTTGAACATCGGCTGGCACGGTGCTTGCCCGCGCCCCTTCGGTAGGCAGGGGCGCCCCTTCGGTCGGCAAGAGGCCGTGCAATTCGATCATGCGGACGTGGACCACCACGCGGTCGACGAGGAGGCGGAGGAGCCGTTGCCGACCAGCCGCATCGAGGCGGTCGAGCCCTCGGCAGACGAGTTTGCAGTAGCGGAGAGCAGCGTCGTGGCGCTGAGTGTCCGCGCTGCCGGCGGCAGCGTCGGCTTCGGCAGCGGCTAGCCGCCGCGCGAGAGCCTCGGCCTGGCGGTCGAGGTGGCGGGCGCGCTCGGCGTAGATCGCCTTGTTCAACGACTCGTCGAGGTAGAGCGACAGCAGTCGCTCCCGCTGGCGGTCCACGCGGCCGAGCTGGCGCTTCAGGTCGGCCACCTCGGTTTGTGCCGCGACGCGACAGCTATCGAGGGCCTGGCGTGATGCCTTGACCTTGGCGAGCAGCACGTCGGGGTCGCGCAGCACCCGCTCGAGCGCTTCCCAGACGGCAGCCTCCACGGGCTCGGCGGCACGCACGGGGAGGCGACACCGCCCCTCGTCGCCAGCCACCTGGCGGTCGCGTCCTGCGCAGCGGTACACGCGCTTCCCGTGCATCGGAATGCCGTGGATGCGGCGGCCGCAGCCGCCGCAGACGAGCAGGCCCTTGAGGAGGTAGAGGCGCCGGCCGCCGCCCCCGAGCACGTTGCGGTGCCGAGCGAGCTGCCCCTGCACACGGTCGAATATCGCGCGCGCGATGATCGCCGGCACGGCAATCTCGATCCACTCCGACTCTGGTCGGAACTGATCGCGGTGTACTCCGGGGAGTCGCCGGTTGTAGTAGGCCAAGCCGGCGTATAGCGGACTCGTCAACATCCGCCGCACAGACGACTTCGCCCAGCGGCCTGCGCGCCGCGGCTTGAGGTTTTGGGCGTTGAGACGGTCGGTGATCCGTCGCACCGACTCGCCGTCGATCACCCACGCAAACATTTCCCGCACGGCGGCCGCTTCGTTCTCGTCGATCACGAGCCCCGCGGGCTTGGCGGGATCGAGACGGTAGCCGTAGGGGGTCGGGCCGCCCGGGAGTAGGCCGCGCAGCGCCTTCTCGCGCCGACCTCGCTGCGTCCGTTCCTTGATCGTGTGCCGCTCGAACTCTGCAATGGCCGCCAACATCTGGCGCTGAAGGTTCCCCGCTGGGGAGTCGTCGGTGGAGATCGAGACGTACTCGACGCCCCGCCCGCGCTGCTTCATCTCGCGCTCGAGGAGCAGCGAGAACATCAGGTCGCGTGCCAGCCGGTCGGGCGAGTGCACGAGCACGATATCGAACGCGCCGAGGCGCGCCGCCTCGCGCAACCTCGTCAGTTGCGGCCGTTCGAGCGTCGCGCCGCTGTACCCGTCGTCTACGAACTCGTCCACAACCTCCCACCCCCGAGCCTTCGCACGCTCGCGGAGGGCGCGGAGCTGTGAGTCGACACCGTACTTCTCGGCCTGCTCGTCGGTCGAAACGCGCGTGTAGAGGGCGACCCGCGTCGATGGCTGTGCGTCGGTCACGCGTCGCTCTGCCCCACGGCCGCTAGCACCGCGAGCGCCTTCGCCCACCGATCGCCGCTCGGGTCGGACGTCTCCACGATCTTCACCGCTAGTAGATTGTGCGCGTCCCATGTCAACGCCTCCGGCGAGGTTGTTTCGCCAGGAGCTTCATCAACCGGGCCGCACTCTCCCGAATGCCGAGCATGCCCCCCTCCCACCGAGTGACGGTGTTGGTCGCGACCCCGACCTTTTTGGCGAATTCCGCCTGCGTCAGCCCCAGCTTCGTGCGTATCACACGGACCTCGCCCGCAGTCATCGGCCCAATCATACGTTACGTAGGGTACGCCTGTCGAGACCACTGCAGCCGACCACGACCGGCGCTCGCTCGGCATCACCGCGCCGCCTCTGCCGCCCGCACGCCCCCCTTGCAGGCCGTGCACCGGAAGACGTCGCGCTCGCCGGCCACGAAGCGGTCGCACCAGACACCGACCCCGCAGGCGACGCACACCCGCCGAACCGGGCCGCCGGTGCCGTCGAGCACTGCGCCGATGGACACCGGCCGCCGGCGCGCCGGAGGCACGTGGGGCTTCATGACCGTCCCCCGAGATGGAGCTGGGCGAGCCGGTCACCTGCCGCCGCCTCGGCCGCCAGGCGAGCCTCCTCCTCGGCCGTGAGGTCGGCCGTCCGACTTTGGAGCGAGCGTCCGACTCTGTCCAAGTGTCCAAGTCTCGCGCCGTTGTTGGGGTTTTCGGCTGTCGGCGCGCCAGATTTTCCAGTCTCGACAGTCTCGGACGCTTCCGGGGGACTTGGGAGGCTCCACATCCACCCGCCCTGGAAGCCAGCGGGCTCGCTACGCACGCGCAGGTCCCGCTTCGCCCGCCGCCAGGCCCGTTCCCCGACGCCGGCCGCGCGCAGGTTCTTCTGCACATCCTGCGCAGGCCGGGGACCGTCCCGGAGGAGCTGGCGCAGGATCGCGGTGGCCTCGTCCCCCTCGTCGCGCGCCTCGTCCGTCTCGCTCGCGATGAGGTCGGCGGCCCGCACGCCGGTCGCTTCCCCGGCCCAGGCGATGCCGGAGGTGCGGATGGTCGCCTCGTCCCCCGGCACGGCCCGCGCCTCGAGCCGGAGCCGAAGCGAAGGCGCGCGCACCCCAAAGTTGCACTTCGCGTGCGCTAGGACGCGTGTGGGGCCTTCCCGGTCGTCCGGGTCAGGGCCCAGGAGGAGAACCGATCGCGCAGCTGCCACGAACGCCACCGAGCCCCCCACCCGCGAGAGCACCGCGGCCTGGTCGGACTTATTCAGGTGCACGATGCCGAGGATGGCGACGGCCGCTTCTTCGGCCAGCCACACCAGCGGCGCAATCGCTCGGCGGACATCTTGATCACGGTGGGCGTTCACCGTGTCCGCCAGGTGCGCCACGAACGGGTCGATCACGAGGAACCGAGCGCCCGCTGCCACGACGCGGTCCTTCAGCGCGGCGACATCGTCGGGAAGCACGAGCCCACCCGTGATGCCGTCCCGGCGTACCTGCACCAGGTGGACGCGCGCCAGATCCGCGCCCGCCGCGAGGAGGCGCGGCACGACCACCTGCGCGACGGCGTCCTCCGCCGTCGCCAACACCACCGCGACCGGAACGCCCGACAGGTCCCCCTCGAGCTGGCCGCGGGAGGCGCGCGCCGCGAGCTCGATGGTCAGCGTCGACTTGCCGGCGCCGGGATCGCCGACGAGCAGCGTGAGCGCGCCGAGCGGCACGCGATCGCGCCAGGCCCAGACCACAGGCTCCGGCACGAAGGAAGCAGCCGGCAGGAGGACGACGCCCTCTTCGGCGACTGCCGCTCCGTCGCCACCCTCGCGGATCATGCGGCGGGCCTCCGCATCGCCGGCCGTGCCGATGCGCGCTGGCGCTCGAGGTGTTCGAGCAGCCACCGCGTCGCTGCGATGACTTCCTGGAGCTGCGCGGCGCCCACACAGGGGAAGGTCGCCAGCGGGGAATCGAGCGGCGGACTCCCGTCGGACGCGAGCAACTCGCAGACGCGGCCGAGCGTGTGCAGCATGCGGCGGCGCATGGCGTCGCGGAGCCGCCGCTGTAGCTCCCCGAGCTGGTGCGGGTGCTCCTGCCAGAACGCGGCGCAATCTGCGGCGATCCCGAGCAGCCCGCGCGCGGCAAGGGCGGTGTCCACCGCCGCCGGCGTGGGCTCGACCGCGAGCAGAATGCGGAAAATTTCGCCTGCGGTGCCCCCCACCGCCTTCGACGGCAACCACACTTCGGGGATCCGCTCGGGGTGAGCGACGAGCTGGCCGACGAGGAGGTCGGCGGATTCGCCGGGCGCGGTTCCGCTGTGGCTGCTACACTGCATCCAGCAGCCCTGTCCTCCGTGGCGGCTGCTCGTCACGGATCGCCGCGCGCACGCAGTCCCGGATGAACTCGGGCCGCGGCATCGGGAGGCCGCCACGCGGCGCCCACGGGTAGCCCGCGGACTGACCCGCGCCAAGCAGGGCAGCGATGAGTGCCCCGTCGGCGGCGGTGATCCCGGAGGTGGTGCGACGAAGCGCGCGCCGCGGTGCGATTGCGACAACCGGGAGCAGACCGAGCCGTTGCCCGCGATCCCACGCGGGGCCCGGGAAGCGGATCTCCGCGCCTGCTCTTCGTCCGCCTCGCGCCAGTACCGCCTCGGTGATGCGCTCGACGAGCCGAGGATCGCGTCGCTGCCCCACTGCCCCGCGCTCCACTCCCGTCGCCGCAGCGCCGCGATCGCGGCGGGCAGCACCGCCGCCAGCGCCACGAGGCCCGTCGTCCTCGACTTCGGCGACGAAGCGCCCCGCAGTCGGGAGGGTCCAGGGAAGCGCCACCCCGCTGACCGCGCCGAGAAGCCGGTGCCGGGTGCGAACGCGGTCTCGGCGCGCACGATCGGTGCTCATGCGGGTCCCGGCCTTGGCGCAGGGGCGTCGCCGGCGGCGACGGGTCTCGCGCCCTGCGCGGCGCACCACCGCGCCATCTCCACGACCAGACGATCGGCCGGGGTGCGGTAGTGCGCCGCGAGACGCTGGAGGAGCCGGCCGCGAAGCGGACGGTCTCCCCGCTCGGCGAGGGAAACCGTCGTCTCATGCAGTCCCGTGGCGCGGGAGACGTCGCGCAGCCTTTCGCCGCGGAGCAAGCGGCGGGCCCGCAGCGGGCTCGGCCTGGGCGGAGTCGGCGTAACCACGCCGTGCGTACTGCCCGCGCCCGGCGCGCCTGTCTACTTCGACAGGGTGGAGTTTTATTCGGCGTCCGCGGGGGGGGCGTGCCGCCGGTGGCACACGGCCCGCTCTCGGTGGAGTGCGTTGTAATACGCCGCCTTCACCTTCGCTTGCGCCATCCGCAAGGTCAGGCGGCCCCCGCGACCGCGCAGGTACGCGTCCCACCCATGATACAGGAGCGGCAAGGTCGCGGCGCGCCAATCGATGTACCGCGTGCCTTGCTGGGTTTGGATATACCGCACGGTGCTGAGGACGGCGGCGTTGAACCGCACCGCGAGGGGACGCCCGCGTCTCTCGCGCCTGAGGCCGGGGTCGCGCTGGTAGGGGAGGCCCAACACGACTACCGCAGGATGGGGGAGTCCCGGGGCGCCGGCGGCGCGCCGCACGTCCGGGTGTTCGATGGATACGCGCACCCGCGCACGGAATGCCGCGCGCAGGCGCGCCCCCAAATCGCCGTGGCGCTTCGTCGAAACGCGCAGCCAGAGGAGGCCCTGCGCCTCGTTCAGGTCGCGCGCCGTGCCTTCGGCGACCAGTGCGGCGGCGGCCGCATCAAAGCGCGCCTGGCGCGCCGCGTGGAAGCCGCCGCGCGGGGGCGCGAGCGGGAGCACGCGAAGATCCGCGAGCTCTTCGAGGAGCACCCGGCGGCGCCTCTCCTGGGCGTCGTCGTGGCCGAGGCAATTGAGCTCGCGCCGTATTTGGCGATCGCGGCGCCAGAGCGCTCCGCGAATGACCTCGGGATCGTCTGTGCCGAAGTCGCCACGGGCGGCGAGCGCGACCATGGCATCCACCGCGGCGGCCGCCAGGCGGTCGCGCTGTTCCTCCTCGTCAACCGCCGGCCCGTGCTGCGCCTCGAGCTGCCGGAGTCGCCATCGTCGCCGGACGCGATTTTCGTTCATCATGGCCCACGAGGCCGCTTCTTCCTCGTCGAGCCCCGGAATCGCCCGCGGTCGCGCGGGCCGCGGTTGGGTCTCCTCGGAAACCCGGGCGCGCTCTGCCCAGAGTCGCCGCGCCTCCTCGAGGTCGCCGCGATCTCGTGCTCGTAGCGCAGCTGCTCCGATTGGATCGTCGGCAGGCTGATCTTCGGCGCAACTGTCGAGGGTCGCGGCCGTGAGCTGCTCGACCTCGCGCCCAAGCTCCCCCAGCTGCTCTTGGAGCCAAGCGTCTGCCAGCCGTGCTGCCCGCCGTGCTTTGCGGATCGCTGCGGCCAACGGGCGCCCCCGTTCGCGCGCCTTCATGCCCCGCTCCACTCCTCCCGTTCGAGGGGACTGCTAGGTGATACCGGCGCGGGAAGAGGGGCGGAACGGGTCGCCCCCGACGTCGATCGAACGTCCCCGCGCCGGTGCGGCTGGCATAGCATACCGCGCCCCGCCTGCCCAACGTGCACCGGGAGTCCCCGGGCGCGTCATGGAGCGTGAGCCCGCGTCCCCCCACGTCCACCAGCTCATGTAAGAGCACCGCCATTCGCACGGGAACATGGCCTGCCTGGTGAACGCGCCGCGGCCGGGGCTGCGCGACCTAGCGCGGAGAGCGCGGAGCTCACGCGGCGGCAGCCCCGGGCAGGCCGTCGAGGCTTGTGCGATTGTTGGCGGCGCGGTAGGCCTCAAGGCCCTCTCCGCCCTTCCGCGCCGCCCACTCGCCGAGCGGCCGGCGCTCGACGACGAAGGCGTAGCGCGGCACGGCGTAGCCGCCCGAGTCGGCCACCCGCTCGACGCGCACCACGCACCGGGCGGACCCCCTCCGAACGGCGGGAGCCGCGCGGCGAGCCCGGGGAAGTCCGCGTCGCCCCGCAGGACGACGCGGCCGCGGCCGTGCAGCCGCAGGATCTTCGGCGGTTCCTCGCCGAAGTGCGGCCAAGGAAACTACGCCGGCTCTTTCCGGCGAGAGCGGGAGCGCGAACGAGGCTCAGGGAATGGAGGGGACAGATTCGGACTTCGCGTCCCCATCCCTGACCGCCGCCGCGAGCGCCTCGAGACAGCCGCGCACCTCGTCCTCGAGCGCGAGTTGCAAGCCTACCGCATCCTTGTGCCCGATCCGCGCCGCCACCGTCGCCGCCACCCGGGCCGGCCAGTTGAGAAACGAGTCGCGCACCGCCCGCGCCACTTCGAACGCCTGGCGCTCGGCTTCGGCCTTGTCCACCAGGCGCGCGCGCATCTGGGCCACCTTGAACTCTGCCAGCTCTCGCTTCGCACGTAGCAGCCGGACCCGCTCCTCCTGCTCGCCGGTGCGCTCCCCCTTGTGGGTCCATTCCTTCCAGTGGCGGACATAAGCCTGGACGCAGGCCCGCACGGGCCACCGGGCGTCGTGGGGGCCAGGTATGGCACCCCGCTGCGCCAGGGCGCGGATACCTCGCGTCGTCAGGCCGAGAAGGTCGGCTAGGAAGTCGATCGGCACAAACTCCGGCAGATCGAACTGCCCGGCCTGAACCTCCCGCGAGCCCCGGTGGTATGGCAACTTCTGCACCGACTCCTGAACGGAATTGGCAAAATCTGAGCCCAAAATCTAGCGGACCGTGGCCCCCGGCTTCCCCGCATCAACGGGCGCGGGGGAAGGACCCGAGCGCCGGTGGGAAGGCTGGCGTGCGCCAGGGCCTCACTCGCCGCCCCTACGCGTGGAAGGGTGCCGAGCACGAAGGTAGCCGCCGTTCAGGGCTCGGTAACAGCGCGGTCCGAGTCTCTGGCAACGGACTTCACGTACCTCAAGGTCGTTGGGCGGGGGTGGTACTACCTCTCGATCTGTGCGCTCACCACGACGATGCAGGCGATCGACATGGTGGCGACGCTCGACCTCGCGCGGGTGCACGCCGACGTCGATCAGGTGCACGTCCTCCATCGCCCGCGGCTACTCAGCAATAATGGGTCATGCCACGTGCGGCGCGATCGCGGTGTCGCGTTCTCGGAAGGTCTCAAGCAGGCGATGATGGAGCCGGAACGCGCCCAAAAGGTGCTGGGTCCGCGTTATGAGGTCTCCATGAAGGGCGGACCTTGCACGTTCTCTTCCGTATAGCGACCATCACCCGACAGTCGTCGGCTGGTTCTCGTGACGAGACCCGGCCGGGAACTCACGCTCCAGCCACGAGCGGACGGCCGCGGCAGTGGTGAGCTGATGGTTCGCCAGTATCTCCACGAGGTCGCGCGCTCCGAGGACAACGACGGGGTGCCCATCGTCGCGCAGCTCGCGGTATGCCTGCTCCGCAACGTAGGAGGTCGTCACTAGCACCCCGAACTGCCGCGGTCGAATCCGGGAGATGAGACGAGATTGCGCCTCCACTCCTACCGGCGTCGTCGCTGCGAAGCACTTGGCTTCGAGCGCGAAGTCTAGCTGGATCGAATCGTGGGTAGGGCCGAGCGTGTAGAAGCCGACGGCGTCGCGGCCACCATCACGGCTCGGTCGCGTCAGATCGTACCAGCTGACCCGCGGAGCCTGCATCTGCCAGAGCCGGGCCGCGCACGCCTCGAATCCCACGGGGTCGTCCCGGAAGTGCTCGTAGATGGTCCGCACCACGGCCTTGCCCTCGGTCGTTGCGGGCAGCTGTTCTGCCTTCGTGCGCCATCGGCGAATCCGCGCCGCTAGCAGGGCCCGGTAGACCCCGGTCTCGACCCAAACCCGCCACGCCGGCGGGCAGTCCGCCCCGAGCGGGTCGGCCGTCAATATCTCCATCTCCCCGACCCAGGCCCGCGAGATCACTTGCTCGTTCAAGATCGTGAACGTCCCGCGGTAGTTTTGGAACCGACGATCCCCCAAGGTCTTCCAGACCGCTACGAGGTCGGCGCGGGGCGTGACGTCCGGCGCCCCGGGTGCCGCGAGCCCGAGGAACTTCACGTCCCGTCCGGCCTCACCCTTGCCGAAGACGAAGAACGGTGGCACGAGGTGCCTCCTGGACGGCACCCCATGCACCCATTCGAACGTCCGGCGCAGGAGTTCGTTGCCGCCGCGCTGGGTGTCGTGCAGTTCACGCCCCGACGTCTTGTTGTCGCCAAAGTACGTGAACCTCCCAGTCTCTCGATCGAGGCTGTCCGGCCAGTCTGGGTCGGCGCCGCTCGTGTAGAGAACGACAAGCTTCGTGCCGCCGCGCGGGCTCCCGCTGTAACGAAACCCTCCCTGATTGCCGACCGGGAGGAGCCGCCCGAGCGGGTCGTCGCCAACGTGTCCTGCCCGGCCGCCCTCGTAGTTCGCGTCCACGACGAGATCTGCCGATGCCAACCCGCGGAACGGGAAACTGGTCCGCGGCTGCCGCGACCCCGCCCGCGACCCACCCGGGCCGCCAATCCGTTCTGCAGTGCGCGCGTCCTGGCCGATCATCTGTGCTCAGCCTCCTGGTAGAAGTCGAGAACACCATCGATGACGGCCACCTGGCTACCGCGGACCAGGACTCCGAGCTCAAGGTTTCGACCTGCGAGCCCGGCGGCTGTGATGTTGGCACTCCCGATGTACGCCGCCGACCCATCCACGATCATCACCTTGAGGTGCGCGAACGGCGCGTCAGGCAGTGCCCTTACCAGGCACAATCGCGACGGGTCGCCGGTCGCCGTCACGACATCGCGCAACGCGGCCATGGCGGCATGCGCCGGCTCCCACGCCACGGGGTGGAAGAGCTCGACGACCACACCGCGGCGGGTCGCGGCCGCGATCGCGTCGGCCAGGAACTCGATCCCGGGCTCGTCGACATAAGGCGCGACCAGTCGGATCCGATCTCTCGCGGTCAAGGCGAGGCCGATCAGTGTCTCGCCGGTCGTCCGTCGAATCCCTCGGGGGAGCGATCTCCCGCCACCGGGCACACTCGCTACCACCTCCCAGGTCTCATCTACCTGGGATGAGCGGCGGCCGAGGACCCAGGCAGCGCCGCTCGCGCAAGCGACTTCGATCGCCCGGCGATCCGCTGGGAGCCTCCGCTTCAGCGACTCGACCAATACCGGCTCGAGACCGACGGCGCGGGCGCGCCTGGCGTCGAGAACATCGGACGTCAGAAGTTCGGCCAGTGCTCGACCCGCCTCGACCGGATCATCCGCGTCGAACAATGCCCCACCGACGAGCTCAGACTCGTGCACGGCTCGCCATCAGGAAGCCGCGCGGCCCGAAGAGGACCGCACGGTCCAGGAACCGGTTGAACCACCGACACGACGGCTCCCCGAGGTGCAGGCACGCCATGCAGGCGCCGCCTCCCGTGTGGCAGCCGGGATCGAGTGGGCACCGCGCCTCGCCGTGGACGAAGTCGCCCAGCAGCCGATTGAGGCTCGTCTCGAACATGGCCTGGAGGGCACCGAGCACGAACTGTCCTCGGGCGGACGCGTACACGATCAGGGAGAGGTGGTGCGGCAACAAGTACTCGGCCAGGCCATCGCGTTCCACGCCGGCCATGACCGCGAGCGTGCGGATCAGCCGATGGCCATACGAATGCAGCAACGTGAGGGTCAGCGCGCCGACGGCGTGTGGATGATCCTCGGTCGGCCGTGGGATCTCGATCGCCCGCAGGATCGAGAGGCGGGCTTCCCGAGCGTCCCGGGTCTCGGGGAGATTAACGCCGTGCCTGCGCAACCAGCAGAGGACGGCGACGGGATCGAGTTGGAAGAGGATCGCCTCCGTCTTGGTTAGCATGCCGTACGCACGCAGCCCGCCACGCTCCCGGAATGCTCGCAGCGTCGTGTCGGTCGGGTCGGACCCGCCGCGGGTAAAGCCGAAGGCGAGCGTCGCAACGGGAAAGTTCGTGAGCAACTCCACGTTGCTCAAGTTGGCGTCGACGATCGCGTCCCGGTACGACGTCTCGTACAGTGTTCGAAGCGGCGGGGTCGTGTTCTCGACCATCTCGTCGATGCGCACCCGGCCCTGCTCAAGCGCCGACGCGAGACTCAGGGCTTCCTCCTGAGCGCGATCGCGTACGGCCATGGACAGATCGATCCCGCCCCGAGTGGCGCCGCGCGCGACCTCGCCGCGGGCGTGTGCCTGTTCGGCCAGGTCCCGCGCAGTCTCTGGGCTCAGCCCTGATTGGAGCAGCGTTTCGACCAGTCCTTCGACCGTCTGCCTTCCTTCACCGGGCGTCGTGACGCCTAGGCCGGCGAGAACCCACTCCAGTGCTCGAGCACCCCCGCCGCCGGCACGCAGCCGTGCCGCAGCCGCGGGGTCGGGCGGGTTCACCAGGACCGCGTAGTGCGGCGAGAACACCGCGCCGGCGCGGTGTACGTTGCGAGTCATCCCGCCTTGAGCACCGCACGCGCAGGGTTGGAATGGAAACCCCCGCGCCGACAGCGGTCGGCGGCACTCGGGGCAGAAGAAGTACATCTCTCGCGCCGCCGCCGTTCCGGGGAGCCGGACGGCGACGGTGTGGTGTGTCTGGCACCGCGGGAGCTGCGGCTCCTGGAGCGCCCCACAGGAATGGTATGCTACGTGTTGCATCTGAGCGATGCTCGTCGATCCGCACCGGCAGCGCTGGACGGGCTCTTGGCTCAATCGCCCACACACCCGACAGCGCCACTGCCGGGGGAACCGTTCCACGACGACGCCTCGGTCCTCGTTGACCGCCACGACTTCTACCGGCGCATGGCCGCGAAGCTCCGCTTCCAGGCCGCCGTCGCGGCCGTGGATCGACCATGGCATCACCGCCTCCAGGAGCGCGGTCCGCACCGAGGTCTGATCCAGCGCCAGCGGTACCGGGTCGCCCCAGTGCACGATGCGCCAGACACCGCCTTCCAAGTCCACCGTCTGGGACGGCAGCATCCCGAACAGAACCTGGGATGCCCCCCGCTCGACCCTCATGGCGCCCCGCCCCGGGAGTACACAGGTACCTGCACCTCGACGTCCCGGAGCGACCGCATCGCCTCCCCATTGGGGAAGAGATCGGAGACCCACTGCGCCGTGCTCCCCGTGTCGTTGAGTGCGAGGTAGAATCGTCGAACGTACTCCGTGAGGTCACGGCGGAGGTTCTCGTCCAGTGGGCCGGTGAACTCCAGAAGATCGATGATGGCGCGCAGCTCATCCGCCTCGGCGATCGGAAGCCCGGTGAATGCCTGCTTCACGAACCTAGGAAGAGTGAGCTGCCGCAGCCCCCTCGCCAACGCGGCCGGTTCGTGGATTCCGCACAGCCTGCCCTGCTCGATGCCCGCGAAGGTCAGCTCCAGCACGCGCCGGCTCTTCGCCGTGATCGGCACCGGATCGACTAACCGGTCCATGTGCTCGATGAACGATGGGAAGACCCGGAAGACTGCAGCATCGCGTTCCCGGCCGATCTTATGCAGCACGAGGACCAGCCCCGGGTAGCGACGGCCTACTCTGGCCGTCGTCTGGATGAACTCTGAGGTCGAGAGGGGTAGCCCGAGCATCACCATTACGTTCAGGCGATCGATGTCGACGCCGTGTGACAGCATCGAGGACGCCGCGACGAGGTGGATGCGGTCGTCGAAGTTCGGCTCCGGGTTGGTGAGCCGCTCCAGCGTCGAGCGGACCTCGTCGAGCGGCGTGCGGCCGGTCAGGGTCGCGGAGTTCAGGTGCACGATCGGGATCTGCGAGTCGGCCGACCGCGCTGCGGCCTCGACGTCCTTCAGTGTGGACCCGTACACGACGTCCACCCCGTATGCCCACACCAGATCGGTCAACACGTGCTGAGGCACTCCGGCCTCGGTCGCCACGGCGGTCGGCGCCTCCAGCGCTCGCCGCACGGCCTTCTGCAGTGTCTCGGTGAGCTGATCGTTGGCGTACTCAAGCGTAAGCCCTCGGGGGGCAAGTGCGATGTACCGCCGTGCGAGCCGCTCGGAGTCCCGCGACCAGAACGAGCGGCTGGCCCACGGACCCGGCACCGGGAACATCCGACCTTTCCGCCGGTAGAGTGCCCGGACCTGCTCGTCGTGCCCCGCCAGCGTCGCTGATGATGCGATGAGCTTGGGATCGCTACCCCAGTGCCGTTGCAGTGCATCGAGCAGCGCTTCGTAGTGGGCATCGATCGAGCCTAGGCTGTCGCGGAGCAGGTGCAGCTCGTCCTGCATCCGGATCGTCGGGCCGAATAGGGCGGGGGGCTGGTCCACGGCCACGGCCTGCGCCGTGCACCGGGGGAAGAGGCACCCGTTCGGATTGCGGTTCCTGTCCGGGCTGTTTCGAGGCGCGTAGGTGAACCCGTGGCCCGGCGTTGGACACCGCCCTGACGGTGGCCCGTAAAAGCCGCGCATCGCCGCCTGCAAGGAGACGCTCGCCGCCTTGTCCAAGGTGCCCAGCACCACCGTCGGCAAAAGGCGGTAAATCTCGTCATCCACGATGCGAAACGGCAGCGGCCGGCCCCGCCGCGGGCACGTCTCCGCGTCGCACACGTGATCGAGCGTCCAACGTTGTTGGTCGAACTGCATGCGCAGGTCGGTGGACCTGCAGAACGGACACCGGATCAGGACCCGGTACCCCGCTGGCATCTGGGCATCGTTGTAGTCCGGCTGGCCGGGCCTCGGTGAGATAGGGATCACGTTCGGGCTCCCTGCCTCGCCCACGAGAAATCCCAGGGAGAACTCGTCCCCCTCGATTCCCTCGCGCTCGCGGATGAGCTCGGCCGCCGCTAGTACGTCCGCGAACCGCTGCGTCTGCTGGAGAGACAGCATCCGCAGCGGGAAGCGACCCCAGGATGTGATCCCATGCCGCTTGCCCCGCATGCGGTCGTAGAACGCCGACGTCAGGGTGAAGAGCAGGTACGTCTCGGTCTTCCCGCCACCGGTGGCAAACCACAATGTGTCCACTACAGCTCGCTCGCCACCGCGGGTGCCGTCGGGCAGCGCCGCGAGGTTGGCCAGGAGGAACCCCAGCTGGAACGCCCGCCACGTGTCGTGCCCGACCCCTGGCGCTTCGCCGAACGACTGATTCGCCAGTGCGAAGGCCCGGCGCAGCTGGTAGTCCCGTTCCAGCAGCCCTACCCCCCTCGCGACACGGGCTACTTCCTCAAGGGCGTCCCTGGCCTCCAGGCGGGCTTGCTTGAGCATTCGCTCGTCCCACTCCTCATCGGCCTGTCGGCGGGCGAGCGCCTCTTCGGACCACATGGCTTCGGTCCAATGGCTCAGGCGGACAGTCAGTTCCCGCACCGGGCCGACCGGATCCTCCGCAAGGCGTCGGATCGAGAGGTCGGGAATGGGACCCGCACCCGCCGCGTCCCAGTAGTCAGGCCGACGCTTGCCGAAGCTCGCGAAGTCCGCCGTGGCGAAGATTCCCTCGCCGAGCACCACCACTCCGCCGTTGACCCCGTACGCCGGAACGCGGCGGTCGTAACGGAACGAGTCGGGGAGGTTGTCCAGCACGAAGGGAAGAGTCGGCCCCACGTCCGCCTTGAGCTCCACCTCGTACAGGTTCGTGTCGAGGTGCTCCACCTCGTTCGGCGACACGTTCACAACGGTCAGTGCGAGCTGCGGCCCGTCCTTGCCGGCCTCGACCTCCGCATGAATCTCGGCTGCCAGACCGTCGGCGCCCACCGCGGTCAGTGCCCTCGCGATCTCGTCCCGACCTGCCACTACAAGGCCTCCGATCTCTTGCGGGAGGTCGACGGTGACGACGAGGTCGACTGCTTCGGTCTTCTGCCACTTCTCGGTGTCCGGGTCCTCGCCAGCGCCGGGGATCTCGCGCCAGGCCACGAGCCGCGCGCGGCACGAGATGGCGCGCCCGTCCAGCGCCGTTGGTCGAACCCTGATGCCTACTTCACACGGTTCGAGGCGCTCGGCTCGCTCGCCGAGCCGGCTCTGCCGGACCCGGACTTCCGGTGCGAGCCGCCCGAGCCAGAAGCGGCCTTCCGGAGCCACGGTGATATGTCGCTGTCGCGTGCCGCGCGTCTCGGCCACCACCTCGCCGAGCAGCCACGAGACGAAGCGCTCCGAATGCTCCTGCTGGATCTCCACGTTACCCTCTCTATCGCTCTCGAAGGTAGCCGATCTCGGCCAGCGGCACCGGCTCGGGGCACTCCCGGACGTCGAGCACCTCGGCTTCAAGGACCAGGTCACGCAGGTCTGCGATCGAGAGGCCCGTCTCGCGATCGATCCGCGTCGCCTCCGACGTCGTGACCAGCGATCCCCGCGACGCCGCCACTAGCGCCTTCCCGGCAGCCCGCCGAAACGTCCGCCAGCGATGGACGCCGGCGAACACCTCCCGGAGGCGCTGTTGGGACATGCTGAGGCCGAGCGCTTCGTTCAGCCGCTGCAAGTCGACGAAGTCACGCGGTGCGAGTGGGCCGTCCTCGTCGACGTAGCTGCGCGCAGCGTAGTATGTCTTCTCGAAGCCGAGCGAACGCAGTCGCTCGAACAGCTCCATCCTCGTCATACCGGACGCCCCGAATGCCCGCTGCACGGTGCGCCGCAGATTCCCGATGAGCAGGTTCGCGGCCAGGAGATCCGGCCGCTCCTTCTTTAGGCGGTCGGCGACTGCCTCAAGCAGGCCGATCCGTCCCCCACGACGGTCCACGACCAGCACCATCCCGGGCCGCAGAGAAGCTGCCCGGCACTCCTCGATCTCCTCGTCCGCCCGGACGTCGACGAGCCGATAGCGGGAGAGGAGGAAGGCCCCAGCGTCCGTCACCACCTCCACGGCCTCGACGGCGCCACGCCACTCCCCGCTGGCACGCTCCTCGCCGACCGCGTCCTCGACCCCTTCGTCGCCCACCGCCAGCGGGACCGAGGCCAGCAGCGGCTGCAACGCCTCGAAGGGATCCACCTCTGGCACTGCTTCGAGGGCATCGACCACCGCTACGTCGGTGGGCACCTCGGGCAGCTCCGGCGCCGGCGGCGGGGCGCCCCCGACGAGCTCGCGCCACGTTCGATGGCGGACGTCCGCTCCTCCCCAACGGGCTCTCGCGCGACGGAGCGCATCAAGCGCCGTCCGCCCCAAGTAGGCGTCGAGGTCGCCGAGTACGAGGACGTGCGCGTCGGGGCTCAGGCCCGAATCGAGCCGGTGCCAGTCCCACCGCGCTGGTGTCCCGACGACGACCGCCCGAGGCCACGTCCCTTCCCTATGCAGCCGGGGCAAGGCAACAGCTCGCGCGTGCCCCACCCTCTCCGAAGCGGGATCGCCACCCAGCGACTGGATGAAGGCCCGCACGGCCGTCTGCGTTCGCAAGACAACCAGCGTATCCGTCCCCTCCGACACAGCCTGGGCAAGCTCACGGCCGAACGGATCGCCGTCTTCGAGGAAGGCCCGAAGGTCGCCGAGGTCGCTAGCCACCACCTCCGCGACCTCCCGGAGATCCCCGGTGAGCGTCTTCGCCCAGGCCGCGATCTCGGGCTCGAACGTCCGCGTCGCGCGTGCTGCCACCGGTGGCTGGCCGGCGAACCGATCGAACATGGACGGCCGGCAGGGAAGCGACGTCAAGGTCGACACATGGTGCCACGCCACCCGGATGCCCCGCAGGATGCTGGGTCGCGGTTCAGGGCCGGCGAGGTCGCCGAGGGTTCGCAGGTCGTCGCGCAGCCGACGCACCGTCCGCTCGGCCTCGCCGTGGTGGGCCACGTGGATCGTCGTCTTGACGCCGGCCGCCATTGTCTCAAGGCGCTGGGCAGCGACCGAAAATGGGACAGCGCTCGGGTGGTCCCTCCTCGTCCGAGCGAGGAGCGCTAGGTCAGCTTCTGTCCACCCCCACAGCAGCTCCCCATCATTGGCGAGCTGCTCCAACGTCGGATCCAGTGCATCGGCGAACACCCGAACCGTCGGCACTGCCGGCTCCGCGCTCACCGAACCGGAGAGGTGATCGACCACGGCGACGTCGACTGGCCAGCCACCGAAGCGGCGACCGATCATGGTCCCCCGGAAGGAGCGGCCGCGCATCGGGCTCTCCCCGTCGGGGCCTGCCCGAAAGACCGGAAATACCTCGCTGATCGGTGTCCTCGACCCGACCGACGAGATCACGAGCTCTGTCCAGGTCCGCGTCGCCCTCGTCGTGTCCGAGGTCACGATGCCGACGCTCTGCGAGGGCTCGCCGGCCACGAATCGTCGAATGAGGATCTCTCCGGCGAGAAGCACCGATACCTCGCCCGCTGGTGCTGGATACACGATGGTGACGCTCCGACGGCGCTGCAGCGCGAGGTCGACGAGGGCCAACACGGTCTCGTCGACGGCCGCGAGCTCCACACGAACCGATCCCATACTCGTCTGCCGGATCAACCGCCCTTCTCGCCCGATCGCCACGAGGCTCCCCGGGCCTTCGAGCGCCACAAGAGCCAGGTCCAACGGCTGCGCGGCCTGTGGCGCCTCGGGGGACTGGTTGCGGGTCAGCGCCCTCACGCCGTCGGCACCGTCGCGGAGGCGCCGGTTTTGTGGTCCGGCACGAGGTGCGAGGATCGCATGGAGATCAGCCTCAATGGGTCAAAACCCGACGGAGCAGCGATGCTCGCGCAGAAGTGCGCCCCCGGTCAAGGAGACGGTTTGGGAGAAATGTTGGATCGCTGGCCGCCCGGGTGGCGAAGTCGACCTAGATCCAAATGCCGAGGGCGGGGCCGCGGCGGGTGCGCCGGGCGGCCCGGAGACGGCCAGGTTCAGTTGCCTGCGGCTCGTTCGTCCTTCTTCTCGTCCCCCCGACAGCCGTCGCGTCACGCCGGGGGGTTCACCGGCACAACACGATCCATGGCGCGAAGCTGTCGAAGAAGAGTGCCATGAGCGCGCCATCCGTCGTACTCGGGGTCATCATCGATGTCGAGTGCTCGGTCCCCTTGAGGTGCGTGGCGTTCCAGTAGCTCGGGGATCCGCGCCCGCATCACGATGAAGCACGCCACGCGGTGTCGCGACAGCATCACGCACAGCCGTCCAGCATCGAGGTGGAAGTCGCTCGCGTCCACGCGTCCCGAGAGCGGGTGGTGCACGATCATGACGTCGCGTTCGAGGCCTTGGAACCGATCGCTAGTCTCGACGAGCACGCCCGCGAGCTCCCGCGGCAAACGTTCCTGCACCGCATGAACTTGCGAGACATGAGCGCAAACGACGCCGACGCGATCGGGTCCGAGTCGATGCTCGCGGCGGTCATCGATAACCGACGCGCCGAGGCGGATGAGTCGTTGGACCAGCGTGACGATGGTCGCAGCGATCCCGTCATCGACCTCGCCCGTCACCCGAGCTGGGAGTTCGAGCTCGACGAGGCTGGCCCCCCGCGTAGCGAGTTCGAGGGCCGCGTCGACATCCAGGGTTCCGCCAGCCGTCAGCCGAAGCGTTCGTTCTCCGGGGGAACAGATCGACCTGAATTGGAGGTCCGGATAGAAGGCCGGCTGAACGAAGTCGACGGTGTCCTGGACAAGCCGCCTCGAGACCGGGAGTACCATTCGAAGGACGTCGGGGTGCCGTTCGAGGAGCGCCTTCGGGCACGGAACATGAGGACCGGCGCCGTCGCTCCTCCAGCGGTCCAAGTTGCATGTGACGACCGGCCGAATCTGACCTGGGTCGCCAATCTGCACGACCTTACGGGCGAGACCGGCGATCTGATGGTATCGGTAGTCGGGGAGCTGAAACGCCTCGTCGACGATCTGGGTGTCGAAGGGCTCCTGGTTATCGACCCATGACCACTTCGCAGCATTGGCGACGACGATTGATGGACCGGCTGGAAGATCCCGCTGTTTTCTCGCGATCACGAGGTTGGGCCGGCCTCGCACGCCTGCAGGAACCGGCAGATCTTCGCGCACGAACAGTGTCGTCGTGGTCCGCGGAAAGCCTCCGCTCAACCGTTCTGCGACATCAAACGCCTGCTCGTTCGTCTCGGTGACGTACATGCATCGCTCTCGCAGGAGCACGCGCGATTGAATCGCGAGACGCTCCCCCGCGCCGGTCTTGCCAGCGCCCGGAGGTGAGTCGAGTCGGATCGCGCGCAACCCCGATCCGTGGGCGAGGAGTAACCGCCGGACAGCATCATCAGCTTCGCGCTGTAGGGCCGCGTCAGGCACGGTTCTACCGAGCTCGAAGGGCGTCGACCGCGGCCAGAGGATCCGCCGGGAGCCTTCCGCTCGGCACCGGTGGCGGGATGTCCCCGGCCGAGTGCGTCCACGGCGTTTCCCGCAGGCGCTTCGCCATCTGGACGCGCTGGCGGATGTACCGATCCCACTGTGGCGTACCGTTCGCCAAGTCGAGCGTCGCGCCGGTGGGCGGCAGGCCGACGGCGCGTTGTCCTTGCAGGATGGTCACAGAGACCCGAGCACGTCCACCTTCCCGCCGCACCGCCGTCACGAGCACTCGGAGCCGTGGATCGGCGACGAGACAAAGCTCGTCTCGCCGGCGGACGCGAAGACCTGGCTGTTCACTCACCAGCTCGAAGCTCGATTCGAAGCGCCGAGGGGCCAGCCGTATCCGACGACGGTTCTCGACGCGGCCGGTGAGGACCCGGCCATCGAGGCGCGCGCCGGCACGCGCCATCGCATCACCGCGGACGAGGGCAGCCTCGTAATTTTGCTCCGCGTCCTCGAGGGCGGCGATTTTGAACGCGGCGGCTTTGGGGCGGTCCCGTTTAGGGAGCCGATACCCCTCATCGCGCGAGCGCATGAATGACTCGAACTCCTCCGCCTCGCGCGACCTGAGAGCTGCAAGGTCGGGCAGTGGCGGGAGGGCGTTGCGCGCTAGAATCTCGATCGCGCGTTGCGTCGCGGAATAGACGTTCACGACGATCGGCTGGAGTGCTGCTCGAATGGCATCCGCGCGCCGCCGCAATTCACGATCGGGGGCTCCAGCGCGCCTTGCCTCGTTATACGACTGGACGAGCGGGAAGAGCGTCAGCTCATCGAATCCCGGGTCGGTCTTCAACCCCATGGGCTGCGCCTCCGCCGCCGCGACCGAGGCCATGATGTCCTGGCCGGCGGGCGGGGCGATCCAGGCGAGAACGGTGCCTAGGTGCTGATCTTCTCCGGGCTGTTGACCAGTCGCGAAGTGCTGGCTCAACGCGTCGGTGGCCGTGACCAGCGCCTGCTGACCGCGGTACGGCGCCCGATCGCCGAAGTATGTGAGCAGCTCTCCGAGCCGTTGGGCGCGCGCATTCTCCCTGTTGAAGCGGAGACGCTCAGCAAGAACATCCACGTATGTGACGACCGCCGACGAGGCGACCCACAGCTGGGGGAAGCGCTCGTTCCGCCGCGCTCGCTGGAAACGCTCCTCGACGATTTGCGAGAGCCATTCGATGAGGCCGTAATGCTCGGCACCGATTCGGGGATCGGCGACGGAAAATATCTGAGCTCGCTCTCCGATGCCCCCGCACGCGACGATGTGCGTGGCCGTGTCTTCGCCGGCCATCGCGATCGGACAGAACACCAGGGCGTCCGGTTCGATTGACACGCGCCTGCACGCCGCGATCCGGACCGCACGCCCCTGCTCGTAGGCGAGGAGCCGCGCGGCGAGCTGGAGATCATCCGGCACGGTTTACTGCCCTCGGAATCACCCGCCTGGCGGCAGCGAGGCGTTCCTGCAGGACGCGCTCCTCGTCGTTCCGTGGCGGACGCCCGCGCTCGTTCATCAAATCGATAGCTCGTCCGATCGACCCGGCGACCACGAGTTCCTCCCGCGCGACATCGCCGAGAATAGCGGGGATCCCGTCGCGGATGGCCTGCCTCTTGCACTCAGCGGCGAGCGCGCAGTGCTCCCGGCAGTTCTGCCGATAGGCGTTCGGGATCGAATCGAGCACTTCACGGCGATCGAGCGAGGCGTCCTCCCCCACGATCTCGGCGACTTCCTCGAGGCTCGCTGGCGCAATCGCGAGCGCCCGTTCGATCGAGTCCACCTCGCCACGCAGGGCCGACGGGTGCAGGGTCGGCGTGAACGACTGCGGCTTCGTGAGGACGAGATCGCCGACCGCACCGACGAGGGATTCGACACCGTTCATGAGGCGCGCCCCTGCCTGCCGAAGGGCGACTACACCGACGGCGGCCTGTCGTCGGATGCTCCGGAGGTCGGCGGGATCGGTCTTCCCGGCCCGATCGGGATACGACTTGATCTCGGCGGGGCGGTAGAACCGGTCCTCGTCGGCGGCCACGAGCACATCGGGCTCGATGTCATGACCGACGCCGAGCAGGCCGATGGGGATTCGTGGCTTCACGATCAGGTTCGGTGCGCCCGGATCATTCGCGAGCTTCGCCTCGAACAGCCGTCGCGTTTCCGTCCGGCGACGTTGCATGTCGATGGGGTGCGTCCCAGGTGCGAGATCCTCGACGTTGACGACCTTCGACTCCGCAACAGAGAGACGGCCGGCGCTGCGGTACAGCTGCAGCAACCGCGCCGCACCGTTCTCGAGCAGACGGCGCTCGAACAGCACGCCACGCTGCAAGGCGAACGTGGACATGCCCTCGTTCGCGTCCACGCGGTAGATCTCTTTCGCAGCGGTCGCCGGCTTGATGCCGACGATCGTCAGCGCCCGCAGCCGCAAGCATTCGGGGTTCCGAGCGAGGTGCTCCGTGCCGCGCGCGCCGGGGCTCTCTGCAGGCAGAGTGCCGCGCAGGCGATCTCGAATCCTCGCGAGCAGGGTGGGGCTCACCGCCGCGACTCCACGCGAGGGGTGTCGATCGCGCCGTCGACCAACGCCGGGCGGCCCCAGAACCGAAGAGCTTCCTGCAAGTTCGAGAGCTTCGTCGCGGCCGCGGCCCGCTCTTCGAGATCCGCTTGCTCGATGTGCGCGAGTTCGGCCTGCACCGTTGCGCGGATGGTGTCAACATCGTCGCGCTGCGACGAAGCGGCCGACCACGACAAGCCGTCGGACATGCGAAGGGTCAGAATCTTCAGCTTCGAGGCCGCTGCCTCATCCAGCGGCCGAATCCGGCTTTCCATGTCGACGAGCGCGATGATTGTCTTCAAGTGGATGACGCGGAGGGTCCGAGCGCCAATGATGCGGCGCTCCAGTTCCCAAGAAGAAGCGGTGAGAAGCCGAGGCATCGCGGTGAGGCCTCGCGCGCCGATCGCCGGAACGATCCATGCCGGGCGAGCACTCGGGTCTTTTCGATAAGAGACGAGCTCGTCGCGCCGCATGCTGGCGAGCCGTCCGGCGAGAAGGGCGACACCGAACCTCGTCTGGACGACATCGCTCAGCAGCGTCGGTGACGCCGGCTGCCCGAGCTCCTCAAGCGCGTCGAGAACCGATTCTCGGAGCGGCCGGCCGCGGGTCCGGCGCCTACCTGCCGTCTCGTCGTGGGCGGTGCCGAGGGATGCGAGCCGCAGATCCGCGAGCAGCTTCGCGCGTGTCGTTTCGAGCCGCTGCAGCTCGACCTCGAGGTCGTGAAGATCCGGGCTCGCCGCTCCGGTTTCGATGAGCTTGCGCTGCTCCAGCGTCTTGGCCTCGATCTTCACGAGCACCGCCGTGAGTCGTTTCCGAATCAGGTCGTCGCGGAGCACCATGAGGCTTATAGTCTTCCACGCTTTTCCACGCAAGCCCTCGTGCACCCACGATCGACTGCATCCGTAAGTTACTGAAAAATTTGCTGATCTTTCCACGAGCACCAGCTGACTCGCTTTCGCACTCCCAGACGACTAGGGTTCGGAAGCCCAAACGCCGTAGCGACGACAGGACGGCGGCGTCTCGACGGCAATTGTCGCGGAACTTCGCCTCCCAGAAATCGCGGTTGCGCTTCGGCGTCGTCGTGCGGGGGCAACCGCGATGCCGATGCCAGAAGCATCCGTGGACGAGGATCGCCCACTTTCCGCGTCGGTTCGCGAGGTCCGGGGAGCCGGGCAGGTCGCGGTTCATCACCCGGAAGCGAACACCAAACTGGTGCAGGCAGCTGCGGAGCGCGAGTTCCGCAGCCGTCGCGTGCTGGCGGATGCGACCCATTCGCGCGGACGTCGCGGCGTCCGTTACACCGGTGAACTTGCTACCCATCGCCAGCGTCACGACGACGCATCAGCGCCGCATGCCGCTCCAACGCGCGGAGGAAGCCGCGCGGGAAGCGGAGGTTGCTCTTTCGTGCGCGACTCGCGAAACCGGAAGCCGCCCCGGCAGAGAGAGGTGTAGGATCGAAATGCAAGAACTCGTCGAGGTGGATCGCTTCTCGTCGAGCCGGCCACGTCGACACGTCCGCGACGCGCATGTTAGTACCGTCGCCCCAGGTGGCTCGCGGCAACGGCGCGGAGACCTTGGCAATCCGGTCGCGCTCGCCATCGTAGGATCCCGGTGCGCCCAGCCGCGACCCGATCCACTGCGCCACCTTCGTCGTCACGGCGTTTCCCACCAGGCGCCATCGAACGGATCGAACGCCAATGGTTTCGGCAGGCTTCGTCCAGTCGACCGGGAAGCCCTGCAATCGCTCGGCGTCACGGATGTCGGGTGTAACGAACGATCCATCGGGCATCCAGATCGCAGGAGGTGACGGAATGCCCACGGCCGAACCACCCTTCAACGGCGGGACGGCATCGACTGCCTTGCCCCATCCCCTGTTGCCCTCGGTCCAGTAGAACCCGATCGGGAGTCGGGTGCCGTTGACGTGCGGAGTGGTGGGCTCTGTCGAGTCGGCGAGGAGGACCGCACGCGGGTCCGCAACCGTACTCGCCAGAATGAAGATCCGCTCCCGCCGCTGCGGGAGACCGAATGCTCGCGAGTCGACGGTTCGGTACGCCCAACGGTAGCCGATTCTATCGAACGTTCCAATGACGTGTCGGATCGCCGCACCCGCCGACAGCCAGACCATGAAGGGCACGTTCTCGATGAGTACCCACGGGACCGGTCGATCTTCAACCAGTCGGAGGATTTCGTTCACCAAGCGCGACTGCTTGCCTTCGAGTCCGCGGAGATCGCCCGCCTGACTTAGGTCGGTGCATGGGAATCCGGCGGCCACCAATTCCGTTGCAGCGGGGAGACGGCGAAGCGCGCGCACGTCCGGCGCGATCTCAATTCCGGGAAATCTGATCTCCAACACTTTCTGAGCCGCGGGATCCGACTCGCAGAACAAGATCGGCAAATGGCCGGCGCGCTTCAGCCCGAGCTCAAGACCTCCGATGCCGGTGAAGAGTCCCACCGTCTTGAGCCCTGAGACTCGGCCGCGCTCCCTCGGCCTTGCTCCGTTCGATTCCACCTTCACCTCCGTTGTCCTGCTCTCCGCCGAGCTAGATGACGGCGAAGGACGTCCCTGGAGTATGCGGACAAGCTTTCGTTGTTCCTCCGCGCCAAGCGGTCCAGGGCCTCCGCCTCTCTCTTCTCCAGCACCACTGAGAATTTCGTCGCTGCCCGGTAGATCTTCGGGCGGCCCGCCCCTGCTCGTGCTCCACCTCGAGGGATAGCACTTCCCGCCTTTGATTAATTCTGAACCATTCATCCAACGAACGCAAACGATCCGATGCCGACAAACGGTCACGCCCGCTCTGTCATGTCCCGTTGGAGGAGGATCGCCACCCCGCCAGTTTGACGGGATCGGGAACTCGTCCCGCCAGCTCCTCGCCCCCCTCGCTGGCAGCCCGAGCACCTCGTCCACGCCGCGGGGGACCGCGTCGGTTCCGGCGCTGTTGAGGGCGAGTACCACCGCCCCGGTCCCCGCGTTCGCCACATCGTCGTGCCGGCGCGGCGCATTGTCGATCGTCTCACGCCCGCCGCGTCGGCTGCACCCCGCGAACCGCGGGAGCTGCACGTGCAGGTGGTGCTGATCGAGGAGTTCGACGCGGGCGCTGGTGAGGAGCGGCAAGAACGCCGCGTACAGCTCGGCCTTCGTCTGTCCCGCGGAGTCGTACGCGATGCCGTGGCGCTCGAAGGCCTCCTGCGGCCACTCACCCGCGTAGCGGTCGCCGACGACGGCGGTCACATGGGTAGCTCTTACAGCTGGCGGCGTACTCCGCAACGACGTCGTTCGGGCTGAACGGCGGGCGCCGCTCGGCCAGGTAATCGAGCACAACGTGCTGGGTTCCGCTCCTCGGCGTGGTGATCGCGAGCGTGAAGCTGTCCGTCGAGCCGCCCGAGGGGTCGACGAAGGCGGCGTAGCTGCGGCGGGCGACTGGAGTCAGGCCCTGGCATCCCGGCACGGTGCAGGCGCTGATCGTCTCCCGGAAGACAAAGGCCTCAAGGTCGCGGCGGAACTCCGCCCCCCACTCGGCTGCGGCCGCACTCTCGTCCTCCGCGTAGGCCCGTGCCACGTCGGCGCGGGCGAGCGTCGGGTTCATCACGAGTGAGGGCGCCTGCCACACGAGCATGGGTCCCCCTCCAGCCCGTAGTGATCCCGGTACGCCTGTCACAGCACGCCCCGGTGGGCGTAGGGCAAGGTGATCGCCAGGGGCAGCGCCGAGGGGACCGTCGCCATCGGCGGCCACAGCTCGTTCACAACAATCTCGGCGTCCGGGTTCGCCGAGTTGTCGCTGCGCCAGAAGGCCTCTCGTCGAGCACGGCGGCAACCAGGGTGTAGCCCCGGACGGCCCGAAAGGAAGCGGTGTGCACCTCGATCGCCACCCGGTTGGTGAGCGCCACGGACTCAGCCGTCCGCCCGGCAATCATCCGCACCGGCATCGGGCAGCCCTCAAGAAGCGTCACCGTAGCCCATGACGGTGCGCGCCTGGCGGCGGTCGGCGGCGATGATCGGCAGCGTGCAGTGCTCGCCCGGGGCGAGGACGGCGTCGTAGGAGCGGAAGGCAGCCAGGTAGACAGCAACCAGTGCGGCGACGCGGCTCCTGCCGCCACGCCCGCACAGCGCGGCCAGGAACGCACGCCAGGCCGTCCACGTGCCGGCGTCACCGAAGGCCGGGGCGAAAGAGCTGCGGCGCGTCGAAGATGTTGAGGGGCGTCATTGGGCTCCTCCATCACCGGCAGCATCCGAGACTGTACGAGTGTCAGAGACTGTGGTGGTGGTTGATGTTTTTGGGATGATGCTCGTGTCCGACTGTGCAGCGGTACCGTCCGACTCTGAGCGAGCGTCCGAGTCTGCACCCGCCAGGCAGCGAGCTGCTTCGCGATGGTGCTACGACCCTTGAGCGCACGTGAGCCGAGGCTGCGCCATCACGCGCTCAAGGGCGAACAGGCCGTGCTGAGGTGGCCGCCCTACTCCGCGGCCACGGCGAGCCCGTCGCCGGGCTTCCCGTACCGCACCAGCGCTCGGTGCCGTGGCGTTCGTCATGGGCACTCCGCGGCGTCTCCCGCGCTGTGCAGCTGAGAAACGCACGTGCGGATGGTGAAGTGGAGCGGTTCAGCAGTGGGCACAACGTGCTGCTGCTCGGCCCGCCGGGCTCCGGCAAGACCATGCTCGCCCGCCGGCTCCCGTCGATCCTTCCGCCGCTCACGCTCGAGGAGGCGATCGAGGTCACGGCCATCCACAGCGTCGCGGGCCTCCTCGACGGCCGCCCACTGGTCACCACGCGGCCGGTGCGCGCTCCCCACTGCTCGATCTCCGACGCGGCGCTGCTCGGCGGCGGGAGCCCGATCCGCCCAGGCGAGATCACGCTCGCGCACCGCGGGGTGCTCTTCCTCGACGAGCTACCCGAGTTCCGGCGCAACGCGCTCGAGCCGCTGCGCCAGCCGCTCGAGGAGCGCCGGCTCACCGTCGCGCGCGGCGCGGGGGCGGTCGTGTTCCCCGCCGACGTCCAGCTCATTGCGGCGATGAATCCCTGCCCCTGCGGCCGCCTCGGCGATCCCGTCGACCCGTGCCGCTGCACGCCGCCGCTCCTCGAGCGCTATCGCGCGCGGGTCTCCGGGCCGCTGCTCGACCGCATCGACCTCCACATCGAGGTCCCGCGCCTCCCGGTGACGGCGCTCGCCGCCGAGGACGGCGGTGGCGAAGGCTCCGCCGCCGTGCGGGCACGGGTCGAAGCCGCGCGCCAGCGCCAGCGCGAGCGGCTCGGCTCGCGCGGCGGCGGGCTCAACGCGCGACTTGCCGGTCGCGACGTGCGGCGTGCCTGCCACATCGGCGCCGCCGGCCAGCGCCTCCTCCAGGCGGCGAGCGAGCGCCTCGGGCTCTCCGCGCGCGCCTACACGCGCATCCTGCGCGTCGCCCGCACGATAGCCGACCTCGCCGGCGAAATGGAGATCACTACCGCCCACCTCGCCGAGGCAATCCAGTACCGCAGCCTCGACCGGCCTCTGGCACGATGAGCGCGCCCGGCGCCGACCGGGCCATGAAAGCGGGGGCCGCGGATCGACCGTTGATCGGCGACGGAACATCGGGCATATAGCAGGCGCCGGTCTCTGGTTAGCGCGATCGGAACACCGCGTCGTCCGCACACGGCAGGCGCAAGGGAGGTTGGGGGATGCGGCGAGGATGGTTGGTGTTGGTCTCTTGCGCGCTCGTCTCGGCATCGCTCGCGTCGCACGCTGCCCGCGCGGGAGTCGATTCGACGGGCGATCTCGACTGGGTGCTCGGCTTGGCGCCGGCCGGGCCAGCGGCGCTCCGCGCCGCAGCGAGCCCGGGCTCGCCGGGCACTCCGGGGCTACCCATCAACATGGCGGCGAACGCCGCCTTCTCGGCCGCGCTTGCGCTCGCCCAGGAGCACTCGATGACCCTCGTCGGCGACTGGGACGGGGCCGAGGACCTGACGGCGGACCACGGCGGTAAGGTCGCCGAGCTGCCGGATCCCACCCAGGGCTTCGTCACGCGCGTGGCCATCTCCGAGCACACGATCGCGAATGGGTTCAACGAGGACATCTTCTACTTCGGCGACTCGGTCGGGAACGTATACGTCGTCTCGACCACGAATGTCGGGTTCGGCGCCACGCCGAGCATGTTCACCATCAACGTCCCGACCCTGACCAACGCTTTCGGCACGCTCAACAGCGACAGCCACATCGTGATCACGGGGCTCGCCGTGAGCCCCGTCGTGGACCTTACGTCCTTCTCCAACGTCAACGGGAGCTACAGCGGCTTCAATGGTCAGATCGGCGAGATCCTCTACGTGAGCTTCCTCGATACCGGCGGCGGGCTCCGCCTGGCTTCGGGCAACCAGCTCGTGCACAGCGGGCTCCTGGCCTTTCCGGTGGCCGACGTCGCCACGGCGATGGCGCCGACCCCGCCCGGAACCATCGCCCCCAACGGCTTTCCGGTGACCGTTGGCGCCTCGTTCGGCGTCCTCTTCTCGACGTTCGCCAACGTCGGCGGCATCGCCGTCGACGATGACGGCAACGTGTACTTCCACCAGGCCGATCTCACCGGGCTCACGGGTGGCAACATCGTGAAGCTGACCTCGACCGACCAGCCGGGGGCGTCCGGCTTCCAGGATCGCTCGCTGGCCACCAGCGGCTTTCTGACCGTCACCACGCTCAACCCGACGAACGGCGTCTACGGCCAGGCCAGCGGGCCGACCAAGCAGGTGACCAAGGTCACCAATTACTCCGGAACGGCCAAGCTCTTCGGCAACATCGCCGCGCTCGCCGCCGGGCCCGACGACGTTCTCTACGCCGCCGTCGCGCGGTCGTTCGTCGCGGGCGACGACGCGGCGACGCAGGCGACCGAGGGGCTCTTCCCGGCCGAGCTGGGTGCGACTCCCTCGATGATCATCAGCTTCACGGACACGAGCGGCGCCCTCGACAAGTGCAGCGCGGCGAACTCCCTCTCGACGGGGGTCCTGCCGATCGGCGACAACATCGCGGACGTGGCGCAGGCGGGCCTCACGCTCCAGCCCGGCGTCAACAACTTCCGCGTCTTCGTGCTCGGCGACGGACCCGACCTGCGCGGTCCAGGCTCGCTCTACGGCACCACCGCGGATACGCTTCGCATCCCCGGTCTCCAGGTCGACTACAGCATCTTCTCCGGCCTCGCGGTCGACGAGGAGAACGCGGTCTACGTGGTCTCGGGCGGCACGCCCTTCGGTGTCGGCCGCAACCCCTCGCCCGATCTGGGCGAGGTGCTCGTCTTCCCGGACCGCCTGCCGCGGGACCGGCGGGCCGATTTCGTCGACCTCCGTGGCGATACGCCGCCCAATCCGCCCGCCAGCGGCGGCAACGCCGGCGACGGGAAGTCCGACCGCTTCGATCACATCTTCGTCCAGGCCCCCCTCGACGCCCTGTCGTTCGCGCCCTCGGGCCTCGCGGGCATCGCCCGCGGCTTCCTCCTCTACCTCAACCGGCCCGGTTCGGCCCCGCAGGTGACCAATCTCCCGACCAACGTCCAAGGCGACGACACTCACGCGGGCCCGCTGCTCTTCGATCAGTTCGATCCGAGCCACCAGGTCGCGGGCGGCGACGATCAGAACGCCCCCTTCCGCGGCGACGACTCGGACGGCGGGGGCTCGCCGGCGATCGCCGGCGGGGGCAACGGCGGCTTCGAGTTCAGCTTCGGTGGCATCTCGGGCGTGTGCACGACGCCGTGGAACGCGTTCTTCCTCAACTCGAACGGAAACGTCACGTTCGGGACCGGCGACGACCAGAACGTCCCGACGGATGCGTTGATGATCAGCGGCTTCCCGCGCATCGCCCCGGCGTGGAGCGACCAGGTGCCCAGCGCGCGCTCGAGCAACGCCGCCAGCTTCCCGGTACAGGCCCTCGGCTTCTCCGGGATCAACGCCTTCAAGATCCGCTGGATCGATTCGCCCCAGTTCGGCCTCGTCGACTGCGGCTCGAGCAACACCTTCGCGGTGACGCTCTACGACGACGGCACCGGGGTCGACGAGAACAGCAACCAGACTTTGAACGCAGCCAATCCCATCGGCAACAACGCCGTCCCCTTCGACCTCAAGGAAGGGCCGACCGACCTCCGGTTCCTCAACGGGACGGGCGCGCCGCCACGCCCGGACGGCAGCGGCCAGTTCCGCTTCGACTACGGCCGCATGGACATGATCGGCAGCACGAACGACCCGGTCTTCGCGGGCTACTCGATCGGCACTCAGGGCATCCCGTCGTCCATCTGTCACACGGACGCCAGCGCCGCCTCTCGTGCGTTCGACGGCGCCGGCTTGGCCTCGGGCCTCATGGGCGACGGCAGGCAGGCCTTCGTCTTCGAGAAGTTCACCACCGGCACGGAGGGCCAGGGCGGAACCGCGGGCGTCCCCAGCCTGGATCTCCGCGCCGAGGGCAACGACCCGGCGCTGAGCACGGCGGCGACCCAGCCTACCCGCAACCGCGACATGGTCGGCTTCGCCGGCGTCGGATGCGGGGGGACATCCACTACCTGCTCCTGCGTGATCGTCTCCGAGCCGACGGCGCTTCCCGCGGGTGCCGCGGGAAGCGCCTACAGCGCGGCGCTCTCGGGAGCCGGCGGCACGGCGCCGCATACCTTCGCGGTGACGGGCCCCGGGCTGCCGCCGGGCCTCTCCCTCGGCAGCACGGGGAGCCTGAGCGGCACGCCGACGATCCCGGGCAGCTTCGTCTTCGCCGTGCAGGTCACGGATGCCACCGGCTGCAGCGGGGTCCAGAACCACACGCTCGACATCACGGGCGTCGCCCCACCGCCGCCGCCGGCAGGGTGCGTTCTCGCGGCGACCGTCGACTCGATCACCTGCCGCCTCCATGACCTGGGCACCGCGGTCGGTGCGGCGTCCGACCTCGGCAAGATTCAGGGTAAGCTCGCGAAGCTCGTGAACAAGGCGCTCTCCCAGACCCAGGCGGGGGCCGGCGGGGGCCGGAAGGGCAAGAAGGCCCTCGGAGGCGCCATTCGCTCGCTGAAGACCTTCTATGCGCTGCTCAACTCCAAGAAGGGGAGGCGCTCCACGGCGCACGTAGCGCTCATCGCCGCGGCCCACGCGATCCGCAGCGACATGGCGACCCTGCGGGCCACGTTCAGCACGCACAAGCCGAAGAAGAAGTAAGGGGCACACGTCCGGCGGCATTGACAAGCGCACCGCGCCGCTGCCATCACCGAGCGAGCGATGATGGAGCATGCCTCGACCGCGCGGGCGTTCCTCCGCCGCCTGCACCCGTGGCTCGGGCGTGCGGTGCACACCCGTTGGACGCTCAGCCGTACGGCCTACCGGCGCGAGGCGGAGGCGCTCCTGCTCGCGCTCACGCGCTACGAGGGCCGCGTCCCGGTCGATCTCGCGGTGCGGCTCGAGGGTTTCCTCGGGCGCCTCTACAAGGAGTGGTTCCCGCGCGAATGGCGGCCGAGCCCCACGTACGCCGAGGTCGTGCGCGACTTCCGCTGGTGGCTCGGCGTCGCGGAGACCTGGGGCCAGCCCCCACCCAAGGCACGCGCCACGCGCCGGCGGCCGCGGCCGGCACCCGAGCCGCTCGCGCAGCAGCCCGAGAAGCTCCTGCGCCTGCTCGCGCTGCCGCCCGGCTGCACCCGCGCGCGCTTCCTCGCGGCCTGGCGCCGATTCGTGAAAAGGCACCACCCCGATCTGAACCCCGACCAGACGCCCGAGGAGCGCCGCCGGTTCGCCGAGGCCGTCGCCCTCAAGCGCCGCTGAGCCTCGGCTAGTCGCCGCCGCCCGTACAGTAGCCCGCGAGCCAGCTCGCGATCGCCTCGATGCGGGTCGTATCGAGCGCGGGGAACGCGGGCATCCCGTCACCGCCGGTGGTCACCTTCTCCGTGACGTCCCCGAGCCCCGCGCAGCGGATGTCCTCGCCGTGCACGCCGAGCGCGTTCCGGCCCCCGCCGCCGGTCGGGCCGTGGCAGGTCGAGCAGTTGCCGGCGTAGAGATCGGCGCCGGTCGTGCCGTAGGCCGTGCATACGCCCGCGAGATACGCCTCGAGCAGCGCGAGGTCGGCGTCGGTGAGCGCCGGGAACGACGGCATCGCCGTGCCGCGACCGGTCCGCACCGCGTCCGTGACGCGGGTCGCGCAGCGGATGCTCGGCGCGGTCGCCGTGCCGCCGCCGTCGGCCCCGTGGCAGCCCACGCAGTTGCCGGCATAGAGATCGGCCCCGGTCGCGGCGCTCGCCGGACAGAGGCTGTCGAGGAACGCCTGGATCAGCGCGATGTCGGCGTCGCTCAGACTCGGGAACGCCGGCATGGTTGCGCCGGAGCCCACGAGGCCGTTGCGGACCGTGTCGTGGATGCTGCGCGCGCAGTGGATGTCGGGATAGCCGGGCAGCCCCCGGGCGTCGGCGCCGTGGCAGCCCGCGCAGTTGGTCGCGAAGAGGTCCCCGCCCGGCCCGCCGCCTCCGGGGCTGGTGCCGCCACCGCCGCCGCCCCCGGCGGCGCTCGCGCACCGGCCCTGCGCGACCATCGTGACCCACTGCGCGAGGATGTTCGCCTCCGCGCTCCCGGGCGTGATCTGCTGGCCGCCGCCGTGCGAGACCAGGCCGAGCGGCTTCTCCAGCAGCAGGGATGCCTGCGGGTTCGTCGTGTCGATCACGAGCGCGACGCTCTGCTGGGTCGCCAGCGGATCGTTCGGCGTGACGCGCAGCCGCGCCGCCTGCGCGAGCCCGCCCGCCACGTGACAGCGCGAGCAGATCGGCACCAGCACCTTGCCCATCACCTCGCCCGTGAAGAACGCGGGCTCGCAGAGCGCGCCGCCGCCGCCCCCGCCTCCCGAGCCCCCGGGGGCCGCGCCGCGCGCGAGCGCGAGGAGGCCGCGCACGTGCGCACGTGGACTGCGCAGCCGCGCGCGGCCGACGAGTCGCTGGCCGGCGAGCTTCCCCTTCCAGGCGATCCGCACCCCCGCCGTGTCGGCCCCGCTCAGCACGAGCCGCCGGCCGTGCACGCGGCCGTGCACGACGAAGGTGCCACCGAGCGGCACGCCGGTGAGTGTGAGCGTGCCCCGCAGCGCCGTTCCCCACTGAGTGATCGTGGCGGTCACGTCCGCCTGCTGCCGCGTGCGTGCAATCGTGAACCGACCTTCGTAGGACGCCGTGAGGTCCGCCCGGGCGAGGGCCGGCGGCCCAGCCAGCGCCAGGAGCACGGCGAGGATGCCCAGCGGCACCGGCCGCCTTCGCCGCCGGCCGCTCGTCTCCCTCAGGTGTTCCATCGCACGCCCCGACATCCAGCAAGCGGCGAGCCAGCTCCGGCTCATGCCGCGGCGGTGGTCTTCGCCGCCGGGTCGTAGCCGAGGTTCGGGCCGAGCCACCGCTCGGCCTCCTCGATCGGCACGCCGCGGCGACGCGCGTAGGCCTCGACCTGATCGCGCCCGATGCGGCCGACCGCGAAGTACCGCGCCGCCGGGTGCGCGAGACAGAGGCCGCTCACGCTCGCCGCCGGCAGCATCGCGCAGTGCTCGGTGAGCGTGATGCCCACCGCCGGGGCGTCGAGCAGCTCGAAGAGCGTCCGCTTGCCGGTGTGATCGGGACACGCCGGGTAACCGAAGGCCGGGCGGATGCCGCGATAGCGCTCCTTGAGCAGGTCCTCGAGCGGGAGCCGCTCGTCGGGCGCGTACCACTCCCGCCGCATGCGCTCGTGCAGCCACTCCGCGAACGCCTCGGCCAGCCGGTCGGCGAGCGCCTTCACGATGATTGCGCGGTAGTCGTCGTGATCGGCCTGGTAGCGCTCGACGAGCGCGTCCGCGCCGATCCCCGCCGTGACCGCGAACGCGCCGACGTGGTCGCGCACGCCGCTCTCCGCAGGCGCGACGAAGTCCGCGAGGGAGCGATGCGGCTCGTCGTTGCCCCGGGCGGCCTGCTGGCGCAGCATCGGAAACCGCGCCCGCTCGCACGTGCGCGACTCGTCGGCGTAGAGCACGATGTCCTCGCCGTCGCTCTGCGCCGGCCAGAAGCCGTAGACGCCCCGCGCGCCGAGGAGACCGCGCGCCGCGATCTCCGCGAGCATCCGCCTCGCTTCCTCGTAGAGGTCGCGTGCGGCCTTACCGTACTGCGGATCGTCGAGCACTTGCGGGAACTTGCCCGGGAGCTCCCAGGCGGTGAAGAAGAAGCGCCAGTCGACGTAGGGGACGAGGGTCTCAAGCGGCAGGTCCTCGACGACGCGCCGGCCGAGGAACGCGGGGGCCGCCACGTCCTCCGCACGCCACGTGAGCCGCGGGCGGTTCGCCTGCGCGGCCGCGAACGGCAGCAGCGCCGCTGCAGCCCGCAAGCCGTGCGCCTCCCGCAGCCGCGCCTGCTCGCCGCGGTTGGCGCGGTCGAACTCCACCCGGCGCCCCGGATCGAGCAGGCTCGACACCACGCCGACCGCGCGCGACGCGTCGAGGACGTGGACCGTCGGCGCGGGGTACTCGGGCGCGATCTTCACCGCGGTGTGCTCCCGGCTGGTCGTCGCCCCGCCGATCAGGAGCGGCAGCGTGAGCCCCTGGCGCGCCATCTCGCGGGCGACGTGCGCCATCTCGTCGAGCGACGGGGTGATGAGCCCCGAGAGCCCGATCACGTCCGCCCCCTCGTCCACGGCCGTGCGCAGGATCCGCTCGCAGGGCACCATCACGCCCAAGTCCACCACCTCGTAGTTGTTGCAGCCGAGCACGACGCCCACGATGTTCTTCCCGATGTCGTGCACGTCACCCTTCACCGTCGCCATCACGATCTTGCCTTGCGTGCGCGTCCCGCCCTCCGCCCTCTCCGCCTCCATGAACGGCAGCAGATAGGCCACCGCCTTCTTCATCACCCGCGCGCTCTTCACGACCTGCGGCAGGAACATCTTGCCCGCGCCGAAGAGATCGCCGACGACCTTCATGCCGGCCATGAGCGGTCCCTCGATGACGTCGAGCGGCTTCGCCGCCGCCTGCCGCGCCTCCTCGACGTCGCGCTCGACGAAGTCGACGACGCCGTGGACGAGCGCGTGCGCTAGCCGCTCTTCGACCGGCGCGCCGCGCCACGCGAGGTCGACCTCCTTCTTCTGGCCCGTGCCCTTCACCTGCTCGGCGTAGGCCACCAGCCGCTCGGTGGCGTCGGGCCGCCGATTGAAGATCACGTCCTCGACGTGGCCGAGTAGCTCCCGGGGGATGTCCTCGTAAACCGCGAGCTGACCCGCGTTGACGATGCCCATGTCCATGCCGGCCCTGATCGCGTGGTAGAGGAAGGCGGAGTTCATCGCCTCGCGCACGACGGCGTTGCCGCGGAAGGCGAACGAGAGGTTGCTCACGCCGCCGCTCACCTTCGCTCCCGGACAGCTGGCCTTGATGATGCGCGTCGCCTCGATGAAATTCTTCGCGTAGTCCGCGTGCTCCTCCATGCCGGTGGCGATCGCCAGGATGTTCGGGTCGAAGACGACGTCGAGCGGGTCCATCCCCGCGCGTTCGGTGAGGAGCCGGTACGCCCGCTGGCAGATCTCGACCTTGCGCTCGACCGTGTCCGCCTGCCCCCTCTCGTCGAAGGCCATCACCACGACACCGGCGCCGTAGCGGCGCGCGAGCGCCGCCTTGGCGAGGAAGTCCGCCTCGCCCTCCTTCAGGCTGATCGAGTTGACGATCGGCTTGCCCTGCACGCACTTGAGCCCGGCCTCGATCACCGACCACTTCGAGCTGTCGATCACGATCGGCACGCGCGCGACCTCGGGCTCGGTGGCCACGAGGTTCAAGAAGGTCGTCATGGCGCGCTCGGAGTCGAGCAAACCCTCGTCCATGTTGACGTCGATCAGGTTGGCGCCGCTGCGCACCTGCTCGAGCGCGACCGCGAGCGCCGCCGCGTAGTCGCCCTTGCGGATCAGCTCGGCGAAGCGCGCCGAGCCCGTGACGTTGGTCCGCTCGCCGATCATGATGAAGTTCGAGTCGGGCCGGATGGTGAGCGTCTCGAGGCCGCTGAAGCGCGTGTAGGGCTCGGGTCCCGCCGGGCGCCGCCGCGGCGCGACGCCGGCCACGGCCTCCGCGATCGCCGCGACGTGCTCCGGCGTCGTGCCGCAGCACCCGCCGACGACGTTGACCAGGCCGGCGGTTGCGAACTCGCGCAGGAGCGCCGCGGTCACCGCCGGCGCCTCGTCGTAGCCGCCGAACGCGTTCGGCAAGCCCGCGTTCGGATAGCAGCTCACGAAGCAGCGCGCGGTCGCCGCCAGGTCCTCGAGGTACGGGCGCATCTCGCGCGCGCCGAGCGCGCAGTTGATCCCGGCGCAGAGCGGCGCGGCGTGGGCGATCGCCGTGTAGAAGGCGTCGATGGTCTGTCCCGAAAGCGTGCGTCCGCTGCGATCGGTGATGGTCACGGAGATCATGAGCGGCAGGCGCACACGGGCCTCCGCGAACACGTCCTCGATCGCGACGAGCGCAGCCTTGGCGTTGAGCGTGTCGAAGATGGTCTCGATCAGCAGCAGGTCGCAGCCTCCCTCGACGAGGCCGCGCACCTGCTCCGCGTACGCGTCGCGCATCGCGTCGAAGGTCACCGACCGGAACGTCGGATCGTTCACGTCCGGCGAGATCGACAGCGTCTTGTTGGTCGGGCCGATCGCCCCGGCGACGAAGCGCGGCCTCTCGGGCGTGCGCCCCGTCCACGCATCGGCCGCGGCGCGCGCCAGCCGGGCCGCCGCGACGTTGATCTCGCGCACCAACGGTCCGAGCCCGTAGTCGGCCTGCGCGATCGCCGTGGCATTGAAGGTGTTGGTCTCGATCAGGTCGGCGCCCGCCGCGAGGTAGGCGTCGTGGATGCCGGCCACCACGTCGGGGCGGGTGAGCACCAGCACGTCGTTGTCGCCCCGGAGGTCGTGCGAGTGGCGCGCGAAGCGCTCGCCGCGATAGTCGCCCTCCGCAAGCCCGTGGCGCTGGATCATGGTACCCATGGCGCCGTCGAGGACGAGGATGCGCTCGGCGAGCAGCGATTCGAGTCGGGTCATCGGTCTCCTCTTCGCGGCTTGTACGCGAAGGCCGTCACCACCTGGAAGTGCGGCTGGCGCCGTTCGCGCGAGCTCACCTCGCAGCGCTCGACGGCGAGGCCCGCCCGGGTGAGCATGCCCCGCACCGCGGCGGGCCGGAAGCCGGCGTGCACATGGCCGTAGGCGGCGGTCACCGAGGCGTGCGCGTGCGCGTCGAGGGTGACGAGCACGAGCCGGCCCCCGGGGCGGAGCACGCGTGCGGCCTCCGCGAGCGCCAGGGCGGGGGCCTCGACGCTCGTGAGCACGTTCAAGAGCAGGACCTCGTCGAAGGCGGCGTCGGCCGCGGGCACCGCGCTCACGTCGGCGCGGACGACGTCCACGTTCGGCATCTTGGCGAGGCGCCCGCGCGCCGCGGCCACCATGCGCGCGTTGCGGTCGAGGCACGTGATGCGCCGCGCCCGCGGCGCGAGGAGCCCTGCGATCGTCCCGTCGCCCGCGCCCGCGTCGAGGACGTCCCCGAGGCGCATCAGGCCGAGGAAGGCCTGCGCCATCGCCTCCCAGGTGCGGCCCGGGGAGTAGTGCCGCTCCATCTCGCCGGCGACGGCGTCGGGCCACCCGGCGGCGCGCGCGCGCACGAGGGCCTCGCAGCGGGCCCGATCGGCGTCGAGCACCGCGTCGTCGATCGCGCCCTCGATGAGCGCCCACATCTGCCGGGCGTCCGCCGGCATGGCACCCTCGTTGAGCGCGTACACGGTGGACGCGCCCTGGCGGCGGTCGCGAAGCACGCCGGCCTCCTTCAGCCGGCCGAGGTGCGTGGACACGCGCGACTGCGCGAGGTCGGTGATCGCCGTCAGCTCGGCGACCGTCAGCGCCTGGCGCGCGAGGAGCGCGACCAAGCGCACTCGCGTCGGGTCGCCGAAGAGGTGAAGGAGGTCGACCGTGTCGTCCAGCGTGGCCATATATCCGGACATACGGATTGCCGGATGATATTTCCAGGCTTTGCGAGGGACGTCAAGGGCGGCGCGAATCCCTCGAATCCCCTTGACCGCCACCGCCGCTCCGGCGTAGGCGAGGCATGGCCGACCAACGCGGGAGGACCCATGGGACAGATGCGCCGGCTCGACACACCTCTGCTCGTCGCGGTCCTCCTCGGCACCGTTTTCGGCGGCCCGGCTCGGGCGGCCCTCCTCGACAGCAACCTCGCGGTCGCCCCGGCAACGCAGGCGAACGGCGGCGGATGCTATCCCGTGTCGATCTCCCCCGGCCTGCTCGACATGCTCATGTTGATCAATCCCGAGTGGGCACCGGTCGACGTCGGCTCGCACCTCCCCCCGGCGTCCGACCCGATCACGGTGCACGGCACGGTCGTGCTTTCCAAGGTCAACGAGACCGGCGACTTCCCCGGGGACCACCTCTCCGACGATCAGAACACCTTCGTGACGGTGGACTCGGCCGACATGGGCTTCGTCGCCACCGGCAACGTGGGCCCCGAGGGCGTCGAGGCGGGGAACATCGAGGTCGAGCGCGAGATCGGCGCCTATCCGCTCTTCGCCTGGGCCGGCGAGGGCGACCGCCTCACCGGCAGCGGCCGCTGGATCTGGGACTGCGGCCACCCGCTCCAGGACCCCGCGGGAACCTGCTCGGTGACCATGACGCAGAGCTGCGTGCTCGACAGCGACTGCGCGCCGCCGGTCTGCCCGAGCTGCCTGCCGTCGGGCGAGACCTGCGTCGGCGTCAACTTCAACTACCACAGCGAGCTGCACCCGCCGCACGCCGTCGCGGTGAGCCGCGTGGGCCGAGGCTACGCCTTCACCCGGAAGGTCAAGGGGGGCCGCCCGGCCACACGCACCGACGTGTGGATCAGCGCCGCGAGCGGGGGCGCGGGCGATGCGTGCCTCGTGACGCACCAGGCGAGCCCGCTCTCGCTGCTCTCGCTCAACTGCTATCCGCTCTCCCAGCCGCTCTTCAGCGTCAACGCGAGCGACTTCGCGTTCGACATCCCGCTCCCGCCCCGTCCCGCGGGCAACACCCGTCCGCCGCGCGTGAAGGTCGTCGACCAGACGCCGCGGGGGCTGCCGCGGCCGAAGGTCACGACCACCTTCGTCGACGGCCCGAGCCCGGTCGTGCACGCCGTCGTGGACCTCACCACGCCGGTGCACGGCCGGCTGCCGAGCGCCGTCGGCAAGACGATCATCGCCGGCTGGTTGCACGACCCGACGCCCGTCACCCGGCTGCGGGTCGAGGTGACCGGGATCGAGATCCTGAACCCGCTCAAGGCCGTGACGCCCGCCGTGCCGCTCACCAAGCGCTGCTCGGTCACCACCAGCCAGGACTGCAGCGTCACCCCTTGCCCGACGGGGGAGACCTGCCTCTCGCTCGGCGGCCCGACACCGGGCTGGCAGGTCTGGCTCGAAGTGGACGGCGACTGGCAGGCCCTGAGCGGTCTCGGCACGGTGGCGGCGCCGGGGACCGCCGCGCAGAAGCTCACCTACGACGTCGCGCTGCCGGCCGGGGCGCAGCTTCACCTGCACGCCACGGGCAAGAGCCTCGCCTGCGAGGAGTCCCAGCTCTACGGCCAGTCGATCGCCCGCGACCTCGCGCTCTACGGCCTCACCAACGGGGCGCTCTGCCTCGCCGACATGAGCCACGACATCGGCGCGCTCGACGTGACCTACGGCGGGCCCGACTTCGGCAGCGGCGCCGGCTCGATGACCTACGCCACGCAGAGCGTCGGCGGCGAGGGCGGGACCTGCTCGACCACCATGAGCCAGCTCTGCATCAAGGACGCCGACTGTCCCATGGGCGAGACCTGCGTGGTCACGGGCGGCTCCTACAAGCTCCACTACACGATCACCAGGCGGTGACCGGCGAGGAGGTCACGATGCGGCTACGGACATTGGCACTCGGGATCATGGGCGGCGTGCTCGCCGCTCGTGGGGTCGCGGGCGCGCTCACGGTCGCCGATCTCCTGGCGTCCCCCACCGCCTATGACGGGCGCACGGTCACGGTGACCGGCACGGTCGAGGAGGCCGTTCCGGTCGCCGGGCAGAGCGGCTACAACCTCCGCGACGGCGCGGCGCGCGTCACGGTGGTGAGCCGCACGGCCGCGCCGGCCAACGGCGACCACGTCACGGTGACCGCCACCGTGCACGCGTTCGCGGGCGGCGACGACCCCGAGAGCAAGCCGTTCCCACCGTTCCTGGTCGAGACGTCGCGCGTGGCGACGCCGTAGCGGCTCCGGCCGTCAGACGTCGACGTCGTCGAGCCGCGGCGCCCGCTCCATGATGAACTGGAAGCGCGGCGCGACGTCCCGGCCCATCAGCGTCTGAATCGACCGCTCGGTCGCCGGCTCGTCGGCGATCACGACCCGCAGCAGCGCGCGCCGGAGCGGGTCGAGCGTCGTCTCCTTGAGCGTCGCCGGGTTCATCTCGCCGAGCCCCTTGAAGCGGAACACCTGCACGCGCTCGCGCTTGCCGTTCATCGCCGCGAGCCGGCGCTCCTTCTCCGCGTCGTCCCGCGCCCACCACACCTGCTTGCCGGCGTCGATGCGGTAGAGGGGAGGCTGCGCGATGTAGACGTGACCGTGGCGGATGAGCTCGGGGAGGTGGCGGTAGAAGAAGGTCAGCAGCAGCGTGCAGATGTGGTTGCCGTCGGAATCCGCATCCATCAGCAGGCAGACCTTGTGATAGCGCAGCTTCGTGCGGTCGAAGTCCTTGCCGGCGCCGCAGCCGAGCGCGGAGACCACGTCGGCCAGCTCCTTGTTGGTGAGCACCTTCGCCGTGGACGCCTGCTCCGCATTGAGCACCTTGCCACGCAGCGGCAGGATCGCCTGGAAGTGGCGGTCGCGGCCCTGCTTGGCCGACCCGCCCGCGGAGTCCCCCTCGACGAGGAACAGCTCGCACTCGCTCGGGTCGGTCGACGTGCAGTCGGCGAGCTTGCCCGGGAGGTTGAGCCGGTGGGAGACGGCGCCCTTGCGCTGCACCTGCTGGGCCGCGGCGCGCGAGGCCGTGCGCGCCTTGGCCGCGAGCACGACGCGCGCGGCGACGGCGTCGCCGACGCTGCGGTTGGCGTTGAGCGCGTTCTCGAGCGCCGTGCGCACGATGGCGTCGATGAGCGGCGTCACCTCGGCGTTGTTGAGCCGCTCCTTGGTCTGCCCCTGAAACTGCGGGTTGGGAATCTTGATCGAGAGCACCGCCACCAGCCCCTCGCGCACGTCCTCCGCCGTGATGGCGAGGCCGCGCGGGACCAGATTGTGGACCGTGAGGTAGTTGCGCACCGCCTTCCCGAGGCCCGCCTTGAGGCCCGCGTCGTGCGCGCCGCCCGCCGACGTCGGGATGCTGTTCACGTACGACAGCACGCGCTCGTCGGTGGCCTCCGTCCAGGCGAGCGCGCAGTCGAGGTGAAGCGCGTCCTGCTGCTTGTGTACGGTGAAGATCTCGCCGGCGAGCGGCGGCTCGCCGCGGTCGGCGACGATCTTCTGGAGAAACGCCCTGAGCCCGTCCTCGTAGTGGAAGACGGCCTTCGTCCCGGCGGCCTCGTCGAGCAGCTCGACGGTGAGCCCGCCGTGGAGGTAGGCCTTGGCTTCGAGGACTTCGGCCACGCGCCTGGGATCGAACCGCACATCGGGAAAGATACGGGGATCGGGACGGAAGAAGATCGTCGTCCCGCTGCCGCGCGCGGACCCGACCCGGCGCAACGGCCCGAGCGCCGCGCCGCGCGCGAAGTGCTGTTCCCACTCCGCACCGTCGCGCCGGACGCGCGCGGTGAGCTTCTCGGAGAGCGCCGTGACCACCGACGCGCCGACCCCGTGCAGCCCCCCCGAGTGGTAGTAGCTCTTCGCCTCGAACTTCCCGCCCGCGTGCAGCGTGGTGAGGATCAGCTCGAGCGCCGACTTCTTGTACTTCGCGTGCCGGTCGACGGGAATGCCGCGGCCGTCGTCGGCGACGGTCGCCGACGCCCCGTCGGCGTGCAGCGTCACGCGGATGAGCGTGCAGTGCCCGTTCATGGCCTCGTCCACCGCGTTGTCGACGATCTCCCAGAGCAGGTGGTGGAGCCCGGCCTGGTCGACGCCGCCGATGTACATGCCCGGGCGGCGGCGCACCGGTTCGAGCCCCTCGAGCACGACGATGTCCTTGGCGGTGTAGCTCGCGGCCATCGCCCTACTCCGCCCGCAGCCCCGCGAGCTGCCCGCGCTTGATCACCCGCTGGCCCTTGCCCGCGCGGCGCCCCGCCGCCACCTCGTCCACGCCGAGCGCACGCTCGCCGCCGTCCGCCATCACCGCCGTCACCTTCCCCTTTCGGCCGACCGCCAGCGCGCCGACCACCCGATCCCCCGCGTCGGGCTTGAGGAGGATGACCCCGCGGCCCGGCCCGGAGAGCTCCGCCACCTCCGCGAGCGCAAAGCGCAGCATCTTGCCGCGCTCGGTGGCGACCACGACCACGGGCCCGTGCACCGGCTCGACCGAGACCACCGCGTCGCCCTCGGCGACGCGCGCGAGCCTCCGGCCCGCGCGCGTGGTCTCGGAGAGGTCGGGCGTCGCCCGGAACCCGTAGCCGCGCGCCGTCGCCACCAGGACGACCGGCTGCACCACCGCCTCGCCGGCGAGGCCGGGAAGCGCCGGCTGCTCGCCCGCGGGCGCCTCCGCACGCTCGTCGCGCAGGAGCCGCGCGGCCACCACGCGCTCGCCGTCGCCGAACTTGAGCAGGGACTGCACGGGCTCGCCGTAGCCCGTCGTCGCCGGCACGTCGGCCACGCGGAGCACGTAGAGGCTGCCGTGCGACGAGAACAGCGCCAGGCGGTCGCGGGTGGTCCCGGCAAGCACCGCGAACAGCGCGTCGCCCTCGCGCAGCCGCGTCGTGCTCGGATCCTTGAGCTCGCGCACCCGCTTCACCCACCCGTCGCGCGAGAGCAGGACCGTCGCGTCCTCGGTGACGATGTAGGCCTCGGGGTCGTACTCGAGCTCCTCCCCGCCCCCGATCCTCGTCCGCCGCCGATCGCCGTGGCGCTCCGCCAGCGCCGCCAGCTCCTCGCGCACGAGGCGCCAGCGCGCCTTCGGACTGCGCAGGAGGGCCTCGATCTCCGCGAGCCGCTTGCGCTTCTCGGCGCGCTCCTGGCGGATCTTCTCGATCTCGAGGCGGGCGAGCTGGTAGAGACGGATCTCGAGGATCGCGTTCGCCTGCACCTCGTCGAGCGTGAAGGCCTTCATCAGCTGCGTGGCCGCGTCGGCGCGCGACTCGGCCTTGCGGATGAGGCGGATGGCACGGTCGAGGTCGTCGTAGATGCGCGCGAGCGCCTCGAGGACGTGGAGGCGCTCCTCGAGCTTGCGCTTCTCGTGCTCGAGACGGCGCGTGACGACGTCCAAGCGGAAGTCGAGGAAGTGCCGGCAGAGCTCGCGCAGCGTCACCCGCGCCGGCTGCCCGACCGCCGGGTTGCCGGTCGGCAGCAGACAGGTGAGGTTCACGTTGAAGTTCGTCTGGAGGGCCGTGTGCTTGTAGAGGTAGGCCATCGCGGTCTCGGGGGCCGCCTCGGCCTTGAGCTCGAGCACGATGCGGACGTCGGCGGTCGACTCGTCGCGGACGTCGATCACCTGGGGCAGCCTACGGGAGAGGATCTCCTCGGCGATCTGCTCGACCAGCTCGGCCTTGTTCACCGTGTACGGGATCGAGGTGACCACGATCTGGCGCCGGCCCCGGGGCAACGTCTCCACGGCGTACTCGCCGCGTAGCCGCACCGCCCCCTGCCCGCTCTCGTAGACCTCGCGCAGCTCCTTCTTCGTGTTGAGGATCTCGCCGCCGGTCGGAAAGTCGGGGCCCTTCAGGTGCTTGAGCAACCCCGCGACCCCGATCTCGGGGTCGTCGATCATGGCGGTGAGCGCGGCCACCGTCTCGCGCAGGTTGTGCGGCGGCACGTTGGTCGCCATGCCCACGGCGATCCCCGTCGAGCCGTTGACGAGGAGCTGCGGCACGGCGCTCGGGAGCACCACCGGCTCGTCGAGCAGCGCGTCGTAAGTCGGCCGGAGCGGCACCGTCTCGGCGCCGAGGTCCGCCATCATCTCCTCGGCGAGCGCCGTGAGCCGGGCCTCGGTGTAGCGGTAGGCCGCGGCGCCGTCGCCGTCGAGGGAACCGAAGTTCCCCTCGCCGTGGACGAGCGGGTAGCGCAGGGCGAAGGGCTGCGCCATGCGCACCATCGCCTCGTAAGCGGCCTGGTCGCCGTGCGGGTGGTACTTGCCGATCACCTCGCCGACGATGCCTGCCGACTTGCGCGGCCGCGCCCCCGCCGTCAGGCGGAGGTTCTGGAACATCGCATAGAGAATGCGACGCTGCACGGGCTTGAGGCCGTCGCGCACGTCGGGGAGCGCGCGCGCCGTGATCACGCTCAGCGCGTAGCTCAGGTAGCGCTGCTCGGCGGCCTCGCGAAGGTCGGTCTCCAGCGGCTGGGTGACGGCCACGGGGCGCGCATCTTAGCAGCCGACGGGCACCGGCGCACGACCGCGGGCCCATGGCTCACCGGTGCAAGACGCCGCCGCGCCGCGGCGGCCGAGATCCCGGCCGTCCCGTGCTGGCACCCCCCTTGCTTCGTCACGTAGGGGTGGTCGTGACGCTGCAGCTCGCCGCCGGGGACGACATCACGGTGTCGACCACGATCGAGGTGAATCCGGCCGACACCCGCTGGCAGAGCTGGTTCGTCGACGCCGTCACCGCGCGGGCCCAGGAGGGCGCGCGCCGGCTGCGCGACCAGCTCGCGGCGCAGCACGCGCTCCCCGCGGGCGGCTTCGTCCCGCTGGCGGCCGTCGTCCCGGTCGCCGACGTCGAGCGCTGACACCGCGGCCGGCCGCGCCGGGCCTGCGCCGGAGGCGCGGCCCGGCGCGGCCCCACGAGGCGAGATCAGGCCGCCCGTGCCCGCTTGCGGACGTCCTGGAGCTGCCAGCGGACCATCGTGATCACGTCACCGAGGCTCTCGCCGAGCTTGCGCACGACCGACGCCTCGAAGCCCGAGTGCATCTTGCAGTTGTGGCACCGTGGATCCTGCCGCGTCTCCCAGTACGTCCAGTCGACGCCGCCGAAGAACTCCCGCCACGAGCCGTAGTAGCGATCGCCGATCAAGTAGCACGGCCCCTTCCAGCCCCGCGGCGAGTAGGTCGGGTTGCCCCACGGCGTGCACGGGTAGTCGCGCAGCCCGGCGGCGAACTCGAGGAAGAGCGGCGTGGACGAGATCTTCAAATACCGCTTCGCCAGCTCGCGGATGCGCGTGAACTTCGCGTGGATCTCGTCGCGGAACAGGAAGTGCTCGTCGCCCTCGATCGCCTCGTAGTGGTAGCCGGGCGAGAGCAGGATGCCGTCGACGTCGAGGTCGGTGAGGAGCGCGCACATCGCCTCGATCTCCTCGACCGAGGTCTCGCGATAGACAGTGGTGTTGGTGGCCACGGCGTAGCCGAGGCGCTTGCCCTCCCGGATCGCCTCGATCGCCTTGTCGAAGACGCCCGCCCGGCCGACCACGCGGTCGTGCGTCTCGCGCATGCCGTCGAGATGCACGTTGATGGTGAGCCGCCGGTGAGGGCGCGCCTTCGCGTAGAAGCGATCGAGCAAAATCGCGTTGGTGCACATGATCGCGTGCTTGCGGCGAACGACGACGCCCTCGATCAGCTCGACGATCTCGGGATACACGGTGGGCTCGCCGCCGCAGATCGAGACCATCGGCGCGCCGCAGTCGTCGACCGCGGCAAGGCACTTCGACAGCGGGAGGCGGTCACGCAGGTCGCCCGAGTAGCGCTCGGGCGAGCAGCCGACGCACGCCAAGTTGCAGGTGTGGAGCGGCTCGAGCATGAGCACCACCGGCACCCGTGCGTTCCCGCGCCAGCGGTTCCTCAGCTGCCACCGCACCATGTCGGTGGCGACGTGCAGCGGAAAGCGCATCAGACGGTGACCCGCCTCTCGGCGACCGGCGCCGGGGGCAGACCGAGCACGTCGAGCCCGCCGCCCAGGATCACCCCGAGCGCGGCACGCAGCCGGCGCTCGGCCACGGCGCGCTGGCGCGCGAGCCGGGCGACGTCCGGCCACAGCCACGGCCGTAGCGCGAGCCGGGCGAGCGTGCCGGCGAGCCGCACTTCCCCCGCGTCGTCGATGGCCAGCGCGGCCCGAGGGAGCGTCTGGTCCGCCTCGTCGAGCACCACGCGCAGCGCCTGGAACGCCGCCCCCCGGCGCCGCGCGACCACGGCCACGGCCTCGCTCTCCATGTCGACCACGAGCGCCCCGGAGCGCGCGGCTAAGGCCTTGGCCTGCGCGGTCTCGAGGACCGCCGGCGCGGCGGCGAGCCCTCCCGCCCGCAGGACGAGCCCGCGGCGTGCCGCCGCCCCGGCGAGCCGCTCCCCGTCGAGCGCGAGCGCCGGACCGCGCCGGCCAGAGCCGTCGATCCGGACCAGGCTGGTGGCGGCGACGAGCGCCCCCGCGCGCAGGCCCGCCGCGAGCGCCCCGGCGCAGCCGCAGGCGAGGAAGAGGCGTGCCGGCGGCACCCGATCGGCCGCCGCGGCCGCGCGGGCGGGCCCGACCCCGGTCCGCACGACGCGGCACGACGCGCCGTCGCCGAGGTACCCGCGCCACGTCGCGGGGCCGTCGGCCTCCACCCCAGCCAGCGCCGGCAGCACCGCCTTGGCCTCCCAGCCGAGTGCTGCGAAGATCGCCACGTCCTCCATGACCGAAGCGCCTGACCGGGTACTATAAACCGATCGGTCAGGCAAGGAGCCGGGGGATAACTGACTTGACTCACCAGGCATGTCTCCGATAGACCTCGCGCCTGCTTGGATCGCTATCCCCGTGGGGGGCGCATTAATGCAGCGCGTTAATAGCTACTGGCTCTATACTCTGGGGACGGCTGTCGAGGCTCTTCGAGAGCGGGTCATTCAGGGGACGAAGGTTGCTGACGTGCAGCCCAATCTCTTTTTTGCAAGCTATTGGCTGGAGCAACTGGTAAACGACACCATCGTGCCGCTCAAACTCACAAGGGACGCCGCACGATCGATCCTCAATTACATCAAGCCGTTGGCTGGCGCCCCGGCAGACGCCACGTTTGACTGGCCTACAACATTCAGCGTGACGAGTTCCATTCAGACCTTCCAGACGGTTTTTGCCGCAGAATCGGAACGGCTGAACCTCTACTACGCGTCTGCGAAGCGGGCGTGGGATATGGACAAGCTCATTGACAACGCAGAGGTGGTTCTCTCGCCTCTCGCGCAGGAAATGGCAACAAGCCAAAGCATAACAGACATCCGAGAGGCAGGGAGGTCCATCGCATTCGGCTTACCGACGGCTGCGGGCTTTCATCTATTCCGGCTCCTTGAGACGTATGTCCTACTGTACTTCCAAGTGCTGAACATCGGTCTGCCGGAAGAGAAAAGCCGAAATCTCGGGACCTACATTAAGATGATTCAGGAGCACGGAGCGGACGCCAAAGTCACCGCAATGCTAACGCACCTGAAGGACACTTACCGCAACCCGATCATGCACCCCGAGATCACGTTCTCGGAGGAGGAGGCGGAGAATTTGTTCGGCCTCACCCAAAGTGTCATCGGCGCGGTCGCAGCCGATATCAACCGGCTTAAGCAGGGCACTCAGTTATCGATGCCGATTACGGCGAGCTAGTGAGCATTATTTGTGCTGCTTGTTCGCTTTGTTCGTTTGGACCGCCAAGAGCCGACGGGTCACTTCTCGGAAGCGCTGGAATGCGTCAGGCCCGTGTTCGCTTTGCTCGTTAAGCCGATGAAGCGCTTCTTCCTGCTCGCGCCGGGTGCGCTTGCCGAGCCGCTTAAGGATTCCCATCCTCCCCTCCGCTTCCCGCGCCCCTGGCGTGCGTCACGTCGGAGTCGCCATGGCTGCGTTCAGGCCGATCAACTGCTTGTAGGTAAGCCGACGTCCGACAATCGCGCCGAGAACCTGAACGAAGCGGCTGCCATCCGTGCCCTTCCGCTCGTTGAACCGGAACGCCTGCTCGTCCAGGTAGCGGAACAGATGGAACGGTTCGACGCTGACGTACGTCCCCCGGATCGCGCGCTTGAGCAGCGACCAGAAGTTCTCGATCCCGTTGGTGTGCACGTTGCCCTCGACGTACGTCATGGTGTGATTCACGACCTTGTGCGCGTACTCGTCGTCGGCGTCGATTCCCTTGTAGGCGACCAGCTCGTCTGTGTGCAGCTCGGTCTCGGGCTCCACGAAGTCCTTGATCCCACCCCACAAATCCCAGCGGGTCGCACGCTTGAGCGCGCGCACCCGGACTCGGCCGCCCCGCTCCAACATCCCCAGGACGATCGCGCGGGGCGTGGCGTAGGCACTTCCTCGCCCTCGCATGGCCTTGACGCGGCGCTTCCGATTCATCGAGCGGGCCGCTCCTCCGATGTAGGTTTCGTCCACCTCGACCGTGCTACCCGGACCGCCGATCTTCTCGAAGCTGCCGGTCTGCATCGCAAGCCGGATACGGTGGAGCATGAACCAGGCACTTTTTTGGGTGATCTTGAGGCCGCGGGCGACCTCGTAGCTGCTGATCCCGTTCTTGCAATTGGTGATGAGCCAGATGGCCGGCAGCCACTTGTCGAGCCCGATGGGGCTGTCCTCCATGATCGTGCCGACCTTGATCGAGAACTGCCGCTTGGCATGGTCGTTCTTGCACTTCCAGAGGCGTCGGGTCGAGAGGAACGAGACTTCCCGGCTTCCGCAGGTCGGGCAAGTCACGTTGCCGTCCGGCCAGCGTACCGCCGCCATGAAGGCCAGCGCGCGGTCCGGGTCGGCGAAGTAGCGCACCGCCTGCAACAAGGTCTCGGGGGTTGTGACTTCGGCGTCCATGCCCCCCCCTATAACACCGGAGGCCAGGTGAGTCAAGTATGTTTACACGAGGAGCCGGGCGCCGTCAAGCGACCCGGATCGGACGGGGACGGCGCGCCGCGGCCGCCGGAGCTGGGCGCGGCTCGGCCACCACCTCCACACCGGCGATCCCCCGCAGCTCCTCGTAGCCCGCGCGCAGGAGCCGTGGCATGTCTTCGTAAGCACGCACGAGCGCCGGATCGACCGTGAGGCCGATGGTGAGCGTGTCGGCGTAGCTCAGGATCGCGAAGGCGAGCCCGACGCCCTGCGCGAGGGGGACGATCGGCACGAGCACCTCGAGCCGCTTGCCCTGGACGTAGAGGGAGACGGGCGGGCCCGGCACGTTGGTGCAGATCGTGTTGAAGGGCACGGTGAGCGTCTGGAGCCAGCCGAGCGGCCGCTGCAGGATGGGCGGCAGCAGGCTCACCAGCTCGAGCACCCGGGTCATCTGCCGCGCCTCGCCGCGGCGCTTGAGCTGCGCGGTGGCGGCCCGGACCTGGCGCAGCCGCTCGAGCGGGTCGAAAATGCCGATCGGGAGCGGGACCACGAGCGCCGAGACGCGGTTGCCGAGCTCGCCGTGCTGCCCCGGCGGTCGGGTGTTCACGGGACACATCGCCCGCAGCTCGATCCGGTCGGGATTGAAGCCGCGATCCTCGAGGTAGCCGCGCAGCGCGGAGCTGATGACCGTGAGCACCACGTCGTTCACCGTCCCGCCGAGCCGGTTCTTGATCGCCTTCACCCCGTTGAGCGGGAAGGTCGTCCAGAGGACCCGGCGCAGCACGCTCACGTGTCCGTTGAACGGCGTGGCGGGCGTCCCGGTGAGCACCAGTCGCGCCATTTCGCCGGCAGCGGCCGCCGAGAGCGACAGCTCGGCTAGCGCCTCGCCCGGTCGCCGCACGAGCCGGGCGAGCGTGCGGGCGCGCTCGCGCAGCACGGCGGGCGCCTCGCCGAGGGCCCGCAACGCCTGGGCCGTCGCCGACGGCAACGGCGGAGGCGGCGGCGCGGGCTCGGGCGGGACGACGGGCGCGGGCCGCGGGCTCGGATCGAACATCACGCCGAGGAGCTGCACGCCGCTCACGCCGTCGATCATGCAGTGGTGGACCTTGGCGAACAGCACGCTGCGGTCGTCGCCGTAGCCGTCGATCTGGTGCAGCTCCCAGAGCGGGCGATTGCGGTCGAGGGGCTGCGCGAACAGGCGGCCGACGAGGCTCACGAGCTGCGCCTCGTCGCCCGGCGAGCGGAGCACGTGGCGCACGACGTGGTTCCGCACGTCGAAGCGCGGGTCGGGCTCCCAGCTCGGATTGGCGAGGTTGAACGGCACCGGGACCGCGCGCTGCGTGTAGCGGGGGATGAGGGGCAAGCGCCCCTCGACGTCGGCCACCAGCCGCGGGAAGTCGAGCGCCCCCTCCACGGTGTAGACGCCGCCCACGTGCAGGAGCTGGCCGGTGCGCTCGAGGTGATAGAAGGCGGCGTCGAGCGCCGTCATGCGATCGGCGCCGGGCATGCGCCTCACGTCCCCTCGAGCAGGAACGTGATCTGCACGGTGGCGCGGTACTCGGCGATCTTCCCGTCGCGTACCGCCGCGTTCTCCTTGACGACCTCGATGCCCGTGATCCCCCGCAACGTCTGGTTCGCGCGCTCGAGCGCGTTGCGGACGGCGTCCTCCCAGCTATGCGGCGACGATCCAATGACCTGCGAGACGCGTGCGACGGCCATGACGCGCTCCTCCTCTACTCCAGCAGAAACGTGATGCGCAGGTCGACGCGGTACTCGACGATCTGCCCGCGCTCGACCTTCACGCGCTTGCCGATCACCTCGAGCCCGGTGATGCCACGCAGCGTGCGAGCCGCGCGCTCGAGCCCCTCCTCGACCGCCTCGCGGAATCCCTCGGGCGAGGATGCGATCACCTCCGTGACCCGTGCGACCGCCATGGTCACCTCCGCTCGGATGGATTCCGCGTAGCACACGGCCCCGCGGGTGGATAGCCCCCTCCCGGCCGGGTAGCGTGCCCGGCGTGGCCGCCCCGGTCCTCTCGGTCCTGGTGCCCGCGTTCGACGCGGCCCCCACCCTGCCCGCGTGCCTGCGCTCGCTCGCGCGCCAGACCGAGACCCGCTGGGAGTGCGTCGTGGTCGACGACGGCTCCCGCGACGACACGCCCGCCTGCCTGCGGACCTTCGCGGCGGCGGACGATCGCTTCGTCGTGCTCGCGCAGCCGCACGCAGGGCTCGTCGCCGCGCTCACCACCGGGCTCGCGCGCTGCCGCGGGCGCTGGGTGGCGCGCCTGGACGCCGACGATCTCATGCATCGCGAGCGGCTCGCCGCCCAGCTCGCCGCGCTCGAAGCAGCCCCAGGGCTCGCCGGCGTCGGCTGTCACGTCCGCCTCTTCCCCCGCGCCCGGCTGGGCGCCGGGTGGCGGGCCTACGAGCGCTGGCTCAACGCGATCGACTCGCCCGACCGCGTGCGCGCCGAAGCGTTCATCGAGTGCCCGCTCGCCCACCCGACGCTCATGATCCGCCGCGAGGTGCTCGCCGCCCACGGCTACCGCCGCCGCCCCTGGCCCGAGGACTACGACCTCGTGCTGCGCCTGCTGGCCGCCGGCCACACCCTCGGGATCGTGCCGCGGCGCCTCGTCGCCTGGCGTCATCACGAAGGAAGGCTCACCATGACCTCGCCGACCTACGCGCGCTCGCGCATCGTCGCCTGCAAGGCGGCCTTCCTCGCCACGGGGTTCCTCGCGCGCACGGACACCTACGTGCTCTGCGGCTACGGCGCGACCGCCCGCGCGCTCAGCCGCGCGCTCGCGGAGCACGGCAAGCGCCCCTCCCACGTCGTCGAGGTCCATCCTCGGCGACTCGGCAACACCATCCGCGGCGCGCCGGTGGTGCCGTACGAGACGCTTCCCACCCTTCCTCGCCGCCCGATCGTGGTCTCGGTCGCCGGCACGGGCCCCCGGGGCGCGGTCCGCAACGTGCTCGGAGCGATGGGCTTCGTCGAGACGCGCGACTTCGTCTGCGCAGCCTAGGGCCGCCTGGCGTGGATGCACGATCGCGCGGCGGGCCGCCCGGAGGGCCGGTGGCGGCCCGGGATTTCCACTCGCTCCGGGGCGCGCCTTTTGCTACCGCATCCGAACCATGCGGGCCGTCGGCACCGCCGCGGCGCTCGCCGTGCTGCTCGCCTGCCCGGCTCCGGGCGGCACCGCGACAGCCCCGTGCCCGGCGACGGCGACCGTCACCGTCTACGCGCTCAACCTCGGCGCCGATCCGAACGTCACGCTCTCGGTCGCCGGCGACCTCGCCTCGACCGCCACCTGCCTCGGATCGGGGCTCCGGCACTACCAGACCACGCTCTCCTGCACGGGCACGGGGCTGGTGCGCTGCGGGACGCTCACCGGGCTCAGCCCCGGTGTCTGGCTCGACCATCGCGACGGGCCGCAGCAGACCCGGCGGGACGTGCTCCTCGCCGACGGCCCGGGGGTCAGCAACAGCCTCACGTGGACGCTTTACGCGCACACGTATCAGGTCACCACGACCGATCCGGCGGATCTCCTCGGGCGGCTGCGCCAGGCCGAGGCGAGCGGCGGGCCGGCGCTGGTCACCTTCGCGCTCCCGCCTGCGAGCGTGATCGCGTTCACCGCCGCCGACCCGGCCTGCCCGCCGGGCGCGCCCGCGCTCGTCTGCCTGCTCGGCTCCACGATCGTGCTCGACGGGCTCGACGCCACCGGCGCCCCCGGCGTGACGCTGTCCGCGGGCACGCTCGACTATCGCCTCGTCCGCGTCTTCGGGCAGGACGACGTGCTGCGGGGGCTCTTGCTCCGCGGTGGACGGTTCACGGTGCCGCTCGCCTGCCGTCCCGACGTGAGCGGCCCCGGCTGCCCGACCCAGGCCGACACGGTCGACTTCGCCCCGGGCGCGCTGCGCGATCGGCTCGAGGACGCGACGGTCTTCGGACCCGCCCGCGGTGACGCCGTGAGCGTCGAGGGAACGGACGTGCTCGTCACGGCGAGCGAGATCACGGGGGCCGACGACAAGGGGCTCAAGGCGACCGACGGCGGCAGCGTCACCGTGCGCGACTCCTGCCTGCACGACAACGCCAACGGCGGCATCCAGAGCACGCGCGGCGGGCAGGTGACCGCGGCGCGCAACGTCGTCGAGCACAACCTGCCGCGCGAAGCGCAGAACGGGATCCTCGCGATCAACGAGTTCCCCGGGCTCTCCGCACCGAGCACGATCACGACCGACGGCAACATCGTCCGCTTCAACGGTGCGCGCGGGCTTTCCGTGAGCGGGAACGCGACGGCGACGTTCACCGACGACTTCGTCGCCGACAACGGTGTGGTCGGCGCGCGGATCGAGGGCAACGCGAGCAACCCCGCGGCCGTCGCGAGCGCGCGCTTCCGCGGCGTCGCTATCGTCTGCAACCACCGCGACCGGCTGACGGGGACGTGCACGGGGAACGCGGCCCTCGCCTGCGCGGGCGACGGGGATTGCTGCGACGGCACGGGGGCGTGCGCGGGGACGTGCAACCTCGCGACCTTCCCCGCGGGCGTGGGGACGATCCAGGCCACGTGCGGCGGATGCGCCCTGCCTGGGGCCGACTACGGCACGGGGGAGGCGCCGGGGATGAATGCCTTCGCCTTCAATCCGAACAACTTCCAGAACCAGAACGGCTTCAACCTCGAGCAGGCGGTCCCCGCGGCGGTCTCGGCGCGCGGCAACCAGTGGGAGCAGGGGGCGACGAGCGCCCCGTGCAGCACCACGTCCGCCCACAATCCCGACATCTGCGTGGTCCCCGGGGCCTCGGTCGACGCCGGTAGCCCGTCGAGCCCGCGGGCCGGCGCGCCGACGCTCGAGTCGGTCGTCCCCGCCCGCCCGCGCGCGGGCGACCTCGTGCGCGTCTACGGCTCCGGCTTCGATGCCATCGACGGCGTCGCCTGCGCCGACGAGAGCCAGACCGCGCCGGCGACGCCGTGCACGGGCGAGGACGACAAGATCGCGGCCCGCAACGCCGCCGCGAGCCCCTCCGGCAATCACGTCACGGTGACGCTCGGCGGCCAGCCGTTCCCCGCCGACGTGTGGGCGGTGACGCCGACGATGCTCGCCTTTCGCATGCCGGTCGACTGCTTCGCCACGGGGACGCTCGCGGTCGCCCGTGCGGACGACGCGGGCGTCGTCCGCACGGCGACCATCGCCCTCTGCCGGCCGCAGAGCTGCGCCGGCGAGCCCGCGGCGACCCCGTGCGACGACGGCGACGCCTGCACGGCGGGCGACCATTGCAGCGGCACCGACGACACGTGCGTACCCGGGACGCCCGTCGCCTGCACCGGGCCGTGCGCCACGGGCATTTGCGACCCGGAGCGCGGTTGCGTGCCCGCGCCGGCCGCCACCCCGTGCGACGACGGCGACGCCTGCACGGTGGGCGATCACTGTCGCGGCGACGCGCCGGTGTGCGTGTCCGGGCCCGCGTGCGCGACCGAGGGCCTTTGCCTCGCCGAGCCGTGCGACCCGGCGCGGGCATGCTCTGCGGCCGCCGCGGTGACGTGCCAGATGGGCGTGATCGCCCAGACGCTCCTCGCCGCGGGCGGCGGCGGGCGCGCCGGCGCGCGGATCGGCCGGCTCGTGTCGCGCGTCGAGGCCGCCGTCGCCGCCGCCCGCGGCGCCCGGCGCGGCCGCGCGCGCCGGCTCCTCACCCAGGCGGATGCCGAGCTCGGCCGTCTGCTCGCGCTGCTCCGCGATGCGCGGTTGCCGGCTTCGCTGGTCACGGAGATTCGGGCATCCGCCCGCGGCGCGCGCGCCGCGATCCGCGCGGCCCGCCGCGCCCTTTAGGCCAGCGCCGCGCCGTCATCGCCGCCCACCAGGGTTCCCGCGCTCACTCGCGCGCGTCCTCCTCGAAGTTCGTCACCCGCCAGCCCTCGGCCCCACGCCGCACGGTGAGGAGCCAGCGCCGCTCGAAGGAGTCGCTGCCGGGGGGCGACACGGTGCCGCGGTAGGCGAACTGCACGGCGTCGTCCCCCGCCGGGTGCTCGTCGAGCAGCGCGTAGTGGACGCTCGGCTTCTCGGTGCCCGCGTCGATCTCCTGCCCCGCGGTGAGCGCGATGCCCTTCTCGACCTTGTCGTGCGCGAGACCTGCGGTGTAGGGCAGCGCGCCGCGCAGGTCGATCATCACGTAGTACGCGTCGAGGAAGCGCTCGGCCGTCCCGCGCGCGGTCGATGGATCGGGACGGCAGCCCGCCAGGAGCGCCCCGGCGAGGACGAGCAGGAGCGCGCGCGCCTTCACCGTCGTCACCTTGTCCCGTCCGGACCCGGTTGATAGCATCGGCTGCGTATGGCGACAAACGCGCCCGCGGGGGCGGCGGAGCTCGCGGCGTGGGCGGCCCATCTGCGCAGCGAGCGCCACGCTTCGCCGCATACGCTGCGCGCCTACGTTGCCGACGTCCGCGAGCTGCTCGCCGCCGCGGGGGACGATCCGCGGGCGGTGCGCCCGGAGACGATCCGCCACTGGCTGCGGACCGTCGACGGCCGCCTCGAGCGCACGTCGATCGCGCGCAAGCTGGCCGCGGTGCGCGCGTTCTTCCGGTTCCTCGTGCGCGCCGGGCGCCTCGAGGCGGACCCCGCCGCCGCCGTCGGCACGCCGAGGACGCGCCGCCGCCTGCCGGCCCACCTCACGCTCGACGAGATCGATCGCCTGCTCGCGACGCCGCCGGCCGAGGGCCTTGCGGGGCTGCGCGACCGGGCGATCCTCGAGGTGCTCTACTCCTCGGGGCTGCGCGTGAGCGAGCTGGTCGGCCTCGACTGGGCCGACGTCGATCGCGAGGCGGGGCTCCTGCGGGTGCTCGGCAAGGGACGCAAGGAGCGGGTCGTGCCCATCGGCCGCCCGGCGCTGCGCGCGCTCGAGGCGTACGGCGCGGCGGCCGCGGCGGCGGGCGGGCCGGTGGCGCCCGGCGCCGTGTTCCGCAACCTCCGGGGCGGTCGGCTCACGGCGCGCAGCGTGGCGCGCCTCGTCGAGAGGCACGTGACGGCGAGCGGCACGCCCACCCGCGCCACCCCGCACGCGCTCCGCCACACGTTCGCCACGCATCTGCTGGGCGCCGGCGCCGACCTCCGCGCCATCCAGGAGCTGCTCGGCCACGCGAGCCTCTCCACCACGCAGCGCTACACCCACGTCGACCTCCGCCGCCTCACGGACGCCTATGACCGCGCGCACCCGCGAGCCTGAGCTGCACGGCACGACGGTGCTCGCGCTGCGACACGGCGGCCGCGTCGTGATCGGCGGCGACGGGCAGGTGTCGCTCGGCCAGACGATTCTCAAGCACAACGCGCGCAAGATCCGCCGGCTCTATCAGGGCCGCGTGCTCGCCGGCTTCGCGGGCGCGGGCGCCGACGCGCTCACGCTCTTCGAGCGCTTCGAGACCAAGCTCGAGCAGGTGGGCGGCAACCTCCGCCGCGCGGCCGTCGAGCTGAGCAAGGACTGGCGCACGGACCGGATGCTCCGCCACCTCGAGGCGCTGCTCATCGTCGCCGACGTCGAGTCCTCGCTGGTCGTCTCCGGGACGGGCGACGTCGTCGAGCCCGAGGACGGCGTGTGCGCGATCGGGTCGGGGGGCAACTTCGCGCTCGCCGCAGCGCGCGCGCTCGTGCGCCACTCCACCTTGTCTGCGCGGCAGATCGTCGAGGAGGCGCTGCGCACGGCGGCCGAGATCTGCGTGTACACGAACGACCGGCTCGTGATCGAGGAGCTCGACGCCGCCTAAAGCCCGATGGCCACGTTCACGCCGCGGGAGATCGTCTCCGAGCTGGATCGCTACATCGTGGGCCAGCACGCCGCCAAGCGCGCGGTGGCGATCGCGCTGCGCAACCGCTGGCGGCGCCTGCACGTGCCGGCGCCGCTGCGCGACGAGATCGCGCCGAAGAACATCATCATGATCGGGCCGACCGGCGTCGGAAAGACGGAGATTTCCCGGCGGCTCGCCAAGCTCTCGCAGGCGCCGTTCATCAAGGTCGAGGCCTCGAAGTTCACCGAGGTGGGCTACGTCGGCCGCGACGTCGAGTCGATCATCCGCGACCTGGCTGAGCTCGCCGTCAACCTCGTGCGCGACGAGGAGAAGGAGAAGGTGCGGGCCCGCGCGCGCGAGCTCGCCGAGGAGCGCCTGCTCGACCTGCTGCTGCCGCCCGCGCGCCCGGAGCGCCGCATCCACGCCGTCGGCAGCGAGCCGCCGCCCGGCCCGGCCGCGGATCAGGTCGAGACGCGCGAGAAGCTCCGCCAGATGCTGCGCGCGGGGCGGCTCGACGACCGCACGGTCGAGCTGGAGGTCACGCGCGCCCACGTCCCGATGATCGAGGTCATGACCCCGCAGGGGATGGAGGAGGTCGAGCACGGTCTCCGCGAGCTGTTCCAGAACCTCATGCCGAAGCAGACCAAGAAGACCAAGCTCCGCGTGCCCGAGGCCCTCGACGCCCTCGCCCAGGAGGAGGCGGCGCGCTTGATCGACATGGAGGCGGCGACCCGCGAGGCGATCCGCCGCGTCGAGCAGTCGGGCATCGTGTTCATCGACGAGATCGACAAGATCGCCAGCCGCAGCGGCCAGACCGCGGGCCCCGACGTCTCGCGCGAGGGCGTGCAGCGCGACCTGCTGCCGATCGTCGAGGGCTCGACCGTGTCGACCAAGCACGGGGCGGTGCGCACCGATCACATCTTGTTCATCGCGTCGGGGGCGTTCCACGCCGTGAAGCCCTCCGACCTGATCCCCGAGTTCCAGGGGCGCTTCCCGATCCGGGTCGAGCTCGAGCCCCTCGGCCAGGCCGACTTCGTGCGCATCTTGACCGAGCCCGAGAACGCGCTCACCCGCCAGTACACCGCGCTGCTCGCCACCGAGCAGGTCGCGCTCAGCTTCACCGACGACGCGATCCGGGAGCTGGCCCGCATCGCCGCCGAGGTGAACCAGCGCACCGAGAACATCGGGGCGCGGCGGCTGCACACGGTGATGGAGCGCCTCCTCGACCGGATCTCGTTCGACGCCCCCGAGATGAGCGGGCAGGCGGTGCGCGTCGACGCCGCCTACGTGCGCGAGCGGCTCGAGGGCATTCTCGAGGACCAGGACCTCTCGCGGTTCATCCTCTGATCCGAGGGGTCCGTGGGTTGTGCCTCCGGGCGCCGCGAGGCATAAGGCGCTCGTGGATCCGGTCGACAAGGCCGACGTGCTGCTCGAGGCGCTGCCTTACATCCGGCGCTTCGCGGGCAAGGTGCTCGTCATCAAATACGGCGGGCACGCGATGGAGCGCGACGAGCTGAAGGACTCCTTCGCTCAGGACGTGACGCTGCTCAAGTACGTCGGCATGCACCCCGTGATCGTCCACGGCGGCGGGCCGCAGATCGACGCCGCGGTGCGCGCCGCGGGGATCACACCTCGCTTCGTGCGCGGGCTGCGCGTCACCGACGCCGCCACCATGACGATCGTCGAGCAGGTGCTGGTGGGCCGGATCAACCCCGAGATCGTCGCGCTCTTGAACCGCCACGGGGGCCGGGCCGTCGGGCTCTCGGGCAAGGACGGCGAGCTGGTGATCGCGCGCCGGCGCAGCGACGCCAACGACCTCGGGCTCGTCGGCGAGGTGGTGGGCGTCAACCCGCGCGTGATCGAGGCGCTCGATCACTTCATCCCGGTGATCGCCCCGACCGCGGCCAGCGCCGACGGGCAGACCTACAACATCAACGCCGACGTGGTCGCGGGCAAGATCGCCGAGGCGCTCCGCGCCGAGAAGCTGATCCTGCTCACCGACGTCGAGGGCGTGAAGGGGCGCGACGGGGCGCTCATCGACGTGCTTCCGGCCGACGCGGCCCACGAGCTGATCGCCGACGGCATCATCGCCGGCGGGATGATCCCGAAGGTCGAGTGCTGCCTCGAGGCGCTGCGCGGCGGCGTCAAGCAGGCGCACGTCGTCGACGGGCGCGTGCGGCACGCGCTCCTGCTCGAGGTGCTCACCAACCGCGGCGTCGGCACGGAGCTCGTGTCGAGCGCGCGGCGGGTGCGCCGCCGGCTGGCGCGCGCATGACCAACGCGGAGATCGTCGCGCTCACCGCCGCGCACGAGGTCGGCAACTACGCCCGGCTCCCGGTGGCGTTCGTGCGCGGGCGCGGATGCGAGCTGTGGGACGCCGACGGCCGCCGCTACCTCGACCTGTTCGCCGGCGTGGCGGTGATGAGCCTCGGCCACTGCCACCCCGCCGTGGTCGAGGCGATCCGCACCCAGGCCGCCGAGCTGCTCCACGTCTCCAACCACTACCACACCCGACCCGGGGCCGAGCTCACCGCGCTGCTCTGCCGGCTCTCGTTCGCCGAGCGCGCGTTTCTCTGCAACAGCGGCGCCGAGGCCAACGAGGCCGCGATGAAGCTCGCGCGGCGCTGGGGCGCCGAGCACGGCGGCGGCCGGTTCGAGATTCTCGCCGCGACCGGCTCGTTCCACGGCCGCACGTTCGGCACGCTCACGGCGACGGGCCAGGAGAAGTACCACCACGGCTTCCAGCCGCTGCTGCCGGGCGTGCGACTGGTGCCCTACGACGACCTCGCCGCGATCCGCGCGGCGGTGCGCGAGGAAACCGTGGCGGTGATGATCGAGCCGATCCAGGGCGAGGGCGGCGTCGCGACCCCCGGCCCCGACTACCTGCCGGGGCTCCGCCGGCTCTGCGACGAGCGGGGGCTGCTCCTGATCCTCGACGAGATCCAAACCGGCCTCGGGCGCACCGGCCGGCTCTTCGCTCACGAGGCGGCGGGCATCGTCCCAGACGTCATGACGCTCGCCAAGGCGCTCGGCGGCGGCCTCCCCATCGGGGCGATGCTCGCCAGCGCGCGTGTCGCCGCGGCCTTCACCCCGGGCTCCCACGGCACCACCTTCGGCGGCAACCCCGTGGCCTGTGCGGCGGCCATCGCCGCCACGACCGAGCTGGCCCGCCCCGAGCTGCTCGAGCACGTCCGCGCGACGGGCGAGCACCTGCGCGCGGGACTCGAGGCCCTCGGCCGCCGCAGCGGCCGCATCCGGGCCGTGCGCGGCGCCGGCCTTCTCCTCGGGACCGTGCTCGACGCGCCGGGCGCCCCCGTCGTGCGCCGATGCCTCGATCGGGGCCTGCTGATCAACTGCACCGCGGACCGGGTGCTGCGCCTCACCCCGCCGCTCGTGATCACCCGCGCCGAGATCGACGAGGGGCTCGCGATCCTCGAGCGGGCGCTGGCGGAGGCGGCGTGAAGCGCGACCTGCTGCACGTGGCCGACCTCACGGCCGCCGAGATCGCGCAGCTTTTCGCGCTCGCGCGCCGGCTCAAGGTGGAGATCAAGGCGGGCCGCCCGCATCCGCTGCTCGCCGGGCGCACGCTCGCGATGATCTTCGAGAAGCCGAGCCTGCGCACGCGCGTCACCTTCGAGGTCGGCATGGTCCAGCTCGGCGGCGCGGCGATCCATCTGGCGCCCGGCGACATCGCCCTCGGCAAGCGCGAATCCGCGGGCGACATCGCGCGCAACCTCGAGCGCTGGGTCGACCTCGTCATGGCGCGCACGTTCCTTCACCGCAGCGTCGTCGACCTCGCCGCGGGCGCGCGCGTGCCGGTGATCAACGGGCTCTCCGACCTCCACCATCCCTGCCAGGTGCTCGCCGACTGCTTCACGCTCCTCGAGCAGCGCGGGCGGCTCGCCGGGCTGCGCGTCGCGTTCATCGGCGACGGCAACAACATGGTGCACTCGTGGATGGAGGCGGCCGAGCGCCTCGGCTTCCACTTCGTGCTCGGCTGCCCGCCCGGCTACGAGCCCGATCCGTCGATCGTCGCGGCCTGCGGCCCGCGCGTCGGCGTCACCCACGACCCCGTCTCCGCGGTGCGCGGCGCGGACGTGGTGTACACCGACGTGTGGACGAGCATGGGCCAGGAGGCCGAGGCGGAGACGCGCCGGCGCGTCTTTCAGCCCTACCAGGTGAACGAGGCCCTGCTCGCGTCCGCACAAAGCGACGCGCTCGTGATGCACTGCCTCCCCGCCCACCGCGGCGAGGAGATCACCGACGCGGTGATCGATGGGCCCCGCTCGGTCGTCTTCGAGCAGGCGGAGAACCGGCTGCACGTGCAGAAGGCGATCATGGTCTGGCTGCTCGGCGCGGGCCGCGGGCTCTTGTAGGGGGCGCGGGCTCGGACGGCGCTACCCCTGCGCGTCGAACTCGCCCACGACCGCGAGCCCGCCGTTGGCGAGCCGCAGCCGGAAGTGCACCTCGGCGGGGCAGTCGGGGCCCACCTGTGCGCGGAGCTGGATCACGGCGGCCGCCGCCCAGAAGTTCGGCACGCGGATCGAGACGACGCCGGCCCCGCCCTCGTCGCACTCGACGCGCAGCCCCCGCGGCGTCGGGCTCACCTGCGCGCGGGCCCAGGGGACGAAGAGGCCGCGGCCCTCGCGAAAGGCGATGCCGCCGGGATGCAGCGTCACCGTGCGCTGGGCGCGCAGCGCGAGCGCGGCGAGCCGCTCGGCGAGCGCCACCGCGAGCAGCACCGCCACCCCCTGCACGCCGCCGGCGAGCGCCGCGAGCGCGGCGGGCGCGTAGGCCCACCACCCGAGCGCCCGCGCCGCCGGCTCGATCTCGGGGCGCAGCGGCACGACGCCGTCCTCGAGCCGCGTCCAAAGGTCGCCCGCGAGATCCGGAACGACACGCTCGAGGGCGGCGAACCACACGTCGTCGGCGAACAGTGGGCCGAGCGGCAGCGCCGCGGCGAACCCCGGCCCGCGCAGGCGCAGCGCATGGCGATCCTGGACCACGGTGCGCACCTGGGACCACGGGAGCCGGCGTACGCCGCGGCGGGGCGCGAAGGCCGTCACCTCGGCGTCGTCGAGGTGGTAGCGGCGAAGACACGCCGGGGGAGCCGGCAGCGCGCGCGCGAGCGCCCAGCCCACCGCGGCCACCGCCAGCACGGGGCCCGCGGGGCCGAGCGGGCCCGCGCCGACAGCGCCCGCGCCGGCCGCCGCCACAAGAAGCGCGAGCCAGCCCACGACCACCCAGGGCGACGCGCCGCGGGTCGTGAACCAGAGAGGACGCTCGCGAGTCGCCGCCATCACCACCGCCGATCCCCGTCCGCCGTCGGGGCCTCCGCAGGAGTGTCGGCCGCTCGGCCGTCGGGCTTGAATCGGTCCCCGTGCGTGCTAGGTGATCCCGCCATGGCGGCAGCCGTCGGGCGGATCGTGCTCGCCTATTCGGGGGGGCTCGACACCTCGGTGATCCTGCGCTGGCTGGTCGAGCGGCACCGGGCGGAGGTGATCGCCTTCTGCGCCGATCTCGGCCAAGGCGACGAGCTCTCGGGCCTGCCCGAGAAGGCCCGGCGCACCGGCGCCGCCGACTGCGTGGTCGAGGATCTGCGCGAGGAGTTCGTCCGGGACTACGTCTTCCCGCTGCTGCGCGCCGGCGCGGTCTACGAGGGGCAGTACCTCCTCGGCACTGCGATCGCCCGGCCGCTCATCGCCAAGCGACAGGTGGAGATCGCGCTTGCGCGCGGCGCCGACGCGGTCGCCCACGGGGCGACCGGCAAGGGTAACGACCAGGTGCGCTTCGAGCTCACCTACGCGGCGCTCGGCCCGGGGCTCACGGTGATCGCGCCCTGGCGCGAGTGGGAGTTCGCCGGCCGCGCCGACCTGATCACCTACGCCGAGCGCCAGGGCATTGCGGTGCCGGTGACCGCCGAAAAACCCTACTCGACGGATCGCAACCTCCTGCACGTGAGCTACGAGGGCGGCGTGCTCGAGGATCCCTGGCGCGCGCCGTACGACGACATGTTCCAGCTCACGGTCGCGCCCGAGCACGCGCCCGACCGGCCCGAGGAGGTCGAGGTCGACGTCGAGGGCGGCGTCGCCGTGGCGGTGAACGGCGAGCGGCTCGCGCCCGCCGCGCTCCTCGCCCGGCTCAACACGATGGCGGGGCGGCACGGCGTCGGCCGCGTCGACCTGGTGGAGAATCGCTACGTGGGCATGAAGTCGCGCGGCGTGTACGAGACGCCGGGGGGCACCGTGCTGCGCGCGGCGATCGCGGCCGTCGAGCAGCTCACCCTCGACCGCGAGGTGCTGCACCTCCGCGACACGCTCGCCCCCCGCTACGCGGAGATGGTGTATTACGGCTACTGGTTCGCGCCCGAGCGGCTCATGCTCCAGGCGGCGATCGACGAGGCGGCGCGCGTGGTGACCGGTACGGCGCGGCTGCGGCTCTACCGCGGCAGCGTGCGCGTCGTCGGACGCAAGGCGCCGCGGTCGCTCTACGACCCCCACGTCGCGAGCTTCGACGAGGCCGGCGGCTACCGCCAGGAGGACGCCGGAGGCTTCATCCGCCTCGCGGGGCTCCGGCTGCGCATCCGGGCGCTCGTCGAGCGCGGCCGATGACCCGCCAACGCGGCGCCCGGGCGCGGGCCGCCAAGGCCTGGCACGGGCGCTTCGCCGAGCCTCCCGCGCCGATCGCCGAGGCGTTCACGCGCTGCCTCCCGGTCGACCTGCCGTTCGCGCCCCACGACGTCGCGGCCAGCCGCGCGCACGTGGCCGCGCTCGTGCGCGCCCGGCTCCTCACCCGGCGCGAGGGCGCACGGCTGGAGGGCGGCCTCGCGCGCGTCGGCCGCGAGCTGGCAGCCGGGCGCTTCCGCTTCCTCCCCGGCGACGAGGACATCCACGTGGCCATCGAGCGGCGCCTCACCGAGATCCTCGGGCCGGTGGGCGGCAAGCTGCACACCGGCCGCAGCCGCAACGACCAGGTGGCCACCGATCTCCGGCTGTGGCTGCGGGCCGAGTGCGACGCGGTGGACGCGGCGCTCGCGGGCCTCCAGCGGGCGCTCGTCACGGTCGCCCGCCGCCACGTGGACGTCGTCATGCCCGGCTACACCCATCAGCAGCGCGCCCAGCCGATCCTGCTCGCGCATCACCTGCTCGCCTACCACGCGATGCTCGGCCGCGACCGCGGGCGGCTGCGTGACTGCCGCCGGCGCGCCGACGAGCTGCCGCTCGGGGCGGGCGCACTGGCCGGCGCCGGCTTTGCGCTCGACCGCCGGCTGGTCGCCCGGCGCCTGGGCTTCGCGCGCATCACCGCCAACAGCCTCGACGCGGTGAGCGACCGCGACGCGGCGGCAGAGTTCGTGGCGGCGGCGGCGATCGCGGCCGTGCACCTGAGCCGGCTCGCGGGCGAGATCGTGCTCTGGGCGAGCGAGGAGTTCGGATTCGTCGAGCTGCCCGACGCGTTCGCCACCGGCAGCTCGATGATGCCGCAGAAGAAGAACCCCGACGTGGCCGAGCTGGTGCGCGGCAAGACCGGCCGCGTGATCGGCGCGCTGGTCGCGCTCCTCACCCTGCTCAAGGGGCTGCCGCTCGCCTACAACAGCGACCTCCAGGAGGACAAGCCGCCGCTGTTCGACGCCGCCGGGACGCTGCGGGCCTGCCTCGCCGTGCTCACCGCGATGCTGCCGGCGCTGCGCTTTCGCCCCGAGCGCATGGCGGCGGCGGCCGACGGGCTCGCGCTCGCCACCGACCTGGCCGACCTCCTCACCGAGCGTGGGGTCCCCTTTCGCCGGGCGCACGCGATCGTCGGCGCGCTCGTCCGCCACTGCCTGGCGACCGGCACGCCGCTGCGGAACCTCGACGCCGCGACGCTGCGGCACCACTCCCCCCTGCTCACGCCCGCGCTCGCCCGCCGGCTCACGCCTGCCTTCTCCCTCGCGCGCCGCAGGCTCCCGGGCGGCACCGCCCCCGCCGCCGTGCGCCGCCAGCTCGCCCGCGCGGCGCGCGAGGCCGGGTCGTGACGCGCGCGGCGGTGCTCCTCGGGCTCGCGCTCGGCGCGGGCGCCGCGTGCGGGCGCAAGGCGCGCCCCGTGCCGCCGGAGCTGGTCGAGCCCCTGCCGCCGACGGACCTCACGGTCGCCTCGGCCACCGACGGCGTGCGGCTCTCCTGGCTGCGCCCCGACCGCTATTCGGGCGGCGGGCGCATGAAGGATCTCGACCACTTCCTGATCGAGCGCGCGCTCGCGGACGCCACGCCCGCGCGCTTCACCGCGGTCGCCACCATCGCCGTGACCGACCAGCTCCGCTTCCGGCCCGAGCGCCGCTTCGACTGGATCGATCGCTCCGTGACGGCCGGGACGCGCTACCTCTATCGCATCACGGCCGTCACCTCCGACCGCTACCGCAGCCCGGCAGCCGGCCCCGTCGCCATCCGCTTCGAGCCCGCCGAGGCCACCGCGCCGCCGGCCCCCAAGCGCAAGGAGCCGATCCCATGACGCCCGCGGCCGCCTTCGAGTACCGGGACGGCGAGCTCTGCTGCGAGCAGGTGCCGCTCGCGCGGCTCGCCGAGCGCCACGGCACGCCGCTCTACGTCTACAGCCGCGCGGCGCTGCTCGCGGGCTGGCGCGCCTTCGACGGGGCCTTCGCCGGCACGCCGCACCTCCTCTGCTTCGCGGTCAAGGCGAACGACCACTTGGCGATCCTCCACCTCTTCGCCCGCGCCGGCGCCGGCTTCGACGTCGTCTCGGGCGGCGAGCTGTGGAAGGCGCTGCGCGCCGGAGCCGACCCGGGCCGCATCGTGTTCTCCGGCGTCGGCAAGACCGACGACGAGATCGCCTACGCGCTCGAGCAGCGCATCCTCATGCTCAACGTCGAATCGCCCGAGGAGCTCGACGCGGTCGAGCGGGTGGCCGCGCGCTTGGGCGTGCGCGCGCCGATCGCGCTGCGCGTGAACCCCGACGTCGATCCGAAGACGCACCCCTACATCGCGACCGGGATGAAGAAGAGCAAGTTCGGCATCCCGATCGCCGACGCGCTCGCCGAGTACCGGCGCGCGCACGCGCTGTCCCATCTCGAGCCGATCGGCGTCGACTGCCACATCGGCTCGCAGCTCACCGACGTGGCACCTTTCGTCGACGCGCTCGGCCGAGTGCGCCACCTGATCGGGCAGCTCGCCGAAGCGGGGCTCGCCGGGGGCCTGCGCTACCTCGACCTCGGCGGAGGCGTCGGCATCACCTACGAGAACGAGACGCCGCCGGCGCCCGCGGCCTACGCCGCCGCGCTCACGGCGGGCCTCGCCGGGCTCCCGCTCACGCTCGTGCTCGAGCCCGGGCGAGCGCTCGTCGGCAACGCCGGCGTGCTGCTCACGCGCGTCGTGTACCGCAAGGCGACCGCGGCGAAGCGCTTCGTGGTCGTCGACGGCGCGATGAACGACCTGCTGCGGCCTGCGCTGTACGGCTCCTACCACGCGCTGCGGCCGGTGCGGCCGCGCGGCGCGCCGCGCATCGTCGCCGATGTGGTGGGCCCGGTGTGCGAGAGCGGCGACTTCCTCGCCAGGGACCGCGAGCTCGAGACGCCCGAGGCGGGCGACCTGCTCGCGGTGATGAGCGCGGGCGCCTACGGCTTCGTCATGGCGTCGAACTACAACGCGCGCCCGCGTCCGGCGGCCGTGCTGGTTGACGGTGCGACGTACCACATTGTAAGGGAGCGCGAGACGCGCGAGGATCTGATTCGCGGCGAGTCGATCCCGCCCGACCGGGACTGACGTCGGGCTGAGCCATGGGCACGCTGTCCTTCGCCAAGCTGCACGGCACCGGCAACGACTTCGTCGTCGTCGACGCGCGCCGGGAGCCGCCCGACGATCCCGCGGCGCTGGCGCCGCGGCTCTGCGACCGCCACCGCGGCATCGGCGCCGACGGCCTGATCCTCGTGCTGCCGTCGGCCGTGGCCGCCTGCCGCATGGCCGTCTTCAACGCCGACGGCAGCCGCGCCGAGATGTGCGGCAACGGCATCCGCGCGCTCGCCAAGTTCGTGCTCGACCACGGGCTCGCCGACACGAACCCGCTGCACGTCGAGACGGACGCCGGGGTGAAGAGCGTCGCCTGCGTGCTCGAGGGCGGGCGCGTCGCGCACGTCACGGTCGACATGGGGACGCCCGAATGGGAGGGCCGCCGCATCCCGGCCGACGCCGACGGCCCGGTGATCGAGCGGCCGCTCGCGGTCGACGGGCGCACGTGGACGGTCACCTGCGTGTCGATGGGCAACCCGCACTGTGTGGTCTTCGTCGAGGACCCGGCCGCTCTCGACCTCGCCGCCCTCGGGCCGCGCTTCGAGCACCATCGCTTCTTCCCGCGGCGGGTGAACACGGAGTTCGTCCGCGTCGCGGGCCCGGCGCGACTCGTCATGCGGGTATGGGAGCGGGGCGCCGGCGAGACGCAGGCGTGCGGCACCGGCGCGTGCGCCGCGGCGGTCGCCGCCGCACGCACCGGGCGCAGCGGGCGCCGCGTCGAGGTCGCGCTGCCCGGCGGCATCCTCGCCATCGACTGGCGGGCGGACGACCACGTCCACATGACCGGCGACGCGGTCGAGGTGTTCGAGGGCCGCATCGAGGTGTGACGATGCTCACCGGCTGCCTCACCGCGCTCGTGACGCCCTTCCGCGACGGCGCCGTCGATCACCCGGCGCTCGCCGCGCTGGTCGAGGCGCAGATCGCCGGCGGGGTGCACGGCCTCGTACCCTGCGGCTCGACCGGCGAGTCGGCGACGCTCACGCACGACGAGCACGTCGCGGTGGTGCGCACGGTCGTCGAGGCGGCGCGGCGGCGGGTGCCGGTGGTCGCGGGCACGGGCTCGAACGCGACCGCCGAGGCGATCCGGCTCACGCGCGCGGCCGAGGAGGCGGGCGCCGACGCGGCCCTGCTGATCTCACCCTATTACAACCGGCCGACGCAGGAGGGCATCGTCCGTCACTACGCGGCGGTCGCCGAGGCCACGCGGCTGCCGCTCATCCCCTACAACATCCCGGGGCGTACGGCATCGAACATCACCCCCGACACGATGGCGCGGCTCGCGCGCATCCGCAACGTGGTCGGCGTGAAGGAGGCGAGCGGCTCGCTCGAGCAGGTGCAGCACGTGCTCGCCGCGTGCGGACCGGACTTCGCGGTCTACTCCGGCGACGACGTCCTCACGTTGCCGATCATGGCCGTGGGCGGCAAGGGGGTGATCTCGGTCACCGCCAACGTGGCGCCGCGGCGCATGGCGGATCTCGCCGCGGTGCTCCTCGCCGACGACCTCGCGCGCGGCCGCGCCGTGATGCGCGAGCTGCTGCCGCTCATGCGGGTCCTCTTCCTCGAGGTGAACCCAATCCCGGTGAAGACCGCGCTCGCGCTCATGGGCGCGTGCGCCGAGGAGTTCCGCCTGCCGCTCACGCCGATGACCCCTGCCAACCGCGCGACGCTCGAGGCGGTGCTCCGCGAGCAACGCCTTGTCTGAGGCCGTCGGCGTCGTCGTCTGCGGCGCGGCGGGGCGCATGGGCCGCCTGCTGCTCGCCCTCGCGCGTGCCGATCCCGGGCTGCGGGTGGCCGGCGCGGTCGAGGCGCCCGGCCATCCGAGCATCGGCCGCGACGCCGGGGAGATCGCCGGCGGCGGGCCCCTCGGCCTCCGGGTCTCCGACGCGCTCGCGCCGGCCTGCCGTGCCGAGCACGTCGTGGTCGACTTCACCGGCGTGCCGGCGGCGACCCTCGCGCACGCGCGCCTGGCCGCCGAGCGCGGCGCCGGGCTCGTCGTCGGCACCACGGGCTTCAGCGCCGCCGAGGACGCGGCGCTGCGCGCCGCGGCGGCCCGCACCCGCAGCGTCGTCGCCGCGAATTACAGCGTTGGCATCGCCGTGCTCACCGAGCTGGTGACGCTCGCCGCCCGCCTCCTCGACGCGAGCTGGGAGGCGGAGATCGTCGAGCTGCACCATCACGGGAAGCGGGACGCCCCAAGCGGCACGGCGCTGGCGCTCGGCCGCGCGCTCGCATCCGCGCGCGGGCTCGACTTCGCTCGCGCGGCCGTGCTCGCGCGCGAGGGCCAGGTGGGCGCCCGCCGGCGGGACGAGATCGGCATCGTCGGGCTGCGCGCGGGCGATGCGGTGGGCGACCACACGGTGCTCTTGGGCGGGCTCGGCGAGCGCCTCGAGCTCGTCCACCGCATGCAGGACCGCGCCTGCCTCGCCCGCGGCGCGCTGCGGGCGGCGGGCTGGGTCGCCGCCCGGACGCCGGGGCTCTACGACATGCGCGACGTCCTGGGCCTGCGCGCGTGACGCGCCTCGCGCCGGCGCTCCTGCTGTTCGCCCTCTCCTGCCTGCCGCCGCGGCCCGCGGGTCCCCCGCTGCGCGTCGGCACGAGCAGCGACTATCCGCCGTTCAGCTTCGTCGGCAAGGACGGAACGCCGCAGGGGTTCGACGTCGAGGTCGCGCGGCGTTTCGCCCGCGACAGCGGCCGGCGGCTCGAGCTGGTGACGTTCCGCTGGCCGGCGCTCCGCCAGGACCTCGCCGCCGACCGCTTCGACGTCGCGATGAGCGGGGTGACGATGCGGGCCGAGCGCGCCGTCGGCGCCACGTTCACGCGCCCGGTGCTCGAGACCGGCGCCGTCGTGCTGGTCCGGCCCGAGACCGCGCGCAACGCGGCCCAGCTCGATCGACTGGGGCTGCGGCTCGCGGTCAACGCGGGCGGCCACCTCGAGTGGGTGGCCCGCCGGCTCTTCCCGCACGCCCTCATCCAGACCGTCGCCGACAACCTCGCGGTGCCGCGCCAGCTCGAGATCGGCGCGGCCGACGCGGTGCTCGTCGACGCGGCCGAGGCGCCGCTCGTGCAAGCGCGCGCCCCGTGGGCGACCGCGCTGGGCCCGCTCACGCGCGACCGCAAGGCCTACCTCGCGCGCGATCCGGCGCTGGCGGACGCGCTCGACGCCTGGCTGCGCGCGCACGAGGCCGACGGATCGCTCGCCGCGCTGCGCGCGCGGTGGTTCGGCAAGGCCTACGGCGCGCCGCGGTCGGCCTTCGCGTCGGACCTGGACGCCTTGCTCGCGCTCGTCGACCTCCGGCTCGCGTTCATGCCCGCGGTCGCCACGGCCAAGGCGGCGCTCGGCCGCCCCGTCGAGGATCCGGCGCAGGAGGACCGCGTGCGTGCCGCCGTCGGGGTCGTGGCCGCACGGGAAGGCCTCGCGCCCGACGCGGCCGACGCGCTGTTCGCGGCCCAGATCGCGGCGGCGCGCGCGGTCGAGCGCGCGGTCCTGGCGCTGCCGCCCGGCGAGCGGCCGCCGGTCCCCCCGCTCGACCTGGCTCGCGAGGCGCGGCCGGCGCTGGCCGCCGTCTCCGAGACCATCGTGGCACGGGCGGCGGCGGTCGCCGCCGATCCGGCGGCGCTCGCCGCGGAGAGCCCCGCGCGGCTCGCCCAGCGGCTCGATCCGGTGCTCACCCCGGCACCCGCCCGGCGGGCGATCGCCGAAGCCATCGTCGGGTTGCGGCGGGCCCCAGATTTGTAAAAGCCACCCGACTCGGCTAGAAGCGGGACCCCGACGGGGCCCCGTGTCGATCGCCATCAGAAAAGCCGAGCGAATCCAGAAGCTTCCACGGTACCTGTTCGCGGAGATCGACCGGCTGAAGCGCGCCGTCGCGGCCCGCGGCGTCGACCTGATCAGCCTCGGTATCGGCGACCCGGACCTGCCCACGCCGCCCCGCGTCGTCGAGCGGCTGTGCGCGGCCGCCCGCGAGCCGGCCAACCACCGCTATCCCGACTACGAGGGGATGCCGGCCTTCCGCGCGGCCGCAGCCGCCTGGATGCGCAGCCGCTACGGCGTGACCCTCGACCCCGAGACCGAGGTGGTCTCGCTCATCGGCTCCAAGGAGGGGATCGCCAACATGGCGGTGGCGTTCGTCGATCCCGACGACGTCGTCCTCGTCCCCGACCCGGGCTACCCGGTCTACCACGTCGGCGCGGTCTTCAACGGCGGCGTGACCTATCGGCTGCCGCTGCGGCACGCCAACGGCTTCCTGCCCGATCTCGGGGCCATTCCCGCCGAGGTCGCTCGGCGCGCCAAGCTCCTCTGGCTCAACTACCCGAACAACCCCACCGGCACCGTGGCGCCGCGCGCGTTCCTCGAAGAGGCGATCCGCTTCTGCGCGCGCCACGAGGTGATCCTCTGCCACGACGCCGCCTACGCGGAGATCTACTACGGCGAGCGGCCCCCGAGCGTGCTCGAGCTGGCGGGCGGTCGCGAGGTCGCCATCGAGTTCCACTCGCTGTCGAAGACCTTCAACATGACGGGCTGGCGGGTCGGCTTCGCCGCCGGGCATCCCGAGCTGATCGCGGGCCTCGGCAAGGTGAAGACCAACGTCGACTCGGGCGTCTTCCAGGCGGTGCAGGAGGCGGGAATCGCCGCGCTCACCGGCGATCCGGCGTTCGTCGAGGGGCTGCGCGCGACCTACCGCGAGCGCCGCGACGTGCTGGTCGGGGGGCTGGCCGGCGCCGGGCTGCCCTGCGAGCCGCCCGCGGGCACGTTCTACGTGTGGGTGCCGGTGCCGCGCGGGCTCACGGCGGCCGAGCTGGCCCGCCGCTCGATCGAGGAAGCGGGCGTCGTGGTCACTCCGGGCAACGGGTTCGGGGAAGCAGGCGAGGGATACGTCCGGCTCACGCTGTGCAGCCCGATCGCGCGGCTGCGCGAGGCGGTGGAACGGCTGCGGGCGCTGCGCCTCTGACCGCGCCGGCGCGGGATGCCCCACCGGGTCTACATCGGCATCGGCTCCAACCTGGGCGATCGGCGCGCGAACACGCGCGAGGCCGTCGATCGCGTCTCGAAGCTGCCCGGGACGCGGGTGCTGCGCGCGTCGTCGCTCTACGAGAGCGAGCCGCTCGGCGACGCCCGGACGTGGTTCGTCAACAGCGTCATCGAGATCGAGACCGAGTTCCCGCCCGACCAGCTCTTGAAGAAGCTCAAGGCGATCGAGGAGGCGATGGGCCGCAAGCGCGTGAAAGGCAAGCGCTGGGGCTCGCGCGTGATCGACCTCGACATCCTGCTGGCCGACCAGGAGATCATCGACCGCCGCTCGCTCAAGGTGCCGCATCCCGAGATGCACAAGCGCCGCTTCGTGCTGATGCCGCTCGCCGAGCTGGCGCCGCACGTGATCCATCCCCAGCTCGGGCAGTCCGTGTCGACGCTGCTCGCGACGCTGAAGGACGACAAGCGGGTCATGTTGCTGCCGCGGGCGTGAAGCCCGCGAAGCGCGTCAGCGCCGCTCCGTCGCCAGCGCGCTGCGCACGCGCTTGGCGGCGTCCTCGACGGCCGCGAGCGCCGGGGCGAGCGCGGTCCGCGCCGCCTCGCCCCGGTCGGCGCGGCGGACGCGGTCGAGCGCCTCGAGGAACGCGCGGTACCGTCCGAGGAGCGCGTCGAAGGCGCCGAGCGACGGCGGCGCGGCGGGTCCGGCCTTCGCCCGCGCAATGCGTGCGAAAGCCTCGGCGCGCTCGAGCGGATAGACGAGCTCCGGGAGGCTCTCGGGAGCAAACAGCCCAGCCGCCACGAGGTCCGTGCCCTTGCGCGCCATCGCCACGAGCAGGTCCACGTGCGTCGCCATGAGACGCGGGTAGGTGTGCCAAAAGCAGCCCGCCGCGAGGACCAGCGGCAGGAGCGCCTTGACCGCGCCCCCCCCGGGGCCTACCATCCGCCGGTCGCAGCCCCCATGGCCGAGCCTGTATCCCGCCTGCCCGCCGTCTATTTCGAGAAGCTGCTCGACAACTCGCCCGACATCGTGGTCGCCGTCGACCGCCGGGGGACCATCGTCTTCTACAACGACGGGGCCCGCAGCACGCTCAGCTACACGTCGGAGGAGGTCCTCGGCCAGCACGTGACGCGGCTCTATCCCGACCTCGAGGAGGCCCGCAAGGTCATGGGAGCCATGCGCGCGGGCCACGGCGCGGCGCCGGGGCGGGTGAAGAACTTCGAGACGACCTTCGTCACCAAGACGGGCACGCGCATCCCGGTCGCGATCTCGGGCTCGATCATCCGCGACGAGCGGGGGGGCGAGCTGGGCTCGATCGGATTCGCCAAGGACCTGCGGGAGATCCGCCGCCACGATCAGCTCGCCACGCTCGGCGAGGTCGCGATCGGCATCGCGCACGAGATCAACAACCCGCTCGAGGTCATCGTCAACAACTTGAACCTTCTCGAGGGCCACATCGCCAAGGTGACGCCGGACGAGGATTTCGTCGTCGAGGGCGAACGCCTCGACTCGATCCACGCGGCGCTCGGGCGCATCCGCGGCATCGTGAGCCGCCTCGTCGAGATGGCGCAGGGGACGGAGTACACGACCCGCGAGTACCTCGCCGGGGCGCAGATGACGGACCTGCGCGGGTGCCGCGAGGTCCCGCAGCCGGGACCACGCTCCGGCGATTCCGAGCTGGCCGGGCTGCGCATCCTGGTCGTCGACGACGACCTCGGCGTCTGCCACTCCCTGCGCGACCTGCTGACGCAGGAGGGCTGCCGCGTGATCACCGCGCTCGGGGGCCGCGAGGCGCTGGCGAAGCTCGAGACCGAGGCGGTCGACCTCGTGCTGAGCGACGTCGTGATGCCCGACCTCGACGGCTACGAGCTGTTTCAGCTCCTGCGCAAGCGTGACCCGGGCCTGCCCGTCGTGCTCATGACCGCGTTCCACTTCGACAAGGATCACATCCTCAAGCGCAGCCGGCTGGCGGGGATCACCGACGTCGTCTACAAGAAGCCCATCGATCCGCCGCGGCTCCGCGAGATCGTCAAGCGCTTCGCCCGCCGGCCGCAGCCGTTGGCGGGATGAGCGGCGGCGCCACCGCCGGGGAGACGCGCGCCTATCGCGACGCGCTGAGCGGGCTCCCGGCGGAGCACTTCCGACCGCTCGACGGGCTCACGGTGTCGTCGATCGGGCTCGGCACGTACTTGGGCGACGAGGACGAGGCGACCGACCGCGGCTACGAGGCCGCGGCGCTGGAGGCCGTGACGCTCGGCTGCAACCTCTTCGACACCGCCCTCAACTATCGGGCGCAGCGCAGCGAGCGCGCCCTCGGTGCGGCGCTCCGCCGCACCGCCGCGACCGGCGCCGCCCGGCGCGAGCAGCTCGTGCTGTGCACGAAAGCCGGCTACCTGCCCTTCGACGACTACGCGCCGGTCGACCCCGCGGCCTACTTCCGCGACACCTACGTGCGCCCCGGCATCCTCGCGCCCGAGGACATCGTGGCCGGCTGCCACGCGATGACCCCGCGCTACCTCGCCGACCAGGTCGCCCGCAGCCGCCGCAACCTCGGCGTCGATCACCTCGACGTGCTCTACCTCCACAATCCCGAGACGCAGCTCGCCGAGGTCCCGCGGGCGGAGTTTCGCGCGCGGCTCCGCGCGGCCTTCGCCCAGCTCGAGGCCGAGGTCGCCGCCGGACGCGTCGGCCGCTACGGCGTGGCGACCTGGCACGGGCTGCGCCGTCCGCCCGGGGCGCGCGATCACCTCGCGCTCACCGAGCTCGTCGCGGCGGCGCGCGAGGCGGGCGGCGCGGACCACCACCTCCGCGTCGTCCAGCTCCCCTACAACCTCGCGATGCCCGAGGCGTACGCCGACGCCACGCAGGTGGTCGACGGCGTGTCGATGACCGTCCTCGAGGCGGCCGCGCGCCTCGGGCTCGCCGTCGTGGCGAGCGCCCCGATCCTCCAGGGGCAGCTCTCCCTGCGCCTGCCGCGCGCGGTCGACGAGGCGCTGCCCGGGCTCGACACGGCCGCCCAGCGCGCGCTCCAGTTCGTGCGCTCGACTCCCGGCGTCACGGCGGCGCTCGTCGGCATGGGGCGCCCCGAGCACGTGCGCGAGAACCTGCGCGTCGCGCGGCTCCCGCCCGCCCCCGCCGGGGTGGACTCGCTGCTCGGGCGAAGCTAGAGAAGCCCGGTGGCGATCCGCATCACCCGCGTCTACACGCGCCGGGGCGATCAGGGCGAGACCGACCTGGTCGGGGGCGAGCGGGCGCCGAAGGACGCGCCTCGGCTGGAGGCCTACGGGTGCGTCGACGAGCTGAACGCCGCGATCGGGCTCGCGCGCGCGGCGAACGCGGCCGAGCGCGGCCACCCGACCCGGCGGCGCGCGCTCGACACCCTGCTTTGCCGCCTCCAGAACGAGCTCTTCGACCTGGGGAGCGAGCTCGCCACGCCCGCCGGCGCCTTCGTCCCCGGCATGTTCCGCGTTGGCGACGCCGAGGTGCGGGCGCTCGAGGCCGACATGGACCGCTGCCAGCGGGACTTGAAGCCGCTCAGGTCCTTCGTGCTGCCGGGCGGCGGACGCGTGAGCGCACAGCTCCACGTGGCCCGCACGATCTGCCGCCGCGCCGAGCGCCAGGTCCTACGGCTCATGCGCGTCGAGGACGTGGGCCCGGGGCCGCTCAAGTACTTGAACCGCCTCTCGGATCTCCTCTTCGTGCTCGCGCGCTGGATCGGCCACCACCTGGGCGAGCGCGAGCTTCTCTGGGAGCGGGCGCTGCGGCACGAGGCGGCCCAGCGCGCCAGGCGGAGCGCCCGATGAAGCAGCCGATCTGGTTCAAGCAGCTCGAGCTCGGGCCGATGCAGAACTACGTCTACCTGCTCGGCGACCCCACGACCCGCGACGCGGCGGTGGTCGATGCGGCGTGGGACGTCGACGCGGTCGTCCAGGCGGCCGAGGCCGAGGGCTATCGCATCACCAAGGACCTCGTCACGCACTTCCACCCCGACCACCTCGGCGGCGACCTCATGGGCCATGCGATCCGCGGCGCGGCCGAGCTGGTCGCGCGCGTGCCCGCCAAGGTCTACGTCCACAAGGCCGAGCTGCCGTACGTCCACCGCCTGACGGGGCTCTCCGACTCCGACCTCGTGGCGGTCGAGGGCGGCGACGAGGTGAAGATCGGCGCCTTCACCGTGAAGCTCCTCCACACCCCGGGGCACACCCCCGGGTCCCAGTGCTTCCTCGTCGGTAACGCGGTCGTCTCGGGCGACACGCTCTTCATCGGCTCGTGCGGCCGCGTCGACCTGCCGGGCTCGAGCCCCGAGGACATGTATCGCAGCCTCACGCAGGTGCTGGCCGCCCTCCCCGACGAGACGCTCCTCTACCCCGGCCACAACTACGCCGACCGGCCGCGCTCGACGATCGGCGACGAGAAGCGCACGAACATGATGATGCGCTTCCCCCGTCTCAAGGACTTCCTCGAGGTGATGAGACGCGCATGAAGGACCTCTACCCTCTCGGTGAGACGCCCCCGCTCGGCCACGTGCCCCCGCGCATGCTCGCCCAGGTGATCCGCCAGGACCGCTTCGGCGAGCCCACGCGCGCCTTCCGCGTCGAGGAGATCGCGACACCGGCGGAGCTCGAGCGCGACGAGGTGCTGGTGTGGGTGATGGCCGCGGGCATCAACTACAACAACGTCTGGGCCGGCCTCGGCACGCCGGTCGACGTCATCAAGGCGCGGCAGAAGGACCCCCGCTATCAGCCCTTCCACATCGGCGGGAGCGACGCGTCGGGGATCGTGTGGAAGGTGGGGAGCGCCGTGACCGATCTCCGCGTCGGCGACGAGGTCGTGATCCACTGCGGGACGTGGAGCGCCGACTGCCCGCTGGTGCGCTCCGGCGCCGATCCGATGTTCAGCCCGACGTTCCGCATCTGGGGCTACGAGACCAACTGGGGCAGCTTCGCGCAGTTCACCCGCGTGCAGGCGCACCAGTGCCTGCCGAAGCCCCGGCAGCTCACGTGGGAGGCCGCGGCGGCCTACATGCTCGTCGGCGCGACCGCCTACCGCATGCTCACCAACTGGACGCCGCACGACGTGCGCCCGGGCGACATCGTGCTGGTCTGGGGCGGCGCGGGCGGGCTCGGCTGCCAGGCCATCCAGATCGCCCGCGAGCTGGGCGGGACCCCCGTCGCCGTGATCTCGAGCGACGACAAGGTCGAGTTCTGCACGCGGCTGGGCGCGAAGGGCTGCGTCAACCGCAAGCGCTTCACCCACTGGGGGATGCTGCCGCACTGGAAGGACACGGCGGCCTACGCGGAGTGGCTCAAGGGGGCGCGCGCCTTCGGCGCGGCCCTCTGGGAGGTCGTCGGCGAGCGGCGCAGCCCGCGCATCGTCTTCGAGCACCCGGGCGAGGACACGGTGCCGACGTCGATCTTCGTCTGCGACACGGGCGGCATGGTGGTGATCTGCGCCGGGACGACGGGCTACAATGCCGTGGTCGACCTCCGCTACCTCTGGATGCGCCAGAAGCGGTTCCAGGGCTCGCACTTCGCCAACGACCGCGACGCGCGCGCGCTCAACGACCTGGTGGTCTCGGGCAAGGTCGATCCGTGCCTCTCGCAGACGTTCACGTTCGACCAGATCCCCCACGTCCACCAGCTCATGTACGAGAACCGCCACCCGCACGGGAACATGGCCTGCCTGGTGAACGCGCCGCGGCCGGGGCTGCGCGACGTGCCGCGGTAGGCGCAGATCGTTCCTCCCGCGTGGCGGGTACCACCCGTTCGGGGTGCCCAGCGGCCGCGAGCGGTCCGTGGATCACAGCTTGGCCAGCACCGACTCCGCGCTCGACACGTTGAGCCCGGGCCCGGGCTCGACCAGCAGGTGCTCCACCTTCCCGTCCTTCACGATCATCGCGTAGCGCTGCGAGCGCTTGCCCATACCGAAGCCGCTCGCGTCGAGCTCGAGGCCCATCGCGCGCGTGAACTCGCCGTTGCCGTCGGCGAGCATGCGCACCTTGCCCGTGGCCCCGCTCGCCTTCCCCCAGGCGCCCATCACGAACGCGTCGTTGACCGCCACGCACACGACCTCGTCCACGCCCTTGGCACGGATCGCCCCGGCCTGCTCGACGAACCCGGGCAGGTGCTTCATGGAGCAGGTCGGCGTGAACGCGCCCGGCACCGCGAACAGCACGACCTTCTTGCCCTTGGTGATCTCGCCCAGCGTGACGTCCTTCGGGCCGCCGTCGCCCATCTCCTTGAGCTTCAAGTCCGCGGGTAGCGTGTCTCCGACTTTGATCGCCATCGGGATCCTCCTCTGCACCCCATCTAGCCCGACCGCGGGCCCTGCGGCAACGGCTCTTGCGCCCGCGGGCGGCGCGCGCCAATGTCGGGCGCCATGACCACCCCCGACCCGCGCCCGCGCAGCCGGGTGCTCTACGACGGCCCCGATCGCGCCCCCGCCCGCAGCTACTTGAAGGCAATCGGCCTCGGCGACGCCGACATCGCGCGCCCCATGGTCGGCGTCGCCAACACCTGGACGGAGACCATGCCGTGCAACTTCGGGCTGCGCGGGCTCGCCGAGCACGTGAAGCGCGGCGTGCGCGAGGCCGGCGGCACGCCGATGGAGTTCAACACGATCGCGATCAGCGACGGGATCACCATGGGCACCGAGGGCATGAAAACGTCGCTCGTGTCGCGCGAGGTCATCGCGGACTCGATCGAGCTGATGGCCCGGGGGCACATGTTCGACGCGCTCGTCGTGCTGGTCGGCTGCGACAAGACGATCCCGGCGGCGGCGATGGCGCTGCTCAGGCTCGACGTCCCCGGCGTGATCCTCTACGGCGGCTCGATCCAGCCCGGGCGCTTTCACGGCCACGACGTCACGATCCAGGACCTCTTCGAGGCGGTGGGGGCGCACGCAGCCGGCCGCATGAGCGACGCGGACTTGAAGGACCTCGAGGACCACGTCTGCCCCGGCGCGGGCGCCTGCGGCGGGCAGTTCACCGCCAACACCATGGCGATGGCGCTCGAGTTCCTCGGGCTCTCGGCGATGGGCACCGCGAGCGTGGCGGCGACCGACCCCGGCAAGGCGCGGGTCGGCTTCGAGGTGGGCCGGCTCGCCGTCGAGGTGCTGCGCCGCGAGCTGACGCCCCGGCGCATCGTCACCCGCGCCGCGCTCGAGAACGCAATCGCCGGCGTGGCGGCGAGCGGCGGCTCGACCAACGCCGTCCTTCATCTGCTCGCGATCGCGCGCGAAGCGGGCGTGCCGCTCGGGATCGACGACTTCGACCGGGTGAGCCGGCGCACGCCCCTCTGGGCGGACTTGAAGCCCGGCGGACGGTTCACCGCGGTCGACCTCGGCCACGCCGGGGGTTGCGGCGTGCTCGCCAAGCGCCTCGTCGCGGCCGGGCTCGTCGACGGCACCGCGCTCACCGTCACCGGACACACCTTCGCCGAGGAAGCGGAGCGCGCGCGGGAAACGCCCGGCCAGGAGGTGATCCGCGCCCAGGGTGCCCCTCTCAAGCCGACCGGCGGCCTCGTCATCCTCCGTGGGAGCCTCGCCCCCGACGGCTGCGTGGTGAAGATGGCCGGCCACGAGCGCGTGTTCCACCGCGGCCCCGCGCGCGTCTTCGAGCGCGAGGAGGATGCGATGGCGGCCGCGACGCACGGCCGCATCCGTCCCGGCGACGTCGTCGTGATCCGCTACGAGGGGCCGCGCGGCGGCCCGGGCATGCGCGAGATGCTCGGCGTCACCGCGGCGCTGGTCGGCGCCGGCATCGGCGAGGAGGTGGCGCTGCTCACCGATGGCCGCTTCAGCGGCGCGACCCACGGGCTCATGGCGGGCCACGTCGCCCCCGAGGCGTTCGTCGGCGGTCCGATCGCGCTCGTCGAGGAGGGCGACCCCATCGTCTTCGACGTGAACGCCCGCCGCCTCGACCTCGAGGTCGACGAGGCGACGCTGCGCGCGCGGCGCGGCCGCTGGCAGCCCCCTCCGCCGCGCTACGCGGAGGGTGCCATGGCCAAGTACGCGGCGCTCGTGTCGTCGGCGGCCGAGGGGGCGGTCACGCGGGCCACCCGAACGCCCTGACCGCGGCCCTCGAGGCCGGGGCGCGTCACCCCGCGAGGAGCCCCCGCGCGATCACCTTGAGCTCGAGGATCGGCTTCACCCCCTCGAAGATCGGCAGCACGAGCGCGTCGATGACGTGGCGGGAGATCGCGAACTCCTCGGCGTAGCCCCAGCCCCCGTGGAGGAGCTGCCCCTCCTGCGTCACCCACACGGCCACGTCCGAGGCGAAGAGCTTCGCCATCGCGGGCTCGAGCGACACGCTCTCGTCGGCGTCCATCGCGCGCGCGGCGGCGTAGGTGAGCTGGCGCGCCGCGGCGAGGTGGGTCGCCATGCGGCCGAGCTTGTACTGCGTGAGCTGGAAGTCGCCGATGGGGCGGCCGAACTGCCGGCGCTCGCCCGCGTAGGTCGCGCTCGCCTCGAGCGCCGCCTGCGCGAGCCCGCTCGCGCGCCCGCCGGTCTGGAGGCGGCCGGCCGCGAAGCCCTGCATCTGGAGGTAGAACCCCCTGCCCTCCCCGCCCGCCTCGCCGATCAGGTTCTCCGCGGGCACGAAGTAGCGCTCGAAGCCGAGCGTGAAGGAGTGCATGCCGCGGTACCCCGGGGTCGCGTCGGCCTTGCCGTGCAGCACGCCGCCGCCAGGCTGGCGCATCTCGAACTCGTGGCCGGTGAAGCGGTCCTTCGGCACGACGAACAGCGACAGGCCGCGCGCGCCCGCCGCGGGATCCGGGTTCGTGCGCGCGAGCAGCGCGAGCACGTCGGCACGACCGGCGAACGTGCACCACGCCTTCGCTCCCGAGATGAACCAGCCGGCCCGCCCCTCCTGCTCGCCGCGCTCGGCGCGGCAGCGCACGGCGGCGACGTCGGAGCCCGTGTCGGGCTCGGTCACCGAGATGCCGACCATCAGCTCGCCCGCGGCCACCGGCGGCAGCCACCTGCGCTTCTGCGCCTCGGTGCCGCCCTTGAGCAGCGCCTTGGTGAGGATCTCGGGCCGCGTGATCAGGCTCCCCGCCGCGGCCAGCGAGGCCGCCGACAGCTCCTCGGTGATCACGATCATCGCCAGGTTGCCCATCCCCTGTCCGCCGTACTCTTCGGGCACCGACATGCCGAAGTAGCCGAGCTCGCGCATCTGGTCGATGATCGACTCGGGCACGAGGTCGTCGTGGCGGTGGATGCGCTCGGCCAGCGGCGCGACGACCTTGCGGGCGAAGCTGCGCGCGGAGTCGCGCGCGAGCACCGCCATCTCGGGCTCGAGCCACGCGTGGTTGGCGCCCCGCGTCCGGACGACCTCCTGGCCGATCGCGCGCCACCGCGACTCGTGCTGCGCGGCGCGCACGGCGGCGGCCACCGCGGGATCGCCGAGCGTGCGGGCCAGCAGCGCGTCGGGCACGCCAAAATCGTCGCGCTGGCCCTCGATGCGGGCGCGGAGGCGGTCGGCCACCTCCGCCGCGAACGCCGCCGCCATCGCCTCCGTGGTCGCATCTGCCGCGCCCGCGTCGCGGCGGGCCCGGGCGTAGGCGGCGAGCGCCTCGGCGGCGGCGACCTCGGTGGCGGCGTAGGCGAGCCGCTCGGCGTGCACCTGATGGTCGTCGATCGCCTTGCCGTGCGCGGTCGTCCGCCGCCCCGCTTCGAGGCTCGCGTCGACGGCCTCGCGGGCGGCGCGAAGGATGAGCGCAGTGTCGTCGGGCATGACGGCATCTAGCATCGGCCGCGCGGCAAAGGCCAGGCCCCGTCGATTGACGTTGCCCGCGAAAATGTCGTAGCTCCCACCGCCTATGGAAATCCGCAGCGTCGGCGTTCTCGGCGCCGGCCAGATGGGCCTCGGCATCGCCCAGGCGACGGCGCGGGCCGGCTACGACACGATCCTCGTGAAGGCCACGCCCGGGACCCTCGACGCCCAGCGCGGCAAGGTCGAGAAGCAGCTCCAGCGCGAGGTGGAGCGCGGCAAGCTCACCGCCGCCGACCACGGGGCGCTGCTCGAGCGCCTGCGCTGGTCGACGCGGCTGCACGACCTCGCGGAGGTCGATCTCGTCATCGAGTCGATCGTTGAGGAGCTCGCCGTCAAGCGCGACCACTTCGGCCGGCTCGACGAGATCGTCCAGGAGCGCGCGATCTTCGCCACCAACACCTCGACGCTCACGGTCGCGGAGGTCGCGAGCGCGGTGAAGCGCCACGACCGGTTCCTCGGCCTCCACTTCTTCAACCCGGTGCACGCGATGAAGCTCGTCGAGGTGGCGCCCACGTTGCGCACGGCGCCCGAGGCGGTGGCCGCGTGCGTGGAGTTCGCGAAGCGGCTCGGCAAGGCGCCGGTCGTGGTGCCGGACTCGACCGGTTTCATCGTGAACCGCCTCCTCGTCCCGTACCTGATCGACGCGATCGCCTGCCTCGAGCGCGGGCTCGCCAGCATCGGCGAGATGGACGCCGCGATGCAGAACGGCGCGAACCACCCGATGGGGCCGCTCGCGCTCGCCGACTTCATCGGCCTCGACATCGTGCTGCACATGGCGTCGCTCCTGCACGACGAGTACCGCGAGCCGAGCTTCGCGCCGCCGCCGCTGCTCCGCCGGATGGTTCTCGGCGGCTTCCTCGGCCGCAAGAGCGGCTGCGGCTTCTACGACTACGCGAAGACGCCGCCCGAGCCGAACGACTGGCTGGTGCGCCGCGGGCCGCGCTGATGCGCTTCTACGAGTACGAGGCCAAGGCCCTCTTCGCCCGCCACGGGATGCCGCTCCTCGAAGGGCGGCTCGCGAAGTCGGCGGCCGAGGCGCGCGCCGCGGCCGCCGCGCTCGCGGGGCCGCTCGTCCTCAAGTCGCAGGTGCTCACCGGCGGGCGCATGAAAGCGGGCGGGGTGCGCTTCGCGAGCACGCCGGAGGAGGCCGAGGCGGCCGCCGGCGCGATCCTCGCCCTCGAGATCGGCGGGCAGCGGCCGCGCGGCGTGCTCGTCGAGCGGCGGGCGCCGGTGGCGCACGAGTACTTCGTGGCGGTCACCTGGGACGGGCGGCGCAAGCTGCCGGTCATCGTGTTCAGCGACATGGGCGGCATCGACGTCGAGGAAGTGGCCGAGCGCCACCCCGAGCACGTCTCGCGCACCCACCTCTCGACGCTGCTGCCCTTCACGCCCTACCGCGCGAAGGAGGCCGTCGCCGCGGTGGGCGTGAGCGGCGAGGATTTGAACCGCATCACGCCGATCGTCGCCGCGCTGGTCGAGATATTTCTCCGCTACGATCTCACGCTCGCTGAGGTGAACCCGCTCGGGAAGACCGAGGACGGCCGGTTCCTCGTCCTCGACGGCCACGTCGACTTGGAGGCCGACGCGCGCGAGAAGCACGCGAAGCTGCTGGCCGACCTCGGCATCGGCCGCGACGAGACGCGGGAGGCGCGGCCGCCCACGCCGTTCGAGATCCGGGGCGCGCAGATCGACGCGTCGGACCACCGCGGGGTGGCCGGCAACGTGAAGGAGTTCGACGGGGACCTGGGGCTCGTGATCGGGGCCGGGGGCGGCTCGCTCACGCTCTTCGACGCGATCCGCAAGCACGGGGGGCGGCCGGCCAACTACTGCGAGATCGGCGGCAACCCGAGCGTGCGCAAGGCCTGCGAGCTGACCAAGCTCATCCTCTCCAAGCCCGGCGTGCGGAAGATCGCCGTGATGATGAACGTCGTCTCGAACACGCGCGTCGACATCGTCGCCCGCGGCGTGATCAAGGGCTGCATCGAGGCCGGCCGCAACCCGGCCGAGACGATCGCGATCTTCCGCATCCCCGGCTCCTGGGAGGACGACGGCTTCGCGATCCTGCGCCGCTACGGCATCGAGTACTGCGACCGCACGGTGTCGATGTACGAGGCCGCGGGACGCGCGGTCGCCAAGATGCAGTGACATGTCGATCCTCATCGACCGCGACACCACGGTGATCATCCAGGGGATCACCGGCCGCGAGGCGGTGAACCTCACGCGCGAGGGCCTCGACTACGGCACGAGGATCGTGGGCGGCGTGACCCCCGGGCGCGCCGGGCGCGACGTCTATGGCGTGCCGGTGTACGACTGCGTGCGCGACATCACGGCGAAGACGCACGTCGACGGCTCGATCGTCACCGTGCCGCCGCGCTTCACGCGCGACGCCGTCTTCGAGGCGATCGAGGCCGGCATCAAGCTGATCGTGGTCGTGACCGAGCGCATCCCGCGGGGCGAGGTCGCCCAGATGGTGGAGCTGGCGAAGCTCCGGGGCGCGCGCATCATCGGCCCCAACTGCCTCGGCATCCTCTCGCCCGACGAGGCCAAGATGGGCGGGCTCGGCGGCCCCGCGGTCAACGTCCGCCGCGCCTTCACGAAGGGGCCGGTCGGCGTCATGTCGCGCTCGGGCGGCATGACCACCGAGATCTGCAACACGCTCACCGCCGCGGGCTTGGGCCAGTCGACGGCGGTGTCGATCGGCGGCGACGCGATCATCGGGTCGACCTACGCCGAGCTGATGCCGCTCTTCGAGGCGGATCCCGAGACCAAGGCGATCGCGATCTACTCCGAGCCCGGCGGCCGCATGGAGGCCGAGCTGGCCGACTGGGTGCGCGAGCACCGGAGCCGCCTGCCGATCGTCGCGTTCATGGCCGGTCGCTTCATGGACGAGATGCCGGGGCTGCGCTTCGGCCACGCGGGCACGATCGTCGAGGGCAAGGCGGACACGACCGCGCACAAGATCGAGCGCATGCAGGCCGCGGGCATCTCGGTCGCCGAGCGCATCGAGGCGATCCCGGCGCTGGTGAAGGATCGGCTGCGGGCGGCGGGGGTGTACGCCTGATGGCGGGCATGTTCATCGACGTGAAGGTGGCGCCCGCCGTGGCGCAGGACCACGCGCTGGCGCGCAAGCTGGTCGAGGTCTGCCCGGTGAGCATCTTCGCGCAGGCGACGGACGGCACGCTGCGCATCGTCGAGGAGAACCTCGACGAGTGCACGCTCTGCGACCTCTGCGTCCAGGCGGCGCCGGCGGGCGGCGTCGAGGTGATCAAGCTCTACGCCCGGTAGGGGCCCACCGCTCGCTTCGTCCCGGCGAGTGGTGTACGAGAACGCGCGATGCGCAGCCCCCGAGACTTCTTCAAGCCCCTCGCGCTCGGCGCCCCCGCGCCGATGCGCGAGATCCCCGTGAAGCCCTCGCGGGTGATCCACTTCTTCGACCCGAGCAACCCCAAGATGGCGGCCAAGCTCCCCGAGCTGGCGCGCCAGGCCGACATCCTCCTCGGCAACCTCGAGGACGCCATCCCGGCCGACAAGAAGATCGAGGCGCGCGAGGGCCTGGTCAAGGTCGGCCGCGAGGTCGACCTCGGGGACACGCCGCTGTGGACGCGGATCAACAGCCTCGACAGCCCCTGGTGCCTCGACGATCTCTCGACCCTCGTCGGCGCGATCGGCCAACGGCTCGAGGTGATCATGGTCCCCAAGGTCGAGGGGCCGTGGGACATCCACTACGTCGATCGGCTGCTCGCGCAGCTCGAGGCGCGGCACAGGCTCGCGCGGCCGCTGCTCGTGCACTGCGTGCTCGAGACCGCGCTCGGCGTGAACAACGTCGAGGAGATCTGCGCCGCGAGCCCGCGGGTGCAGGGGCTCAGCTTCGGCCCCGCCGACCTCGCCGCCTCGCGGCGCATGAAGACCACGCGCGTCGGCGGCGGCCACCCCGCCTACCTCGTGCGCAACGACCCCGATCCCGCGAATCCCGGGGCGCCGCGCGCGACCGCGCAGCAGGACCCGTGGCACTACTCGATCGCCCGCATGGTCGACGCCTGCGCGGCGACCGGCGCGCTCCCCTTCTACGGCCCGTTCGGCGACATCTCGGACTCGCTCGGCTGCGAGGACCAGTTCCGCGCTGCCTTTCTCCTCGGCTGCGTCGGCGCCTGGTCGCTCCACCCGAACCAGATCGCGATCGCGAAGAAGGTGTTCAGCCCCCCGGCGGACGAGGTCCTGTTCGCCAAGAAGGTGCTCGCCGCCATCCCCGACGGACGCGGCGTCCACATGATCGACGGCAAGATGCAGGACGACGCCACCTGGAAGCAGTGCAAGGTCATGGTCACGCTGGCCGAGCTGCTCGCCGCGAAAGACCCCGACCTCAAGCGCCAGTACGGGCTCTGACGATGCTCACGCGCGTGCACCACGTAGGGCTCGTCGTCCGTCGCCTCGAGGACGGCCTCGCCTTCTGGCAGGACACGCTCGGCCTGCGCGTCGCCAAGCAGGCGACCGTTCCCGACCAGGGCGTGAAAGCCGCGCTGCTGCCGATCGGGCGCAGCGAGATCGAGCTGCTCGAGCCCGTGAACGCCGACGGCGGCGTCGCCAAGTTCCTCGAGAAGCGCGGCGAGGGGCTGCATCACGTCTGCTTCGAGACGCCCGACGTGGGCGCGGAGCTGGCCGGTGCGCGCGCGCGCGGGCTTCCGGTCATCGACGAGACGCCGCGGCCGGGGCTGGCGGGAACGATCTGCTTCCTCCATCCGAAGGGGACGCGCGGCGTGCTGGTCGAGTTCGCGACTCCGCCCGCGGGCGAACCGGCCCACGCCCCAGCGGGCGCGGGACCGCTCGCCGGGCTCGCCCTCGCCGAGGCGATCGTGCGCAGCCGCGAAGCGAGGAGCGCCGCCGACCTGTTCGCGACCCGGCTCGGGCTCCCGCCGGCGCAGGCCGAGGCCGCCGCGGGTACGGTGGCGGCGGCGGTGCGCGCCGGGGGCGTCGTGCTGCGGTTCGTGAGCGCCGATCCGGCATCGGCCGGGCCCGAGGCCGCCGCCCTGCGTGCCGCCGTCGACGCGCACGGCGAAGGGCTTGCGGGGCTCGTCCTCGAGGTGTCCGACGTCGCCGCGGCCGGGGCGGCCCTCGCCGCGCTCGCCCCCGCCCACGAGGCCGGCGCGCTGCGGCTCGACGCCGCGCGCTGCCACGGCGTGCCGCTGCGCCTGCGCGCGGCGCGCTGACCGCCGCGTGCGCCCGACCATCCTCCTCTTCGACGTCGACGGCACGCTGGTGACGACCTGCGGGGCCGGCCGCCGTGCGATCGAGCGCGCGTTCGCCGCGCGGGGGCGCCCGCCCGATGCGCTGCGCGACGTGCCCTTCGGGGGCATGACCGACCGCGCCATCGTGCGCACGGGCCTGCGCGCCCTCGGCGAGCCCGCCGAGGGGCCGGCGGCCGAGGCGGCCATCGACGCCGTGCTCGCTGGCTACCTGCCGATCCTCGCCGAGGAGCTGGCGGCCACGCCGGGCATCCGCCTCCACGCGGGCGTGCGCGACGCGCTCGACGCCGCGGCCGCGCGGCCGGGGATCGCGCTCGGCCTCGGGACCGGCAACATCCGTCCCGGGGCCCTCCTCAAGCTCGAGCGCGTCGGGGTCGCCGAGCGCTTCGCGTTCGGCGGCTTCGGCTCCGATCACGAGGACCGGGCCGTCCTCCTCGGCATCGGCGCCGCGCGCGGAGCGTCCTACCTCGGCTGCGCGCTGGCCGCCTGCCGCGTGGTCGTGATCGGCGACACGCCCCGCGACGTCGCCGCGGCGCAGGCGATCGGCGCCGAGTCGATCGTGCTCGCCACCTCCGGGTTCACGGTGGCGGCGCTGGAGGCGAGCGGCGCCACGCACGTCTTCCCGGACCTCGCGGCCCCCGGGGCGCTCGCCGCCGTGCTCGGCCCGTGAGCGGCCGCCGGCCGAAGGTCACTCGGCCGCGAACGGGATCACGAAGCCCTCGGGCAGGTGCGCGAGCTGGTCGTGGTCGACCAGCAGGAACGTCCCGGCCTCGGGCAGCGTGAAGTCGATCGACGCGCCGTTGCCCGCCCCCACCTCGACCGTCTGCACGCCGACGAGGGTGTTGCTCGGGTTCCCGCTCAGGCGCACCGCATCGAGGATCGTCCCGATCACGTGGAACGACGCAACCCCGGGCCCGGCGTTCACGAAGTAGACCCGGACGCGCGCCCCGTGCTGCAGCGCGATCGGCGGGTGCGCGAGCGAGCCGTTGAAGACGAAGAACGTCGGCGCGTTGCGCTCCATCGCCTTCGACTCCGGAGCGATCGTGCCGTCCTCGGAGGGCGTGCCGTAGACGCCGTTGCGCATCACGACCAGCTCCTTCGCCGGGGGGAGCGCCGGGCTGCGCGGATAGACGATCATCACGCCGGCCATGCCCATCTTGATGTGTTGATCGGTCATCTCGCCGGCCGCGCAGTGGTACATGAATACGCCCGGCGTCGTCACCGGCGCGGTGATGGTCGCGGTGCGGCCGGGCTCGATGGGGCCGAACTTCCGCGCGTCGATCCGGAAAGCGTGCGTATCGAGGCCGTGCGCCATCGTTCCCTTGTTGGTGACGGTGAGAGCGACGGTATCACCCACGCAGGCCTCCAGGGTCGGACCGGGGACGGTGCCGTTGAAGGTCCACGCGGTCGTCTTGAGCCCCTGGCCGAGATCGACCCCCACCTCGACCATCTCGACCGCGAAGGCCTTGCGACGCGGGCCGGCGCAGGTGGCCCGCTGCCCTGCGACCACCTGCCACGCCGGGAGCGCGCTCGCGCCCTCTGCCGCGGCGGCGACGGCCAGCGCAAGAAGCACGGAGAGCGGCCGCGGCATGGCGGACGTCAACGCAGCCGCCGCCCGAAGGGCGCGACGGAGGTCGACCGGCAGACCTTTCCGCACGTGACCGGCTCGTCCCGGGGCAGCAGCGAGCACGCGGCGACGTCCACGTACGCCTCGCCCCCGTTTGCGGCGACCACGAAGTCCACCGTCGCCGGGGCGTTCTCGACCGGGCAGCGCAGCCGGCGCCGGACGAGACGGGTCGCGCCCGCGCCGTTGCGCAGCAGCACGAGCGCGACCACCGTGAAGAGGGTGAGTGCCGTGAGGCCCGCGAACAGCACGAGCTTCAAGTCCGCCCACTCGAACGCCATGACCGGAGGGGGGAGCAACGATCTCGCCAACCCGCGACCCCGTTCTCGGGCCCCGGGATCTTCGGCCGCGGCAAGCCCGGCATGGTCGGAGTCTCGACGGTGGGAATCGGGCGGCGAGCCGTCGTCGCTCAGCGTCCCGCCGCGTGCTCGGCGAGCCAGCCCGCCACGGCGGGGAAGACCTCGGCCGGGGCCGCGCGGCCGAGGATCAGGTCGACGTGGCCGTAGTCGACCGCGTGCCCGTGGGCGCGCCCGAACTCGAGGTACTCGGCCGCGCCGGCGCGCTCGACGCCGCATCGCACCGCGGGCGGGCTCGCGAGCCGGTCGGCGCTCCCGGCGATGGCGAGCAGCGGCGTGGCCACGCGCGCGAGCGCCGCCCGGTAGTCGATCCGGCCGTCGGCGGAGGTGAACCCGCCCCCGACAGCCCAGGCGGCGAGCTGGCGCAGCTTTGCGCGCGAGACGTCGGAGAGCGCGCGGCGCAGCGCCCGCCCGACCTCGCGCCGCTCGACGTTCCCCGGGTTCATGCCCACGGCGAGCAGGTCGGACTCGCCGACCAGGTGCCACAGCGCGCCGAGGACCCAGCGCTGGGGAACCGTGTCGCCCACGGGCACGTGCAGGAGGAGCTGTCCGATGCGCGCCAGCAGCGTCGCGCTCACCGGCGGGAAGACGACCGGCGAGGCGATGGTCACGCCGGCCGCGACCATCCCGGCCGCCGTGGGATCGCAGCCGAGGCACGCGTAGAGGACCATGCCGCCCATGCTGTGGCCGACCCAGGCGACGCGCCGCCCGGTGACCTCCGCGACCCGTGCCACCGCGGCCGGCACGTCGACCCGGGCGAGGTCGTCGAACGTCCACGTCCACGGCCGCACGCACGCGGGCGTCGGGTGGGAGAGCCCTCGCCCGCGCAGCTCGAGCACCCAGGCATCGAAGCCGCGCCCCGCGAGGAAGCGCGCGAGCGAGTAGCGCTCGTCGTAATCGATGAAGTGGCGGTTACACCCGTATCCCGAGCAGAGGACGACGGGCAGGCCTGCACCGGGCGTCCGTGGCCGGTGGCGGTGCAGCGCGAGTCGCCATCCGTCCGCGGTGCGCGCGAAGTGGACCTCGTCGGCGTCGGTCGGGCGGAGCACCTCAAGCCTCCGCCCCGGCGCCATCGCCGTCGTAGCTGCTCCAGTAGACGCCCCGGCGCCGGCGCCGCGTGTCGTCGATGAGCGCCTGGAGCGCGGCGCGCACCGCCCCGTTGAGACGGTCGACCACCTCCTGATCGGCGGCCGCCTCGGGTGGCGCGTCGAGGCGGATCGGCGGGCCGAAGCGGACGTAGAGCCGCGCCGGTAGGGGCAGAACCGAGGCGACGATCGGGAAGAACGGCACCCCGAGGAGCCGCGCGAGCGGCCATACGTCGGCGAGCAGCATGTGCACCTCCTCGGCGCCGACGATCGCCACCGGGACGACCGGGCTTCGCGTGCGCAGCGCGATCTTGATGTAGCCGCCGCGCCCGGGCGCGAAGCCCTTGTGCGCCTTCACGCGGTAGCGCTCCCAGACCGGGAGGCGCATGTCCGCGGCGCCGCCGGGAAAGAGGAGCACCAGCTCGTCGCGCCGCAGCAGCGCCTCGATCTCCGCCGCCGGTCCGAGGACGACGCCGCGCGCCGCGAGGTAGCGCGCCACCGGTGCCCAGCGTGCCCAGAGCGCATCGCCGGCGTTGCGCGAGAAGCGTCCGGTGTGTCGATGAAGCGCCGGAACGAGGCAGGCAGCGTCCCAGGGAAGGACGCCCGAGTGACGGCCGACCACGAGCGCGCGCCCCGGCGGGATGTGCTCGGCGCCCATGACCCGGAGGCGGAAGTATCGGCTGATGGTCTGCTCGACGAGCCAGAACGACCGCCTGGTGCGGACCGGGTCGAGATCATCCTCGTCCGAGGCGTTACCCGTGTTCGCGCCGGCGAGCAACAGGCCGAGCGCCTGCCGGCAGACGTCGGGCAGCAGCCGCGCAAGCCGGGAGGGATCCACCTCACGCACTTCGTGCCCCATCGGAGCAAGCACCGTACCGCACACGCCGCTGGCACGTTTCTCGCTCCGGTCATGCTCGGCGTGCGCCACGCGGGACGACAGCGGACGGGGGGGCTGCGGCGTCGGGTCTCGCCGCGGAGAAAGGCGGCGGCGATCCTTCCCGTCGCTGCCAAAGCATGAGCCGGGCGCGCCCGCGCTTCAGCATCCAGGTCGGGCAGCAGTTCGCCGCCTGGCCGGACATCGTCCGCATCTGGCAGGAGGCCGAGCGCCTCGCCTACGACGCCGCGTTTGCCTACGACCACTTCATGGCGGTGATGATGGACCCCTTCGACCCTTGCCTCGAGGCGTGGACCGCCCTCGCCGCCCTCGCCGCGCACACGAGCCGGCTGCGGCTCGGCGTCCTCGTCACCGGCAACACCTACCGGCATCCCGCTGTGCTGGCGAAGATGGCCACGACGGTGGACGTGATCAGCGGCGGCCGCCTCGACTTCGGGATCGGCTCGGGCTGGTTCGAGGCCGAGCACGCGGCGCTCGGCATCCCGTTCCGGAGCGCCGGCGAGCGGTGCGCGATGCTCGACGAGGCGCTCACGGCGATCCGCGCGCTCTGGACGCAGCGGACGGCGTCGTTCGCCGGGCGTTACTACGCGCTGCGCGACGCGATCGCCGAGCCCAAGCCGGTGCAGCGGCCGCATCCTCCGATCCTCGTCGCCGCCAGCGGCGAGAAGCGCATGCTTCGCATCGTCGCGCGACACGCCGACGCCTGGAACAGCTTCGGCTCGCCCGAGGTCTTCCGCCACAAGATCGCCGTGCTCGCCGAGCACTGCCGGGCCGAGGGCCGGGACCTGGACGCGATCGAAAAGTCCGTCCTGCTTCCCGCCGCGATCGGGGACGATCCCGACGCCTGGGCTCCGCTGGTGGCGGGCTATGCGGCCTACCTCGGCGTCTCCCCGGACGAGGCGGCCGGCTGGATGCTGCTCGGGCGGGCCGACGAGGTGAAGCGGCAGATCGAGCGCTACCTCGACGTCGGCGTGACCCACTTCATCCTCACCCTCACGCCGTTCAACTTCCCGGTGATGGAGCGATTCGCCGCCGACGTCATGCCGGCGTTTCGCTGACGCGATGGCCGCCCCCCTCGCCGCCGCCGGGCCGGCGTCCTGGCTGTTCGACGCCTGGTCCCTGGTCTACGACCTCCCGCTGATCCAGCGGTTCACGTACCGCCCGGTGCACGCGGCGGTTCTGCGCGTGCTCGGCCGGCACGAGCCGTTGCGGCGGGTCCTCGACGTCGGATGTGGCACCGGCCTGCTCTCCGACCAGATCGCCCGCGAGCACCCCGCGACGCGCGTCGTCGGCTGTGATTTTTCGCTCGGCATGCTCCGCCGCGCCGCCGCCGCGCGCGACGGTGGCGCAGTGTGGGTGCGGGGCGACGCGCTGCGCCTGCCCTTCCGTGACACCACCTTCGACGCGCTGGTCTGCACCGAAGCCCTGCACTGGTTCCCCGACCAGGGGGCTGCGCTGGGCGAGTTTCACCGCGTGCTCCGCCCGGGCGGACACCTCCTCGTCGCGCTGGTCAATCCGCCGTTCCGCGCCCTGGGGCAGATCGCGTGGCTCGTCTCGCGCGCGGCGGGCCAGCCGTTCTACTGGCCGACCCGCCGACGCATGCACGCGCAGGTGACCGCGGCGGGCTTCCACGTCGAGAGGCAGCGCCGTCTCCACCGTCTGCCCGCCGGGCTCGCATTTCCGCCCGTGCTCACCCAGGCCACGCGGCCAGCGGGGTTTCGTCCGGCGGAGGGGACGAGGTAGGCTGGCGGCATGAGCGACTCCGATGCCATCGAGCTAGCAATGGACGGCGCGCAGCTCTACCGGGAGGAGATCTTCACCGATCGCCGGATCGGCACGATCCGGCAGCTCGTCCCCGTGAAAGCCGACGGCTCGCCCGACCCGAGCCGCGCCACGACGTTCGCCGGGCAGACGCAGATCCTCACCGCCGGCGGGGTGCTGCCGCTCAGCTTCGAGATCCCCGCCGGCACGCTCGACGAGGCCGTGCGCGGGTTCGGGGCGGCGGCCAAAGCCGCCCTCGAGGAGACCATGCGGGAGCTGCAGGAGCTACGTCGCGAAGCCGCGTCGCAGCTCGTGATCCCCGAGCCCGGCACGACGGCGTCGATCCTCGGACCCGGCGGGATGCTCCCGCGCGGCGGCAAGCCGCGCCTGCGCTAGCGGGGCGAGGCCGGCATGGACGGCCCGTCGCTCCTCGAGCGGTTGCGGCGCCTGGCGGGCAACCTCTGGTGGACCTGGCAGCCCGAGATCATCGCGATCTTCCGCGACCTCGACCCCGAGCTCTGGCGTGCCGTCAATCACAACCCGGTCGCGTTCCTGGCGCTTGCCTCGCCGCCGCAGCTCGAGGCCCGCGCCGAGGAGCTGGCGATCGACGGGCGCATCAACCTCGCCTTCCGCCGCCTCGAGCAGTACCTGCGCGATCCCGCGGCGTGGGGCGCCACGGCGTGCGGACCGCTGCGGATCCGCCCGGTCGCGTACTTCTCCGCCGAGTTCGCGCTCCACGAGTCGATCCCGATCTACTCGGGCGGGCTCGGCGCGCTCGCCGGCGACCACGTGAAGGCGGCGTCCGACCTCGGCGTGCCGCTGGTGGGGATCGGCATCTTCTACGGGCAAGGCTACTTTCGCCAGCGGCTGACCGCCGACGGCTGGCAGCAGGAGGAGTACGGACACACCGACCTCGAACACCTCCCGCTCGAGCGCGCCGCCGGCGCCGACGGCCGGCCGGTGGTCGTCGAGGTTCCGCTCGACAACGAGTCCCTGCACGTCGCCGCCTGGCGGGCCCAGGTCGGCCGGGCGACGCTGCTCCTCCTCGACAGCGACCTCGAAGGCAACCGCCCCGACTTCCGCGCCCTCACCGCGCACCTCTACGGCGGCGACGCCCAGCGCCGGCTGCGCCAGGAGATGATCCTCGGCGTCGGCGGTATGCGGATGCTCGAGGCGCTCGGCATCCGCCCGGGCGTGCTCCACCTGAACGAGGGGCACTGCGCGCTCGCTCCGATCGAGTGCGCGCGGGCGCTGGCGGCGCGCTCGGGCGTCGCCTTCCACGCCGCACACCGCGAGGTCGCGCTGCGCACCGTGTTCACCACGCACACCCCGGTGAGCGCCGGGCACGACTGGTTCGAGGCCGGCGTGGCGCGCGAGCATCTGGCGCCGCTCGCCGCCGCCGCCGCCGTGGCGCCCGACGACCTGCTCGCCCTCGGCCGCGTCGACCCCGCCGACCACGGCGCTCCCTTCTGCATGACCGTGCTCGCGCTGCGCTCGGCGCGGCGGGCGAACGCCGTCTCAGCGCTCCACGGCCACGTGACGCGCCAGATGTGGCAGTGCCTCTGGCCCGGCCGACCCGAGGCCGAGGTGCCGATCGGCCACGTGACCAACGGCGTGCACGTGGCCTCCTGGCTCGCCCCCCAAATGCGCCGGCTGGGCGACCTCTACCTCGGCCGCGACTGGCTCGCGCGCGTCCCCGAGTCGCTCACCGGCCTCGATGCCATCGACGACGCCGCCTTCTGGGAGGTCCACCAGGGGCTCAAGCGCGACATGCTGCACTACCTCGTGCGGCGGGGCGCCGGCCGGGCGGCCGAGACCCAGGTCGCCGTCCCTGCGCTCGACGTCGACGTGCTCACGATGGGCTTCGCCCGCCGCTTCGCCGAGTACAAGCGCGCGACGCTCCTCCTGCGTGACCTCGAGCGCCTGGCGCGCCTCGTGAACGCCCCCGGGCGCGGCCTCCAGCTCGTGTTCGCGGGCAAGGCGCACCCCCAGGACGACCCCGGCAAGCGGATGCTCCAGCGCGTCTTCGCGCTGACGCGCGACCCGCGCTTCCGCGACCGCGTCGTGCTCGTGGAGGACTACGACATCAGCGTCGCCCGCCACCTGGTGCAGGCCTGCGACGTCTGGCTGAACACGCCACGGCGCCCGCTCGAGGCCTGCGGCACGAGCGGCCAGAAGGTGGTGCTCAACGGCGGCCTCAACCTCTCGGTGCTCGACGGCTGGTGGGCCGAAGCGTACGACGGCCGCAACGGCTTCGCGTTCGGCGACGGCGAGGTGCACGCCGACGCCGCCGTCCAGGACGCCCGCGACGCCGAGTCTCTCTACCGCGTCCTCGAGGGGGAGGTCGTCCCCCTCTACTACGAGCGTGATGCCGCCAACGTGCCGACGCGCTGGGTCGCGCGCGTGCGCCACGCCGTGCGGACGCTGGCGCCGCGCTTCACCGCCGAGCGCATGGTGCGGGACTACGTCCATCGCTGCTACCTCCCCGCGGCCGGCGGCCTCTCGGCCGGCTGAGGTCGGGAGCGCGGGAATCCTACTTCGCCTGGATGCTGCGCAGGTACTCGGTGATCAGCACGATCTTGCCCCGCGCCTCCGCCTGCTGGGCGGCGGACCAGGTCGCTTGCGGGCTGAACACCTCGCCCCACACCGGCATCTCCGAGACGCCGTGGGCGCGTAGCGCGGTCGTGCCGTCGATCACCCGCATCGTGCCGAGGAACGGGAACCTGCCGCCGTGCCTCCTCGCGATCTGCGTGAGGTCGGGGATCCGCTCCCCGATCGCGGGCGAGACGGGACCGTTGCCCCGGCCGTCCACGCCGTGGCACGCGGCGCAGTAGCGACGGTAGAGCGCGCCGCCGGCTTCCACGAGCGTGCCGAGCGGTGCGGGCGCGGCATGCACGTCGAGCGCCAGGCCGAGGATCGCCGCCGTCAGACGCCGCGCCATCCGGCGCCGCTGCGCCGCCGCACCCACGTCGTCACGCTAGCGGTTCTGCCACAGCCCGGTCAATGAGGGGAGCCATGATCTCGCTCAGGGCGCATGCCGGTGATGCGCGTGCTTGTGTCCGGGAGGCCTGCCCGTAGCATGAGAGCACAGCCATGCTGCGACCCCGCGGCGCGCCCGTGGGGCAGGGAAGGAGAGCGAGGAGATGATCGATCGGATGGGGAAGCGGGTCGGCCTGGGCGTCGCGCTCGTCGGCGCGGCGGTCCTCGGGGCCGCGGTGGCCGGGGCTACCGGGGCGGTCAAGCTCAGGACGGCGCTCGTGCCGACGGCCAAGGCGCCGAAGGCGCGGGGCGCGACGAAGCTCCAGCTCAAGCACGGTGCCAGGGGCCGGTTCGTGGTCACCGCCAGGCGGCTTGCGCCGAACGCGACGTTCGACGTCGTCGTCGGCGGCGTGAAGGTGGGCACCCTCACGACCAACCACGCGGGCGGCGGCAAGCTCAAGCTCAGCACGAGCCCGCACGGCCGCGAGGCGCTCCTCGGCTTCGATCCGCGCGGAAGCCAGATCGCGGTGCGCGACGAGGGCGGCGACGACGACCTGGTCGGCGACGAGCCTGCGGGCGATTCCGCCTCCGGCGCCTGCTGCCTCCGCGACCACGAGGGCGAGACCGAGTGCGAGGACGTCGCGCCGGCCGACTGCACCAAGGCCGGCGGGACGCCGAGCCCGGCGACGTCGTGTCTCCCGGATCCGTGCACGGGGACCCCGCCGCCCGTCCAGAAGATCGTGTGCTGCATCGCGAACAGCGCCCACGGCGCATTCGTCGACGAGGACCCGGAGGTCGAGTGCGAGCACGTCGACAACCAGGCCGATTGCGCCAGCGCGGGCGGCACCGTGGTGCAGGGCACGTCGTGCGAGGGCGATCCCTGCGCGCCGACGCCGCCGGCGACCCGCGTCGCCTGCTGCCTCTCGGGCGAGGGTGAGAGCGAGTGCGCGATGCTCACCGCCGAAAGCTGCGCAGCGCACCACGGCACGGCGGCCACCGCGCCGTCCTGTGAATCGCACCCGTGCGGCGGCGGAGACGAGCCCCCCACAGGTCAGCACGGCGACCACCACGGGGGCGACGACCAGGGCTGAGGGTCCGTCCGGCGGAGGGCGGGCCGGACGGCCCGCCCTCACGCCCGCAGGCGCGGCAGCACCTTCGACGCGAACAGCTCGAGGCCGGCCCAGCCGAGCTCCGGCGGCATCCCCCCCATGAGCGGGTGCAGCACCAGGGTGCCGACCTCCCGGGCGAGGGCGACGCACTCGTCGGGCGTGACCACACGATAGACGCCGCTGCGGCGCACGTCCTCGACCGTGCGCGCATCGACGTGGACTTGCGAGCGCTGATCGGGCGTCTGCCAGGCGTGGTAGCTCTGGGCGTCGTAGAGCGCGTGCGGCGCAATGCGCACCCAGTCCCGCTCCGGGTCCTCGCTCACATGGACGAAGCCCGGGCCGCCGGGTAGCATGGCGAAGCCCCCGTCGAAGCCCTGCCGGCGGCACTCGGCATCGTAGACGTCCACCAGCGTCCGATCTCCGATCGCGGGGAAGAAACCCGCACGGAGCCGCGCCGCGCGGCGCGCGGCCGCCGGCGTCGAGCCGCCGATCAGGATCACGGGCGGACGCGAGGGCTTCGGGGTCACGCGGACCGTACGCCCGCGCCACGCGAACGGCTCGCCGCTCCACGCCTGCCGCATCACCCCGACGTACTCCTCGAGGAGCCGGCCGCGCCGCGTGCGATCGACGCCCGCCATGTCGAACTCCTCCTGGCGGTAGCCGAGCCCGGCGACCAGCCCGACCCGGCCGCCGCTCACGAGATCGACGGTCGCGAGCTGCTCGGCGAGGCGCACCGGGTCGTGCAGCGGTACGAGCACGGCGGCGATCTGGATGCGCATCTGCCGCGTCCGTCCGGCGATCGCCGCCGCGAGCGTCACGGGCGAGGACATGTAGCCGTCCTCGACTCCGTGGTGCTCGGAGAGCACCGCAAGCTCGAGACCGCGCGCGTCGCCCCAGGCGCACTGCTCGAGGCAGGTGCGGTAGAGCGCCTCGTGCGTCACCTGCGCGAAGGCGGGCGCCCGCAGGTCGTAGCGCAGCGCGATCATGGCCATCGGGTGATGTCCCTTGCCCCGGATCGTCCGCGAGCGCAAGCGCTCGGGCCCCACCCGCATCCATGCTAGAGGGGGCACGATGCCCGGGGTTCCCGCGACTCGACGGCCCCGCGTCCGGCTGCGGCTGGTGGCCGTCGCCGTTCTCGTCGTCGCGGCCGCCGCGCGCGCCGCCGATCCGCCGGGCACGCCGCGCTCGCGCGAGGCGCTCGCGCTCTGCCAGCAGGCCGCCGACGCGCCGGCGGCCGAGCGGCCGGCGTTGCTCGCCCGCAGCGCGGCGCTCGCCGAACAGGCGATCGGCGACCACGAGGACGACGCGCTGGCGCACTTCGCCGCGTTCTGTGCGGTCGGCGGCGAGGCGCGCATCGCGGGTGCGAGCCTCCTGAGCCTCTGGAAGGTCCACCGGCTCCGCCGGGAGATCGACCGGACGCTCGCCCTCGCGCCCGACTACGCCGACGCGCTGCTCGGCAAGGGCTCCCTCCTCCTCCACCTCCCGCGGCTCCTCGGCGGCGACGCCGCGGCCGGCGAGCGCCTCGTGCGCCGCGCGCTCGCCGTCGATCCGGAGTTCGTCGAGGCCCGCCTCGAGTTGGCGCACGCGCTCGCCGATCGCGGCCGGCGCGCCGGGGCCCGTGCCGAGGCGGCCGCGGCCGCGGTCGCCGCCGAGCGGGCGGGGCAAGCCGAGCGCGCCGCGGAGGCCCGCCGGCTCGAGGCCGACCTCGCGCCCTGACGGGCCGGCGGCGCTACCGGGCGAACTCGCGCGGCGACGCGCGCACCGCGCGATCATAGGCCCAGTTGCGGATGTGGTCGACCTGCTCCTTCATCGTCTTCGAGAGCGGCACCACGTTCGCGGTCGCGTTGAGCAGGTCCTCGTCCGTCAGGTCGCGGTCCTCGAGGCGCGCGGCGGTGAGCGCCGCCACCACGCATTGCTCGATCTCCGCGCCCGTCCAACCGCGCGTGAACTTCTTGAGCGGCTCGAGGTTGAACCCCGACGGATCGATGTCGCGCCGCCGCAGGTGCACGCGGAAGATCTCGATGCGCTCGTCGTCGAGCGGCAGGTCGACGAAGAACACCTCGTCGAAGCGGCCCTTGCGAATCATCTCGGCGGGCAGGAGGTCGATGCGGTTGGCGGTGGCGCCGACGAACAGCCCCCGGGTCTTCTCCTGCATCCAGGTGAGGAAGAAGCCAAAGATGCGGCCGAGCTCGCCCTCCTTGGCCTGCGCGTTGATCGCGGCCTCGATCTCGTCGAACCAAACGACCGCCGGCGCCATCGATTCGAGCATGTGGCAGGCCTTGGCAAACGCGCCCTCGGGCTTCCCGTGCTGCCCGGAGAAGACCTCGATCATGTCGATGCGGTAGAGCGGAAGCTCGAAACACGACGCGATCGCCTTGATGCACAGGCTCTTGCCGCAGCCGGAGATGCCCATGACCAGCACCCCCTTGGGCACGATCTCCGCGCTCAGCTCGTCGCGCATCTCGAACAGCTTGCGCCGCTCGACGAGCCACTTCTTCATCAGCTCGAGCCCGCCGATCTGATCGAGGCTGCTCGCGGTGGGGATGTACTCGATCATGCCGGTCCGGTTCACCAGCACGCGCTTCTCCTCGAGCAGCGCCGGCACCGAGCCTGCGTCGAGGGCGTGGCGCCCGGCCAGCGCGCGGCGGATCGCGTGGCGCGCCTCGTCGAGGGTGAGCCCCTGGAGCGCCCGGGCGAGCTGGAAGACGGTCTGCTCGCCGGTGTCGACCGCCGCGCCGCCCGCCGCGAGCGCCGGCGCCTCCCGCCGCAGGTAGGCGACGAGCTCGTGCAGGTCCGGCACCGCCAGCTCGACGTAGACGATCTGCCGTTCGATCTCCTCGGGAACCATGCGTACCGGCGAGCAGACGACCACGAGCTTGCTCCGGTCGAGGCACGCGGCGTAGACGTCGCGCAGCCGACGGCGCACGTCGGGGGCGTCGCGCAGCGCCTCGTGGAAGTCCTTGAGCAGGAATATCCCCGGGCCCGCGTGCGCCGCCGCGAAGTCGAGGGCCGCGCGCGGGCCGAGCTGCTCGCCGGCGCCGTCGCCGCCGTCCCGGCGCATGCCTTCCGTGAGGCTCCACACCCACAGCGGTGCCGGCGGCGAGAAGAGCGTCGCCGCGGCCTCGCGCAGGAGCGCGGCGACCCGGCCCTCCTCGGTGGAGCGCACGTACGCCAGCGGACGCCCCGACTCGACGATCTCCCGCAGCGCGCGCAGCGCGCGGCTCTCGGTCGCTTCGCCCATGCTGCATAGAAGGGCGCTGCCGCGCCGACTGTCAACCGGCCGCAAGGCGAGCTTCCCCGGCGCGTCCGGCAATGCCATAAAACGCGTCGATGGAGAACCTGCACGTGGTAGTCGTGGGCGCGGGCGTCGGCGGCATCGCCGCCGCGCTGCTCCTCGCCCGCGCCGGGGCTCGGGTGACGCTGCTCGAGGCGGCGCCGGAGTCCCGGACCGTCGGCGCCGGCATCCTGCTCCAGCCAAACGGCCTCGCCGTGCTCTACGGCCTCGACCTCGACGAGCGCCTGCTGCGGCGCGGGGCACGCATCACCCGCCTGCGGGTCGCCGACGCCGCGGGCGAGCTCATCCTCGACGTTCCCGTTCCCCGCTTCGCCGACGGCCTCGACCATGCGCTGGTGCTGCGGCGCCGCGAGCTGCTGGCGGCGCTGGTCGATCTCGTGCTCGCGGAGCCGCGCGTCGAGTGCCGCTTCGACGCCGAGGTGCTCGCTGCGTCGCCCGGCGGCGAGGTGACCTACCGCGCGCCGGGCGGCACACGAGCCGTCGCCGCGGACCTCGTCGTCGGCGCCGACGGCGTGCATTCCCGCATTCGTAAGCAGGGCCGCTTCGGCGCCCGGGTGCACCGTTCCCACCGCTACGTGCGCGGCCTCGGGCCACCGCTCCCGCTCGACGGGCTCACGGAGTACTGGACCGACCTCGGCATCTTCGGGGTCGCGCCCGTGGACGGTGGCACCTACTTCTACGGCTCGACCGAGGCGGCACCGCTGCGGGCGGCCCTCGACGAGCGCGACGTCGCGCTCTTCCGCGCCACGTGGGCACGCACGCTGCCCGTCGCCGGCGAGGCGCTCGCCGCCGTCGCGCGTTGCGAGGACCTCGTGCCGAGCCAGGTCATCCGCGTCGACTGCGCCCGCTGGTCCGACGGCCGCCTCGTGCTCCTCGGGGACGCGGCGCACGCGATGGCGCCCAACCTGGGCCAGGGGGCCGGCAGCGCGCTCGGCGACGCGACGGTGCTCGCGTGGGAGCTGGCACGGCCCGGCGACCGCGCGGCGGCGCTCGCCCGCTACGAGGCCCGGCGCCACCATGCGGTGCGCACCGTCCAGAACCTCGCCGAGCAGCTCGCGTGGCTGTCCGCCCTCACCTACCCCGTCGTGCGCGGCCTGCGCGACCAGGCCCTGCGCCTCCTCGGCCCGTGGCTCATCGGCGACGTCACGATGCGCCTCGTCGAGCAGCAGGATCCGCTGTGGCTGCGCCTCGCGGCGGCGAATCCGGCCGAGATCGACGGCGGCTGAGCGCGCTCATCCCGTGGCCGCGTGGCTCGCGGTGAGGGTGAAGTGGCGCAGCAGGACCGCGAACGGCAGCGGCACTTCCAGCCGCTCGGGGTGCCGCATCCGCAGGTGCTGCTCGAGCGGCCCCGGGTCGCGGAGGCAGAACGGCGTACGAATGACCACCGCATCGCAGAAGCGGCAGCGCACGATCAACGTCGTCGGATCGTCCGGCATGGCGAGTCTCGTCCCGGACCCAAGCCCGAGCAACCCACGTGCCGGGCGAGGCGCGCGTGGCGAGGGCGCCGGGCGTGGGCGGGCCGCATGCGACGCGTCTCGTGCGAGAGAAGAGCCGCCTGGCCCATTCCCGTCCCTGCAACCCGAATCGCGCCGTTCAAGGATGTTCCGGCACGACGCCGGGAACGAGCTTACGGAAGTGGTGCAGCATCCAGGCGGCGAGATCCGCGGCGCTGAGCGCCCGGACCAGCTCCTCCGTCGCCGGGTCGTGCGCCGGGCCGAGCCGCTGGCGCAGCTGCGCCACCTGGGCGCGCGCGCGATCGTAGGCCGCGTTGATGCGCGCGACCCCCGCGACATCGGGCGACTGCATGGTCGCGACGACGGCATCGAGCAGCGGCTCGAGCGCGTCGGCCGTGTCGCTCGCCAGATCCGGTCGCGGGGCACGAGCCGACGTCTCGGCGAGCGCGGCGACGACCTCGACCAACGCCTCCTGCAGGTAGCCCGTGAGGGCGAGCTGCCGCTCGCACAGCGCGAGGCGGCGCAGCGTCGCGGTGTCGAGCTCCCGCCCGGCGAGCGCGGCGTCGAACTCCGCGATGCGCGCCGCGAGTCCGTGGAAGGCGCGCCCGAGCGCGTCGACGTGTGCCGCGCGGGCGGCCTCCGGGCTGCGCAGCGCGTGCACGTAGCCGGCGAGGCCCGCCAGCAGGCGCGCCAGCTCCTTCTGCGCCAGGTCGACCGCGGTCGGCGGGTCGTCGAGGGCCTGCGGGGCGATGTAGCGCGGCGTCGCGGCCTCCTCCTCCGACGTGGCCGGCCATCGGCGGCCGAGCCAGCGCCCGATCGGGCCCAGCACCGGTGCCAGTGCCAGGGCCGGGAGGAAGTTCGAGGCGACGAAGGCGAGCGCCACCTGCTGGCCCGGGCGGGCGGTGATCGTCGCCGCGAGCGCCTGGACGAGCGGCACGTGCCCGTCACGCTCGAGCAGATCGGCGAGCAGCATGAGCGCGCCGCCGAGCAGGCAGAAGAGGTCCTCGAAGCGGACCAGGCGCAGTGGCGAGCCCCGCAGCCCCGCCGACAGGACCCAGCGCAGCCCGATCGCGCCGAGATTGGTGCCATAGACGACCGGCACGGCCGCGGCCACGCCGAGCGCCCCACCGTCGGCGAGCGCGACCACGATCAGCGTCGCGGCGGTATTCGACTGCGCGAGCGCGCCGAGCGCGACGCCGACGAGGAACGCGACCGGCGCCGTCCCGGTCGCGGCGGCCACCAGCGCGCCGAACCACGGCTCGGCGCGCAGCGGCGCCACGGCGGCGCCGATCTCGGCGAGCCCGAGGAAGAGGAGGCCCACACCGAGCGCGACGGCGGCCGCGGCGTAAGCCGCCGGGCGGCGGACGAAGGCCATGGCGACGCCCGCGGCGCCCACGAGGTAGGCGGCAAAGGGCCGCACGTCGAGGCTGGCCACCATCGCCAGCGCGGTGAGGCCGACGTTCGTCCAGGTGAGGACGGGCAGCGCGCTCACGATCGACACGAGGCCGGCCTCGACCATGCTCACCAGGATGAAGGTGACCGCCGTCGCGCTCTGCATGAGCGCGCCGAAGCCGAGCCCGAGCAGCGCGCCGAGCGCCGCGGACTCGTCGACGTCGGCGACCAGGCGGCGGAAGCTCTCGCCGCTCACCCGCCGCAGGTGCTCGCCGACGAGCCGCATGCCGAGGAAGAAGAGCCCGAGGCCCAGGATCGCATGCGCGTGGGTCGTCAACCGCGCCTCCCCGCGCGTCCCCTTGGCGCGAAACGGGGGCCGTGTCCACGGCCGCGGTCCCGCAAAGACGGAGGGGCCCCCGGGTCGTGCCCGGGAGCCCCTCCGCCCGCAAACGAGGTGCGCGCCCCCGCTAGCGCGGGGCGTCCAGGAACGCGCCGCTGGGCGAGCTCGGGCAGCCCTGGACGCAGCCGACGAAGGCCTGCTGGCAGGCCTGGAGCTGCGGCTGCGCCGCCTCGCCGGCGGCGTCGCGGCAGAGGAACGCCGCCGCCTGCGCGTTCTCGATGCACTGCGCGAGCTGGGAGCTGCCGGGCGGATAGATACCCTTACACGCGGCGACCTGCTGCGTCAGCGTCGCGCGGCAGGCGGCGATCGCCGCGTTCAGCTGGTCCTCGACCGGCGTGACGCAATTCTCGCGCGCCACCCCGCAGTCGGCCACGCACACCGGAGACTTGCCGTGGCAGACGCCGCGCTCGACGTTGAAGGTGTTCTTGCAGTCCCCGAGGCAGCTCACGTACGCATCCTTGGCGTTCGTGCGGCAGGTGGCCGGATTCACCGTCGGGCCCGGGTTCGGCGGGCACGCCGCGATGCAGCCGTGGAAGGTCTGGCGGCAGGCCTTCACGCCCGGCGTGTTCCGCCGCGCGGCCTGCCGGCACTGGAAGCCCACGAGCTGCGCCTGGTCCTCGCAGGTCTCCGGATCGGGCGCGGTCTTGCACTGCTGGACCGCCTGCTGCGTCTGGGCGTTGCAGGCCTGGAGCAACGCCGGCAGGCCGGTGGCGTCGATGCAGTCCTGGCGCTGGGTCTGGCAGGCCTCCACGCAGAGCACCAGCTTGTTGAAGCAGCTATCCTTCGCGGTGGTAAAGGCGTCCAGGCACCCGGCCTTGCAGTCCTGGTACTCGGCTTTCGCCTCGAGCACGCAGGAGTTGGCGGCCCAGGCCGTCGTCCCCGCCAGCCCGAGCGCCAGGGCGGCGAACCCCACGGACACCATCAGCGGTCGGATCTTCATCTGTCCTTGCCCCCTTCCTGGTGTACGCGCCAGCGTCCGAGTAGCCAGCATCCTCGCCGACGCCTTCGCCTCCGAGTACATGCCCGGCCCGTGCCCGCTGTCAAGGGCCAGCAAGCTACAATTTCGACGCTGGTACCTTCGGGCAGCCGGCGTGCACGCATGCGCGATCCGCGACGCACCGCGTGACGCCGGTCGACGTTGCCGGCCGCTCCCCGTCCCCGGTGCAGATCTCCCGGATGCGCTTGCGCGAGAGCGCGAAGCGGGCCGCGAGCGCCGCCACCCGCCAGCCCGCGCGCCGCAGCGCGCGGATACGCTCGTCGCGGTCGGCCTTGAGCCGCGTCACGAGCCCTCCCGAGACGCGCGACACCCCCGACGCGCTCGTGCGGAAGCGCTCGGCGATCGCGCGCAGCGGCTCGCCGGCGCGGATGAGCGGCGCGATCGCGGCGGCGTCGGGCCAGCGCCGGCGGCGCCGCGCCGGCGTCTCACGCCCCGCGGGCGCCGCCTCGGCGACGGCGGCGAGCGCTCCCCGCGCCGCCTCCGGCTCGAGCCCGAGGCCGTGGCAGACGTTGTCGAAGGAGAACGGCCAGGACGCGTCGCGGTCCGCGACCCAGGCGCGCGCCTCCGCCGCGAGGAGGCGCGGGAACGGGCGGCCTCGGCCCGCGAGGCAGCGGACGGCGTCCTCGAGCACCGCCTGCATGAGCGCCCGCTCTCCGCTCCCCCGTTCGCCGCCGGCCGCCGCCGGGTGGTCCATTCCTCCCGCGGCGGTGCACGCCCCGTGCCGACCGTGGCCGCGCGACGGCGCGTGCGGGGCTCCACGCGGTGTGCGGATCGAAACGACCCGCGTGTGTCGGGGTGCACCGCCGCGGGCGCTACTCGTCGTGGGGGCCGGTGCGCGCGCCGTACTGCTCGAGCTTGCGGTAGAGGGTCTTGCGGCCGACGCCCAGCACCTGCGCCGCGAGGGTCTTGTTGCCGCCGACGGCCTCCATCACGCGCAGGATGTAGCGCCGCTCCACCTCTTCGAGGGGCACCAGCTCCGAGGGGTCGTCGCTGGCGATCAGCACCTGCGAGCGGTGGTAGCGGCGGATCTTCTCGGGCAGGTCCTCGACCGCGATGCGCTCGTACTGCGTGAGCGCCATCGCCCGCTCGATGCAGTTCTGGAGCTCCCGCACGTTGCCGGGCCAGGTGTAGGCGACGAGCCGCTCGGCCGCGGCGGGTGACAGGCCGATCACCCGCCGGCCGGCCTGCGCGGCGTGGTGGTCGATGAAGTGCTGCGCGAGCAGCAGCACGTCGCCACCGCGCGCCCGCAGCGGCGGCAGCGGCACGTGGATCACGTTGATGCGGAAGTAGAGATCCTCGCGGAAGCGGCCCTCCTCGACCGCCGACTCGAGGTCGCGGTTGGTCGCCGCGACGATGCGCGCGTCGAAGGCCACCTCCTCGTCCGATCCCACCGGGCGCACCTTGCGCTCCTGGAGCGCGCGCAGCAGCTTCGGCTGCAGCGCGAGCGGCAGGTCGCCCACCTCGTCGAGGAACAGCGTGCCCCCGTGCGCCTGGAGGAAGAGCCCCTTGCGCGCGCTGCGCGCGTCGGTGAACGCGCCCCGCGCGTGTCCGAACAGCTCGCTCTCGAGCAGCGCCTCGGGCATCGCCGTGCAGTTCACGCCGACGAACGGCCCGGCCCGGCGCGCGCTGCGCTGATGGAGCGTCCGCGCGACGAGCTCCTTGCCGGTGCCGCTCTCGCCGGTGATGAGCACGGAGGCGCTCGAGTCGACGATGCGGTCGAGGAGCGAGTAGACCCGCTGCATCGCCGGGCTCGTGCCGAGCAGCTCCCCGTACCAGCGCGTCTCCTCAACCACGCGCCGCAGCCGCTTCACCTCCTCGCGCAGCGTGCGGTGCTGGACGGCGCGGCCGAGGGCGAGGGCCAGCGCATCGACGTCGAGCGGCTTGGTCACGAAGTCGTAGGCGCCGGCCCGGATCGCGGCCACCGCGCTCTCGAGGCTGCCGAAGGCGGTGATCACGATCACCGGGAGGTCGGGCCGGTTGGCGACGATGCGCTCGCACAGCTCGATGCCGTTCATGCCGCGCATGTTGAGGTCGGTGACCACGACGTCGACCTCGCTCGCCGCGAGCACGTCGAGCGCCTCGGCCGCCGCCGTGCGCCACGTTACCGCGAAGCCGAGCTTCCCGAGCCCGGCGGCGAGCATCTCGCACATCCCGCGGTCGTCGTCGACGACCAGCACGCGTCCGCTCGGTCCGCTCACGACGCCACCCGCACCGTGCCCGGCTCGCCCACCGGTAGGAAGATCGCGAAGCGCGCGCCCCGGCCCACCCTGCTCTCGACCTCGATCCATCCGCCGTGCTCCTGCACGATGCCGTAGGCCACCGACAGCCCGAGCCCGGTCCCCTCCCCGACGCCCTTGGTCGTGAAGAACGGCTCGAAGATGCGCGGGATGTTCTCCGCCGGGATGCCCCGGCCCTGGTCCTCGACGGTCACGCAGGCGTACGGTGCCCGCGGCGCCTCGGTGCCCGGCGGGTGCGCGTCGCGCCGGGCGATCGTCACCGCGACGCGCCCGCCGTCGGGCATCGCCTGGATGCCGTTCATCACGACGTTGGTGAGCACCTGCTGGAGCTGGCTCGGGTCCCCGTGGACCAGCACCGGCCCGGCGGAAGCCTCGAGATCGAGGACGACCCCGCGCTTCTGGGCGAACGATCGCAGCAGATCGATGGTCCGCGCGGCGACGTCGGCCAGGTTGGTGGTCTCGAGCTTCGGCCCCTGCCGGCGCGAGAAGTCGAGGAGCTGGCGGATGATCGCCGCCATGCGCTCGGACTGCTCCATGATGATGCGCGCGTTCTCGCGGCTCTCCGCTCCCTCGGGCGCATCCGCCGCGATCATCTTCGCGCGCCCCGCGATCACGTTGAGGGGCGTGCCCAGCTCGTGGGCGATGCCCGCGGCGAGCCGGCCGACGGTCGTGAGCCGGTCGGTGTGACGCACCATCTCGATGCTCGCGATGCGCGCGTCCGTCTCGGCGGCGAGCTTCGTCTGCGCCTCCGCGATCCGTGCGCTCATCGCGTTGATCTCCTCGGCCAGCTCTCCGATCTCGTCACGCTGCCGCACCGTGAGCCGCCCCTCGTAGTGCCCGGAGCCGATCGCCCGCGCCCGGTCCCGGAGCTGGCGGATCGGACGGCCGACGAACCAGAACCCGAACAGCATCACCACCGCGGTCGACGCCGCCACGAGGGTCACGGCGACGACCACGATGCGCGTCTCGCTGGTGCGGATGTAGGTCTGCCGCTCGCGCAGCGACTCGACGAGCTCGAGGGCCCAGCGACGGTCGTCGGCCAGGTGCAGCGGGACCAACTTGTAGCGGGAGGTCGTGCCATCCGGGTTGTCCCGGGTGAAGCAGACCTTCTCGCCGTGACGGAGCTGCTCCAGGAGCTCGGATTGGAGGCGTGGGGCCAGCTCGTCGAGCGTCACCAGCCGTAGCTCGATTGGGGTGGCATGGTTCGCCTTGGCGATCAGCCGGCGCGCGGCCTCCTCCCCCTCGGTGCCCCACGTCTGCTCGACGACGCTCGCGAGCACCCGCCCCATGCGCGCGGTCCTCTTCATGTCCGCGTCGAACAGCGTCACCTCCTGCGAGATCTCCCAGGTGGCGTAGACCGCCATGAGGGCGCAGATCGCCAGCGCCAGGGCCAGCGTCAGCTTGCGCGCGAGCTTCATCCGGCTGCGTCCGCCACGTCTGCGGCTCTACCACGGCGCGGCCGGCGGCGGACAGCCGGCGAGCGCCGCGGTCGGGATTCGTGAGCCATCGTGACACGCGTATCAGGACGATCCAGCGTGCGCGCGCATGCGCCGCACCGGCGTCCGCCGTGGCCTGCAAACCGCGCCGACGCACGCCGCCTGCGGTGCAAGCGCCGTTCCGGCACGGCGGATGCACGGCGGACGGGCATGGAGATCCTCGACTGGACTCGGGATGCCGCGCTCGACGGCCTCAGCCCGCGCGAGCGCGAGGTCGTGCGTCAGGTCGTTCGCGGCCTGCGCAACGCCGACGTGGCCGCGACGCTACGCATCAGCAAGCACACCGTGCGCAAGCACCTGCAGAACGTCTTCACCAAGCTCGGGGTCCATCGACGGGCGCAGCTCGCGGCCTACGCGGAGCGCGGCGCGCCCGGCTGAGCCTCGGCCATCCGCATCCCGAGCCGCGCGAGCTGCTGCGGCGCCGCGCCGAGCACGAGCTCGAGGTGCTTGGCCCACAAGAAGTAGCGGTGCAGCGGGTAGTCGACGTCGACGCCGATGCCCCCATGGAGGTGCTGCGCCGCCACCGCGACGTGCTGGCCGCCCTCGGCGGCCCAGAACTTGGCGATCGTGACCGCGTCCTCGGCCGGCTCGTCGTGGCCGAGCCGGTCGATCGCCTCCCAGGCGGCGAGCCGCATCGCCTCGAGGTCGATGAAGGCGTCGGCGGCCCGCTGGTGCACCGCCTGGAAGCTCGCGATCGGCCGGCCGAACTGCTCGCGACCGGCGGTGTACTCCGCCGCCATCCGCAGCGCCCGCTCGCACACGCCCACCTGGAGCGCCGCGTAGGCCGCCAGCGCGCGCGCCACGATCCAGCGCACGAGCGCCGCGCCGCCGACGAGGTCGCCGAGCACGTCGGCGGCGGCCACCGTGGCGCCGGCGAGCGTGAGCCGCCCGTGCGGCTCCCCGTTGGTGAGGAGCTGCCGCTCGACGATCGCTCCCGGCCCGCGGGGATCGACTAGGAACACCCCGACGCGCCCCTCCCCCGTGCGCGCCGGCACCAGGACGCGCGCGGCCCGTTCCGCAGCGGGCACGCACAGCTTGACGCCGTCGAGGCGCCAGACGGACCCCTCGCAGCGGGCCGTCGCCGCCGGCGCCGCGGGGTCATCGCTCTCGCGCTCCGCGAGCCCCGCGCTGAGCACCACCTCGCCGTCGGCGACACCGGGAAGCCAACGCCGCTGCTGCTCGGGCGTGCCGAAGGCCGCGAGCGGCAGCGCCCCCAGGACGAGCGTCGGGACGAGCGGGAGCGGCGCCACGGCGCGTCCCGCTTCCTCGAGCAGGAGCGCGAGCTCGATGAGGCCGAGCCCGCTGCCTCCGTGCGCCTCCGGGACCGCCACGCCGAGCAGGCGGGCCTGCGCGAGCGCCCGCCAGCACGCGTCGTCGTACCACTTCCCTGCGGCCTCGAGCGCCTTCAGCCGCTCGTGTCCGAGGTGATCGGCGAAGATCGTCCGTGCGAGCTCGCGCAGCGCCTCCTGCTCGGGCGTGAAGCCGAAGTCCATGCTCAGATCGCCCCGCGGGGCTCACGCGGCATGCCGAGCCCGGCCATCGCGATGATGTCGCGCTGCACCTCGTTGGTGCCGCCGCCGAACGTGAGGATGGGTGCATGCCCGCGGTAGAGGTGCTCGAGCCGGCCGCGCAGCACCGCGTCGGGGCTGCCGCCGCGCACGCCGGCGGCCGGGCCGAGGACCTCGAGGAGGAGCCGATAGCCCTCGACGTTGAGCTCGCTGCCGAAGACCTTCACCACCGAGGCGTCGGCGTAGTTGAGTGCGCCGTTGGCGATGCTCCACGCCTGCTTCCAGTTGACGAGCCGCAGCACCTCGAGCTTCGCGCGCACGCGCGCGAGGTTGAGCTGCACCCACGGCTGGTCGATCACGCGCCGGCCGTCGGCGAGCCGCGTGCTCCGCGCCCACGCGAGCACGTCCTCGAGCAAACGGGCGAGCATGCCGGTGGTCATGAGCGCGATGCGCTCGTGATTGAGCTGCGTGACGATGAGCCACCAGCCTTCGTTCTCCGGCCCGACGAGCGCCTCGGCGGGCACGCGCACGTCCTCGTAGTACGTCGAGTTCGTGCGAAAGCCGCCCATCGTCCAGATGGGCGTGCACTTGTAGCCCGGGGCGCTCGTCGGGACCATGAAGATCGAGAGGCCCTTGTGCTTCGGCGCGTCGGGGCTGGTGCGCGCGGCGAGCCAGATATAGTCGGCGTATTCGGCCTGGCTGGTGAAGATCTTGTTCCCGTTGATCACCCAGCCGTCGCCGTCGCGGACCGCGCGGGTTCGCAGCGAGGCCAGGTCCGTGCCCGCCGACGGCTCGGTGTACCCGATCGCGAAGTGGCACTCGCCGCGGAGAATGCGCGGCAGCAGGTCCCGCTTCTGCGCCTCGGTGCCGTACTGCATGAGCGTCGGGGCGACCGCGTTGATCGTGAGGGTCGGGACCATGACCCCCGCGTACATCGCCTCGTCGAAGAAGATGAACTGCTCGACGGCCGAGCGGCCCTGCCCGCCGTACTCGCGCGGCCAACCGACCCCGAGCCACCCGTCGGCGCCCAGGCGCCGGAGCACGCGGCGGTACTCGGGCCCACCACCCTCGGTCCGGGCGATCTCCTCCTGGTAGGCCGGCGTGACCAGGGTCGCGAAGTAGGCGCGCAGCTCCGCGGCGAGCGCCCGCTGCTCGGGCGTGTAGGCGATGCGCACGGGGCACGCCGTACGCGAACGAGCGTTCGTTTGTCAACCGGGCGCCTTGAACAGCTCGCCCTTCGCGTTCTTCTCCGCGAGCAGCCGCAGCAGCTCCTCGGGGCCGCCATGGCTCATGATCTCCTGGAACTCCGATCGGTAGTTCGCGACCAGGCTCACGCGCTCGATGACGAAGTCGATGATCTTCCACCCCCCGTCGGGCTGGCTGCGCAGCCGGTAGTCGACCAGGATGTCGTCCGGGCCGCCGCGCACGATCTTGGTCTGCACGGTCCAGTCACCGCCGGGCTCCTGCCGCGCGCCGGTGATGTCGACGGTCTCGTCGTGGTAGCTCTCCACGTTGCGCCCGTAGGTGAGCGCGAGGTGGCGGCGGAACTGCTCCATGAACTCCCGCTGCTGCGCCTCGGAGAACCGGCCCCAGTTCCGCGCCAGCACGAGCCGCGAGAGCGTCGCGAAGTCGGTGTGCGCGATCACGATGTCTTCGAGGCGCTTGCGCTTCTCCTCGCTGCCGAGGCTCTTGTCGCGCAGCACCGCAAGGGCGGCGGTGGTGACCTGCTCGACGACGGCACGGGGGGCGGCGTCGCCGGCGGCACGCGCCGCCGGCGCACCGAGCACGAGGGCGGCGAGACCCGCCACGACGACGGGAACGAGGCGCGTCACGGGTTCTCCTCCTCGAGATGCGGATAGTACAGCTCCTGCTGCTCCTCGGGCGTCAGCTCGGCCTCGCCGCTGATGAGCGCCCGGCGCCGTTGTAGATAGGCCTTGCGCACGAAGGCATAGTAGTCGAGCGCCGCGGCCTTGGCGTTGCGCACCTCCTCGAGCGTGAACGAGCGGGCGTTGACCGTGTCGATCACGCGCGCCCCCAGCAGGTAGTACCAGTCCACGAAGAACGGCGTCACGCTGAACGCCGTGTCGACGGCGATGCCGCCCGCGTCGCGCGGGCTCGAGGGGCCGAGGAGCGGCAGCACGAGGTACGGTCCCGCGGGCACGCCCCAGACGCCGAGCGTCCGGCCGAAGTCCTGGTCGTGGCGGTCGAGGCCCCAGTGGCTCGCCGGGTCGAAGAAGCCGAGCACCCCGACGGTCGTGTTGACCGCGAAGCGGCCGACGTCCTTGGCGCCGGCGACGAACTTCCCCTGAAGCAGGTCGTTGGCCGCGACGATCGGGAAGCGCACGTTGCCGAAGAAGTTGGACACCGAGGTCCGCACCGGCCGGGGCAGGACCTTCTCCCAGCCCGTGGCCGCGGGCGCGAGCACCCACGTGTCGACCTCGTCGTTGAACCAGAACATCTTGCGGTTGAAACCCTCGAGCGGGTCGTACTCCGGCGACGGGACCGGCCCGCGCGTCGCCGCGCAGGCCGGCAGCAGGCACAGCGCGACGGCCAGGGCCAGCACGGGGGTCGCGCGGGAGGTGGTCGGCGTCATGACGTGGCTCCTAGTCTCGGCCTAGTCGGCCTTGGACCCCGTCTTGGAGTCCCCGGAGGAGATATCGGCATTGTGCACGAGTTTCCCGATCAGCCGCTCGAGGATCACCGCGGACTCGGTGAAGGTGATCTGGTCGCCGGGCTTGAGAAGCGTCGTGTCTCCGCCCAGTTGGAGCGAGACGTACCGGTCGCCGAGGATGCCGGCGGTCACGATCGAGGCGGTCGTGTCGACGGGCAGCTCGAGCTTCGGGTCGAGGTCGAGCTCCACGTGCGCCCGGTAATCCTTGCCCAGGGTGATCGGCCCCACCTGTCCCACCTTGACCCCCGAGATCACCACCGGGGCACGGGCCTTGAGCCCGCCCGTCTGGTCGAAGTCGGCGTAGAGCCGCAGCCCATCCGCGCCCCCGTAGGCGAGGCCGCCGATGCTGAAGGACAGGTAGGCGAGCGCGGCCAGGCCGGCGAGGACGAACAACCCCACCACGAAGTCGCGCGCCGGAGCGCGGCTCATGTCGTCAAACCCCCCACAGCGCGGTGAAGAAGTAATCGAATATCAGGATGCTCACCGATGCAACCACGACCGTGGCGGTGGTGGCCGCGCTCACCCCCGCCGAGGTCGGGGCGCTCGAGTATCCCCGGTAGGTGGCGATGAGCCCCACGAGCGTGCCGAAGACCAGCGCCTTCAGCACGCTGCCGAGCACGTCGTCGTGGAAGTCGACCGCCGACTGGAGGCTCGACATGTAGATCCCCGGGTCGAGCCCCATGAGCTTCACCCCGACCAGGTAGCCGCCGAACAACCCGCAGCAGATGAAGAGCGCCGAGAGCAGCGGCATGACGAACACCATCGCCAGCGCCTTCGGCGTCGCCACCAGATGGATCGGATCGATCGACATCATGCGCAGGCCGTCGAGCTGCTCGGTGGCGACCATGGTCCCGATCTCGGCCGCCGTCGCCGAGCCCGCGCGGCCCGTCGCGAGGAGCCCGGTGAGCACGGGCCCGAGCTCGCGAATGAGGCTCAAGCCCACCACCGCCCCGAGCGACTGCTCCGCGCCGAAGCGCACGAGCGTGTTGTAGCCCTGGAGGCCGAGCACCATGCCGACGGCGAGCCCCGAGACGCAGATGATCACGAGCGAGAGCACCCCGAGCTTGAACACCTCGGTGACGAACAGCCGCACGCGCACCGGGGGGGTGAGCGCGGCGCGCACGACCGCGAGGGCGAAGAGCGCGAGGCGGCCCAGGTCCTCGACGAAGCGCAGCGCGAGCCAGCCGAGCTCCTGCACCAGCGCGCCCATCACGGCGCCTCGGCCGCGGCGCCCGGGCCGGGCGCCCCCTCGTCGAGGAACGCCGCGACCTCGGGATCGGGGCTTCGCCGCAAGGCCTCCGGCGAGCCTTCGACGACCGCGTGCGGCAGCAGCAGGATCACGTGATCGGCCAGCCGCATGGTCGACGGGATGTGGTGCGAGACCACGATCATCGAGCTGCCGAGCCGCGCGTTCACCGTGCGCAGCAGGCCCTCGATGAGCCGCACCGACACCGGGTCGAGCCCGGAGAACGGCTCGTCGCAGAGCAGGATCACGGGGTCGCGCACGATCGCGCGCGCGAGCGCGACCCGGCGCATCATGCCGCCCGAAAGCTGGCCGGGCAGCAGCGCGTCGACGCCGGTGAGCCCGACCGCCTCGAGCCGCCGGTGGACGGCCGAGGCGATCTCCGCCTCGCCGAGGCGCGTGTGCTCGCGCAGCGGGAAGGCGAGGTTCTCGAAGACCGTGAGCGAGTCGAGGAGCGCGCCGCCCTGGAACATCATGCCGAGCTTGCTGCGCACGTGGTAGAGCTCCCGCTCGGAGAGCCGGGTCACGTCCTCGCCGTCGACCAGCACCCGGCCGGCCTGCGGGCGCACGAGCCCGCCGATCAGGCGCAGGATCGTGCTCTTCCCCGAGCCGCTGCCTCCGAGGATGACCGTGATCCTCCCCCGCGGGCACGCGCAGGAGAGGTCGTGGAAGACCTCGCGAGGCCCATAGGCCATCCGCACCCCGCTCAGCGCGACGCAGGGGTCCTCCACCGTCCGCTCTCGCATCCCGACGGCGCCTTGTCTCAGATTTGCCGGCGCATGGCGAGGGCCCCGCCTCTGTCCCGCCCGTCCCCGGGATGCTAAAGAGCCCGCACGGAGGTCTCGTCATGCGCAATACGCTCGTTCTCGGTATCCTCGGCATCCTCTACCTGGCCGCGCCGCTGTACGCGCAGGAGCATCCGGGCATGGTCGCCGCACAGCAGTCGCTCGAGTCGGCGAAGGCCAGCCTCAAGTCGGAGGCGCACGACTACGCGGGCCACCGCGCCGCGGCGCTGGTTCACGTCAACAAGGCGCTCGCCGAGGTCGCCGCGGGTCTCAAGTCGGTCGGGCAGCGCGAGAAGCGCGTCGAGCGCAAGGTGCAGCGGCTCGAGAAGCGCCAGCAGCGGCTCCAGCAGTAGGCGGGGCGCGCGGAGGGGCCGAGCGGGACGGTCGTGACCCGGCGGCGTTGGGCGCTCGCGCTGGGCGTGGTCGCGCTGGCGGCGGCGCTCATCGCCGCGGCGTTGGCCGCGCTGGTCCTCGGGGGGCGCCAGCGGCTGCTCGCGGCCGCCGGCCGGGCGCTCGGGCGCGAGGTCTCGGCCACCGCCGTCGGGATCAGTCTGCGCGGCGGCCTCGGCCTCGGACTGCGCGGCGTGCGGATCGCCGACGACCCGGCGTTCGCGGCGCACGGGCCGTTCCTCACCGCCGACCGGCTCGCCATGCGCGTGCGCCTCTGGCCCCTCCTCCACCGGCGCCTGATCGTGGACGAGGTGCTCGTCGACACGCCGGCCATCGACCTGGTGCGCGACGCGGCCGGCCACCTCAACGCCGACTCGCTCCGCCGCCACCACGGCCACGGCCGAGAGGGGGACGGCGGCGGGCGGCCGGGCCGGGCCTTCCAGCTCGCGCTGCTACGCCTGCGCGACGGGACGATCCATTACGTCGACCAGGCGAGCGGGCGCAGCCTCGACCTCGTCGACATCGGGCTCGACGCGCACGAGCCCGCGATCGGCGCGCCCATGCCGATCGAGGCGCGCGCCGGGCTGCGCGGCCGCGACATCCGCGTCGACGGCATCGTGAGCCAGGGCGTGCTCGACGTCGGCGTCGCGCACCCGTCGTACCGGGGCACGCTGCGCACGGGCGCCGGGACGCTCGGCCCGCTCGACTTCACCTCGGCGGACGCGAAGCTCGCCTGGCAGGGATCGGCGGGCGACGCGACGTTCGCCGTCGACGGTGGCCGCTGCGCCTCGCTCACCCTCGGGCGCGACCTGCTCGCCGCGCTCGGCCCGCTGGTCAAGCCCGCGCAGGCCGATCGCCTGCGCGCCCGCTACCCCGACCTGTTCGGCGACCAGGGGCTGCGCTTCACGCGGCTCGCGGGCTCGGCGCACGTCGAAGGCGGCCGCCTCCACTCCGACGACCTCGTGGTCGCCGGCGAGGGCTTCGAGCTCCACGGCGCAGGCGACGTCGCCGCCGACGGCGGCCTCGCGCTCGCCGTACGCCTGGCCGCCTCGCCCGCGCTCACGACCGATCTCCTCGGCAAGTCGGGCACGGCGCGCGCGCTCCTCGTCGACGAGAGCGGGCGCCTCGTGGTCCCGCTGCGCATCACCGGGCCGGCCCGCCATCCCACGGTCGCGCCGGCGCCCGAGTTCGTCACGACCGTGACCCGCGGCCTCGTGCCGCGCGACCTCGGCGGGGCCGCGGGCTCGCTGCTCGAGCGGCTGTTCAAGCACCGCTGAGCGCGCGCTTGATCGCCGTCCGCGCGTGGGCTAGACGGCGGCCCCATGTGCCGCTCGGCGCTCGGGTTGCTCCTCCTTCTCGCCGCCGGTCCCGCGGCCGCGAAGGACCTCGTCGTCCGCCAGCGGGTCACGAGCGACGTCAACGGCCGCACGAGCCAGCACGAGTCGACCGAGTACCTCACCGCCACGCAGAGCGTGCACGACGACGCCGGCAACCGCGTCACCGTCGACTTGAAGGCGCGCACGCTCACGGTCGTCGACAAGAAGGAGCACACCTACTCGGTGACGCCGCTCGACGAGGTCCGCCGCCGCAGCGAGCACCTCGCCGCCGAGATGCAGAAGCGGCTCGAGAAGCTGCCGCCCGAAGCCCGCCGGATGGTGGGTGGCGCCGAGGCGCCGCCGAAGCTCAAGGCCACCGGGAGGACCGAGCGGATCGCGGGCTACGAAGCCAAGGAGTACACGGTCGAGGCGGGTGCCGTGCACGGCTCGGTGTGGGCGACCGACGCCCTCGAGCGCCCCGGCGACGTCGGCGACTGGCAGCGCTACGCGCAAGGGTCGATCCCGGGGCCCGCGGGCAAGCTCGCCGAAGCGATGGCCGGCGTCAAGGGCTTCCCGCTGCGCACGACGATCACCGAAGCGGCCGGACCGATGCGCATGTCGAGCACGACCGAGGTCCTCGAGGTGCGCGAGCAGGCGCCGCCCCCCGAGGTGTTGACGATTCCCGCGGGCTTCCGGAAGACCGACGGGCCGTTCGTGAAGGAGCCCGCGACCCCCTGAGCCCGGGCCGCTGCCGCCGGCGCCCCTGGCGTCCCGTCGCGCGGGCGGTGTAAGGCGAAAGATGGATGCGCTGTCCCGCCTGCGGCTTCGAAGCTCCCGAGGCCCTACGGTTCTGCGGGCGCTGCGGCACACGGCTGCCGGCGGCGTGCCCCGCCTGCCGGCACGAGAACCCCCCCGACTTCCGCTTCTGCGGGGCCTGCGGCGTCCCCCTCGACGGCGGCGGCGGCGAAACTGGGTATACGCCCCGCCACCTCGCCGAGAAGATCCTCACCGGCCGCGCGCTCGAAGGCGAGCGCAAGCAGGTCACGGTCCTCTTCGCCGACGTCGCCGGCTTCACCGCGCTCGCCGAGCGCCTCGACCCGGAGGAGGTCCACGGCATCATGGACCGGTGCTTCCGCCTCCTCGGCGACGAGGTCCACCGCTACGAGGGCACGATCAACCAGTACACGGGCGACGGGATCATGGCCCTCTTCGGCGCCCCGATCGCGCACGAGAACGCGCCCGAGCGCGCCGTGCGCGCGGCCCTCGACATGCAGGCGGCGCTGCGCCGCTACGGCGAGGACCTCGCCCGCACGCACGGCCTCTCGTTCCGCATGCGCATCGGGATCCACACCGGCCCGGTGGTGGTGGGCCGCATCGGCGACGACCTCCGCATGGACTACACGGCGATCGGCGACACCACCAATCTGGCCGCGCGCCTCCAGGCTGCCGCCGAGCCCGGGACGATCCTGGTGAGCGCGCAGACCGCCCAGCTCGTCGCCGGGCGCTTCGCGCTCCGCCCGGTGGGGCCGCTGCGCCTGAAGGGCAAGGCGGCGCCGATCGCTGCCGCGGAGGTCGTGCGGGCGCTGCCGCGCGCGCCGCTCGTGGCGACGCCCGAGGAGGGGCTCACACCGCTCGTCGGGCGCACCGCCGAGCTCGCCGCCCTCGAGACGCGTTTCGCCGACGTCGCTGGCGGCCGCGGCCAGGTGGTCTACGTCGTCGGCGACGCCGGTATCGGGAAGTCGCGCCTCCTGCACGAGTTCCGCCGGCGGCTCGCCGGGGAGGACATCGGCTGGCTCGCGGGCCGCTGCGTGTCCTTCGGGCGCGAGATGCCCTTCCTGCCGATCATCGACGCGCTCAAGGGCGGCCTCGGCATCGACGAGGGCGACGGGGAGGCGGCGATCGTCGAGAAGCTCCGGCGCGGGCTCGGCGCCCTCGATGCGGACCTGGCGGGGACGGAGCCCTACCTGCGCGCGTTGCTCGCGGTCGATCCGGGCGATCCCGCGGTCGCGACGATGGACGCCAGCGCGCGCCGCTTCACCACCTTCGAGGCGGTGAAGCGCCTCGCGCTCGGCGCCGCCGCGCGCCGGCCGCTGGTGATCGTCGTCGAGGACCTCCACTGGATCGACCCGGCCTCCGACGACTTCCTCGCCTACGTCGCCGACGCGCTCGCCACGGCCCGTGTGCTCCTCCTCTGCACCTACCGGCCCGGCTACCGGCCGGCGCTCGCCGAGCGCAGCTACGTCACCCGCCTCGCGCTCCAGCCGCTCACGCCCGCGGAGACGACGACGCTCGCGGGCGCGATCCTCGAGGCGTCCACCTTCCCGGCCGAGATCCGCGACCTCATCGCCGCGAAGGCCGAGGGCAACCCGTTCTTCATCGAGGAGGTGACCAAGTCGCTGCGGGAGATCGGTGCGCTGCGGCGCTCCGACGGCGGCTGGGCGCTCGGCATCCCGGCGAACGAGATCGTCATCCCCGACCGCATCCAGGACGTGATCATGGCGCGCATCGACCGGCTCGGCGACGCGCCCAAGCGGGCGATCCAGATCGCTTCGGTGATCGGGCGGGAGTTCGCCGTCCGCCTGCTGCAGCGGGCCGCCGATCTCGGCACCGGCGTCGACGCGCTCGTCGGCGAGCTGCGGGCGCTCGAGCTGATCTACGAGAAGTCGGGGGTGCCCGAGCTGGCCTACATGTTCAAGCACGCGCTCACCCACGACGTCGCCTACGAGAGCCTGCTGGTCCAGCGCCGCAAGGAGCTGCACCGCCTGATCGGGGCTGCCACCGAGGAGCTGTACGCCGACCGCCTGCCGGAGTACTGGGAGACGCTCGCGCACCACTTCCTGCGCGGCGAGGATTGGCCGCGCGCGCTCGCGTACCTCGCCAAGGCCGGCGACAAGGCGCGCGCCGCGTTCGCCAACCGCGAGGCGCTCTACTTCTACGGTCACGCGCTCGCGGTCGCCGCCCGCCTGGGCGAGCCGCCCCCCCGGCGCGCGGCCCTGCTCGAGGGCAAGGGCGACGCGCACTTCCGGCTGAGCGAGTTCCCCGAGGCGGTGGCCGCCTACCGCGAGGCCCGCGCCCTGATCGACGATCCGCGCCGGGCCGCGCACCTCGATGCGGCGCTGGCCGATGCGCTGATGTGGGCGCACGAGTTCGACGCCGCCGTCACGGCCGCCGGGGAGGCCGTGGCGCTCGCGGGCTCCGCGGGAGAGCCCGTCGCGGCGGCGCACGCGACGTACGTCGTCGGCTTCGTCGAGGCAGTGCGCGGTCGCCTCGACGAGGCCGTCACCTGCATCGGCGAGGCCACGCGCCTCGCCGAGACGGCCGGCGACCGCGCCCTGGCCGCACGGGCACGGGCCATGGGAGCGCTCGGGCAAAGCTGGCGCGGCGACTACGCGCCGGCGATTCGCACCATCGAGGAAGCGGTCGCGCACGAGCGCGAGATGAACGAGCTTCTCTGGCTCGCCGAGGCGACGAGCCATTTGGCGATCGCCCTCGGAGGCGCCGGCGAGTACGGGCGAGCGCTCGCGCTGCTCGACGAGGGCATCGCCCGCTCCGAGTCGATCGGGGATCGGGTCTGGCGCGCCCGGATGTGGAACACGCGCGGCTGGATCCTGGGCGAGCTCGGCGCGTTCGCCGAGGCCGAGGCGGCGAACCACCGCTGCCTCGAGCTCGCGCGGCAGCTCGGCCCGCTGCGCATGGCGCCCGAGCTGACCGGGAACGCCGACGCCAACTTGGCCGACCTGGCGCTCGTCCGTGGCGACCTCGTGGGCGCCGAGCCCCATCTCGCGGCGGTGGCGGCGGTGCTCGGCGATCGGCGCAACGAGTGGATGACCTGGCGCTACGGCATGCACTTCCGCGCGGCGGCGGCCGAGCTGGCGGTCGCCCGCGGCGACCTCGGTCGGGCCCGCGAGCACCTGGGGGCCTGCCTCGCGACCGCCGAGCGCACCGGCTCGCGCCGCTACCTGGTGCGCGCCCGCCGCCTCCTCGCCGGCTGCCTGCTGGCGGCCGGCCGCGCGAGCGAGGCGGAGGCGCTGCTCGCGGGGGTCGTCGCGGCCGCCCGCCAGCTCGGCAACCCGCCGCAGCTCTGGCACGTCCTGGTCGCCTACGGGCGGGTGCTGCACGCGCTCGGCCGGCGCGACGAGGCCGCCGCCGCGTGGCGCGAGGCGGCCGCGGCGGTTGCCGCGATCCGCGCGGCGCTGCCCGCCCACCTCGCCGCCGCGCTCGCCGCCTCGCCGCTCGCCGCCACGCTCGGCGAGCTCGGCGCGTAGCGGGGAGCCGCCCGCGGACGGGCGCCACGTCAGCGGGCGGCGATCAGGTGGGTCACCAGCGGGCGGCCGGGCCCGAGGTGGAAGGCGGCGGCCCGCTCCTGCACCGCGCGGTCGACGGCCGTCACGCGCGCATGCTGGCGGAGGTGCTCGGCCCACGAGTCGACGAGAAAGGTCTCCAAGTAGCGAGCCGGCTCCGCCGCGTCGCGAAAGAGCCCCCACTCGACCGCGCCGTCGCGGCGGCGCACGCGCGCGAGGTCGCGCATCGCGCGCGCGTACTCGGCGCTGCGCGCGGGGTCGATGCGGTACTCGACCGTCACCAGCACCGGGCCTTCGTCGAGGTCCTCGACGCCGACGGCGTCCGGTAGCGGCCAGCGGGCCGCCGGCGTGAGATCGAGCGCCTCGATGCCCGCGATGCGGTGACCCGGCGCCACGGCAAGACCGAGGACGAGGCCGCCCGCCGCCGCCATGAGCGCGGTCGGCACCCCCGCGTGCGTCGCCACCGTGCCCCAGAGAAGGCTCCCCGCCGCCAGGCCGCCCTGCAGCACGAGGAACGTGACCGCCAGCGCCCGCGCGCGCACCCAGCCGGGCACCGCGGTCTGCGCGGCGACGAGCAGGCTCGACATCGTCGTCATCCAGGCCACCCCCGCGCCGAGCAGCGCGACGCCGGCGAGGGGCGCCACGCGCACCACGCCGAGCGTCGCGCTCGCGCCGGCGAAGACACCCGTCGCCGCGGCGAGCAGCCGCTCGACGCCGAGCCGGCGGCGGAGCCCGGGCAGCGCGGCGGCGCCGACGAGCGCCCCCGCGCCGAGGCAGCCGAGGAGCAGGCCGTACCCGACGGCGCCGAGCCCGAGCCCTTGCCGGGCGACGAGCGGGAGGAGCGCCCACACCCCGCTCGCCGAGACCACGAACGCCGCCGAACGCACGAGCACGGTGCGCACCGGCGCCGCGTGACGCACGTAGCGGACGCCGGCGAGGATCGCGCCGACGACGCGTTCGGCCGGGGCGCCGCCCTCGGACGGCGCCCGCCGCCAGGCGCCGAGCACCGCGATCACGCCCACGAACGACGCCGCGTTGAGGAGGAAGACCCCGCCGGGACTGATCACCGCGACGAGGAGGCCGCCGAGCGCCGGCCCGACCGCCCGCGCGACGTTGACCGCGACGCCGTTGAGCGCCACCGCCGGCGCCAGGTCCTCGCGCGCGACCAGCTCGGGCGTGATCGCCTGCCACGCCGGCGCGTTCATCGCCGCGCCGAGCCCGAGCGCGAACGTGAGCCCGAGCAACGACCACGGCGTCGTGCGCCCGGAGAGCGCGAGCATGCCGAGCGCCAACGCCGCCACGAGCATCCAGGTCTGCGTGACGAGCAGCACGCGGCGGCGGTCGACGACGTCGGCGAGCGCGCCGGCCGGCAGCGCGAGGAGGAAGAACGGCAGGCTCATCGCCGTCTGCATGAGCGCCACCACGAGCGGCGAGGTCGAGAGCGACGTCATGAGCCATGCGGCGCTCGTGTCGTGCATCCACGTACCGACGTTGGAGACCACGGCCGCGAGCCATACCGCGCGGAAGAGCGGCTGCCGCAGCGGGCCCCATGCGGAGGACGGCGCGTCGGTCATCGGGACGGCAGGATCTATCCAGCCGGGGACGGAGGAGCAATCCGACGCCGCCACGCCGGTGTACCGGGGATGGGAGGATCGACATGCCGAGCGCGATCGACCGACGGGAGTTCCTGGCGCTGGCCGGCATGGCCGGCGTGACCTTCGCCTCGGCGCTGCCCGGCGTCGCGCGCGCCGCCGGCCGCAGCGCCGGGAAGGACTTCGTGTTCGTGCAGATGTCCGACACGCACTGGGGCTTCCAGGGCCCACCCAACCCCGACGCTGCGGGCACGCTGCCGAAGGCGATCGCCGCGGTGAACGCGCTCGCTCACAAGCCCGACTTCATCGTGTTCACCGGCGACCTGACGCACACGACCGACGACGACGGCCTGCGGCGCGCGCGCCTCGCGCAGTTCCGCGATCTCGTCGCCCGGCTCGACGTGAAGCAGATCCACTTCATGCCCGGGGAGCACGACGCGGCGCTCGACGAGGGCAAGGCCTTCCGGGAGCTCTTCGGCGACACGCACTACACCTTCGACCACGGGGGCGTGCACTTCATCGTGCTCGACAACGTCTCCGATCCCACCGGCAGCTTCGGCACGGCGCAGCTCGCCTGGCTCCGCGCCGACCTCGCGCGCCGCGGCCGCGAGGAGCCCATCGTCGTGCTCGCGCACCGCCCGCTCTTCGACCTCTACCCGGACTGGGACTGGGCGACGCGCGACGGCGCCGAGGCGATCAGAGCCCTCACGCCGTTCGAGTACGCCACCGTCTTCTACGGCCACATCCACCAGGAGCACCACCACATGACCGGACACATCGCGCACCACGCGGCCAGATCGCTGATGTTCGGGCTGCCTGCGCCCGGCTCGGTGCCGAAGAAGGCGCCGGTGCCGTGGAATCCAGCGCAGCCGTACCGGGGCCTCGGCTTCCGCAGCGTCGAGACGAAGGCCGGGGGCAGGAAGCCTTACGGGCTCACCGAGTGGCCCGTCGTGCGGGGATAGGCGATGGCCATCCGCAGCCTCGGTCTCGCCGCGGCGCTCGCCGCGGCCGTCGCCAGCGCCGCGCCCCGCGAGCAGGTGATCCACGTGACCGCGCAGCGGTTCCGCTACGAGCCGAACGTGATCACGCTCAGGAAGGGCGTGCCGGTCGTGCTCGAGCTGGTCTCGCTCGACCGCGAGCACGGCTTCAAGGTCCGCGGCCTCGGGCTGCGCGCCGACATCAAGCCCGGGGCGCCCACGCGGCTGCGCTTCGTGCCGCAGAGGACGGGCCGCTTCCCCTTCGCCTGCGACGTGTTCTGCGGCAGCAAACACGAGGAGATGACCGGTGAGCTGGTGGTGGTCGACTGACACGGGCTACTGGCATCCGCTGATCGTCCACTTCGCGATCGCGCTGCTTTTGCTGGGGGTCCTCGGCCGCTGGGTCGCACTCGGCGGACGGCCGGTGTTCGTCGGGCCGGCCGCCGCGGCGCTGCTCTTCCTCGGCACGGGCGCGGCGGTCGTGGCCGTGCGCACCGGAGCGGACGCCGGGGTGGCGGCGGAAGCCCTGCCGCACGCGGCGGCCGCCGTGCGCGCGCACGCCGCCTGGGGCGCCCGCACGCGCGACGTCTTTCTCGGGGTGAGCGCGCTCGAGCTCTGCGCGCTCGCCAGCCGCCGCCACGCCGCCGGCGCCCGGCTCGCCGCCGCGCTGCTCGGGCTCGCCGGCGCCGGCTGCGTGATCGAGACGGGCGCGCGCGGGGGCGACCTCGTGTACGCGCACGCCGCCGGCGTCGGCGTGCGCAGCGGCGCGGCGGCGGACGTCGGCCGCCTCTTCCTGGCGGGCCTCTACCAGCAGGCGCGGCTCGACGAGCGCACGGGCCGGGCCGCCGACGCCGCGCGACTCCTGCGGCTCGCCGCCCGCCGCTTTCCGGGCGATCCCGTGGTCGCGCTCGCCGCAGCGCGGGCGCTGCTCGACGACCGCGACGACCCCGCCGGGGCGCTGCGCGCGCTCGATCGCATCGTCGTCCGACCCACCGCGCGCCGGCTCCGGCTGCGCCGCGGCTGGCTCGAGGTCGACGCGCTCGAGGCGCTCGGCCGGACCGCCGACGCCCGCCGCGCGCTCCTCCGGCTGGCGGCGGCATTTCCCGACTCCGATCGGGTGCGCCGCCGGCTCGCCGAGCCCCGATGAGCTGCAACGGGCGGCGCGCATGCGATAGGCTGCCACCCCGTCCCACGATGGCACCCGACGGCAACCCGAACGACGAGGAGCTGGTGGGCGCCCTCCTCGCGGGTTCGGAGGAGGCGCTCGGGACGCTCTATGCGCGCCACGCGCCGGCCGTCTTCGCCGCGGCGCTTCGCCGCCTCGACCGCGCGGCCGCGGAGGAGATCGTCCAGGACGTCTTCCTCGCCGTGTGGCGGCGGGCGGAGACCTTCGACCCGAGCCGCGGGGCGTTCCGCCCCTGGCTGCTCCAGATCACGCACCGCCGCGTGCTCAACGAGATCCGCCGCCGCGGCCGCCGCCCGCAGCTCGAGGCCGATCCCGACGGGGCGCGACTGGCGGCCGTGCCCGACGACGGCCCCGAGCCCGCCGAGGCGGCGTGGCGCGCGTACCGCCGCGCGGCCGTGCAGGCGGCTTTCGCCGCGCTCCCGCCGCGCCAGCGCCAGGCGCTCGGCCTCGCGTTCTTCGAGGACCTCACGCACGCACAGGTGGCCGAGGCGCTCGAGATCCCGCTCGGCACCGCGAAGACGCGCGTCCGCACCGCCCTGCAAGCGCTGCGCGGCCGGCTGGCACCGCAGGCCGCCGCGCTCGTCCTCACGGCCCTCCTCGCGCTCCTCGCGGTGCGCTGGCACGCCGATCGCGTCAGGCTCGCGCGCGACGACCGCGCGCTCTCGCTCACCACCGCGAGCGACGCCGCCGACCTCCGGCTCGCCCCGCTCCCGGGCATGCCGGCGGCGACGCACGCCCGCTACCGCGGCCGCGCCGGCGCCCCGATCGCGGTCGTGACGCTCTCCAAGTTCCCGCCGCCGCCGGCGGGGATGACCTACCAGGTCTGGGCGCGCCTCAGCGGCGCGTGGACGTCGCTCGGCACCGCCGTGCCCGACGCGGCCGGGAGCGCGCGGCTCATCGCCGAGGGCCCGGCCTTCACGACGCTCCCCGAGGCGGTGGAGGTCACCGTCGAGCCCACGGGCGGGAGCCCCGCGCCCCGCGGCCGCGTGGCGGCGGCCTGGCCGCCTCGCTGAGCGGCACGCGCGCGGGGGCCGCTCGCGCTTGCGTCGCGCCCGGCGGCGGCCCACCCTGGCGGGCCATGGCGGGGACCGCGGCGCGCGCGCTTCGGCGGATCGCCCCGTGGGCGCTCACGGCGGCGATCTTCGCCCTGCTGCTCGCCCACGTCCCCGTCGGCGGGGTGATCGCGGCGCTGCGCGGCGCGCGCTGGGGCTGGTACCTGCTGCTCGTGCTCCCGTACGCGACGGCCTACTTCCTCATCGACACGCTCGCCGTCACCACCGTCGTCCGGCGCTTCCACACCCCGGTGCGCTACCGCGACGTTTTGCCCGTGCGCGCGGTCACGTACCTGCTGGCGCTGGTCAACTCCAACGTCGGCAACGGCGGGCTCGCGCTTTGGCTCCACCGGCGCGAGGGCATCCCCTTCCTGGCGATGGCCGGCTCGGTGCTCTTCCTCGCCTTCGTCGAGGTCTATCAGCTCGTGCTCTACTCCTCGCTCGGCGTCCTGGCCGCGGGCACGAGCGTGCCGGGTCTCCGCGACGCCTACCTCGCGCTCTACGCGCTGCTCGCCGGCTGGCTCGCCTACTTCAACGGGCTGCGGGCGCTCGGCGTGGCGCGGCCCGCGCCCGGCCTGCTCGAAACTTTCGGACGCGCACGGCTGATCGATTACCTCGTGATCCTCGGCATCAAGAGCGCGTCGCTGCTCATGGCGATCGTGGTGCAGCACGTGGGCCTCCACCTCTTCGGCATGGACGTGCCGCTCCTCGTGCTGCTCGCCAACCTGCCGCTCGTCTTCCTCGTCTCGGCGGTGCCGCTCACGGTCGCCAAGCTCGGCACGAGCCAGGCCGCCTGGATCCTGCTCCTCGGCGCCTACGCGCCGGCGGCCGGGTTGCTCGCCTACAGCCTCGCCGCGCACGCGCTCTTCCTCGCGACCAACGCGCTCATCGGCCTCGTCTTCCTGCCGCGGGCGGGGCGCGAGGTGTGGGCGCTCGCCGCCGAGGGCCGCCGCCGGCAGGCCGCCTGAGCGCCGCCTACGTCACCAGCCGCGCGATGGCGAACGCCGCCGCCGCAGCGAGCCCCCCGGTGACGAGCGTCTGGAGACCGCCGCGCAGGGGATCGAGGCCGGTGAACCGGCCCTTGACGACGCCGAAGCCGAAGAGGGCGGAAAGCGTCACCGCGACCGACACTGCAAGCGCGCGCCCGCGGGCCGCGACCAGCACGTAGGGCGCGAGCGGGATCAGGCCCCCCGCGACGTAGGCGCCGGCGATGGTGAGCGCGCTGCGCACCGCGCGGGCCGGCGCGGGCGCCTCGAGCCCGAGCTCGAAGCGCATCATGAAGTCGACCCAGCGTCCCCGGTCGGCGCTGAGCGCGGCGAGCAGCGGGCCGGTCTCCGCGTCGCCGAGGCCGTACTCGCGGAAGATCGCGCGCACCTCTTCGAGCTCGGTGTGCGGGATCTGCTCGGTCTCCGCCCATTCGCGCGACCGCTCGGCCTCGTAGTGCTCGCGGTCCGTGCGCGCGGCGAGGTAGCCGCCGAGTCCCATGGCGATCGCGCCGGCGGCGATCTCGGCGAGGCCCGCGGTGACGACCACCGCCGTCGACGCCACCGCCTCGGACAGCCCGGCCGTGAGCGCGAAGGGCACCGTGAGGCCGTCGGACATGCCGATCACGAGGTCGCGCACGACGTCGGCGGCCCGGAAGTGTCGCTCGATGTGCGGTGTGGTCGGCATCTCGCCTCCTCCCGGCGGGGTCTGCTATCCACGGTCGCAGCATGACCGTGGACGCGCACACTATCACGGTCATCGCCGGCGCCGCGCTCGGCGGCGCCGCCGTCGGCGTCGAGCGCCAGTGGTCGGGCCACGCGCTCGGACCCGCGGCGCGCTTCGGCGGGGTGCGCACGTTCACGCTGCTCGGCGGCCTCGCCGGCACCGCGGGCCGGCTCTGGACCGCCGGCGCCGCGGCCCCGGCCGCCGTCCTCCTCGCGGCCGCCGCCGCGCTCGTGGTGGCCGCGTACGCGGCCGCGAGCCGGCGCGACGTCGACGCCACGACGGAGGTCGCGGCGCTGGTGGTGCTCGCGGCGGGGTTCGTGGCCGGCACCGGCGCGCTCGCGCTGGCGAGCGGGATCGTCGCCGTTACCGTCCTGCTGCTGGTCGAGAAGTCGCGCCTCCATGCGCTGGTCGCTTGGGTCGACGACGCCGGCATGCGCGCGGCCGCACGCTTCGCCGTGATGGCGGTGGTTGTCCTGCCGCTGCTGCCCGCGGGGCCCTACGGACCGCTCGGCGGCGTGCGGCCACGCGAGCTGTGGCTCTTCGTGCTCTTCTTCTCCGGCCTGAGCTTCCTCGGCTACGTCGCCCGCCGCGCGGCCGGCCCCCAGCGCGGCGACGTCCTCGCCGGCCTGCTGGGCGGCCTCGTCTCCTCGACCAGCGTGACCCTCGCGTTCGCGCGCACGAGCCGCGAGGAGCCCGCCGCCGGCGCCTCCCTCGCGTGCGGGGCGACGGCGGCCTCGGCGATGATGTTCGTGCGCACGCTGACCGCGACCGCGCTCCTCCACCCGCCGCTCGGGGGCGCCCTCGTGCCCTACTTGGCGCCCCCCGCCGCCGCCGGGGCGGCGGCGGCGCTCCTCGGGCTGCCGCGGCTGCGCCCTCGGGGAGCCGGGGCGGCCACGCCCCCCAACCCGCTCCAGCTCCGCGGCGCGCTCCAGACCACGATCGGCTTCCAGCTCGTGCTCTTCGCGGTACACGCCGTGCGCACGCGCTGGGGCTCGCCGGGCGTGCTGGTCACCGGCGCTCTCCTCGGCCTCACCGACGTCGACGCGCTCACCGTGTCGATGGTGAAGGGCGCCGCCACGGGCCTGCCGCTCGCGGTGGCGGCCCGCGCCACGGCCGCGGGCGCGCTCGCCAACACGCTCCTCAAGCTCGGGCTCGCCGCCACGATCGGACGCGGGGCGTTCCGCGGGCTCGTGACCAGCCGCCTCGGGCTGATCGGGGCCGCCGCTGTCCTCGCGCTGGCGCTCGCCTGAGTCAGCGCGCCGCCGGCGCATCGATCGCCGCGAGGCCGCCCGCCGCCCACAGCGCCCGCAGCGCCTTCTTGTCGAACTTGCCGACGCTCGTGCGCGGCACCGCGTCGACGAACGCCCACCGCTCGGGCAGCCACCACTTCGCCACGCGCGCCGCGAGGAACGCGCGCAGCGCCTCGGGCGTGAGGCGCGCGCCGGGGCGCGGCACGACGCAGGCGAGCGGCCGCTCGTCCCAGCGCGGATCGGGGATGCCGATCACCGCCGCCTCGAGCACGTCGGGATGCGCCATGATGTGGCCCTCCAGCTCGACCGACGAGATCCACTCGCCGCCCGACTTGATCACATCCTTGACGCGGTCGGTGATCTGCACGAAGCCCTTGCCGTCGACGGTCCCCACGTCGCCCGTGCGCAGCCAGCCGTCGTGGAACTTCTCGGGCGCGTCCTCGCGGTAGTAGCCGCCCGTCACCCATGGGCCGCGCACCTCGATCTCGCCCGCCGACCGCCCATCCCAGGGCATCGGCCGTCCCTCGGCATCGACGACGCGCAGCTCGATGCCGGGCACGATCCGCCCCGTCTTCGCCCGCCACCGCATCGCCTCTTCGGGCGGCGTGCCCTTCGGCGGCAGCGCCAGCGCGGCCATCGGGCTCGTCTCGGTCATGCCCCACGCCTGCACGATGCGCACCCCGTAGCGCTCCTCGAAGCGCTCCATGAGGCTGCGCGGGACCGCGGAGCCCCCGCACACGACCAGCCGCAGCGAGGAGAGGTCGATCGGGGCCGCCTCGCCGTGGCGCAGGATGTCGTTCCAGATCGTGGGCACGGCGGCGGCGACCGTCGGGCGCAGCGCGGCGATCAGCTCGCAGAGCGGCTCGGCTTGGAGGAAACGGCCGGGCAGGACGAGGTCGGCGCCCGTCAGCCATCCGGCGTACGGGAGCCCCCAGCCGTTGGCGTGGAACATCGGCACGATCAGCAGGATGCGGTCGTGCTCGGAGAGGGCGTAGGTCGAGCCGGCGCAGGCGGCGAGCGAGTGGAGGTACGTCGAGCGGTGGCTGTAGACGACGCCCTTCGGGTCGCCGGTGGTGCCGCTCGTGTAGCACATGGCCGCGGCGCTGCGCTCGTCGCAGTCGGGCCAGGTAAAGCGCGGCTCCTCGGCGGCGAGCAGCTCCGCGTAGCGGATCACGGGGCGGCCGAGCGCGCTCGCGTCGCCGTCGCCGATCACGATCACCCGCTCGACCGTCGGCATCGCGCCGAGCGCCCGGGCGAGGACCGGGAGCAACGCGTCGTCCACCAGCACCACGCGGTCGCTCGCGTGCGTGGCGACGAAGGCGACCTGCTCGGGGAACAGGCGGACGTTGAGCGTGTGCAGCACCGCCCCCATCGCCGGCACGGCGAGATACGCCTCGAGATGCGCCTGGCCGTTCCAGCAGAACGTCGCCACACGGTCCCCGGGTGCCACGCCGAGCCGCGCGAGCCCGGCGGCGAGCCGCCGGGCCCGCGCCGCCACCGTCGCAAAGCTCGCCTCGTGGAATCCCCCGCCCGTCCAGGTGAGCACGCGGCTGTCGCCGTAGATCGCCGCCCCGTGCTCGAGCAACGCCGCCACCGTGAGCGGCCGATCCTGCATCGTGCTCCGCATGGACGGCCGCGGGCGCCTAGGCGCGCTTCACGGCGGGGTGGTAGAGCACGATCATCTCGTAGATGAGCGCGGGCCTGTCGCTGCCGACGACGTGCACCTGGATCTCCTGGGTGACCTGCGTGCCCTTCGGGTGCGACTCGACGCCGACCAGCCGCGAGTGCGCGTGCACCTTCGCCCCCGCAGGAACCGGCGAGACGAAGCGGAGCTTGTTGGCCCCGTAGTTCGTGGCGTTGCCGTAGCCGACGACCTTCCACGTGGGCTTGCTGCGCATCGCCGGCAGCAGGCTCAGCGTGAGGAAGCCGTGCGCGATCGTGCGCCCGAAGGGGCTCTCGCGCTTGGCGCGCTCCACGTCGACGTGGATCCACTGATGGTCGCCGGTGAGGTCGGCGAACCGGTTGATCATGTCCTGGGTGACCTCGACGGGCTCGCTCCACTCGCCGAAGGCGTCGCTCACCTTCGACCGCAGCCGCTCGATGTCGTCGAAGCGAATTTCCTCTTCCACGTGGCTCTCCTTCCCGCGGCGCCCCCGGCGGGGGCGTCCGTGTTCGCCCGAGCCCTTAGCCCAGGTCGGCGACCAGGCTCAAGCGGCAGGCCCGCAGCCGTGCTATGGTGGCGCCCCATGACGGCGACCTCGGACAGCGCGCGGCCGTCGCGCTGGCAGATGCTGCGCGTCCTCGTGCATCTGCCGCGGCTGGTCCGCCTCTACTGGCGGCTCCTGTGCGACCGCCGCGTCTCGCTCTGGCCGAAGGCGATGCTCGTCGCCGCGGCCGCCTACGTGGTGTTCCCCTTCGACCTGATCCCCGACGTGATCCCCGTGCTCGGCGAGGTCGACGACGCGGTGATCCTGCTCGCCGCCGCGCACTGGTTCATCCAGTGGTGTCCGGCCGACGTGGTCGCCGAGCACGCCCGGACGCTCGCCGTCGGATGACGCGGGCGTTTCGGGCCGCACGGGCAACGGCCCTCGTCGCCGCGGCCGTACCGGCGATCCTCGCGCCGCCCGCGGGTGGCGCGATCACGATCCGGCTCGACGCCGAGACCACCGTGGCGGCCGCGGCGACGACGCTGCGCTTGACGGCGACGAACGCGGGCGGCGAGACGGCGCGCCACATCGCCCCGGAGGTGACGTGGCTCGACCGGCCGCGCCCCGCCGAAGCGGTCGCCGCGCTCGATCCGGGAGGGCGGCAACGGTGGGATCTCGCGCTGCCGCCCGCTCCCGCCGCCGGCGCCTTCCCGCTCGTCATCCGGGTGCGCTATGCCGACGCCAACGGCTACCCCCTCTCGGCGCTGCTCGTCCACCTCGTGCGCACGCCGGGGGCGCCCGCGGGACCGGTGCGCGCCGGCCTGGTCGCCGGACCGGTCACGACCTTCGGCACCGCCCGCCTCCGGCTCGAGGACCCGGGCCCGCGGGCGGTCGCCGGGCGGGTGGTGGTGGCGCTCCCGGCGGAGCTCACCACCGACCCCGAGAGCCAGCCCGCCCAGGTGCCGGCGCAGGGCCACGTCGAGCTGCCGCTGGTCGTGCAGAACGCGAGCGCGCTCGTCGGCAGCGCGTATCCGATGTACGCCCTCTTCGAGTACGACTGGGAGGGCGTCCACCAGGCGGTGGTCGGGGAGGCCACGCTGCGCGTCGCCGCCGCCTCTGCGGCCGGACGCGGGGTGCCGCTCGCGGTCGGGACGGCCGCCCTGCTCGCGACCCTCGCCCTCTTCGCCGTCCTCTGGCGCCGTGACGCCCGGCGGCGGGCGTCTGGGGCCGGGCGGACCAGCGCGCGCGGCCTCCTAGACCGCCGCGCGGCGGGCATGCTAGAAGGCCCCCATTCCGACGGCGCTTCGTCGCCGGTCCGGGGGAGCTAGAATGGGAAAGAGGCTGTTCGTAGGGAACCTTCCATATCAGTGCGAGGAAGGTCAGCTTCGCGCGCTCTTCGAGCAGGACGGGCGCCAGGTCGAGGAGATCCGGATCGTCGCTGACCGCGAGACCGGCCGGCCGCGCGGCTTCGCGTTCGTCGAGCTGGCGAGCGACGAGCAGGCGCAGGCCGCGGTGAGCGCCCTCAACGGCAAGCCCTTCGGCGGCCGGCCGCTCACCGTGAGCGAGGCCCGCGAGCGCGGCTCCGGCGGCGGCCGGCCGCCGCGCTAGACGTCGCGCCGCGCGCCCCCCCGACCTTGCGCCGGAGCGGCGGCGCGGCTAAGAGCCCACACGCCGATGCCGACGCGCCGCGCGCTCCTCGCCCTTGCGCTCGCACTCGGGCCCGGCCTCGTGCGCGCCGCGGCCGCCACGCCCACCGTGCCCTGGCGCGAGGCCGGCGCGCACGTCGGGGAGTTCGTCACCGTCGAGGGCGACGTGGCGACGGCGCGGCTCACCGGCGAGGGCCTGGTCCTCGAGTTCGCCGCCGACGACCCCCGCGCCTTCCGTGCCGTGCTGCTCATCCCGATGATCACCGACCTGCCGCGGCGGCCCGAGCGCCTCTACCTCGGGCGCCGGGTGCGCGTGAGCGGTCTCGTGCGCCGCTTCCAGGGCCGTCCGGAGATGGTGCTGCACTCCCCGGGGCAGATCGAGGTGATCGACGTGGGCGGGGCATCGCCCGCGGCGGCGCCGCCGCCCGCCGGCCCGGCGGCCGCGGCGCCGGAGCCGCCTGCCGCGCCTCCCCCGCGCGGCCTCATCGAAGCGGTGGCGCCGCAGCTCGCCCTCGACCCCTGCCCGCGAGCGCAGGCCCGGTGGCGCGAGGCCGCGCAGGCGGCCGACGAGCGCGCAGCCGCGCTCCGGCGCTGCGTCGCCGCCGGGACCTACCGCTGCCGGGAGGCGAGCGCCGCGCTCGCCCCGGCGCTCAGCGCGCTCGAGTGGGCGGAGCAGCAGGTCGACGACGCCTGCCCGTAGCGCCGCGCGACCGCTTCCCCCTACTCGGGCTTCGCCCCGTCGCCGCCGTCGCCCGTGTCCTCGTCGGTCTCGACGAAGATGTCGATCTCGTCGCTCCCCTTGTTGCCCTTCTGATCGGTGACGGTGAGCGTCGCGGTGTACTCGCCGACCTTGTCGTAGGTGTGGACCGGGTTCTGCTCCGTGCTGGTCTGCCCGTCGCCGAAGTCCCACTTGAAGGAGAACGGGCCCCCGCTCTCCTCCTCGACCGACGCGGTGAACTGGGTCTTGAGCGGCGGGGCGCCCTCGTCGGGATCGGCCTCCGCGATCACGTCGAGCTCGTACTCCTCGTCCTCGCTCGTCCCCTGCGCCGGCGCGGGCGCCGTGGTCGACGGACCCGCGGCGGTCGTCGGCTTCGGCGTCGTGGTGCTCGGCGCCTCCTGGGAGCCGCCGCAGCCCGCCAGCACGAGCGGCCCGCCGACGAGAACCCCCAGCAGAAGGAACGATCGCATGCTTCCCCTCCCCTCGACCGGCCGCGCACGGCCGGTCCAGCGCGCGATAGCTACCTGACGCGCCGGGGGGAAGGCAAGACGGCGCCGGCGCGCGCGGCGCTCAGACCGCCGTGAGCCAGGAGCGGTACCGGCCCTCCTGACCGCGCACGATTCCGAAGAACAGCTCCTGGAGCCGGCGCGTGATCGGGCCCGGGCGCCCGTCGCCGACGCGGCGGTCGTCGAGCTCGCGGATGGGTGTGATCTCCGCCGCGGTGCCGGTGAAGAACGCCTCGTCGGCGAGGTAGACCTCGTCGCGCGTGAAGCGCTCCTCGCGGGCGGGGATCCCCAGGTCCGCGCACAGCTCGAGCACGGCCTGGCGCGTGACCCCGCCGAGCACGGTGGGCAGCGGCGTCGTCTTCACGTGACCGCCGGCGACGATGAAGATGTTCTCGCCGCTCGCCTCGGCGACGTAGCCGTCGACGTCGAGCAGCAGCGCCTCGTCGTAGCCCGCCGCGCGGACCTCGCGGTTGGCGATGATCGAGTTGACGTAGTGGCCGCAGGCCTTCGCCTTGGTGAGCAGCGTGTTCGGGTGAAAGCGCATGAACGAGCTCGTCTTGAGCCGGATGCCGTGCTTGAGCCCTTCGTCGCCGAGGTAGGCGCCCCACGGCCACGCCGCCACCGCGACGCGCGTCGCCGGGCGTGCGGCGAGGCCCATCTCGCCGTCCCCCATGAAGGCGATGGGGCGGATGTAGCACGCGCGCAGCCGGTTCGCCCGCACCACCTCGCAGCACGCCTCGGCGAGCTGCGCGCGCTCGACCGGCATGGGGAGGTCGAGCACGTGCGCCGAGCCGTAGAGCCGGTCGACGTGCTGGGGCAGGCGGAAGATCGCCGGGCGCCCGTCATGCCCCTCGTAGCAGCGGATCCCCTCGAACACGCCGAGCCCGTAGTGCAGGGTGTGCGTGAGAACGTGCACCCGCGCCTCGTCCCAGGGGACGAGGGCGCCGTCGAGCCAGATGCGCTCGGTCTTCTGCATGACCCCTCCCACGTAGCCCGAAGCCCCGACGCGAGGCAAACCGCGGGCCCGGCGTCAGCCGGCGCGGAGCCAACGCTCGTACACGGCGCGGACGGCCTCCCGCGTCCGCTCGTGCTCGGCGCGCAGCCGCCCGACGGCCTCCGCGTCGGTGCCGCCGTAGCCGAGGCGGCGCGCCAGCGAAAGGAGCGCCGCAGGGTCGGTGTCGATCGCTTCGACCGGCTGGTCCCGCTCGAGCCGCAGCCGGTTCTCGAGCGCGCGCAGGAAGTCGTAGCCGGTCGCGAGCACGCGCACGTCCTCGGCGGGCAAGAGGCCGCTCTGGGCGAGGGCGGCGAGCGCCGGTCCCGTGGCCCGCACGCGCAGCGCCGGGTGATCGTGGCCGTGGCGGAGCTGGAGCACCTGGACCAAGAACTCGACGTCGACCAAGCCGCCGCGCCCCGTCTTGATGTTCACCCGACCGCCGTCGTCCGCTCCTCGCTCGTGCGCCATCCGTTCGCGCAGCCGCGCGATTTCCGCCGCCTCCGCGGCCTCGAGCCCGCGGCCGTACACGCAGGCCGCGACGATCTCCTCGAGTCGAGCTTGCAGCGGCGCCGGCCCGACCAGCGGGCGGGCCTTCACCAGCGCCTGGCGTTCCCACACCGCCGCGCTCGTACGGTGATAGCGCTCGAAGGCCTCGAGCGAGCACACGAGCGGCCCCTGGTTCCCCGACGGCCGCAGCCGCGTGTCGATCCGGTAGGCGATGCCCTCGCGCGTCGCCGTCTGGAGAAAGCTGATCGCGCGCTGCGCCACGCGCGTGAAGAAGTCGTGCGCGGGCATCCGCTCCGTCCACCACGCCGGCGCGCCCGGGTCGTAGACGAAGATCAGGTCCAAGTCGGAGTTGTAGTTGAGCTCGGCCCCGCCGAGCTTGCCCATGCCGAGGACCGCCAGCCCGTCGGTCGGCGGCTCGGCGGGCAGACGCGTACGCCGGAGCACCTCGCGCCGCGCGAGGTCGCATGCCGCGCCGAGGCACACCTCGGCGAGCGCGCTCAGCTGGCCGCTCACCTCGTCGGGCGGCAGCTCGCCCTCGATGTCGTGCACGCCGATGCGCAGGAACTCCTCGTGTCGGAAGCGGCGCAGGTCGTCGAGCTCGGCCTCCAGGTCGGGAGCCGCGGCCAGCCGCGCGCCGAGCTCCGCCGCGAGGTCGTCGCGGCTGCGCCGGACCTGGACGAGGTCCGCGCGGACCAGGCTGTCGAGAAGCTCCGGGTGCCGCAGGAAGAAGCGGGAGAGATACTCGCTGCTGGCGAAGAGACCGACCAGAAGCCGCATCACGCCCGGGTTCTCGAGCAGGAGGTGGAGGTAGCTCGTGCGCGCGCCGATCGTGTCGAGAAAGGTGGCGGTGTGATGGAGCGCCCGGTCGGGAGCCGCCGAGCGCGCGATCTCCGCGAGCAGCGACGGGGCCAGCTCGGCCAGCGCCCGGCGCCGCCGCGGCGACGCGGGCGCGTGCGGCGGCCCGTCGCGCAGCAGCCGGAGGTTGCGATATGCGGCGCCGGCGTCGTGGAAGCCGAGCCGGCCGAGACCCGCCCGCACCCGCTCCTCCTGGTCGAGCTCCTCGACGAGCGCCGCCAGCGCCGGCTGCTCCTCGCGCCGCCGCTCCGCCTCGGCGCCGTGGAAGAGGCCGTCGAACGCGTCGTGCACGACGCCGGTCCAGCGCGCGTGCGCCGCGGCGAAGGCGGCGTGCGGGTCGGGGCCGAGGAAGCCGAGCCGCCGCGCGAGGGCCGTGGCCTCGGCCGGGTCCGCGGGAAGGCGCTGGGTCTGGCGCTGGTGGACGACTTGGAGCTTGTGCTCGACGTCACGCAGGAAGCGGTACGCTTCGGCCAGCGCGTCGGCCCGCGCGGCCGGCACGTAGCCGCACTCGGCGAGCCGCGCGAGCGCCGCCAGCGTCCCGCGCTCGCGCAGCCGCGGGTCCTTGCCCGCGTGCACGAGCTGCTGCGCCTGCACGAAGAACTCGACTTCGCGGATGCCGCCGCGCCCGAGCTTGACGTCGCGGGCGCGCGCGTCGGGATCGCGCAGCGACACGTCGACCTTCCGCTTCATCGCCTCGAGGTCCTCGATCGTCCCGAAGTCGAGATAGCGGCGATAGACGAAGGGCTCGAGCTCGGCGAGCAGCCCCGCCCCGAGGCCGCGGTCGCCCGCCACCGGCCGCGCCTTGAGCCACGCCGCGCGCTCCCAGGTCTGTCCCCAGGTCTCGTAGTAGGAGAGCGCGGCCGCGCGTGAGACCGCAACCGGCCCCTCGCGGCCCCCGGGCCGCAGCCGCAGGTCGACGCGGAAGCAGAGGCCGTCGGCGGTCACCTCCGCGAGCGCACGCGTCACCTCCTCGGCGACTCGGGTGAAAAGCTCCCGAACGGTCCGGCCGCCGGGCAGCTCGCCGTCGCGCTCGTAGACGTAGACGAGGTCCACGTCCGAGCTGTAGTTGAGCTCCCCGCCGCCGAGCTTGCCCATACCGAGCACGGTGAAGCCCGTATCCACGGCGCCCCATTCCCCCGCGAGCCGCGCGCGCACGCTCTGGAGCGCGACCTCGATCAGGGCCTCGGCGAGCGCGGAGAGCTCGCGCACGGTGTCGTCCACCGTCCCGAGGCCGAGGAGGTCGCGGCCGCCGATGCGCACCAGCTCGCCGCGGTGGTAGAGGCGGAGCCCCGCTTGAAGCGCCGCCCGCGGCAGGGGCCCGGCGACCCCCGCCGCCGCCAGCGCCCCGGCGTGCGCCGCCAGGTCACGCCGGGCGACCCCGAGCATCGTGTCGACGAGCCCCGGCCACGCCGGCCCCTCGGCCGCGAGCGCGGCGGCGAGCCGCGGGCTGCCGCCGAGCACCCGCAGCAGCGGCGCCACGCGGCCCGGCACCGGCGGGGCGTCCCCCGCCGCCAGCAGGCGCACGAGGCCGTGGGCGGCGGCCACCGGGTCGGCCGCCGCCGCGAGCCCGCGACGCACCTCGTCCGCCGGTGCCGCCGCGAGCCAGCCCGCGACCGGAGCCGCCGCCGCGAGCACCGCCGCCGCGTCGGGGACGCCCGCCGCCGCCAGCGCCTCGGGAGTCATTACGCCGGCTCCCCGCGCAGGTCCGCCACCATGCCGGCCGCCGCCAGCCGCTCGCGCAGGTAGGCGTGCCGCACGCCGTGGTCGCTCACCGTGATCGCCGGGGCGTCCGCGGTCTCGACGACGCCCGCGAGCACCAGCGCGCCCGCCGGCAGGATCGCCGCGCGTCCCGGGTCGAGCGCACCGAGCCGGGCGCGCGCGGCGAGCGGCAACGCGGTCACCCGCGCGACGAGCGCCGCCAGCGCCGCGCGGTCGAGGACGTGCCCGTGCACGCGGCGGCCGTCGTAGCCCTCGAGACCGAGGGCGAGGGCCGCGAGCGCGGTCGCCGACCCGCCCGACGCCGCCAGGCGCGCACCTGCCGCGCGGGCTCGCCGCAGCGGGAGCGCATCGGCGAGCACCGCCGCGACCGCCGCGCGCACGCGCTCGAGCGCGGCGGGCGACGGGGGATCGTCGCGCAGGTGCGCCTCTGTGAGGGCGAGGGCCCCGAGCGGGACGCTCGCCGTCTCGCCGGGCGTGCCGCCGTCGCCGAGCGCCAGCTCCGTCGTCCCCCCGCCGACGTCGACGACGAGCAGCGGGCCCGTGGCGACGTCGAGGCCGTGGGCCACGGCGGCGTAGGCGAGGCGGGCCTCGCGGTCGCCCGAGAGGACTTCGACCGGCACGCGCGCGGCCGCGCCGAGGGCGCGCGCGAACGCCGCGCCGTCCGCCGCCCGCCGCGCCGCCCCGGTGGCGAGCGCCCAGACGTGGTCCGCCCCGAGGCCGCGCGCCCGCGCCGCGAGGCTGACCACCGCCTCGGTGGTTCGCGCGCGCGCCGCCGCGTCGAGCGTCCCGCCGGCGGCGAGGCCGGCGCCGAGCCGCGTCGTCACCAGCGCCTCGTCGAGCACGCGCGCCCGGCCGCCGGCGCCGAGCGCGACCACGAGCAGCAGCACCGAGTTGGTGCCGACGTCGAGCACCGCGGCGACCGGCCTTCCGTCGCGCGCGGCGGATGGCATCACGCGAGTCGGCGCTCCGCCGGCGCGGGCGCGAGCCCCGCGCGCGCCTGCCACGCGGCCAGCTCGGCGAGCGCCCGCTCCGCCAGCGCGAGCTTCTTCTCGCGCCCGCGCAGCGGGCGCGAGAGCGGCGGGAAGAGCCCGTAGTTGGCGTTCATCGGCTGGAACTCGCGGCGCCCGCGCTGAGTGATGTAGGCGAGCAGCGAACCGAGCGCGGTGGTCCGCGGCGGCACGAGCGCCGCCTCGCCGCGCGCCAGCCGCGCGACGTTGAGGCCCGCGAGCAGCCCCATCGCCGCCGACTCGACGTACCCCTCGACGCCCACGAGCTGGCCCGCGAGCACGAGACGGCGGCGCCGGATCACCTGGAGCGACGGGAGCAGCAGCACCGGCGCGTCGACGTAGGTGTTGCGGTGGAGGCTGCCGAGGCGCACGAACTCCGCACGCTCGAGACCCGGGATCGTGCGGAAGACGCGCCGCTGCTCGGGGTGCGTCATCTTGGTCTGGAAGCCGACGATGTTGTAGAGGCGCCCCTCGGCGTCGTCCTGGCGGAGCTGGACGCAGGCGTGGGGCCGCCGGCCGGTGCGCGGATCGACCAGCCCGACCGGCCGCATCGGCCCGAAGGCAAGCGTGTCGCGGCCCCGGCGCGCCATCTCCTCGATCGGCATGCAGCCCTCGAAGTAGATGCAGCGCTCGAAGTCGCGCGTCGGGACCTTCTCCGCGGCGAGCACCGCGTCGACGAACGCGTGGTACTGCGCGCGGTCGAGCGGGCAGTTCACGTAGTCCTCGCCGCCCTTGTCGTAGCGCGACGCCCGCCAGGCGACGGTCATGTCGATCGAGTCGGCGGTGACCGTGGGCGCGATCGCGTCGTAGAAGTAGAGGTGGGCGGCGCCGAGCGCCACGCGCAGCGCCTCGGACAGCGCGGGCGACGTGAGCGGCCCGGTGGCCAGGATCGTGAGCCCCTCGGGGATCGCGGTGACCTCCTCGCGCACCAGCCGGATGCGCGGCTCCTCCTCGACGGCGCGCGTGAGCGCCGCGGCGAACCGGGTGCGGTCGACCGCCAGACACGCGCCGGCCGGAACCCGGTGGTCGTCGGCGACACGCATCACGAGCGAGCCGAGCCGGCGCATCTCCTCCTTCAAGAGCCCGACGGCGGTCTCGAGCGTCGCGTTGCGGAACGAATTCGAGCAGACCAGCTCGCCGAGCCAGTCGGTCTGATGCGCCGCGGTCGGCCGCTGCGGCCGCATCTCCCAGAGGTCGACGCCGAGGCCGGCGCGGGCGACCTGCCAGGCGGCCTCCGCCCCGGCGAGCCCGCCGCCGATCACGGTGACGCGCTCGCTCACGCGCCGCTCCGCCCCGCGCGGCGCCGCGGCCTGCCCGCCGCCTTTTCCGCGGCCGCGGCCCGCGGCTTCGGCTCGCGCACCGGCGCGCGGCGCACCTTGGCGGCGGCCCGCCGCTCGGGCAGCGGCGCGTAGGTCTCGCCGTCGTCGGTCTCGAGCTGCTCCTGCCAGCCGCAGCCCTCCTTGATGCAGCGGCGCACGGTGCCGTAGCGCTTGGTGACCTTCTCGGTGACGAAGCCCGCCCCGCACCGCGGGCACGGCACCGCCACCGGCCGGTCCCACGCCACGAACTGGCAGTCCGGGTATCGGCTGCAACTGAAGAAGATCTTCCCCCGGCGCGACAGGCGCTCCATCATCTCGCCCTGCCCGCAGCCGAGGCAGGCGACGCCCGTGGGCTTCGGCTTGTGCAGCGGCTGGACGTTGGTGCACTCGGGATACCCCGAGCAGCCGAGGAACTTGCCGAAGCGGCCGAAGCGGATCTGCATCGGCCGGCCGCACTTCTCGCACGTCTCGTCCGTGACCTCGGCGGCGAGCGGCCGGATGGTGCCGTCGTCGTCGCGCGCGAAGTTCTTCGTGTTCTTGCAGGCGGGATAGCCGCTGCAGGCGAGGAACTCGCCGCGGCGGCCCCACTTGATCACCATCTCCTTGCCGCACTTCTCGCACGGGATGCCGGTCGGGCGCTCCTCGCGCTTGACGTCGCGCATGTGGACTTCGGCCCGCTCGAGGTCGCGCGCGAACGGCTCCCAGAAGCGCCGCAGCGCCGCCACCCATGCCTCCCGGCCCTCTTCGATGCGGTCGAGGTCGTCTTCCATGCCGGCGGTGAACTCGACGTTGAGCACGTCGGGGAACGCCTCGACCAGCAGGTCGGTGACCAGGAAGCCGAGCTCGGTCGGCCGCAGGCGCCGCTGCTCGTCCTCGACCACGTACTCCTTGTTGAGGATCGTGCCCATGATCGAGGCGTAGGTCGACGGGCGGCCGATGCCGTTCTCCTCGAGCTCCTTGATGAGCGTCGCCTGCGTGAAGCGGGGGGGCGGCTGGGTGAAGTGCTGCTCGGGCACGAGCTCCCGCAGCGCGAGCCGGTCGCCTTCGGCGAGCGGCGGGAGCTGCCCCTCGCCCTCCTCCTCCGCGTCCGCCCGCTCGCCGTCGTCGAGGCCCTCGGTGTACACGCGGATGAAGCCGTCGAACTTCATGACCTGCCCGCTCGCCCGGAAGCGGCACTGGCCGGCCTCGATGTCGACCGCGGTGGCATCGTAGACGGCCGGGGCCATTTGGCTTGCCACGAAGCGGTTCCACACGAGCGTGTAGAGCGCCAGCTCCTCCCGGCTGAGATGGCGCGCGACCGACTCGGGGTCGTGGGCCATCGCCGTCGGACGGATGGCCTCGTGCGCGTCCTGCGCGTCCTTCTTCGAGCGGTAGACGTTCGGCGCCTCGGGCAGGTAGGCGGCGCCGTAGCGGCTGCCGATGTACTCGCGCACGGCGGCGACCGCGTCGGCCGAGATGCGGGTCGAGTCGGTGCGCATGTAGGTGATGAGGCCGACCGCGCCCTCGTCGCCCAGCTCCACGCCTTCGTAGAGGCGCTGCGCGATGCGCATGGTGCGCGAGGGCTGGAAGCCGAGCTTGCGCGAGGCCTCCTGCTGGAGGCGGGAGGTGACGAAGGGGGGGGTGGGGTGGCGGCGGCGCTCCTTGCGCTCGACCTTGGTCACCGTCCACGCGGCGTCCCGCAGCCCCGCCAGCACCGCGTCGACGGCCGCCTTCGTGTCGAGCCGGAGCTGCTTGTGGTCGAGCTTGCGCCCTTCGATCTCCGCGAGCCGGGCCGCGAACGGCGGCGGCTCGGCGCCCTCGAGCCGCGCCTCGACGGTCCAGTACTCCTCGGGCGTGAAGGCCCGAATCGCGCGCTCGCGCTCGCAGATGATGCGCACGGCGACCGACTGCACCCGCCCCGCCGAGAGGCCGCGGCGCACCTTTTTCCACAAGAGCGGCGAGAGCTGGTAGCCCACGAGGCGGTCGAGAATGCGGCGCGCCTGCTGCGCGTCGACCAGGTTCTTGTCGATCGGCCCCGGGTGCCGGATGGCCTCGAGCACCGCCTTCTTCGTGATCTCGTTGAACAGCACGCGGTGGACGTTGCGCCGGCGGCGGCCGAGCCGCTGCGAGATGTGCCACGCGATCGCCTCGCCCTCGCGGTCGGGGTCGGGCGCGAGGTAAATGTGCTCCTTGTCCTTCGCCGCCGCCTTGATCTCGCTCAGCACCTTCGCCTTGCCCTGGATCACGTGGTACTCGGGCGCGAAGTCCTGCGCGAGATCGACCCCGAGCTTCGACTTCGGCAGGTCGACCACGTGGCCGATCGACGCCTTCACCTGATAGTCGCGGCCGAGATACTTGCCGAGCGTCTTGGCCTTGGCGGGCGACTCGACGATGACGAGATGCTTGGCCATGTGTCTGTGGGCGCGCAGGCGGCGCTACGCCGCCCGGAGGCGGAAGCGCTTGCCCGGCTGCTGCTCGACGAGCCCCCGCAGCTCGAGGGCGAGCAGCGTTTCGAGCGTCGTTCCCGCGGGCAGGCCCGCGCGGCGGATCACGTCGTCCACGTGTCCCTCCTCCCCTCCGACGGCTTCCAGCACGCGACGCTCGACCGGGGCCAGCACGGCCCTGGCGCGCGCTGCGCGCGCGGCAGCCACCCGCTCCCGCAGCGTCGGTGCGATCTCCTCGAGGACGTCCTCGACACCGGTGACGAGCTTCGCGCCCTGCTGGATCAGCCGGTGCGAGCCGCAATGCTGCGGGCTCCCGACCGGGCCCGGGACCGCGAAGACCTCGCGCCCCTGATCGAGCGCGCAGCGCGCCGTGATGAGCGAGCCGCTGCCGCAGGCCGCCTCCACGACCACCGTCCCCACCGTGAGCCCGCTGATCAGGCGGTTGCGCTGGGGGAAGTGGTGCGCGAGCGGCGGCGCGCCGCAGCGTAGCTCCGAAATCAGCGCGCCGCGGCGCGCGATCTCGCCGGCGAGCGCGGCGTGCCACGCGGGGTACACGCGGTCGATCCCCGTGCCGAGGACGGCGAGCGTACGGCCGCCCGCGGCGAGCGCCGCGCGGTGCGCCGCGGCGTCGATCCCCGCCGCGAGGCCGCTCACCACCGTGAGCCCGGCGTCGGCGAGCCCCGCCGCCAGCTCCGCGGCGACGCGCTGGCCGTAGGGGCTGGCGCGCCGGGCGCCGACGACGGCAACCCCCACCTCGTCCCCGCCGAGCGTGCCGCGCACCGCCAGCACGAGCGGCGGATCGGCGATCGTGCGCAGACGGGCCGGGTAGCCCCCATCGCCCCAGGTGATCAGCGTGGCTCCCGCCGCGGCCAGGCGAGCCGTCTCGACCTCGGCCTCCCGGAGCGCCTCGGCCACTGCCGCAGCCTCGAGCCCCGCCGCGGCCGGAGCGGTCAGAACCTGCCGGGGGCCGCCGGCCAGGCGCGCGAGCTCGAGGGCCTGCGCGGCCCCGAGGCCACGCACGAGCGACAGCCCGAGCCACGCGAGGGGATCGCGGGCGCTCCGAGGCATGACCATGCTCATCCTGGAGCCCCCAAGCGGTACTATAGCGGCCCGTGTGTTGCAACGGACGGCACCGCGTCCGTTTGCTCCCAACGGAACAAAGCCAGTGCGTTTTCGCGCAGATAGCGGGCCAGGACCCCGTCGCGGAACGGCAGCTCGCTCGCCTCGCGGAGACAGCGCTCGAAGGAGAGCACGGGGTGATCCGAGGCGAACAGCACCTTGTGGGCGCCGCGGGTGTTCATGAAGTGAATCAGCTCGGGCGGCAGGTACTTGGGCGCGTACGCCGACGTCATAAGGTAGAGGTTCGGGTACTTGAGCAGCAGCCGGATCGCCTCGCCCCACCACGGGTCCGCCCCGTGGGCCATGATCAGCTTGAGCTCCGGGTAGAAGAGGCAGACCTCGTCGAGATGAAGGGGCCGCTGCGGCTCGGCCGGCATCGGCGGCCCCGGGATGCCCGTGTTGATCGAGATCGGCAGGTCGAGCTCGATGCACTTGGCGTAGACGGGGTAGTAGACCTTGTCGTTGGGCGGCCGGTTGATGAGGAAGGGGACGATGCGGGCAAGGCGCAGATCGTGATGCGCGACCAGGCGCTCGAGGAGCCGCACCGCCGCCATGCCGGTCGTCGGATCGACGACCGCCGAGGTGATGAAGCGGCCGGGGAACGCCTTCGCGATCTCGTGCGCCGGCTCGGGGTTGCCGGCGTCCATCGTGATGATGGCGCGCTCGACGCCCGCGGCGTCCATCTGGCGCAGCAACTCCTCGAGCGGCGTCGGCTCGAAGATCTCCTTCTCGCGCTTGAAGTACTCGCGCGCCACCCGCACCAGGAACTCCGGGCGGTGCCCGGGCATCCCCATCGGCAGGTTGAGCCAGCAGTCGACGGCCCGGATGTCAGCGCCCGTAGACACCGATCAGCTCCGCCTGCCCGCGCACGTGCCCCTCGATCGCCTCGAGCACCTTCGCCTTGGTGGCGCGGGGCGGGAGCCCGGTCGGCGCGTCGAGGGCGTAGAGCTTGAAGAAGTAGCGGTGGGGCTTTCCGGGCGGCGGGCATGGGCCGCCGTAGCCCGTCTTACGGAAGTCGTTCACGCCGTGATGCGCCCCTTCGAGAACGGTGGCGCTCGGGGGTACGCCCTCGGGCAGCGCGCTCGTGCTCGCCGGCAGGTCGTAGAGGACCCAGTGGACCCACGTCCCCGCCGGGGCGTCCGGATCGTCGCAGATGAGCGCGTAGGCCTTCGTGCCCGCCGGGGCTCCCTGCCACGCGAGCGGCGGCGAGCGGTCCGCCCCATCGCAGGTGTGCTCGCGGGGGATCGTGCCCCCCGGGGCAAACGCGGAGCTCGAGATCGCGAACGCCATGGCAGCCTCCGCCGGCAGGGTCAGCAGCGCGAGCCCCAAGAGGAGTCGTGCGACCGTCGCCACCAGACCCTCTTACCGCCGGGCGGCGGCGGGCGCCAGGGATCGCCGCGCTTGCGCCGGCGAGCGCCGGCCGCCAGGATCGCCCGCGGCGCGCTCCCGATGAGCACCGTCTGGTACTTCGCGTACGGCTCGAACATGCAGACCGCGACCTTCCGCGGGCGCCGCGGGATCGCCTTCCGGCGCGCCCTGCCCGCGCGCGCCGCCGGCTGGCGGCTCGTCTTCGACAAGCCGTCGCTGCTGGCGGTCGGCGAGGCGTACGCGAACATCGTCGCCGACGCGGCGGCCGAGGTGCTCGGCGTGCTCTACGAGATCGGCGCCGACGACCTCGGCCACCTCGAAGCGACCGAGGGGGTGCCGCTCGGCAACTACGCCCGGCGGGAGATCGCCGTCGAGCCGCTGGCGGCCGCGGCCGGCGTGCCGCCGAGCGCAGTCACCTTCGTGTCGGTCCAGCGCGACCCCTCGCTGCGACCCTCGACGCGCTACGTGGAGCTGGTCGTCGCCGGGGCCCGCGAGCACGGGCTTCCCGCGGCCTGGATCGCCTTCCTCGAGTCGGTTCCGGCGCGCCCGGAGACCCCCGCGGCGGCCCGGCTCCGCCTCCTCCTCGACGACCTCATGAAGCGCCGGCGATAGGCCGTTTTTTCGTTGACAGCGCGGGGCGGCCGTGCGTAGAAGCCCGCCAGCCGGCCCCGGGCGAACGGGGCCTCGCATGCCTCGGAGAACCCCATGCGTACCCTCACCCGCCGCACCCTGAGCTGCTTCGGTCTCGCGCTCGGCCTCGGGCTCGGCGCCCGGCCGAGCCTGGCGGCGAACGCGACGCTCACGAGCCTCGGGCAGGGCCTCTACAACACGGTCCAGGGGACGCTCAACGGGAACCCCGAGACGCTCTACTTCACCGGCGTCCTCCACATCCGGATCGACGGCGGCCCCGAGACCAACTCCTTCTGCGTCGACATCCAGCACGGGATCAGCTTCGGAGACACCGAGCCCCAGGTGCCGCCGACCTACCCGTGCGCGGTCCTCTACATCCTCAACAACGCCTTCCCGACCGCGAACAACATCCCGGGCGCGCTCGCGGACCAGAACCGCGAGGCGGCGGCCGTGCAGGCCGCGATCTGGTCGCTCACCGACCCGTTCGTCCCGACGGGGCCCTCCGACGTCGTCGCCCGCGCCGCGCAGATCGACGCGGCCGCCGCTTCGCAGTGCGGCAGCCTGCCGCCGGTGCCGCAGAGCATCACGGTGACGCCCGCGAGCGCCACGAACTACCTGCCCACCGACACCACCCACAGCGTGACCGCCACCCTGCTTGACACCAACGCCTCTCCGATCGCGAACCACGCCCTCCAGATCGTGATCACGGGCGCGTCCGGTCCCCAGACGTTCAACGGCACGACCGGCGCCGGGGGCAGCTTCGGCGTCACCTACACGAACACGTTCGGCGTCACCGGCAGCGACACGATCACCGCCTCGGCGTCGTTCACCGTGCCGATCGGCCTCGAGTTCAAGGTGCCCACCAAGCAGGGGATCGTGCTCGCCGGGCCGCCCCAGACCGGAACCGTCACCGGCACCGCGGCCAAGAACTGGGTGCCGGCGCGCTGCGGCGACGGCGTCGTCAACCAGGCCGGCGAGCAGTGCGACGACGGCAACCAGGTGAACGGCGACGGCTGCGACAACAACTGCACCTTCAGCGGCTGCGGCAACGGCATCCTCGACCCCGGCGAGCAGTGCGACGACGGCAACCTGATCGACGGCGACGGCTGCGACCACAACTGCACCTTCACGGGCTGCGGCAACGGCATCCTCGACCCCGGCGAGCAGTGCGACGACGGCAACCTGATCGACGGCGACGGCTGCGACCACAACTGCACCTTCACGGGCTGCGGCAACGCGATTCTCGATCCCGGCGAGCAGTGCGACGACGGCAACCGGACCAACGGCGACGGCTGCGACAACAACTGCACGTTCAGCGGCTGCGGCAACGGCATCCTCGACCCCGGCGAGCAGTGCGACGACGGCAATCAGGCGAACGGCGACGGCTGCGACGCCAACTGCACGCTGCCCGCCTGCGGCAACGGCGTCGTCGATCCCGGCGAGCAGTGCGACGACGGTAATCAGGTGAACGGCGACGGCTGCGACAACAACTGCACCTTCAGCGGCTGCGGCAACGGCATCCTCGACCCCGGCGAGCAGTGCGACGACGGCAACCACGTCGACGGCGACGGCTGCGAGGCCGACTGCACCCTGCCGCGCTGCGGCAACGGCATCCTCGATCCCGGCGAGCAGTGCGACCACGGGGCGCTCAACGGCTCACCCGGGAACGGCTGCAGCAGCCTCTGCCACTCGACCGAGATCTGCAACGACCTCATCGACAACGACGGCGACGGGCTGATCGACTGCGAGGATCCGGACTGCGCAGCGTGCCCGCTGATCCAGCGCGATCCGGCGGCGATCCAGTTCCGCCCCGGGCGCACGGACCTGCTCAAGATCCAGGGCGGGATCACGCCGAGCCGGCCGCTCGACCCCTCGGCGGTGGCCATCGGGCTCCTCATGACCAACGCCAACGGCCCCATCTACCGGGCGGTGCTGGCCCCCGGCGCCCTCCGGCCCGTCGGCCGCGGCCACTTCCAGTACGTGAGCAAGGACGCGGCGCGCTCGCCGACCGGCGGGCTCTACAAGATCGACATGTTCCTGCGCGACGGCATCTGGCACCTCAAGATCAAGGCCTATGGGAACCTGAGCGCGGCCACCCTGCCGACGATGGCAGCCCAGTTCCTCGCCGGCGACCAGGTGTACATGAACAAGAGCGAGTGGCGCCTGCGCTCGAACGGCTGGCACCTCGAGCTGTAGGGCCTGCGGGACGGGGCCTCAGGGGCCGAACGCGTAGATCTTCCCGTCCCACGCGGCGACGAACACGCGCCCGTCGACGACCGTCGGCGCCGCGAAGATCGGCCCGCCGATCGTGCCCCCGCTGTCCCACAGCGGGGTGCCGCTCTGCGCGTCGAAGGCGCGCAGCGTGCTCCCAATGCCGTCGCCGTAATACACGACGCCCCCCGCGACGGTGGGTGGCGACACCGAGGAAAGGTTTGGCCCGACGGTCTGCTGCCAGGCGAGGCCGAGCGTGCAGCCGGGCTCGACGGCGAGCGCCACCATGCCGTGCTGGTAGACGTCGGAGCTCGAGTCCGAGGAGTTCGAGACGTAGACGAGGTTCGTGTCCGGCGAGTAGGCGGGGATGCCGTTGAACTGCCAGTCGTTGACGTCGGCGATCTGGAGGGTCTGCACGGGGCCGCTGGCGATGGTGTCGCGGTCGAACACCACGAGCACGCCCGACTTGTTCTTGGCGGCCAGCATGGCCGGGCATCCCGGCGGCTGGAACAGGAGCGGCGTCGCACCGTAGTCGACGTCGCCGCCCACCAGCGGGACGTAGTCGGCGGCCTGCGGGGTGAGGCTCGCGTCGAGCCGCACCACCTGCTCGGCCCAGCCCGCGTTCTCGCTCGGGATCGAGTTGCCGGTGGCGGCGTACACCGCGCCCGTCGCGTCGATCGCCACGCCGCCGGGCCCCCAGATGCCGCCGCCGTAATCGCCGGTCGCCCCGGGCACGACCTGCCAGGTGGCCGCCGCCTGGGCGGTGGCGACGTCGATCGCGACGACCTTCCCGAAGTACGTGCCGAAGTCGCAGTAGCTCGCGGTGGCGACGTACAGCCGGCCGTTCGCCATGGTGAGCGCGCTGTACACGTGGTCGACCCGCACCGCGCCGACCCGGACGGGCCGCCAGCCCCGGCGCATCCTGCCGGTGGCGAGATCGATGGCGACGACGCGATCGCTCGCCGTCGTGAGGTAGCCGGTGCCGGTCGCGAGGTCGAGCAGCGGCGCGGCGCTGGTGCCCCAGCGGCCGTCGGGGATGTCGGTGCAGGTCGATCGATGGGCACCGAAGCCCCGCTTCCACAGCACGGCGCCCGTGGCCGCGTCGAGCGCCTGGACCTCGCCGTGCTCGTCGGCGACGAACACGGTGTCGTGGACGCCGCCGGCGATGGAGAGCCCGGGCGCGTACGTGGGCTGGGCGATCGAGTACGGGGACTTGAGCGGCGCTGCCCAGAGCAGGTGCAGGCCGGAGACCGTCGCGGGGGTCAGGCGCGTTTCGCACGGGTTGCTGCCGGTGCGCGCGCCATCCCCACCGAAGGTGGTCCACGGAACCTGCGCGGGGCACTGGGCCCCGGCGCACAGCGGCGCTGCGAGCAGCGCCACGATCACGACGACAGCACGCCAACGAGACATGTGGCCTCCCGCGGGGGGACGCTACCACGGGAGCAGCGCGACACGTCAAGGCGAAAGACGCGATCGAGTGGGCAGCCGCTCCGCCGATGCCGCCTCGCCCGGGCGCAGCACGCGCGCGTCCTCGAGCAGCGGCTGAACCGGCAGCTGAGGCGGCACCTCGGATCAGAGCGATCGCCTGATTGATATTGATTGGTAGTCGATCATACTCATGCCATGAGTAAGCGCCTGCAAGTGATCCTCGACGACAAGGAGTTCGCCGACATCCAGCAGTCCGCCCGGAGACACCGGATGACGACGGCGGAGTGGGTTCGTCAGGCGCTGCGTGCGGTCCGGCGCGCGGAGCCCCAGGGCGACGTCAAGAAGAAGCTCGACGTCGTGCGGGCCGCGGTCCGCCACGAGTTCCCCACTGCCGACATCGATCGCATGTTGAATGAGATCGAGCGCGGCTACACGGCTCGGCCGGCACGATGATCTTCGTCGATTCCAACATCCCAATGTGCCTCGTCGGAGCCGCCCACCCGCACAAAGCCGATGCGCGCCGGCTGGTCGAAAGCTGGCGTAGTCAGCCCCGTCAAGTAGACACGGCATTCCTGGACTCCCGGGGGTTCGACGGCCGCGACAGGAAGTGCGTTGGGGGCCTCCGCCCCAGCGCCCGATGCGGCCGTTCCTCGTTGTAGCTCCGCAGCCACTCGTCCGTGAGCTGCTGCACCTCGCTGATCGACGCGAAGACGTAGGCGTCGAGCACCTCCTCCCGGTACGTCCGGTTGAAGCGCTCGATGAAGGCGTTCTGATCGGGCTTGCCCGGCTGGATGAAGCGGGCTTCGACCTGGTGCGTCCGGCACCACGCGGTGAAGGCTTCCGCCGTCAGCTCCGGTCCGTTGTCGAGCCGCACGGCGGTGGGGCGGCCGTACAGTTCGATGAGTTGGTCGAGCACGCGCACGACGCGGCTGGCGGGGAGCGAGGTGCCGATCTCGATGCCGAGCGCCTCCCGGTTCGCCTCGTCGAGCACGTTGAATGTCCGGAAGCGCCGGCCGCCGTAGAGCGCGTCGTGCATGAAGTCGAGCGCCCAGACCCGGTTGACGGCGGTCGGGGCCACCAGGGGTTGGCGCGGGCGGTGCGGCACCCGCCGGGTGATGCGGCGGGGCCGATTGTAGCCGAGCACCCGATAGACGCGCCGCACCCGCTTCCGGCTCCAGAAATGGCCCAGGAACCGCAGCCGGTCGAAGCAGAGCCCGAACCCCCACCGCGGATGCGCGTCGACCAGCCCCGTCAACGCCGCGATGACCGCCGCGTCTCGCTCCCGCCACGAGATGGGAGGCCGATACCACGCCGCCCGCGACAGCCCGACCGCCCGGCACGCGCGTCGAACTGAGAGCTGATGCTCTCCCACCAAGACTTCGCCCGTCTGGCGTTTCGCGGCCGGCGTCACAGTTTTCGCTGGAGGACGTCCTTGATCGCCGCATTCTCCAGCGCAAGCTCGGCGTACATGCGCTTGAGCTTGCTGTTCTCGGCCTCGAGCTCCTTCATCCGCTTGAGCTCGGCAACCGTCGTGCCGGCGTACTTCGAGCGCCACAGGAAGTAGGTTGCTCGGCTGATCCCGTGGCGCCGCACCAGGTCGTTGATCGGCACGCCGGCTTCTCCCTCCTTCAGGATGCCGACGATCTGGGCCTCCGTGAACCGCGACTTCCGCATCGGCTCTCTCCTCTTTGGCTGAGAGAGTCCAGTTTCGCGTGGGCTGCAAGAGAGGGCTGATTACGCTCCGGACCTTCGGCTACCGAACGGTGCCAAGGCCTATGCGGACGGCATCTCGCTCACGATCGGCGTCACGACGCGCAAGTACCGCCGCGCGCTCGACCCGCTGCCCGCCGGGAGAGGCGAACGGGTTGTCTCGAAGAGCAGCGTCTCGCGCCGCTTCGTCGCGCTCACGACCGCGCAGCTCGCCACCTGGCTCGCCCGGCCGCTGGACGATCTCGCCGTCCGCGTTTTCATCATCGACGGGCTCCACTCCCGCGACCATGTCGTCGTGCTCGCGCCGGGCGTGGGTTCCCAGGGCCAGAAGCACGTCCTCGCCCTCTGCGCGGCCACGACCGAGAACGCGACCGTCGGCAAGGCGATCCGGGAGGCGAGCGGGACGACGGCGATCGTCCAGCGCTGCGAAGTCCACAAGCGGCGGAACGTCCTCGAGCATCTCCCGAGACGATGCGCCCGCGCGTCCGCCGCGTGCTCAACGAGGCGTACGGGTCACCGAGGCCGCCGTCGCCAAGCGCCGGGTCCTGCAGCTCGCGGCCGCGCCCGGGTGGGGGTGGTCGAGCCCGGCCGCGTCCCTCCGCGAAGGCTTGGACGAAACTCTCCCCTCCAGCGGCTCGTCCGTCACGTCCGCCGGTGGCGGAACGGCCGCATGTTCGTCCGCTGGATCGCTGCTGGCTTGCGCGACGCCACGCGGAGCTTCCGCCGGCTGCGCGGCCATCGTGATCTCGCTGCCCTCGTCCGCGCCCTCGACCGCGCGACCGTGGACGGCAGGCAGGAGGTGACATAGAGCCGGCCAACCGAGCCGCCGCTCCTTCTTCAGCCGGTCAGTTCAACAGCGAGCGGGACATCCCCCCGCAACCGGGCGGTCGCTCGACCCGTTAGGAGCGGCCATGACGACATCGTCCGTCGTGCGCGTCGCAGACCGCGCGATGCTTCGACGGCAGAGGCTTTGACAGCTACCGGGCCCGGCCCAGCCAGTACCCCGGCGCGCGGCTCGTGTGCGCGATAGCGACGAATTCGATCGACTCGGACCGGAGCTCGTACACGAGCACATACGGGAACCGGCGCAGCACGTGCCGTCGGAACCTCCGGTCGTTCGGCCACACCGCCGCAACCTCGGGCGCTCGGCCACGCGGTCCATGGCCCGCTCTACGGCGGCGAGGAACTCGACACCGAGGCCAACGTCAACGTTCTCGTACCAGCGAACGGCTTCGGCGATCTCCTCGGCAGCCTCTGGGAGGACGATCTGTCGAAGGCTCACCGGCCGGCTAGGTCACGCAGGATGCGCGCCCGCGCCTCGGGCCACTCGAGTCCGCGAGGCTCGCCGCGCGCCTCGCGTGCGTCGGCCTCGGCGGACCTCCGAGCGATCTCCCGGCTCCACGCCTCCTCCCAGCGCGGGTCCGCCGGCCCCTCCACACTATCGATGAGCTCAGCAGCCAACCGAAGCCGATCAGCGGGATCGAGTTCTAGAGCCTCTGCAGTAACGACCTGGAGCGGGCGAGACATGGGCGTATCCTAGCCGGGGGGGCATAGTCCCTACAAACGCCCGGGTTGACCGAACCGGCTCTTATCAGACCCTCCCGGCCCCGGCCGCCCGCGCTTGGTCGCCCCTCTGCGGAGCCCCGCATATACGGGGCGGACAAAGGAGCTGTCAAGAAAATGCTCGCGGCCGATATGACTGGAAGCCGAGGGAGACCCCCCATGTCGGCGTCCGGGGCTCACCACCGGGCACACCCCCGCGGCGTCCGGCACTGCGGCGGACCGATCCCTCAGGCCGGGAAATCAGGAAAGAAGTCGCCTGGCAGCGGAGGCGGACGGGCCGGCAGCGGGCTCGGCGGCTCGGTCGGGAGGCCGAGGTGGTCGAGAATGGTGCGCAGGATGGCGCCTGCCTCGATCGTCGCGATCACCGACATGCGGGCGCCGCACCGCGGGCACGCGAGCACGTCCAGATCGAAGACGCGGCACATCAAATCCGCCCAGGCCCAATCGCACGGCTTCTCGGGGCCGCGCCGCGGGCTCCGCTGGGGTAGAGCGTCAGGGCTTGAGGCTTCGCCGGGCTCGGCCGAGGGAGCGAGGGCGGGCGCAGGATCTTCCGGTGCCGGGGGCTGCTCCTTCGTCGATGCGGCGGGGCTGCGGGCGACCGCCCGGCCCCGCGCGCGAGCATGAGGCGCCAGGATCCCGTGATAGACGACGCGATTGATCCTGGGACGCGGCGTCAACGCGGCGAGTCTCTCCAGGAACTCGACCGGCTCGAACAGGAGGTGGGTGGTTCCGTCGGCCCACTCGGCCTTTAAGGTCACGAGCACCTGCCCCTCCGGGGTGAGCGTGAGCCGGTCCTGGGCGACCGGCGGCCGGAGGACATAGCGGGCCAGACGCTCGAGCGCCGCGCGATCGTCGGCGGCAACGGTGATCGCGGCGTGGAGATCGAAGCCCTCGAGGTGCGCCTGACACGGCCCGCGCGAGGTGACCCACGGAGCGTCGGGCTCGCGGCCGAGCTGGAGGACGCGGGCGCCGGCGCGCGGCCCGAGGGCCACGCGGCCTTGGACCGACGCGCTCGTGATGCCGGTCAGCACACACCCGAAGCCCGCACGACCTGTCCGCAGCAGCCGCGGGCGGTCTGATAAGATACGGGCCTGAGGATGGACACGTCCGTTCTCCGGATCAACTCCCGCCTCGGCGTCAAGGAACTGCTCGTGTTTTTCGGGCAGGACGTCACGACCCGCCTGATTCGCCACGGCGGCGGACGCCGCATCCCCTCGCAGCGCCAGTACCGGAGCGTGCTCCGCCAGCTGCTGGTCGTGCGCGACTGGCGGGCGGGCGGCTATAGCCAGCCGGCCCTGGCCGCCAAGTACGGCATCTCGCTCCCCCACGTGAAGCGCATCCTCACCCAGCACCGCCGCCAGCACCCCGCGGCGAAACCCGGCAGCACGCGGGGTAGCCAACCGGCCGGGCCGCCCCGATGACCCTTGGTACCCGCCCGCCCGCCGAGTTGGTTGAGGCGTACGTCAAGCTCTGGAGGGGGCTCTGGGGGAAGCCACCTGCTCCCCCGCGCATGCCCGGCCAGCCCCGGCGGCCGGAGTCGTCGGATCACCCGTGGTCGCCGCGCGTTCCGTTCCGCGCCCGCCTGTGTGCGCTCCAGCGCGAGCTGCAGCGGCACTGCGACCGGCGATCGACGCCCTCGTTCACGGCGCGGGTGGCCGTCACCGGCCGGCTACGTCTCGACCAGCTCGCCCAGCTACTGCCGCCCGCCGAGGCACGGCTGCTGGCCCACCTGCGCGCCCGGAAGCCGCTGACGGCCCTGGACGGGACGCCCGGGTTCCGCACGGTCAGCCGCCGCAACGAACACCTGCAGCGCCTCCTGTCGCGCATCAACGTGTACTGTGGCTCAGCTGTCCGGCACCGGCTCATGCAGCCCTACGACCGCCCCGGCCACCGCCATCGGCCGCGCCGGGGGCGCCGGCGCCGGCTGATCCCGGCCGACCACTTCCCGCAGCTCCGGCTGTGGGTCTCGGCCGGGTACGCACACACCCACCGCCACCTGGTCCGGCGCATCCCCGAGCGCACGGGTCGGCAGGATGACGAGCAACCGGCACGGCTACGCGCGCAGGCGGCCTGAACGGTCTGGCAAGGGCCCGGTGGGCTTATCCCCCGATCGCGAAGGATCGCCAGCGGCCGGGCTGCATCCGCCCGTCGTCAACCCCGTTGCCGACCGACAACGTCGCCCCGGGATCTCGTCACGACGGCCACGACGGACCCAGGCGAGCGGCTGACCGCGGCCCCTGTCCGAGCGGTTCCCCGCATCGCTGCGGCCCCCCAGGGACGCACGCGCGGCAGCCGCTGGCGCAGCAGCCCTGTGTCGCACCCGGGAGGAACGATGAGCTGGGCCCAACGTCTCGAGAACCCCGACGTCGTCTACCTGCTGTCGCTCATCAGCCACGCCAGCTACCGCCGGCGCCAGCTCGCCGGCTGCATCACGTGGGCCCGCAACCACGACCTGATCGGCCCGCTGGCTCGCCGCCACCTGCCCGTGCCGGTCATCGAGCGGACCCGCGCCCCAGCGCCCTCCTGCTGGTGCCTCGTGTCCCGCCCACTCAATGTGGAGGCTGACCGGCTGGGCTGGGCGTTCGGGCCGGGAGCAGGCCGCGGCGTGCCGGCCTACGTGGCGGCGTCCAGCCTGTTGTTCCGCCCCTACCTGGCTGTTGGCGGACCTGAGGAAGCGCGGGAATTTGGACCGGCATTCGGTCAGCCCCTGGAGGCTCGCCGCTTCGTGAGCGTCTGCTCGGCGACCCGCCGGCGATAGCTCTCGCCTTCGAGGGC